>Ga0209526_10000031_pt1 | contig 78943 bp, 86 predicted proteins | sample JacPinW_OM2H0_M1_FD_188566 | JGI IMG/M metagenome (GOLD analysis project Ga0209526, IMG submission 188566) | Forest soil microbial communities from Algoma, Ontario, Canada - Jack Pine, Ontario site 1_JW_OM2H0_M1 (SPAdes) (version 2) | ecosystem: Environmental > Terrestrial > Soil > Boreal... | reverse complement strand
CAAGGCGGAGCGGACCACGAGCCGGCGGAAGGGCCTCACCGCGGGCCGCCGGCTAATGCTTGAAGGTGCGCCCTACCAGCGGTTGAAGGACGGGTTCAAGCAAGCTGAACAGGAAACTGAAGATCAGCAGGAAGATCAGGTAAACGAAGAAGACGCCGGCGATGACGATTCCGATCAAGAGGCCTTTCGAGAAGCGCTCCATCTCGAGCCGAACGACCTTGACCAGCAGGCCGGCCATCAGCAAGCCGAAGGCGGCGCCGATCGGATTGGGAAAACCAAGCAGCGCACCAATCGGAACGGCCAGGTAGCAGGCAAACTCGGGCAACGTCCGCGGCAGGAGCGAACGCTGTGGCGGCGCCGCGACCGCGGTGCTGGCCGCCGGGCCGCCGAGCCAGCCCTTGCACTTGCCGCACGTCTGGTTCTCGGGCGCGTTGTAGCGGTACCCGCACTGCGGGCAGGCCTTGAGGGTCATGCTTGGCTCAGGCCGCTCCTCGGAGCCGCATCACTTCTTGCTCCAGTTCCGCGATCCGGTTGTCGCGCTGGATGATCATCCTCTTGTGCTCGGTGAGCACTTTCTTGGTGAAGCGACTCGCCATGAACCAGCGCACCCGCTCGACCAGGCTGATGACGATCACCATCAGGGCACCGACCGCGGCGCAGGCGAGCATCACGACCCAGGTGGGGATGTCATGGTAGGTGACGCCGAGGACGTTGATCGCGGCCGGCTGTTGATTTCCGACGGAAAACAGCGCGAGCACGATCCCTAACAGCAACGCGACGAGCCACCCGACGATCGCCATGCGCTTGTTCACCCCCCAGGTTCGGTCAGCGGTTTCGGACCGACAGGCGAAGTCTCGCCCGGCCCGTATAACCCGGAGCGGCTCGGCGAACTTGCGGGCCGATAGACTGCGATCTTGATGGCGATCCACACGCAATCCGTCTGGAGCAGCCCGGCGGAACCGGAGCAGCTGCGACCATTCCGGCTCCGCGGCGGAACCCGCGGATGCTTGCTGATCCACGGCTTCGCCGGGACGCCCCCGGAAATGCGCGGGCTTGGGCAATTCCTCGCCGCGGGCGGTTATGACGTCATGGGGCCGTTACTCGCCGGGCACGGGCTTACCCCCGAGGCCATGGCTTCGACCCGGTGGCCCGATTGGGTCCGCTCCGCCGAAGATGCGTTGACCGAGCTTCGTCGTGACTGCCAGGAGGTGTTCGTCGGCGGCCAGTCGCTGGGGGCGACGCTGGCGCTCCACCTGGCGGCGACCCATCCCGACGTGCGCGGTGTCATCACCATGGCCGCGATGGGTTCGCCGACCTTCTTCCGCGATTGGCGGATCAAGGCGATTCGTGGGCTCAAGTACGTGGTGCGCTGGCATGTCCCGTCCGGCGATCCGGACCTCGGCGACCCCGCAGCCTTACGCCTGCTGCACAGTTATGCCCGCCGTCCGACGGTCTGCATCGAGAGCCTGATGCAGCTGCTGCGCGTGGTCGAGCGAGAACTGCCTCGGGTGACGGCGCCGGCACTGATCATGCACGGCCGCCGGGATCGGACGGTCGATGTCGCCAACGCGCCGCTCATCCTCGAGCGGCTCGGCTCGACCGACAAGCGGCTGGTATGGTTCGAGCGCTCGGGGCATGCCATCACGGTTGACCTGGAGCACGACCTGCTGCACACAACCGTGCTGGACTGGCTGAACACGCATTGATCCAGGCCCAGTGGCCCGTCCAGGAGGCGCGACGCGCGCGGTACGGCATGATCGCCAGCATCAATCCGCTCGCGAGCGCGGCGGGCTTGCGGGTGCTCCGCGAAGGTGGCAACGCGATGGACGCCGCCATCGCCGCCGGCGCCGTGCTGACGGTGGTCGAGCCCTGGAGCGGCCAGCTGGGGGGTGACGCTTTCCTGCTGGTCGCGTCCGCCGAGCGTGGCACCCTGACAGCGATCAACGGCAGCGGGGCCGCCCCCTATGGCGCCACCATCGACCACTACCTGGCTCGAGGACGAATTCCCGAATCGGGCTGGCTGGCGGCGAGCGTCCCGGGCATCGTCGACGCCTGGCAGGTCGCGCTTTCGCGCTTTGGGACCCGACCACTCGGCGCCCTGCTGTCCGACGCGATCACCTACGCCGAGGCGGGTTTTCCGCTGACGGCGCGGCAGGCGCACAGCAACGCCCAGATGGGCGCGATCGCTGCCGAGTTCCCCGAGACCCGCACGGTCTTCTTTCCCAACGGCCGGCCGCCCGGGGCCGGGTTCAACCTCCGCCAACCTGATCTTGCCCGCACCTTGCGCACCATCCAGGCCGAGGGGGCCGCCGCCTTCTATGGTGGCACCATCGCCGCGGCGATCGTGGCGGCCTCGGATCGAGGCGGGGGGCTGTTTTCGCGACGCGACCTGGCGGAGCACCGAACCGATGTCCTCGACCCGGTCCGGACCAGCTATCGCGGCTGGACGGTTGTCGAACAGCCACCCGTGTCACAGGGGCTGATCGTGTTGATTGCGCTGAACATCCTGGAGAGCCTCGATCTGCCGGCCGATCCGGCCAATCGCGTCCACCTCCAGGTCGAGGCCCACAAACTGGCGCTCACCGAGCGCCTGAACCATGTCGCTGATCCCGCCTTCTTCCCCATCGTCACCGAACAACTGCTCTCCCACGAGCATGGACGGGCCCTGGCGAGGCGGATCGACCCCCGGCGTGCGGCCGCGCTCCAGAGCGAGCCCGCCGGCCACCCGGACACGACCTACCTCTGCGTGGTCGACGAGGCGCGCAACGTGGTCTCCTACATCCACAGCCTCTACGCCGGAAACGGCGTGGTCGCCGGCGACACCGGGATCCTGCTCAACAACCGGATGGGCTGCTTCAGCCTCGAACAGAACAGCCCCAACCGGCTGGCGCCGGGCAAGCGGCCGATGCACACGCTGAACTCGTGGATGCTGCTGCAGAACGGGACGCCGCGCGTCGTCGGTGGCACGCCCGGGTCGTTCTGGCAGGTGCAGACCAACCTCCAGCTGGTCAGCAACCTGATCGATCTCGGCCTGCCCGTTCAAATGGCGCTCGATGCACCCCGATGGACGATGGGCGGCCAGACATCATGGTCGGACGCGAGCCTGAGCCTCGAGGCCCGCTTCGGCGAGGCCGTCGCCGGTTCGCTGCGCGAGCGCGGCCATACGGTCAAGCTCATCGGCGACTGGGCGGCCAGCGGTTCGGCGCAGATCATCCAGATCGATGATGAGATGCTGACCGGCGGCGGCGATCCCCGCCCGGGCACCAGCAGCCTGTTCGGCTATTGACGCCGTGGGACGCGGGAAGTGCTTGTCTTTGCGGAGAGCCGATGCTATAAATCGCAGGTAACAGCAGCGGGTCCTCATCCGCATGAACCACGCGCGCGATTCTGCGTCGCGCACCCGAGGGAGGAAAAATGCCAGCGAAGAAGAAATCCTCGAGCAAGAAGAAGGCCACCGCCAAGCGATCGACGGCGAAGCGGTCGGCCGGCAAGAAATCGACCGCCAAGCGCACGACCGCGAAGCGAAGCACGGCCAAGCGCGCCGGCGGCAAGAAGTCGACCGCCAAGCGCTCGACCGCGAAGCGAACCACTGGCGCCAAACGGCGGAGCACCACGGCCAAGGCGAGTCCCCGGAAAGTGGCTGCCAAGCCGGCCGCCAAGCCGGCGGCGGCACGGGTGATGGCCCCACCAGCCCCAAAGCCGGCCAGCACCCTGAGCGCCGGGCGTCCGGTGGCCCGGCCGGCCGAGCCACCGAGCATGCCCTCGTTCGGCGGCTTCGGAAGTGAGTCCGGGATGGGCGGCGAGTCGGACTCCGGCTCGTTGGGCGGCGGCAGCTCCGAGCGGATCAAGATCGGCGAGCGTCCGCCGGAACAGACCTGGCCCGGAGGCGGTAACCGCTAATCCGAGACGAAAGCCCCTGCCCCGCTGGGCAGGGGCTTTTTTGTTGCGGCGCGGATTACAGCTACGTCCGTCTGCGTAGCCCGAATGGTCCGATTCGGCTCATGGTGTCTACGGCGGCGGACGTTTCATCTAGTGGAGGATTTCATGGGAACCATGCGGCGTTTGGCGGCAGGCGGATTGGCGACCCTCGTGGGGTTAGCCCTGACCAGCCTGCCGGCGTATGCCGCCACCAAGCGCCCCACTCCAACGGCGCGGCCGGTAGCCCCCCGCCCGATGAAGGTGCCGGTCAACCTTGCGCCGCAGATCTACCAGCTCAGCCCGATCAAGGTCAATCCAACCGTGCAGCCGAACATCATGATCCTGGGCCAGCACCTGACCGCGACCACCACCGTCCAGGTCGGTGGTCGGCCGGCAACCACGGTCCAGGCACCGGATGCTTATCACCTGCTCGTCAAGCTGCCCGACAACCTCTCGCAGGGGTCATACCTGGTCGAGGTCACGAACGAGGCCGGCACCGCCATGGCGAGTGACGAGCTGGTGGTCGATGGCTCCGGCACGATGCCGACCAACTTGCAGATACTGGCCGGTGGCGGTTTGCTCCTGTTGCTGGTGCTCGTGATGCGCCTGGCCCGGACGCCGGGCCTCGGCTAAGAGCCCCCAGCCTGCCCTCCCCCAAAGGCCTGGGGAGGGAGATTAACGCCGGGACATCAGGAGCGCCAGGTCATGCTCCTCGACCTGGTCGAGCTCGGGCTCCGCCACCAGGCCGGTTTGCGGGACGGCGCGCATCGCGGCCAGCGCTCCACGCATCTGCCCCACGTTGCGCTTGGCATCGTTGAACGCGTTCTGGATCATGGTGCTGCCCCGAGCGATGCTGTTCTCCAGGAGGCGGTCCAGCGCCGTGACGTTATCGTCGATCTGCTGCAGGTAGCCTTCCAGGTTCTCGAGGTCGATCGACCTCGCGTACTGCAGGTGGAGGCGGAAGAGCGCCAGGACGTAGGGAATCGTCATGCTGTACGGCATCAGGATCACGCCTTCGCGGTAGGCCTCGAGGTGCGCGCGACGGCAGGCATTGAAGACCGGGTCGGGGACGGCGGCAACCGCGAAGGCCAGCGTGGCCGCAGGATCGATGTATTGGCGAACCTCACGGACTTTCAGGCGGAGCACCCGTTCGATCTCCTGGACCAGCGCCGTCTCCTTGGCCGGCTCCTGCAAGCCATCGCTGAGCCGGTCGAGCAGCTCCGGTGACGGCCATTTGCTGTCGATCGGCAGGCGTTTGCCGTTGGCGAGGATCAGCGCGTACTCGACGACCTTGCCGTTGACGCGGAAGTTCATGTCGATCATCTCCGCGGGGAACTGGCGGAACGCGTCCTGAAGGATGTTCTCGCCGGCGGCGCCACGCGTGCGGCTACCCAGGAGGACGGTCTCGATCCGCCGCGCCGACGCCTGCACGTCCTCTTCCATTCTGCGGCGTTCCTCGGCGTCGACCTTTAATCGCTCGACGGCGATCCGAGCGTCGGACAGATCCTTGCCCAGAGCGTTCCGCACGCCCGCCGAGCTCTCCAGCACTTTGGTTTCGACGCCTTGGACCGCCGTCTGCAGGACGCCGAGCGACTGCGCGAGCGCGCTCTGCTGGTTCCCGACCGTCTCGACGTGGGACTTGAGGGCGCCGAGGTCGGCCAGCGCCGCGAGCACCGCCTCGGATGGTCCGGAACCGGTCGGCCGCCGGATCAGGAGAGCCAGCAGGCCGAGCAGGGCGGCCACCAGCACGACGACGAGGACCAGTTCCAGAACGTTCACTTGGACTCCTTGAAGACATGTAAGGGACGATTGGTCGTGTTCATGGTGATTGGGCTCACTCCGAGAGTCAAGCAGCCCGTTTCGACAGCTGTCTGTCGCAGGCGCCGCGAACCTTCCGCCGTACACTGCCCAGCGTGGCGCGGATCGAGATCAACCGGCAGGTCCTTGCGGAGAACCTGTCGCCGGAGAAGGTGCGGGCCCTCCAGCTGGCGCCGGTCGAGCTCATCGAGGGCACCGGCACCTTGATCATCGACGGGTCATCGATCGTGGTGGCGCGCGCCTGGATCACCGACCCCGATGCCTGGAAGCACCTGGCGCAATCGGTGCGCGCCGGCACCGTCCGGCGCTTTGACGCCACCCAGCTGCAGCTGACGGATTAGCGTTCGACCGGGTATCCGCGCTCGATCCAGGCGGCGGTGCCGCCGTCGACGTTGCTGACGGCGGAGTAGCCGAGCTGGATGAGATAGCCCGCCGCCGCCAGGCTCCGCTGCCCGCTGTGGCAGATGGCCAGCACCGGTCGATCGCGCGGCACCTCGCTGACCCGCTGCTCCAACTCACCGAGTGGGATCAGCTGCGCTTCCGGAACGTGTCCGGCCAGGTACTCCCAGGGCTCCCGGACATCCAGCAGGAAAGGCGCGGGCCTGGCCGCAAGCCGCTCTCGCAGCTGGACGACGTCCACGGCGGGGACATTGGCCATCGAGGAATCTTAAGGGGCGCAAGCTTCACCGGCCACTCCCCGTCATTTTCAGCAGCGTGAGCAAGGGCCAGCAGTACCTGCAGTTCTTCGGTTCCGACGCGCTCAAGCGGTTGCACGGCTGCGCGATCGCGGAGTCCGATCGGGGCGCCGACAGCCCCTGCGAGCGCCTGGCTCAGCCGCTTCGCCGGCCGCAGGTCGGCTTCGGAAACCCGCAGGCGCCGATCGTCTTCATCAGTCCGAGCCCGCTGGACGCCGCCAGCGCGAGCAACGAGGCGTTCACCGAATGGCTCGATCACGAAGCGGCGCTCGAGCACCACATGACCGCCGACACGCCCCTGCCGTACTACCAGTTCGTGCGCGCCGTGCTACTGGGCGCCCGCCGCCGGCTCGGGCAGAAACTTGGCAAGCGCGATGTCCTGGACTTCGCGTTCCATACCTGGGCGGTTCGCTGCCCGACGGAGAACCCCGACCTCGTCACCGACGACGCCGTCAACCAGTGTGTGGACCGCCACCTGCAGAGCTTGCTGGCGAGCATCGCCCCGCAAATCGTCGTCGCCATGGGTGGACCCGTGGCTCGCCACCTGTGGTGGCGCACGATGCGGACCTGGGACGGTTGGGCCCCAATGACCACCCTTCATGGGCGGGTGCTCGATGTACAGATCGGCGATCGCACGGCGCCGGCGATTCTGAGCGTGCACCCGTTTCAGCGCGGCGTCGACCTTCATCCGGAGGTCATCGGGCGCGCCCTGGGCGACCGGATCCGGCCCGAGCAGTTTGAGCTACACGAGTTGAAGGCCGCATGAGCACGCAGACGCCCACCGATCCGCGCTTCATCGACAAGGAAGACGACAGTCACCTGCGCGAGCGGATGCAGAAGGCCGAACAGGCCCATCCGCTGCGACCCGGCGCGCTCTGCCCGCACTGCGGCGGTCACGCCTTTAAGCGGGCGGAACTCAAGGCGGGCACCGCGTGTCCCGCCTGCGGCAAGCAACCCCGCGCCGCGGCCTAGCCTGCCGTTCCCGCACGCCCCCGCATAGTATTGCCCGGTGGAAACCGGACTTCGGGGACGGCGCGCGCTGGTGACCGCAGCCAGCCGGGGCCTGGGCTTCGCCTCGGCCCGAGCGCTGGCGGCCGAGGGTTGCCGGGTCGCCATCGCCTCGAGCGACGACGCGCGGATTGAGGCCGCCGCGCGAGCACTTCGCAAGGAGGGTCACGACGTCGTCGCCCGGGTGGCGGATCTCAGGCAGGCTGACCAATGCCGCGAGCTCGTCGAGTGGGCGACCGCGACCCTGGGCGGGCTGGAGGTGCTGGTCAACAACACCCGGGGGCCCATCCTCGGCACCGTTGCGGAGCTGGACGACCACGCATGGGCCGAAGCCATCGACCTGGTGTTGATGAGCGCGGTTCGCCTCACGCGGGCCTCACTCCCGGCGCTGCGTCGCGGCCGAGGCGCCATCGTCAACCTCACCTCCATCGCCGCGCATCAGCCGGTCGACAATCTCGTGCTCTCGAACGCCTTGCGGCCGGCGGTGGTCGCGATGGGAAAGACCCTGGCGAAAGAGGCCGCGCCCGAGGTTCGCGTTAATTCCATTCTCACCGGCCGATTTGAAACCGATCGCATCGTCGAAGAAAACCGTCACCAAGCGCTCAAGCTCAATGTCGATCCGAAGGAGTTCACCGCGCGGAGCTTGCGCAACATCCCATTGGGCCGGCATGGACGCCCGGATGAGCTGGCAGCGGCGGTCGTGTTCCTGGCCGGCGACGGCGCGAGCTTCATCACCGGAACCACGCTCTCCGTCGACGGCGGGGAGTACGGCGGCCTCTTTTAGGCTGACGCCCCGCCCCCGACCCTCCCCCGGAGGGAGATCTCCCTATGGCCACCGTCCGGGGAACGGTTCGACCGTAGGCTTGGTCGTCCAATCCTCACGAACCGGCGCGAAGACGTCCACCACCGACACCCCCTCGGCGCCGGCCTTGGCGGAGTGGGGAACCTGGCTGGTGATCGTGTACGTCTCCCCCACCTGGAGCTCGCGTGCTTTGCCGCCGACCACCATGGTCACCGAACCGCGTAGGACGAACCCGACCTGCTCGTTCTCGTGCCGGTGTTCGGGAACCTGCACATTGGGGTCGATGTCGACGAAGCCGATCGAAAGCCTCTCACCATTGACGACGCGCGCGAGCACGCCGTCCCAGATCCGCGATGGCTTCAATTTCGCGACCGCCTGAAAGACGTCCACCCTCATCCTCCTATTTGTTGCGCGCTGCCATTTTCGTACCGACGTCGCTGATCTTCTTGCGCAAGTCCGCGGGGGCGATGACCTCGACGGCATCACCCCATCCGAGGATCCAGGGCGTGATCTCGAGCGTCCCGGTCACGGTGACCGTCATGTTGACCGAACCCTTCGGCCCATCGCTGAGCTTCTGCGATGGATGCCAGATTGATTCCTTCACGCGCGCGGCCGCCGGCGAAAAGAAGCGCAGACGCACCGCTACCGGCTCGCCGGAGTGGAAGATGCCCCAGGCTCCGGCCAGGTATCTGTTGACATCGAACTCTGGAGGAATCTGATAGGTCTCGGTCATCGGCTCGGCACGGGTGATGCGTTCCAGCTTGAAGGTTCGCATTTCCTTCAGCCCGCGATCGCGCGCAACCACGTAGCTGCTGTGTCCGATCAGCGATGGCTCAAGAAAGTACGGCTCGATCACGCGCGGCTTCGCCTCGTGGTTCGCGCTCGGATACCAGATCCGGACCGTCTTGTGACCAGCCCAGCTGAGCGCGATCGTCTGCAGGACCCGCGAATAGGTCGGGTTCGACGGGCGATCGGCCATCTGCCGCACGGTGGCGTGGACGTACTCCGCGACGGGCGCCGGGAGGACCGCCGCCAGCTTGGTGAACGCGTCGGCGACGTCGGGATCGGCCTGGTCACGATGCCGGTGCATCAGGCGAACGCCCATCAGCAGGGCCATCGCCTCGCGGAGGGTGAACTTGACCGGGGCGACGAAGTAGTTCGGGTCGATCGCGATCCGGCCGTGGTCCTCGTAGACCGGCACGTTCATGGCTTCGAGTGCCCGAACGTCGCGATAGGTGGTGCGCGGGTTGACCCCGGTGCGGCGGGCGATCTCGCCGGTGGTCAAGCCGTGCGGATTACCCTGGAGCAACGTCTGGATCTTCAGGATCCGGGCGCCGCGGTCACCCTTCTCGAAGGAGCCCATTTTCTTGCTCAGTGTAGAGGCTGTTCCGAATTGGACCGGCTGATGCGGAACAAATTCGGCCCAACCTTTATAATGGGCGCTGCTTTTCCGCTCGCCTATGCCATCGCGCCAGGCCGAATTCGCGTGGTTACGGGGGATTTGTGGCCCTTCGCCTGCTCCATTTCGCCGACCTGCATCTCGACCGATCCTTCGCCAGTGAGCGCCTGTTTGGCGTCGGCGCCCAACGACGCCGCGAGGATCTCCGCTCGGCCTTGCAACGGATCGTCCAGCGGGCCCGCGAGGCGCAGGCCGACCTGATCACCTGCGGCGGCGACCTGTTCGAACAGGATCATGTGACTCGCGAAACCGCCAGCTTCATCGTGCAGACGTTGGGTCAGTCGGGGCTGCCGGTACTGATCGCCCCCGGCCACACCGATCCGGCCGTCGCGAGCTCCCCCTACCGCTACCTCCGCTGGCCCGAGAATGTCACCATCGCGGCCCACGAAGACCTGCACGCCTACCGCTACGGCAACGTCCACATCTGGACCGCCGGCTTCATGCGGCCCGACGTGCCGGACGCGCCGCTGCGTGATTTCGTCCGGCAGGAAGAGGGAACGCACCTGCTGCTACTGCACGCCTCCGACATGAGCCAGGTGCCGCCAGGCATCACACCCTACAAGCCGATCCTGCCCGCCCAGGTCGAGGAGGCCGGGTTCCGGCATGCGCTCCTCGGGCATTACCACGACGCCGGCACGAAGGACTCGATCACCTACCCTGGTAGCCCGGAGCCGCTTGGCTGGAGCGAGACCGGACGGCACTGCACGGCGCTGGTGACCATCGATGACGGTGGGGGCGTCCAGGTTTTGCTGGAAGACATCAACCAGCGGCAGTTTGCCCAGGAGACGATCGACATCACCGGGATGACGACCCTCGACCACGTCCGCGACGCGGTGATGGCGATGCGGGAGAGCAAGCGACTGGACGGCGCCGTGCTCCGGGCCAGCCTCGTGGGTGAGCGCGACCGGGCGCTGAACCTCGATCCCCAGATGCTCTCAACCGAGTGTAGCGATGGATTCGCCTATCTCGAGTTCCAGGACCACTCGCGCGTCTCCCACGACCTCGGTGCCGCCGCTCAAGAATTCACCAGCCGTGGGGAGATGGTGCGCAAGCTGGTCGACCACAAGCAGGGGTCCCGCCAGGAGGAAGAGGCCGTTGGCCGCGCGTTGCAGCTGGCGCTCGATGCCTTCGACGAATGACTCTGCTTTGGACATCGTGGTGAGTCGCTCATGCGCCTGACACGGATCGAGATCGAGGGCTTCGGCAGCCTGCAAGGAATGGACCTGCGCTTCGGTCCCACGATGAACCTGGTCGTGGGGCCCAATGAGGCGGGCAAATCGACACTGCAGGAGGCTATCGTCACCGGCCTCTACGGCCTCCAGTCGGGCGATCACGCCCGGACGGCGCTGGTGGAGCGCGCCGACCGCTGGCGTCCCTGGCAAGGTGGCAACTTCGGGTTGGCGCTCGAGGTGGAACTGGAAGATGGGACGCAGCTCCGGGTCGAGCGCGATCTCGACGCGGAGACGGTCCGCGTCATCGACGTCAACACCGGTGCCGAGCTCGGCGAGCGCTTCGAACGGGATGCCTCCGGTGGCCTGCAAGTCGGACGCCAGCTGCTCGGCGTCAGCCGCGATATCTACACGAACACCGCCTGTATCTCGCGAAGCGAGGTCCTACGTCTCGAAGACGCCGGCAGCATCAAGGAAGCGATCGTCGCCCTGGCCGACTCGGCGCATCCCGACCGGACGGCGCAGCGCGTGCTCGATCGGCTGCGCCAGGAGCGGGCCCGCCGGATTGGAAAGCCGCGTGGGCGCACCGGCCCACTTCACGACCTCGAAGGTCACCTCACCGACCTGGAGCGGCAGCTCACGACGGCCCGTCAGGCCCGCGCCGCCGTCGACGAGCTGGCGCAGAAGCGGGAGACCGTCTCCGCCCTGACCGAGGCGGAGCTCGGGATCGTGCAAACGCTCGAGGCCGCGGTGCTTGCCTCTCGCCTCGCCGAGGCGCGTCATCGCCTGGAGCGGGTCGACGCGCTGGAGCAGGTGATCGCCGAGGAACGCGGCCGGCAGGAGGAGCACACCCGCTTCGCGATGTTTCCCCTCGATCGCCAGGCCGAGGTCCAGGACCTTCGCAGCCACCTGCGAGCGACTCGGGAGGCTCAGGAGGACTTCGAGGGTCGCGCCGCGAACACCATCGCCCAGGTGCAGCAGCTCGAAGCCGAGCGGCAGAAGCTCAACGCCGACGCACAAGGCCATGAGACGCGAGCCCGCGGCATCGACGCGGCGGCGCTCGCGGAGGAGCCGGCTGTGCGCGAGCTGCTTTCCACGCTCAACGTGGCCGACACCCAGGCGCCCGACGTTCACCTTCGCGCCCAGTCGGCGGCCGAGGAGGCGCGGCGGATCGCGGAGCGCCACCCGGGCCTGATCGGACAGAACCTGGACTGGCCGGCTCGCCAGATGGAATTCCAGCGGGTCTATTCGGAGTGGCGGGAGCGCCATAACGTCGCGCTCGAGGCCCGGCGCCGGGCGGGCGCCGAGCTACCCCCACGCCTGGAGCAGCTCAAACACGACATCGCGCGCTACAAAGAGGTGCCCGACGTCATCAAATCCGGCCAGCAGGCGGAGGAGTCGATGCGGCGTGAAGAGGCGATGGCCGAGCGGGCCCGCAGCCGGCAGCGCACCTTCCTGGGGGCGATGCTCGGCGGCCTGCTGCTGACGGCGATGGCCATCCTCGTGGCATTTCTCGCCCTGCAAGGGGGGATGCCGCTTCCCCTGAGCGGCGCCGCCTTCTTTCTGCTCGGCATGGGCGTGCTCTCGACCGGCATCGGCATCTGGGTGCGGGGCGCGGCCGTGCGTGAGGTCGATCGCCGCCTCCGGGCGAAGGACGAGGCTCGGGTCAAGCGGCGAGAAATCCTCCAGCCGTGGGGCGTGCGGAGCTCGGCGGAACTGCAGCAGGCGCTCGTCGAGCACCTTCAGAAGGTGCGCTACGACGCCACCCGACTCGAGCTCGATCGGCAGGCCACCGAGTTGGAGGAGCGGGCGCAGCTTGCGGGCCGCAGCCTCCGCGAGCTGGTGGGCTCGTGGGGCATGCCGCAGCCCGCGCCGACCGAGGAGGCCGTCGACGAGATCGCCAGAGAGATCGAATCGCTGGCCCAGGACACCCTTGCCTGGAACGCCAGCAGCCAGCGGTCGCTCGAGGCGTCGCGGGCGGAATCCGAGATGGATCAGCGCCGCGAAACGCTTCGACAGCAATTGCACAGCCTGCTGGACCGGCTGGGTTTCGACCGCCGAGAGGCGCTTGGGGCCGCCCGCGATTTCATTGCCAGCTGCGAAGCCGCTCGGACGGCCCAGCAGGTGCGCACCCGAATCGAGCAGCTGGACGCCCAGCTCGAGCAGCTACGCGCGCCGGGACAGCGTTCGGCAACCGAGCGCGGCAAGGCCGAGGACTACGCCCGACAGCTTGCGGCCATCTACGGCCCGGCCGGGATCACGGAGACCGATATGGAGCGAGCGGCCCAGGCCTGGGACGCCGGGGTCATCCACGGGGAGGCCTATCGGGCGTCGAGCGCCAAGCTGGCCGAGTTGGAGGGGCAGCGAGGCGCGACGTCCGCCGACGAAGGGGCATCGCTCCGCCAGCTCGTCGAAGACCTGGACCATCAGCTGGCCGAGGTTAGCCCCAGCGTCGACCCGGCGCGCGCGGCCGAGTTCGCCACCCTGCCGCTGGCCGAGCTGGAACGCCAGCGCGACCAGCACCGCGGCGCCAAGGAGCGGGCCCAGGAGGAGCGGGCGCGCGCCGAAGAGCTCTTGAACGACCGGTTGACCCAGACCGGCGACGTCGCCGCCCTCGAAGAGGAGATCGCCACCACCCGCGAACAGCTCCAGGAGCTCGAAGTCGAAGCCCACGCCTACGATCTCGCCATCGACACCCTGGAAGCGGCGGCCAAGTCGGTCCGACGCGCGGTGATCCCACGGCTCAAGTCGCAGCTGCAGGGTCAACTGGCGCCGATCACCAACGGCCGGTATCGGGATGTCCGCATCGGGGAAGACCTGGCACTGTCGGTGAAGACCCAGGACCAGCGGGTCTATAAGGATGTCGACAACCTCAGTCTCGGCACCCGCTCCTTGATCTATCTCCTGGAGCGGCTGGCTTTGGCGCGCATCATCGGTGGAAACGCGGAGCCACCACCCCTGTTGCTCGACGAGGCGCTGGTGCACGCGGATCGCCGGCGGATGCGAGCGGCGCTCGAGGAGCTGGGCCGCCTCGGCCGGGAGCACCAGATCATCCTCTTCTCGAAGGACGAAGGGCTCGCCGATCGCGCCGAAAAGGCCGAGGACTGGACCATCATTCGGCTTCCCGGCCCGGCGCTGATTCCCGCATCGGCGGAGGCGGCGCCGGCGAACGGGTCCACCCGCGACGAGATCGAAGAAGAAGTCCCGCGTTAGGCGGTTGCGACAGACAGCTGTCAAAACCGGGGGTTAACCTCGCGCCATGGGCAATGTCATCCCGTGGTCACAGATCCATCCGAGCATTACAAGTGAAGAGCCCTTTGTCGCGGTCGTCATCGTCGATCCACAGCGGCAGATCTGCATCAGCGAGCTGGTCCCGTTCGATGAGCAGTCCCTGCGCAGCCCCGAGGTGGCGGCCCAGGAAATGATCGGGGCGGTCCAGGCGGCGGCGGCCCGGGTCGCCAGCGGCTATCGGACGCGACGCAAAGACGAACCCAGCCTCCAGGTGCTGCAGGGTGGCGCAAAGCGGCGCGCGTCGAAGGCGCCGCGGCGCAACCCGACGCTCAATCTCTGGCCGGTGGAGTAAGCCGTGTGATGCGCTGCTCGAGCCCCAGCTTCACCGCCGGCCACTCGCGTTCGATGACCGAAAAGACGACCGTGTCGCGATAGCTGCCGTCGGGGCGGATCCGCTGGTTGCGCAGCGTGCCCTCGAAGCTTGCGCCGAGCTTCTTGATGGCGGCCTGCGAGTGAAGGTTGCGAACATCGGTCTTCAACGCCACCCGGATCGCGCGCCAGTCGTCGAACGCATGGCGCATCAATAAGTATTTCGCCTCGGGATTCACCACGCCGCCCCAGGCATCGGGTGAGTACCAGGTCCAGCCGATCTCGACGGTCCGGTCGTCTTCCTGAACGTCAAGGTAGCGGGAGCTGCCGATGATGCGGCCATCCTCGAGGCGGACCACGACGAACGGGTACTCACGACCCTGGGACTCGGCCACCATCGCCTTCTCGAGCCAGCCGGCCATCGTGTCCGCCGTTACCGGCCGGGCCGGCATCCACTCCCAGATCTCACTGGACCGCCCCGCCTCGAGCAGTGCCGCCGCGTGCGTCGGCCGCATCGGCTCGAGCCGGATGTGCTTCCCGCTCAGTGTGGTCGGTCCCAGGGGCGCCATCGACCACCAAGGATAGCGGCGGTGCGAGCAACCGCCGTTTATAGTTGCTCCGTGCCAGATGAGCCTCGCGGGCAGGCAGAGGTCCTCATCCCGCACGGATGGCTCCTTCCGAACCTCAGCCTGGATGCGGTGCGCGCCCTGCAGCGCGGTGATACGACGTCCGACCTGGATAAGGGAGACCTTCGCCTCGCCGGCGTCGAGGTGCTGGTCGCGCGCAATTGGGTGAAGGAAGAATTCTGGCCGCGCATCCAGGATGCGGTCAAGAAGGGCTACGCCGCTGAGAAGACCTACACCTTCATGCGCGCCCATGCCGACCGGCGTGGAAGCCGCCGGCCGAAGAAGTCCCCCTAGCTCGCCTCGAGCCTCGCCGCTGCCGGAACGCGGAAGGGGCGCGGGCGCTCGCCATCACCGTCGGCGAAGGCGCAGACACGATTGCGGCCCAACGCTTTCGCCTGGTAGACGGCGCGGTCGGCGGCGGCCAGCAGATCCGTGGTCGTTCGACCATGGCCGGGGAAGAGCGCGACCCCAACACTGACGCTGGCCGCAAGACTCGAGCCCGCCGCCCCCTTTAACACGATCGACTCGACCCCTTGTCGGATCCGCTCAGCGACGGTCATCGCTTCCGGGAGGGTGGTCTCCGGCATAAGGACGACGAACTCGTCGCCACCGAAACGGGCGGGCACGTCGTACTCACGCACCGCTGCTCGAATGGCGTCGGCTACCCGCCGAATCATCTCGTCCCCCATCAGGTGGCCATGCCGGTTGTTGACGTCACGCAGCAGGTCGAAGTCGGCCAGGACCACGCTGAGCGGACGGCGGAAGCGACGGGCGCGCTCGATCTCCGCCTGCGCCAACTGGTTCCAGTGCTTCATGTTGGCCAGCTCGGTCTTGGGATCGGTCCGCGCCTCTTCCTGCAGGTTTGCGACGAGCAGCGACCGGTAAATCAGAAACAGCGGCCCGAGACAGAGGGGCGCCAGCCATGGGTTCGTGAGCCACAGCAACGAACCGAGTGCACCGACCGACATCAGGGCGAGGTCCGTTCCCAGGTTCTCCCACTCCATGGTGCCCGCGCGCGAGATCGGAACGCCTCGTGCCCACATGATCACGAGCGCGGTCAGGAGGTGGTTCAGGGCAACGAACGTCAGGCCGGCAAGCGCGGCATAGAGCGCCGCCCGGCCGCCTCCCGCGTCATGACGCGACTGACCCAAGCTGAAGATCGCTCCAGCGACCACCGCGCATATCAGGAAGTTCGCGACGTTGAACGCCTGGATGTACCAGCGGTAGCGGACGCGGAGGAGCTCGACGAGGTGGGCGAGCAGGACGATCAGAACTACATAGGCGGGGCGCAGCAGCACCGCCGCAGCAAAGAAAAAGATGGTCGTCGTGTAGTAGGACTGGTGCTTCGGGCTCTTCACCTTGAACTGCTGGGCAACGATGGCGCACACCAGCAGCATCAAGGCCACCGGCGCCTGCTCCAGGCGAGGCGGCGCGATCGCGACGCTAACGATGGCCGTGGTGACCGCGACGACCAGGATGCTGACGACGAAGCGGCGTGCCGAACGCGGCAGATCACCCATCGGCATTCCTCAGGCCGCCTCCCTTCGAATCTGGTGGGCGGGCTCGTCCTGCCGGGCCAGCAGCGTCGTGAGCGCCGGACGGCCCAGCACTAACGGGCAGGCGGTGACCAGGATCATCCACGGCCCCACGAGGAGCGCCAGGACGAGCATCGGGCCGGCCGTCCAGGCGATGACGAGATCGGCGGCGAGCAGCTCCGGCCGGAAGAGGCCGGAGGCGACCGGGGAAAGGCCGCGGGCCAGCCAGAGCACACCCGTCAGCAAGACGCGGTTGATCAGGATAAAGATGCACGCCGCCGCCAGCGCAGCCGCGACATGCCCCAGCGCGCCATCCGCCAGGAGGGCGCCGGCACCATGGTACAGAGCCGCCGCGATCACGGCGCTGAGGAGATAGTTGCAGGCGTTGAACCACTGGATATGGAGGCGCCGGCGAAGCCGAACTTGCTCGGCGAGGTGGATCAACACGATAAAGGCGATCAGTTCGGCCGTGCTGAACAATGCCGCCGCGAGCACGATGAAAGGCAACGTCATCTGGTAGGCCTGGTGGCGGAAGCCCTGAATCGGGTAGGCGTGCGCCAGCATGCCGAGGCCGGTGATCAGCAGGACCGAAACGAGGCTGATCGCCGCACCCTCCGCCTGCCACAACACACCGGTGGTCAGCACGGCCGCGAGGGTCACCGCGGCGACGTAGCCGCGGGCGCCGGTCGAGAGTCGCCCCCCGTTCATGATCAGTTGCTCCAGCTCACCGCGTCCCAGGAGACGCTGTCCCAGGAGACGCTGTCCCACGAGACGCTATCCCACGAGACGCTGTCCCAGGACACGCTGTCCCACGAGACGCTGTCCCACGAGACCTGCGTCAGGCTTCCCAATTTTTTGGCCTGCCGGTACATGAGTTTCAGGTAGTTGTTCGGTTGAAGGCCGAGATCCGCGTTGCCCGCCGGGCGCGCCTGCGCCAGCGCCCGGGCTGCGTCCGGATATCCCGAGCCGCTGCCCACGAATGGGAGCGCCTGCGCCGTGGCACGAAGGCTGGCCTTCAACTGGCCGGGCCGGACCTCGGCGTTTCGCTGCAGGTAGAGGGCCGCGATGCCGGCGATGATCGGGCTCGCGACAGATGTCCCGCTGAGCTCGATGTACTGGCTGCCGACCAGGTGGTCGGGATGGTTGAGGGCGAAGCTACTGCCCGGCGCCAGCGCCGTCACGATGTGCACGCCGGGCGCGACCAGGTCGGGCTTGGTGTAGCCGTCCTGGGTGATGCCGTAGCTGGAGAACCGGGCGAGCGTATCGTCGGCGACCGCGACGGTGCCGTGATCGTCGGTTGCGCCGACGGTGATGACGTACGGATCATTCGCCGGCGCGTAGAGCGAACTCTGTGGACCGAGGTTGCCCGCCGCCACCACGACGACGATGCCATGCAGCCATGCGTACTCGACCGCGGCATCGATCGGGCTCGTCCGGTAGCTCTCCGCGACCGACGCGAGCAGGGAGAGGTTGATGACCCGGATGTTGTAGCGATCCTGGTTGGCGACGGCCCAGAGGATCGCATTGAGGATGGCCGAGGTCGGTGCCGCGCCAGTGCCGTCATTGACCCGGAGGTTGATCAGGTTGGCCTGGGGCGCGATGCCCATGTACCGGCCGCCACCGGCCGTGCCGTCGCCGGCAATGATGCCGGCTACCGCGGTCCCGTGACCGAACGCGTCGCCGGAGCCGGTCACAGTGGGGTTGAAGTTGACACTCGCGATGACCCGAGGGTTGACGTCGGCGTGAGGCGCGATCCCGCTATCGATGACCGCGATGCCGATGCCGGTACCGCGCCCGGTGCGCCGGTGATCGTCCGATCGGTCCCCGCTGGCGCCGACGACGCTCGCGTACACGGTCGCCATCCCGGCGGGATCGAACGGGGATTCCGAAAGCCTCACGGGGGCGTCATAGATGATGCGCACGACGTTGGGGTCATGGCTGAAGTGCTGGACCAGCGCGGGCGTCAGTTCGGTGGCGATGCCGTGGCCGACTGGCACCGTCGCCGTCTGCGTGATACCGGTCCGCCGCAGGTCAGCGTCGAGCAGGTTTAGGTCACCGCGGGCGATCATGATGACCCGAACCCGCTCCCCCTGCGACATGGCCCTCAGGACCTGGCCATCGAGGTGCGCACCGTTGGCTCCTGCCCAGGGCGAAACACCCGGGAGGACCGTCAGCGCCAGGCCGGCGGAGAGACCGGCCACCAACCGGCGAACTTGTGACAGGGAGTTGCGCGGCGATGACGGCTGGATCATGAGGAGGTGACGCCAACGTAACAGCGCCCCCTTACGACCCCTGTGACGGTTCCAGGGTATTCACCTGCTAGCCTCTAGGGCCGTGGGCGATTGGGCGACGACCGAGCGGCAGGTGATCGACGGCTTTTTCCGGTTTTCACCCACCCACGCCCGATCCGTCGGCGATCACCGTTTCGACGGAGTGGTTGGCGACCACTCCAGCACGGCGATCACCGCGCGCGTCGCCGAGATCGATCGGCACCTCTCCACCATCGAGGCGGGCTCGGGACTCACTCCGGACCAGGCGGTCGATCGCCGGGCGCTGGCCGCCCAGCTGCAAGCGGCCCGCTTCGAGCTCACCGAGCTGCGACTCCCGTTTTTTGAGCCGATGTTTTACGCCGGCTCGAGCGAGTTGGACGTCAGCTTCTATTTGAAGCGACCGTATGCCCCGCTGGGCGACCGGCTGGCCGCCCTGCGCCGCCATCTCCTCGGGTATGGCGGATTCCTGGAGGCCGCCCGTGACAACCTGGAGGCGGCGCTTCCCAGGCCAAACCTCGAGGTCGCCATCCATGCGGTCGAGGGACAGATCGAGTACCTCGATGGCGAGGTGCGGGCCGCCGCGCGCGACGACGCGCAGACGCGCAACGCCCTCGACCAAGCGGCTCTAAAGACCAGGGATTTTGCCTCGTTCCTGAAAGCGAAGCGCGCCACCGCGAACGAGGCTTACGCCCTCGGCGAGGCCAAATTCCTGCGCCTGCTGGGCTTGCGCGAGCTGGTCCAGCTCGATGTCGCGGCGCTCGAGCGCATGGTGCGCGCCGATGTCGACCGGAACCGAGCCGCCGCCGAGGCCGCGGCGGAACAGATTGCCCCAGGCGAAGGTGTGCCCGCGGCGGTCGCCCGGTTGGAAGATCACCATCCGACGGCGACATCCATCATCGGCGACGTCACGGCGATCCTCGACCGTCTTCGAGCCTTCATCGTAGAGCGCGACGTGGTGTCCCTCCCCAGCGACGGCCGCTGCCTGGTGCAGCCGACGCCGTCCTATGCCGCCTACGTCAGCGCCGCCATGGACAACGCTGGACCGCTCGAAACCGTGGCCACCGACAGCTACTACTGGGTGACGGTGCCCGGCGCCGACTGGGGTGAGGCCAAAAGCGAGGAATGGTTGCGCTACCTCAATTACGCGACGCTGGAAGGCGCGTCGATCCACGAGGCGTATCCGGGTCACTACGTCCAGGGCCTGTACGAGCGGCACGCGGCATCCCTGACGCGACGCGTCTTCTGGACCTACAGCACCGGCGAAGGCTTCGCGCACTACGTCGAAGCGATGATGCTGGAGATCGGCTATTCCACGGATCCCAAGCAGCTGCTGGGGCAGCGCCTGGAGGCGCTGCTCCGCGATTGCCGGTTCCTCGTCGCCCTCGGCCTGCACTGCCAGGGGATGACGATGCCGGACGCCATCCGCCTCTTCCAATCCGTCGGGTTCATGACCGAGCTACCCGCCACCCGTGAGGCAACCCGCGGTGCCTGGGACCCGATGTACCTCAACTACACGCTGGGCAAGCTCCTGATTCTCGAGCTCCGGGGTGACATGCAGCGCCGCCCCGGCTACACGCTCAAACGTTTCCACGATGCCTTTCTTGGCTGCGGAGCTCTGCCGATCCCCTTGATCCGCGAATTGATCGCTTAGCCCAACCGCCTGCCACAAAGTAAAACGTAAGTGGAATCCGCGCCATGAACCCCATCACCTCCATCGGCAGCTTGAGCGGTGACCTGCTGATCGCCGTCATCGCGGGGCTCGTTTTCATCGAGGAGAGCGGGATCCCGGTTCCGTTCGCGCCCGGCGATCTGCTGCTGATGATCGCCGGCATCGCCATCGCCAGCGACACCGTGGATCCCATCCCCATGGTGGCGGCGCTGCTGGCGGCCACCATCCTGGGCGCCATGCTCGGCCGTGAGGTGTTCGCCGCGGTGGGTCGGCCGGCCCTGATGAAAGTGGCGGAGGCCCTGGGTTTTCGGCCCGCACTGGAGCGCGCCACCCACCTGCTCCAACGGGGCGGGGCGCCGGCGGTGTTCATCGGCCGGCTCATCCCGGGACTCCGCATCAACACCACCCAGGTCGCGGGCGTCAGCAAAATGCCCCGCCTGACGTTTGCTGCAGGTCTCATCCCGTCGGTCGTGGTGTACATCGCGTTATTCGTCGGGCTGGGGGCGCTCGTCGGGCAGCCGGCGGTGCGGCTGTTCCACCGGGCCGAGCATCGCTTCTTCGTGATCGCAGTCACGACCCTGGCGGCGCTGGCGGTGGTCCTGTCGGTGCGCTGGCTCGCACGTCGTGGGGCTCTCAGTGTCCTCGAGCCGATCGTGCTGGGCGTGCGTCGTGACATGGCGGATTCGGTCGAAGCCGCCCTCTTCTGGCGCGGGCGGAACGAAACCAGCTGGCGACAGTACCCCATCGTCCGGCGGCTCTGGGCCGGCCTGATCGACCTCGCCATCGTCTTTGGCGTAACGATCCTGATCCTGACAGCGGTTTCGGGCATCGACAAAACCGAGATCGTGCTCGACCCGGAAGGGCTCGTGCTGCTGGCCACGGTGGCCCTGCTCTATCGGGTGCCGTCTGAAGCGCGAACCGGCCAGACCATCGGCAAGACCTTGATGGGCGTCTCGGTCTACGGACCGAACGGTGGCGTCCCCGGCTGGTGGCGGGCGGCCGTGCGCAACCTGGTCGGCGTCCTGCTCCTCCTCTGGCCGATCGATGCCGTTCTCGTGCTGCGCAACGGCCGGCGCCAGCGCCTGGGAGACCTCCTCGCCCGGACATCGGTCCGTCGGGTGGCTCACTGACCGCGGTTCTGCTGGCCCTTGCCGCCAGCCTCTCCTGGGGCGTCGGCGACTTCGTCGGGGGATTCAAGACGAGGCGCCTGGGCGCGCTCGCGGTGCTGTTCGTCTCCCAGCCGCCGACCCTCCTCCTGATCGCCGCGCTGGTCGTTATCCGCGGGGTTCCCGTCAAGCCCGGCCCCTGGATCATCGCCGGCGTGGTGGCGGGGCTCGTCGGCCTGGTCGGGCTGTCGGCGGCTTACCGCGGAATGGCCATCGGGGTGGTCAGCGTCGTCTCGACCATCGCCGCGACGGGCCCGGTGGTCCCGCTGCTGGTCGGGCTGTCACTCGGCGAGCGACCGACCACGTTGCAGTTCGGCGGCATGCTCATCACCCTGGCCGGGATTGCCCTGCTGGCCTTCGATCGTCGACCGTCGGAGCCGGGGCGGCGGCTCGTTCCCGGCGTCGGCCTGGCGCTGCTCGCGGCCCTCGCGTTCGGCCTGTTCCTGGTCGCCATCCGCTACGCGAGCCGGCCGGATCCGCTGTGGGGCGTGCTCGCCACCCGAGCTGGGAGCGTGGGCGCCCTGATGGTGCTCGGGCTCGTGTTCCGATCGCGCATCAGGGTCCCATTACCCGATCTACCCGCCCTGTTTGCGGTCGGCGTGCTCGACGTGGCGGCCGACGTCTTCTTCGCGTTTGCCACCACCATCGGCCTGTTGAGCATCGTTTCCATTCTCTCGTCGCTCTACCCGGTGGCGACCGTCGTGCTGGCCCGGATCGTCCTGAACGAGCGGATGGCCCGCCTGCAGCAGGCCGGCATCGGGCTGGCGCTGACCGGCGTGCTCCTGATCAGCGTCTGATCGACGCAGGCTAGGGCCGGTAGCCCGCGAGCAGCTCGAGCACGAGGTCGACTTCGCTGGCGGTGTTGTAGTGGGCGATCCCGATCCGTAACGTGCCGCCCGCGTCGACGAGGGCCAGCTTCCTCATCAGCTCGGTCGCGTAGTGATCGCCATTGGTGGTAAAGACCTGGTGGCTCGCGAGCCAGCGGGCGAGGGCTTCCGGTCGATGCGGCGGCCATGTCAGAGACACGGTCGGCACCCGGCGGTCGAGCTCTTCCGGCGTGGTGATGCCGTAGAGCTTGACACCCGGAATCTGCAGCAGGCCGCCGATCAGCCGCGCCGCCAGCGCCCGTTCGTGGGCGCGAATGCGGTCCATGGCGGCCTCCAATGCCGGCCGGACCACGTGGTCGGCACCACCGAGGTCGGCCAGGTATTCGAGCGCACCGAGCACGCCCGCGAGACACTCGTGGTTCTGCGTGCCAGTCTCCCAGCGGGTCGGCACGTCGTCGCTCGCCGGTCGGACCTTGTAGGGACGGAGCCGCTCCAGGAGATCGCGGCGCCCATAGAGGATCCCCTGGTGCGGCCCGTAGAACTTGTAGCTCGAACACACCAGGAAGTCGCAGTCGATGGCACGGACGTCGATCGGGCCGTGCGGCCCATAGTGCACGGCGTCGACCCAGAGCCAGGCCCCGGCGGCGTGCGCCGCACGGGACACCGCGGCCAGGTCCGGGATGGTTCCCACGGCGTTCGACGCGTGCGTGACCGCGACCAGCCGGGTCCGCGCGCTCAGCTGACGCTGAAGGTCGCTCATGTCGAGCGTGCACGCGGGCACCCGGATGTCGACGAACCGCACCGTCACGCCGCGCTCCTGCAGCGACAGCCAGGGTGCGACGTTGGCGTCGTGATCGAGCCGGGTCACGACGATCTCATCGCCCGGTCGCAGCTCGCGCCCGATCGCGCGGCTGAGGGCGAAGGTGATGGTCGTCATGTTGGGGCCGAAGACGATCTCGTCCGGGGAAGCGGCATTGAGGAAGGTCGCCACCGCTTGACGCACCTCGGCAATGAGCGCGTCGGATCGCTGGCTGGTTGCAAAGGTGCCGCCCTGATTTGCATTCATCGTCCGCCAGTAACTGGCTGCGCGGTCGACGACCCGCTGCGGCACCTGCGTCCCGGCGGGATTGTCGAGATAGACGACCGCCTGTCCCTCGACCTTGAGGGCGAGCGAGGGGAATTGCCGGCGAACGGACTGCAGGTCGAGGTCGATCGTGGTCGGACTGGCCATCAGGGGCGCTTCGCCAACGCTTTGACGATCGCCCGTGCGGTCAGCAGCGCGACGATGGCGACGACCTGGCCCATCAGGATGACCCGATTCAGGTCGAGGGCCGGCTGCCAGCTGACCTCACCGCCCTTGATCACGAACGCGCCTACCGGGCGTGACGAAACCCCGAAACCGGCGCCTCCCGCCTGCGGCTGGCCTTCATTGCCACCACCGCCCGCGCCGCCGGAGATCTTCGCCGCCGGAATGATCGTGATCCCGTTCTTTTCGTACGGCGCGCCGAACACTTCCGACGCCCGCATCGCGCCTTTGGCTTCGTTGACGACATCCATGACCCGCATCACAGCCCTCCTGGAATTGGCCGCCTGTTACGACGCTTCGATCCCAGCCTAGCGTTTGCGAGCGCGCAGGTCGAGGAAGAGCGGAACCCGCAGCCACCGAGCGCGGTCCGCGCGCTCGCTCACCGATGACGCGTCGACGGTCAACTCACGAAGCGTTTCGACCAGCAAGCCGGCGCGCTCCAGGGCCTCGAAGTAGGCGGCCAGTGGCCGGTGGCAGCTATTGAACGTCATCGGCAGACCATCCCGCTCGATCGTCTCCTGGTAGCGGTGCGGATCGAGATACGAGCCCTCGATGACAAACCGCGCGTCGGGCGCCAGGCTCTCGAACTGACCGGCAGAGTTGATGGGGTGGACAAGTGCCATGGCCAGCACCCCTCCGCCCCCGAGGACACGTGCAGCTTCGCCGATAGCCGCGGGCATGTCGTCCACGTCGTGCAGCGACATGAACGCAACTGCAAGATCAGCAACACCATCCTCGAACGGCAACCGGGCGGCGTCGGCGACGACCACCTGCATCGACGGATCCGCTTCCCTTGCGAACCGCACCATGGTGGGCGAGGCGTCCACCGCGATCACGTTATGACCGATCGACTTGAGGTCTCGAGCGACGCGCCCCTCGCCGCATCCAATGTCGATGGTGAGGCGACCGGGCGGCGGCAACAGCGCGAAGAAGGGATCCCGGTGAAAACGCCAGTAGCTGTCATGGCCCGGCTTGCGCGCCCACGCCAACCATTGCTTCGCGACGGACTCCCAGGCCTGGCTCAGGGTGGGCTGGTCAGGCATCGACGAATCGCAGGAACCTCGACTCGATACCGACGTCGTCGAAGCCGAGCCCGCGATAGAACTGCTGCGGCCAGTCGCCCGCGTCGGTCACGAGAAACACGAACTCATATCCGCGTGCCGCCTCGAGCGCCGCGCTGACGACCGCCCGCGAGAAGCCACGTTTACGGAAATGTTCGAGCGTCTCCACCGTTTCCAGCTGGGCCGTCGCGCCATCGGTGCGGAGCTCGCACGATGACACCGCCAGGCCATCGATGACCACCGCGAAATACTGCGTCCTCGTGCCCTTCGCGGTCAACTCATGCTTGGCCAGGATCTGCTGGACCACGGCCGGGTCCTTGCCCCAGGGCTGGCTGGCGATCTGGCGCTCTCGGGCCGGTCGAAGAACGTCCCAGCCGACCTGGCGAACACTTCCGGTGTCGACGACCTGGACCGGGCGCCGGCGGTGCGCCATGATCACAAATCGTTCCGGTGTGTACCCCAGCGCTTCGAAGCCGACGGCGAGTCGGTCGGCGGCGGGCGGATCGTCCACATTGAGGCGCCGGTGTGACAGGCCGGCTTCGCCCTGGATCCGATCCGCTTCCGCGGCTAGACCGGCTGCGTCGGCGCCGTCGAGCCGGTCCACGATCAGAAAGTTGAGATCGTGTACCCGGTCAAGACGACGGTTGATCAGCGCCCGGCCCCAGCGAAACGGCACCACTTCCTCAGCGGCTCGCTCATCGACGGCGCGCATGAAGGCAATCGCCCGGTGCCAGTCCTGCATCGTGCCGACGAGTCTAACGGGGGGTCGTTTCCATGCGACCGAATGCGAGCCGAGCCAGGCTCACGATGGCAATGAAGGCGATCACACCGGCAGCCGGAGCCAGGACGACGGGGCGCGAGAAATCCGTGCCGGCCAACAGAGCGTGGAGGGCAAAGAGGGCGAACATCAGATAGGAGAGGCGGTGCAGCCACCGCCAGGCGATCGGATCGAGACGCCGCCGCATGTAGCTGGTCACGGTGATGACGATCAGGAGGTCGAATCCGATGGTGCCCAGGCCGATCGCGACGGCAGCATAGGAGACCCGGAATGGGATGACGAGGTCGATCGGACTGACCCGTGCCACCGCGTCCAGTGTGATCGCCAGCACGTGGAGGCCAACGAGCGGGACCCAGCACACCGTCAGGAACCGGTGCAGGTTGGAGAGATCGCGATTGCGCATGGCCCCTTCGAACATCGCGCTCCGCATTGCCTGGCCGGTGACGAGCGCCGCCGACAGGACGAAGAAGGCCGTCAGCGCCGCCGCGCGCGACGTCAGCCAGAGGAACTGGTCAATACTCACGCCGCCGCCGGAAGCACCCCGGTCCCGGGGGCCGTCACCGTGGCGTAGTGCACGCGCCTGGCCTCGAGAAAGTCTGTGCCGGCGGCCGCACCCATCAGGAGCGCGCTCTTCGCGTAGACCTCACCGCGCAGCGCCGTGTCCGTCACCACGGAGACTTCGGCGACGTCGGATCGGGCCGGTAGCCCGGTGCGCGGATCGATCAGATGATGCATCGAGTGTCCCCAGCGCCGGCTGGTCGTGCCGCTGGTGCAGACCGCTCCATTGGGGAGCGCCACGACCGATCCATCACAGAGGCCAATGTGCCACCCATCACCCTCAGGCCCTGCTCCACGTACGCGGAGATCGCCCCCCAGGTTACAGACGGCATCCTCACCGAGCTCATCAATGAGGGCATCGGCGAGGGCGCCCTTCACGATCCCGCCCAGGTCGAGCGCAGCGCCCGGGGCGAGCGCCGCGGAGCGCGTCGCCGGGTCAAGGATCAGGACCTCGGGAAGCGGCGGCAATTGCGTCCCGTTGAGAACGGAGGGCTCCGTCAGGCCTTGCCGGAACGGCCGATCGTAGCCGGCAGCGACCAGTGCGGGCAGGACGGCGGCGTTGACGAGACCGGCGCTTTCCTGGAATGCCCAGAGTGCCGCCTGCAGCATCGCGAACATTTCGGCACTGACCGGGACGTACCGACCATCGCTGGTATTCAGGCCGGCCAACTCGCTATCGGGGAGGAACCTGGTGAAACGGGCCTCAGCATCGCGGATCCATCGCTCGCAACGCTCGAGCGCCGCCTGCCCGCTGCCGAGACTCAGCAGCTCGCAGGTGGAACCGAGCGCGTCGAAATGGCGGGTCGTGAGTTCACGAGACATGGCTTTCACTCTGGACCGTGGCATCACTCGGCAGCACGGTGACGGTCGGGTGCAGGGGCGCCTCGGCCGGCTTGGGCGCTGTGGCAACGACGCCACCCGAGAGCAGCGCCAGCAGCAGCGTGCCCAGTACCGACGCCCACCTCAGCGTCGCGTTTGAGGACATGTTCCTCTCCCTGCCAGCTACAACGCGACGGCTCATGCTTTTCCGGCGACCTCGAACCTTACGGTAGTGGGCTGGCCTCGGCGTCCGGCTGAAGCCATCCTGAGAGGCGCCTGAGAACGTTAGGCGAGATCGACGCCGATCGCGTGATAGCCGTCGGCACCGTTCGGAAGCGTGGGCGCCGGCGTCGACGACTGTAATGTTCCCTGCCCATCGCGGGCGCGGACGCTCACCCGGTAATGTCCGGCAGGCAGGCTGGTGCTGAGCTGCCAGAAGCGCCAGGCGTAGGGGGAGAATTCGGTCTGCAGCACGGCGGCCTGCCAGGACCGGCCGCCGTCCCAACTCAGCTCAACACCGCTGATGCCGCGGTCCCCGGCAAACGCGATCCCGGCAAACTGCACCGTGCCGGCGGCCAGCGCCACGCCGTCCTGCGGCCGATCGATCCGAGACATCGTCTTGACGATCGCCCGCTCGTCCCAGCCATTGCGTTCCCAGTAGCCGGGCTGGTCGCTCGCGGAAAAGCGGATCCTGGTGACCCACTTGGGCTGCTTCATGCCGTAGTGGCCCGGAAAGATGAAGCGCGCCGGGAACCCGTGCTGCGGGTTGAGGGGTGCGCCGTTGAGGTGGGTGGCGAGCAGGTGGGCCGGCGTCAACTCGCGCAGCGGAAAGCTCTCCGTGTAGCCGTCGGCGCTTTCCATCAGCAACCAGGTGGCGTCGGAGGGAACCGTGGTCAGGGCCAGGACCTCGCTGACCCGCGGGCCCTTCCAGATCCCGTTGCTGATCAGCGTGCCACCGATATCGTTGCTGATGCACTCCAGCGTCAACTCGACGGTCTCCGCCGGCAGCTTGAGGAGCTCGTCGTAGCTGAGCGACCGTGTCGGGAGGTTGAGACGCCAGCTTCCGGCGTCGACTACGGGGTCGCCACCGATATTCTTGGAGACGACGTAGAAGTCGTTGACGTTGGTGACCTCGCTGCCGGCGCGGTTGCCCTCCGTGATGGCCAGCGCCGTGGCGAACCGGCGCACGGTCGCGTAGCCGATTCCCAGCACGGCGATGCCGACCGCACCGTAGAAGAGGTTGCGCAGCAGGATCCGGCGGTCCTCGTTCACCGGGGTCGACGACAACTGGCCGAAGATGACGTCGACGATCGGGACCATGCCGGCCAGCAGCACCACCTCGACGACGACTCCAGCCACCGAATCGCCCGGAGAGAGCGCAACGATCGCGACGACGATGCTGACGACCAGTACCGCAGCGCTCACGACCAGCACCCAGATGCGCGGCAGCAGCCGCGCGATCAGCCAGGCCGCAACCCCGTAGGCCGCGATGATGACCAGCGTCGCTCCGATCAGGAGCAGTGGACGGGCCAGCACACCCAGCGCCTTCAGCAGGTTCTCGAAGGTCGCGAGCGGCAAGAGCTTGAGCAGGACGTAGCCGGCCTGTTCGGGCAGGAGCGGCACCGCGAACAAGGCATGCGCGAGGTAGTCGGCTCCCACGGCCAGCGCGCCGGCGCAAAGGCCGACGAGCAGCGGGCGCGACCGGATCAAGCGGTTACCGCCGGGCGGGCCGGCGGATCCCGTTGTAAGCCAGCGCCAGTCCGACGAGCGCGACGATGATGCCGATGATGAGCCACATGCTCTGGCCCGTCATGAAACTTCCCGGCAGCACGCCCGAACCCTGCAGGATCCAGACACCGCCAGCAACGATGGCAATCAGGCCAAGAATCAGGCTGCCGATACGCATATCAATACAGTACGCGGTCGGGTTGCACGAATACGCCTGCTAATTCAAGTTACACGGAGACTGAACCGGGCGGGTGCGCCGTCCAGCCGTTCGCGGCGCACTCGCGCATAAGAACGTGCGCTCGTGTGCTCGCACGAACGGCATGCGGCGCCCGCCCTCATTCGCGCGAAAGCGCGGCGGCCTTCGGCCGCTAAGCCGGCGCTAAGCTTCCGCTGCCACGGGTTCTTGGGCGATGGCGGCTTCTTTGCCGGCGCGGCCGCCGGCTTCGACTTTGGCCAGTGCCAGTTGACCGATGTTGAGTCCCTGGATGGTGGCCAGATCGCCGAGCGCCCGCAGGAAGTACTGCCGGCGACGCCGCTCCACGACTCGTCCCATTTCGTGCTCGAGGCCCTGGACGCCCTCCACGAAGGAAATCCGGAAGGGGTCGGTGATCCGCGCACGCTGCGGACCGAGTTCTTCCTGGACGAGCTTCTTCGCATCACCCGACAGACCTTCGTTGCTCACGATCACGCCCTCGGCGGCCTTGATGCGGGAGACCTTGGCGTTGAAGCCGTAGGCATCCGCCAGGTTGAACTCCCGATCCTTGAGCACCACCAGGACGAGGTCACCGCTCAGGTCCAGAACGATATCCGTCCCCGCCGGGCTGGATTCGATGATGACCTGCTCGCGGCTGATGCCCAGCTTGGGGAGGATCGCCGTCGCCAGGGTCGTCATCCAGCGGCCCTTGTCGTTGAGGGCGGTGGCACGATCGGTGGGCATGATCACCTGGTCGACCCGCTCCTCGTTGAGCGGCCGGCCGCAGGCGCACTTCATCCAATCCGGCGCCATCTTCTGCAGCTTGTTGGGATCATCCGTGCGCAGCACCGCATTGCCGGTGCGCGAGCACACGATGACGTATTCGGACTGGATCAGGCCGAGATTCCGCAACTCGCCAAGGCGACCGGCGACGGCCGTTCCCTGGGCTTCACCCAACACCTTGGGCAAATCCGATACGGTGAGCGAGCCGACCCGTTCGAGGTCGCGGATCAGCGCCCGAATCTCTGGTGTGGTGAAGGCCGCCATCGCCTGGCTTTCTTCGGCTGTGGCCTCGACCGTCGCCTGGCGGGACTTGCGGATCGCGTCGAAGTTGTGGCTGCCAACGGGAGCGAGGACCGGCCACGATGATGGCGTCCCCACCTCCTGGCCGAGCGCTTCCTGGGCCGCGGTGCGGATCCGCTTCAAGAAATCCGTTCTGACCTTCTCGGCGCCGGCGCGGTAGGCGACGCCGACCTCGACGAACGCGGGCTTTGCCGCGTGCTCAAGCTCCATGAAGTGGATGTCGTCGGAGCGCAGCTCGCGCAACGTCGCCGAGCCCGGGCGGCGGACCCGCAACCAACCGACAACGGACGCCGACCCCATGAAGAGCTCACCCTCATCCGCCGCGGACCAGCTCTTGGTGACGTCGAACTGCAGGAACTTGTTCAGGAGGTCGATCGTGAAGGTGATGCCGGCGCTGTCGAAGATCGCCTCGCGCGCCCGATAGAGAACGCCCATGAACTCAGGGCCGTTGACCCGGGACACGATCGTCCAGAACTGGTCGGTAGTCGGCGCGATATCGAGGCGGCGGACTTCCACAAGCAGCATTGTTTCGGGCTCCTCAGCAATGAAAGTTGGATGAACGGCAGCGCCACCGCCATCCTGCGCCTCCCCACGAGCCGGTGACGGCAGTCGCCAGAATAGGCCGCCGCAATCGCTCTTGTCAAACCATTTCGCACTCGCAAGTGGTGATGGAGCCGATCACCGGCCTGCCGTCACGGATTGCATACTTTGGCGGTGACGGAGAGGGAACGCCTGGCCGCCGTCGGGCGGGCCGCCGGGCTTCGGCTGACCGCCGCCGACGTTGCTGCCCTGCTGCCAGCATGGAAGCGGTACCTGGCGCTGGTCGAACAACTGAGAGCCCCGATACCGCTTGAGGATCTCGATGAGGGCGGCTGAGCCGCTGACGTCGGCGCCGCTCGTCCAGGTCGCCCGCTCGCTGCGACAGCGGCAGGTATCGCCCGTCGAGTTGGTGGACGCCTACACCCGGCGCATCGAGGAGGCGGGAGCGCTCCACGCCTACATCACGGTGCCCGACGAGCGGGCGCGGCGGGAGGCCCAGCAGGCTGAGCGGCGGCTGGCCAGCGGCGAGGCCGGCGCCCTGCTGGGGGTGCCGATTGCCGTCAAGGACCTGTTCGCGACCCGCGGCTTGCGAACCACGGCCGGGTCGCGGATCCTGCGGGACTGGGTGCCGAAGCGCGACGCCGCCGGCGTCGCCCGGCTTCGGGCTGCCGGCGCCATCATCTTCGGGAAGACCAACTTGCACGAGTTCGCCTACGGCGTCACCACCGCCAATCCCTGGTGGGGGATCGCCCGCAATCCCCACGATCCCCGCCGCAGCCCGGGCGGCTCGAGCGGGGGGTCGGCGATCGCGGTGGTGGCGGGGCTCTGCGCGGGCGCCCTCGGGTCCGACACCGGCGGGTCGATCCGGATCCCGGCCTCCCTCTGCGGCTGCGTCGGCTTGAAGCCGACCTTCGGCGCCATCCCGCTGGCCGGAACCGTCCCGTTGGGGTGGTCCCTTGACCACGCCGGTCCGCTCGCCAGGACCGTCGACGACGCCGCCCTGCTGTTTGAGGTGCTCTCCGGCACGCACGCGCCGGCGCGGCGGGTGCCGACCCGAGGGCTGCGGGTCGGGATTCTGCGGGGACCGATCGTCCAGAACGTGCGGCCGCTGGTGGCGCGCCAAGTTGACGCCGCGGCCAGAGCCCTGCGCCGGCGAGGACTGCGCGTCCGCGACGTTCGGATCCCAGAAATGGAGTGGACGGTGGCGACCCAATTGGTCACGCTCCGTGCCGAGGCGAGTGCGTTCCATTGGGCGTGGATCCGCGCTAGGCCGCGAGCGTATGGCGCCGACGTCCGGGTGAGACTGCAGCTGGGCGCACTCGTGGCGGGCGCCGACTACGTACTGGCCCAGCGCATGCGCGCCCGGATCCGGGCCGCGATCGGACATGTCTTCCATGACGTCGATGTGCTGCTGTTGCCCACGACGCCGATCACCGCCCCGGCCGTCGGCGATCGCACCGTGCGTTGGCGCTCCGGCGAGGAGCCGGTCGACGGCGCGCTGGTGCGCCTGACGGCGCCCTTCAACCTGACCGGCCTGCCGGCGTTGTCGGTACCCTTCGGCGCCGCCGCCGGGCTACCAATCGGCATGCAAGTGGTTGGGCGATGGAATGACGAGGCGCGCCTGCTGGCGGTTGGCCGCCTCATTGAAGAGGAAGCTCCGGCGTTCGTTAGTAGATGAAGCCGATCAGGGGAACCGTTCCCGGAAGCACGTGCCGGTAGCTGACCCGTCCCCAGCCACCGCCCGTGGGACTGGCGTAGTTCATTTCTGAGACGAGCCAGCTGCCGTCCGCGTAAACCTGCTCGACGTAGGCAACATGGCCCCAGTAGGGTGACTCCCAGGTGACCATGATGGCGCCGACGCGCGGGGTCGGCCCTTCCGGACGACCATAGGCCCGGGCGCGCCCGAACCATTGCCAGGCATTCCCACCCCATGGCGCAGGCCGGCGCGTGTTCACATACCAGGTGCACTGTCCGAAGGGATAGAAGCCACCACCCGACGAGTAGACCGGCGTGACGTACCAGGAGCGCTTACCCGCGCTGACGGTGTGGGCGACGGGCTGCGGAACCGAAGCCGGCTCAGGACCGACCCCATAGGGCACCATCAGGTAGTCATCGATGGGCAGCGTCTCCGGATGGCGCAACAGGTTGAACTCGATGATGGCGTCCGACTCCGCGCGGTACTTCTGCGCCAGGGACGCGACCGTATCGCTCGATGTGACCTTGACGAGCACACCGTCGACGGGCGGAATCACCACGTCTTGACCGGCCGTCAGTTTGTCGACCAGGTTGGGATTCGACCAGAGCAGCGTGTTCACCGATAGTCCGTACTTCGTGGCCAGCGCCCGAAGCGTGTCCCCATCGACCGCCGGGTAATGAATGATGTCGCGGTGCTTCTCACCCGCCGGGGTCACGGGCATCGCTGGAATGACCAGCGAACCACTCATGGACCATGCCATGCCGTCCACCGCCCGGCCGAAGGGCGCCTGGGCGACGGCCGCCCCGGGGACGGTTCCACCAGCCATGGCCGGCGAGGCGCCGACCGGTACATGGAGAACCAGCCAGGGCATCGCGGCTGCCATCAACAACGCTGCCGAATGAGTTGCAAAGCGCGGCGCGGCGTACTTCAGACGAAGTCCCCCTTTTCCCCTCCCTAATGACCGCTCCACTACGGCCTACACAGGACCAACTCCCCGGGGTCACGAGGGCTTGCATCGGCGCGACGAGCTATGACACGACCGTCACATCTCCGTTACCTCAGGTCCGTAACCAAAAGTTCGGTTACAGAGAGACAAAAACGCGTAGCTGCACAAATTACGCGCGATAGCGCGCGGCCTGACGGCCGCGAAGCGCCGCTGAGCACGCTATAGAATGCGGCCATGTCCGGCCCGGCGGAGATGTCCGGTCGTGACCTGCTCGAGGCCGCGCTCCGTGGTGCTGGGCCTCCTCCGCCCTACATCCGTCTCCTCGGCATGCGATTCGTCGCCGTGTCCGATGGCAGTGCGACATTCGAGATGCCTGCCAGGACCGACCTCTATAACCCGAACAATGTCGTGCACGGCGGCGCCCTCACGTCGCTCGCCGACAGCGCCATGGGGTTCGCAGTCTTCAGCACGCTTGCGGCGGGCGAGTCGTTCACCACAGCCGAGCTGCATGTCAACTTCATCAAGGCCGTCACCGCCGAGACCGGCATGCTTCGGTCGATCGGCCGGATCGTCCATCGCGGACAACAGATCGCCGTGGCTGAGGCGGAGATCCTGGACCAGCAGAACCAGCTGATCGCCCGAGCCAGCTCGACCAACGTGATCCTGCATCGGCGAGCCCCCGAACCGCAGCCGCCGGCATGGCAGACCGCGCCGCCTCAAGGCACACCACTCGCCCAGCAGGAGGCGGCGCCGCCCGGAGCTCCGGAACCGCCCGCGCGCTTTGCCCCGCCTCCGTCACCACTCGAGCGGACCGCCACGCCCACCGTTTCCCCGCCCATGACCACCGAGCTCATCAGCACGGCTCCATTGGCCCGGAACAAGCGGAAGATCCGGACGTTCGCGGGTGATGTCGCCTACCTGCGCCAGGGGCAGGGCCCACCGCTCGTCCTGCTGCACGGAATTCCCAGCTCGTCCTATCTGTGGCGCGATGTCATCGGTCCGTTGTCCGCAACCTTCGATGTGCTGGCCCCCGACCTGCTGGGTTACGGCGATTCCGACAAGCGCCTGGACGCCGATCTCTCCATTGCCGCCCAGGCGCGTTACATGGTCGCCTTCATGGAATCGGTCGGTGTACACCAGGCGGCGGTGGTCGGCCACGACATCGGCGGCGGCGTTGCCCAGCTGATGGCAGTCGACGAACCACAGCGGGTGGCGCGGCTGATCTTGATCGATAGCGTCGTCGACAGCAACTGGCCGGTGGCCGACATTGCGCGCCTCAAAGAGCCGGTCTGGGATCAGATCATGGTGAACATCGACTTACGCAACGGCCTGCGCAAGGGACTCGAGGCCGGCATGGTGACCGAGGGACGCGTCACCGATGAGATCGTAAATGAGTGGACCCGTCCCTTCCAGGATCTTGGCGGGCGCCGGGCCTACCTGCGGGCGGCGCGGGCGCTGAACAACCGCGACCTGACGAGCCGCTCGAACCACATCCAGGAGATCGACACCCCGACCCTGATCCTCTGGGGCGCCAACGATACGTTCCTCGACCCACGCTGGGCCGAGACGCTCCAGCAGAAGCTGCGCGACGCGACGGTCGAGATCATCGACCCCGGTGGGCACTTCCTTCCGCTCGACCGCCCCGACGCCGTCGTCGAGGCCATCACCCGCTTCCTGACGACCCGCTAAGCGCCTTAGGGCCTGCGCTGCAACAGCTCGTCCGCGCAGGTCGCCGGCGTCGCGGTCCAGCCCGCCAGCCGGATCAGCGGCGTCACCTGCGGCCCATGGAAATCGTCGCCGCCGGTCGCCACCCAGCCGTAGGAGGTGGCCGCCTTCGAGAAGCGTTCCATCAACACCGCACTCTTCGGCCCATAGGGATCGTCCGGGGCCTGCGGGTAGGTGACCTCCAGTCCGAGCACGCCGGCAACGGCGCAGGTTCGAAACAGCACCTCCAGATCGGGAACGTGATCGTACACGCCGGGGTGCGCCAGCACCGTGACGCCGCCGGCGGCGGTGACCAGGTCCACCGCCTCATCGAGCGAGAGTTCTTTGGCGCGTGGCACATGAGCCATGCCACCCGGACCCATCAGGGCATAGAGGTCTTCGCGAGCGACGCCGGGCTGCGCGGCCTCGATGGCCGCCACGATATGCGGCTTGCCGACGTTGCCGCGCGCACGGGCGCGCACCGCCTCCCACGCAACCTTGAAGCCGGCCGCTGCCAGCCGGCGCACCGTTTCCACCTTCTGCGCCTCGCGGGCCTCGCTGGCTTCGTGGAGACGATTGCGCAAGCGCCGGTTGTTGAGGCCAAATCCGTACCCGAGCAAATGGGTGTCGACCAGGCCACGGCCTGGTTCATCCTCGATCGACAGCTCGACACCCGAGATCGCCCGCACGCCATGTCCCTCCAGGCCGCCGATGGCGTCGATCCCGGCCAATGTGTCGTGGTCGGTCAGGGCGATGACTTCGAACCCCGCCGCGGCGTGGGCGGCCACGATCTCGGCCGGCGGGAGCTCTCCGTCACTGAAGATCGTGTGCAGGTGCAGGTTCGCGCGCCCGTTGGATACCTTTGCCAATGGTCGCCCATTTTATGTGGTATGCGGTCCCCACCCTGACCCTCCCCCGGAGGGGGAGGGAATCACGTGGGCTGACCCTCCCCCGGAGCCGGAGGGAATTCACAGGGGTCGGCCGTGTTATAACCGTGGGCGCCCCTTCATGAGCCCTGACCACCAGTCATCCCTGAGCCTCGTCCGCCGCCTGGTGGTCGCCAATCTCAACCGGCCCCTTCCCGAAGTCATCGACCACGCGCTGAATTGCCTGCTGCAGGCCCTCGATGCCCGCGCCGCGTTCCTGGGCAAGATCGATGAACAGGCGCTCGAGATCATGGCCGCCGTCGTCGAGAGCGGGCCCGCCATCGAGCCGGGGCTCCGCCTCCCGCTCGAGGCGACGTTTGCTGCGGTCGACGAGGAAAACGACGGCGGCATCATCAATGTTCGTGATGCCGGAAAACGCCAGCCATTCAAAAGCCTGGCGATGCGCCAACAGCTCGGCATCGTGAGCTACCTGGGCACTTCCTGGCGCGGGAGCACCGGGGAGGCCGCCGGTACCCTGGCGGTACTCGGCAAAGGCGCCCGAATCTTCACGCCAGACGACCAGGACGTCCTCCTGGTCGTGGCCGGGTTGCTTGGGCCACGACTGCAACCCGAGTCCAAGCGCAATGGCCAGTCACGCACGCCGGTGTCAGCCATGCGGCTCGCCTCGCACGAGGTGAAGGAACCACTGGCGATCCTGCGCGGCTACGCCGACATGCTGAATAACAACGAGGTCCCAGCCGACCAGATGTCGGTGGTGGCGCAACGCCTGGCCCTCCAGTCGGAAACGCTGATGCGCGTCGCGGACCAGGTATTGCTGCTCTCCCGGCTGCCGCTCGACCTGACGTTCACCGTCCGCGTTTCGCTAGGGGCCGTCGCCCAGTCGGCGGCGCAGCGCATCCGCGAGCGGATGGCGAATGTCGGGATGGAGCTGCGGGTCCAACTCGACACACAGGCGGATGTCTGGGGCGATGCGACGCTGCTCGAGGCGGCGCTCGACGAGATGCTCCACAACGTGTTCAAGCACGCGCACAGCGCTACGGTGGTGCAGCTCCGGCTGCGGCAGGCGAGCCGCGACCGCTGTCAGTTGATCGTGAAGGACGATGGTCCCGGGATGTCGGCCGACCGCCTGGCCGAGCTCTTCGCGCCACTCGCGGAAGAGCAGCCGGCCCGCGGCGAGGGCCTGGGGCTCTACTTGCTGCGCCGGGTGGCCGAGGCGCACGGGGGACGCGCCTGGGCAAACAGCCTCGAAGGCAAGGGCACAACCTTCTATCTGGAGCTGCCTGGCGCATCGCCCGACGGCGACAGCGTTCGGGCCTCAGCCGCCGGCCAGAGCCCGGCGTGACCGCTGAGCCCTCCGCGCTCCCGTGACGCCGCACGTAAAGAAGACGGCACCGATTCGCACCGCACGCTGCGACGACGCGCCACCGGATGCGTTGCTACACGGGATCGAGGAGTTCAACCGGCAGGAATTCTTCGAGCAGCACGAGACACTGGAGGGCATCTGGATCGATGAGCCCGACGCCGTGCGCTACCTCTACCAGGGCATCCTTCAGGTCGGCGTGGGCTTTTATCACTGGCGCCGTGGCAACTGGCGCGGGGCGGTGGCCAAGCTCGGCCATGGGCTCGACAAGCTGGAGGCCTACCGGCCGAGTTGCATGACGATCGACATCGAGCGACTGGTCACGGAAACCGCCGCGCTGCGGCAAGAGCTGCAGCGCCGGGGTCCAACGGATCTGCCGCCGTTCCCACCCACCGGGTTACCTCGGGTTCACCGCGTCCTCAAGAGCACGTAAGCCCAGCGTCACCCGGCCGCGACATCGTTACGAATACGGCTGGCGCTTCGCCCGTATTACTAACCAGGCTTCTCTCCCCCATCAAGAGAAAGGCGCTCGCCACCCGAGCGCCTTTTTCATTTCTGTCCCCTCGTCCTGCTGAGCGTTGAGCCGCAGCCCGAGCAGGTCAGCGGCGGCTCCCCAGCCGCTGGCACCGCTGCCCACCGCCTCTTCGAGCACGCGCAGGGCGCCCGCGGTATCCAGGTCGTTCTCCAGCGCCGTGCGCACGGCCAGCGCGCTGTCTGCGCCGCCATTGTCCACGCGACTCACGGCCTCACGCAGGCGCTTGGTCCAGGCGGCGGCATCCTCGAGCTGGCCCTCGGTGTATTCCCATGGTTCGCGATAGTGGTGGCGGAGCAACAAGACCCGAATGCTGTCGGCGTCGTAGCGCCGCAGCAGGTCACGAACCAGGACCAGATTACGCAGGGACTTGCTCATCTTCTCTCCCTGATAACGGAGCATGCCCACGTGCATCCAGATCCGGGCGAAGGGCCGCACCCCGGTCACCGACTCCGATTGCGCGATCTCGCTTTCGTGATGCGGATAGATCAGGTCGGCGCCGCCACCGTGGATGTCGACCTGTGGGCCCAGGTATTCCAGGGCCATCGCCGAGCACTCGATATGCCAGCCCGGGCGGCCCACGCCCCAGGGGCTCTCCCAGCGCGGTTCGTCCGGCGCGCTGGCCTGCCACAGCACGAAATCAAGCGGGTCCTGCTTTCGTGGGTCATTCGGATCCGCGCCCCGCTGGGCAGACAGGGTGATCATCTCCTCGCGACTCAGCCGGCTCAAGCGCCCGTAGTCGGCGACGCTCCCCACGCGGAAATAGACGTTTCCGTCGCGCTGGTAGGCATGGCCCCGCGCTTCGAGCTTCACGATCATCGCGATGATCTTGGGGATGGTCTGGCTGGCCCGGGGGAACACGTCGGGTGCCAGCACGTTGAGGGCCGCCATGTCGTCCTCGTAGAGGGCGGTTTCCTTGTCGGCGAGGTGATCCCAGGTGGTGCCGAGCTCGCGCGCCCGCCGGATGATGTCATCGTCGACATCGGTCACGTTCTGCACATAACGGACCCGTTGACCGGCGCCACGCAGCACTCGGACGAGCACGTCGAACACGACATAGGTGAAGGCATGGCCCAGATGGGTCGTGTCGTAGGGGGTGATCCCGCAGACATAGATCCCGACCGGTTGGGCAGTGGGCTCGAGCGGCTGGACTGCGTTCGTTTCGGTATTCCGCAGCCGCATCGTGATGAATGTATCGGAAAGCCGGGACGCCTCCAAGAAAGCACGCCCTTGCTTCGTTGAAGGAGTGTGGGTCGTATTCCCCGGAACCGGCTGGACCAAGTGCTCGCGGCGCTCGCCATCGGCTTCGTCCTGGCGGGACTGGCCGTGCTGATCCCGACCGCCGTTCAGCGATTGGAGGCAGCGCGCCCGACGCCGACCCCGGTGCCGACCCCAACGCCGACGCCCCCACCGGCCGCCGTGCTCCTGCCGGACGAGCTCGACCGGGATCTCGACGGCGTGATGACCATCGTCAACGATCACACCTTTGGCACCGCCTTCCTGATTGACACGCAGGGCGACTTCCTTACTGCCGCCAGCCTGGTCAGCGGGAGCGAGGGCTTGCGCCTCGTCGACAACACCGGGGGCATGCACCAGGTGCGCGTGATCGGGATCGATGCCGCCCTCGGCGTCGCGCAGATTCGCGCGGCCGGCGATGGAACGCCGATCGCGTTTGGCGATCCGACGACATTGCAGCTCGGCGACCCGGTGGTGCTCCTCGCCAGCCCGAAGGTGGCGAACCTGCGAACCTCAACGCCCGCCTTCCTCACGGAACAAAGCGCGACGCAGCTGGTCCTCCGCGTCGACGACCTGCCGGGCAATCTCGGCGGCCCCGTCATCGGGCCCGGCGGGAAGGTGCTGGGCGTGCTGACCATCGGCGGGAAAGCCCTCCCGATCAATCTGTGCCTGAACGACATCGGGCAGTGGCGTGGCCAGAGCGGAACGGTCAAGCCACTCGCCCCGCTCCCCGGCACACTCGTCCTGCGCGGCAGCGACAGCACCAGCGCCCCAACCGGAGGACCCAGCGTTCAGTCGGTGAGCCCCACCCGCGCCTCGACGGCGCAAGACACGCTGGTCACGATCCAGGGCGCCGGCTTTCTCGCGGGGGCTACGCTGCGGGTGCACTTCGTTCCACTGGCGAGCCCCGCCGGCGAGTTCGATGGCCTCGCGGCCGCCGTGGTCAACCCGTCCACCCTGACGGTAAAGGTGGCGGCCGGCCGCGCCGTCCAGGACTACGTCATCCAGCTGACCAATGGCGACGGCGCCGTCACCAGCTCACGAACCGCCTTCACCGTGACGCCCTGACTCGGACTGACGATTGAAGCCGTCGTAGCATTACGGGGATGAAATACGGCGCAAAGATGATCGCCGAGTCGACGCTCGAGGCCGTCCCCAACGACACGCCTACGCGCGACTACGAGATCGACTTCACCATCCCCGAGTTCACCTGCCTGGCGCCGGATTCCGGTTTCCCGGATTTCGCAACGATCCGGATTCGCTACATCCCCGACCAGAAGCTTGTCGAGCTCAAGTCGCTCAAGCTCTACATCAACAAGTTCCGCGACCAGGAAGTGTTCCACGAGGCGGCAGTCAACCGGATCCTCGATGACCTCGTCACGCTACTCGATCCCCGCTTCATGGAGGTCGTCGGCGACTTCAACGTCCGCGGCAACATCAAGACGGTTGTCACGGCGCGCCATGGCCAGAAAGGGTATTCCCCTAATGGCGTCCGGATGGACCCGGCAACTCGGGCCTGACGCTCCAGAATTTGCGCCCTCCGCCACTACAATAGGGGGGTTTTGCACCGACTCTCCCCCCGCGGGTCCCAGGAGCCGTCATGAAAGTCGAGCAGCGAGCCGCCGAGAGCCGCTCGAAGGCTTCCCTTTCCGACAGAGAAACCCTGCTCAAGCTCTACCGTGAGATGCTGCTCATCCGGCGCTTCGAGGAGAAGACCGCCGAGATGTACCAGGCGGCCAAGATCGGCGGCTTCTGTCATCTCAACATCGGCGAGGAGGCGACCATCGTCGGCACGATCTCGGCACTTCGGCCGAAGGATTACGTCTACAGCACCTACCGGGAGCACGGCCACGCGATCGCCAAGGGGATCGACCCGAAAGCGGTGATGGCCGAGCTCTTCGGCAAGGAGACCGGCACATCGCACGGCCGGGGCGGATCGATGCATCTCTTCAGCCAGGAGCACCGTTTCTATGGCGGCTATGCCATCGTCGGCCAGGCCCTGCCGATCGCCTGTGGGAGCGGGTACGCCATCAACTATCAGGGCACCGACGAGGTGGTGATGAGCATCTTCGGCGATGGCGCGACCAACATCGGCGCCTTCCATGAGTCGCTGAACGTCGCCAAGCTCTGGCACTTGCCGATGGTCTTCGTCTGCGTCAACAACCTCTACGGCATGGGCACGGCGGTCAGCCGCGCCTCGGCCGTCACCGAGATCTGGAAGAAGGCCTGCGCCTACGACATGACCGGCGAGCGTGTCGACGGCATGGACGTGTTGGCCGTCCGCCGGATCACCGACCAGCTGCTGGCCCAGGCGCGCGAGAAACACGAGCCCAGCCTGCTCGAGTGCGTGACCTACCGCTACCGCGGTCACTCGATGTCCGACCCGGATACCTACCGGGGCAAGGAAGAGATCAAGGAATGGCAGACCCGCGACGGCATCCTCAGCCTCGGCGAGTACATGAAGAAGCAGAAGATGATCAACGACCAGGAGATCCAGAAGATCGATGAAGAGGTCACCGCCCAGGTCGAGGAGGCGGTGAAGTTCGCGGAGCAGAGTCCCGACCCGGACCCGAAGGATCTCTATCGCGACGTCTACGCCGACGAGGCGGCGAGCTGATGGCCGTCCTTGCCATGCGCGACGCCCTCAACCAGGCGCTTCGCGAGGAGATGAAGCGCGACGAATCGGTGTTTTTGCTCGGCGAGGACATCGGCCTCTACGACGGATCATTCAAGGTCACGCGCGGCTTGATGAAGGAGTTCGGCGAGAAGCGCGTGCTCGACACACCGATCGCCGAGGAGATCATCATCGGCACCGCGATCGGAGCCGCGATGTCAGGGCTGCGGCCGGTCGCGGAGATGATGACGGTCAACTTCATCATGGTCGCGATGGACCAGGTGGTCAATGCCGCGGCGCACATCCGCTACATGTTCGGTGGCGGAACCAAGGTCCCCCTCGTGATCCGGACGCCCGGTGGCGGCGGTCACCAGCTGGGGGCGCAGCACTCGCACAGCCACGAGAACTGGTTTGCGCACGTCCCCGGCCTGAAGGTGGTCGCGCCCGGCACCCCGGCCGACGCCAAAGGCATGCTGAAATCCGCCATCCGGGACGACAATCCGGTGATGTTCATCGAGAACGAAGGCACCTACGCGGTCAAGGGGGAGGTCCCTGACGGCGAGCACCTGGTGCCCCTTGACAAGAATGAGGTCAAACGACCCGGCGAGCACATCACGATCTGCGCGCACTCGCGCATGCTGATCGTCGCCATGGACGCCGCCAGCGAGCTCGAGAAAGAAGGCATCAGCGCCGAGGTGGTGGACATGCGGGCGCTGCGGCCGCTCGACATGGCGCCCGTGATCGAGTCGGTCAAGAAGACGAGCCGGCTGATCACCGTCGAAGAGGGCTGGCGCTCCTACGGGGTCGGTTCGGAGATTGCCTCACGCGTCTATGAGGAGGCGTTCGATTACCTCGATGCGCCGGTCGCGCGGATCGGCGCCGCCGAGGTTCCGGCGCCCTACAACAAGCGGCTGGAGAAGATCGCTTTCCCGGGCAAGGCGGACGTGATCGTGACGGCCAGAGCACTGCTCGGAAAGAACTGATGGCCAGCGTCCAGATGCCGCGGCTGTCGGACTCCATGGAGACCGGCAAGATCCTGCGCTGGCTGAAGAAAGAGGGTGACCAGGTCGTCAAAGGCGAGCCGCTGGTCGAGATCGAGAGCGACAAGGCGAACATTGAGGTCGAGGCCTACGCCTCCGGCAAGCTGAGCAAGATCCTCGTTCCCGAAGGCGAAAGTGCGCCCATCGGGGCCGTCATCGCCGAGATCGGTGGCGAGGGCCAACCGGCAGCCAAGTCTGACAAGCCGGCCGCCGCGCAGGGCCAGGCGGGAGCGGCCGAGCCGACCCAAGGCCCCAAGCCCGCCACCGCCGAAGCACCAAAGCCGCAAGCGACCAAGCCGGAAGCGCACGTCGCGCAGGCCGATAACGCTGTGGCGGCAACCGCCCAGGCGGCCGCCGATGCCGGCGGGGAACAGTACCCGCACGGCGGACCCGACGACCGCACCGAAGTCGGTGCCGCCGCGCAGGCCGCGTTGAATGTCATTCGCCGGCCGGCTCAGCAAGAAAATGGCGAGCGCCAGCGCGTCTCCCCGGTCGCCCGGCGCCTCGCCGAAGAACACGACGTCGACCTGAGCCGCGTACAAGGCTCTGGCCCGGGCGGACGGATCACCAAAGAAGATGTCGAGGCCGCGGCGCAGCAGAAGGCCCAACCGCAGGCGGCCGGCGCACCCACCGCCGTTGCTCCCAGAGGCGAGGCGCGGCAACCCACCGCGCGTCCCACCGGTGAGGTCGAAGTGGTCGAGCTCTCCAAGATGCAGTCAACGATTGCGATGCGGCTCGCCCAGAGCATGTTCTCGGCGCCGCATTTCTACGTTACGTCCGAGATCGCCATGGACGACGCGGTCCGCCTCCGCCAGATGTTCAACGAGGCGGTCGACAAGTCGGAGGCGATCAGCCTCAATGACCTGGTCGTCAAGGCGGTAGCGCTGGCCCTGACGAAATTCCCCGAGGTCAACGCCTCATGGGCTGACGGCCGGATCGAGCGCAAGCGCGACATCAACATCGGGATCGCCGTCGGTCTTCCCGACCGCCTGATCGTGCCGGTGCTGCGCAACGCCGACCAGAAGCCGCTCAAGGAGATCGCGAAAGAGTCGAAGCAGCTGATCGAGCGCGCCCGCACGAACAAGGCCTCGTCTCAGGACTACCTCGGCAATACCTTCAGCATCTCCAACCTCGGCATGTACGACGTCGACCAGTTCACCGCAATCATCAACCCGCCCGATTCGGGCATCCTGGCGATCGGCGCGATCGAAGACAAGGCGGTCGTCAAAGACGGCCGGGTGGTGCCCGGCAAGCGGATGCGCGTCACGCTATCCGTCGATCACCGGGTCTTTTATGGGGTGACCGCCGCGCAATTCCTGCAGGAAGTTAAGCGCCTCCTGCAGAGCCCGATGGCCCTCGTCCTCTAGCCGAGCAAGCCGCTAGCGACAGCGACGATGGGCGACGGCTCGATCGGGCCGTGGGATTCCCAACGACACGGTATCGCGCGCATGATGAGCGCCGAGTCGAACTCGATGGACCCCGCCGGGAACAGCACCGTATCACCAAAGAAGGCTGACTCGACCGTTTCGACCTCAAGAGACTGCACCTTCCACCATTTCGACACCAGCTCCAACCCGTCCAGACGGTTGGGGTCTGCGCTCGGCGAGAAACCAAGACTGCCCACTTCGAAGAACTTGGACGCTTCGTCAAGAGACTCAAAGATTGAGCCCTTGGCAAGGCGATCGCTGACGTGTCCGGACACGAAGGCGTTGGCCCGGCCGTCGGCAGAGTGCACGCGAACGCTGACGAAGCCCTCGTCCTCATTGATCGAAAAGGTCCCCTGGCGGTAGACGCCGGGAAAGAAGCGCCCCCCAAGGGCTCGCACGACTGCCGAGTTCGTGTCGCGGCGGGGAATGTAGACGCCCTGGCGCCGACCAGTTTCATCGTTCCACTCAACGGCGATGCGGTGTGCCGCGTTTTCCGTTCGCAGGCCGAGGACGGCGGGCACTCCGCCCGGCCGCAAATCGCCGAGACCGATGAGGCAAATCCCCGCCATGCCCCAACCGCGTACCAATCGTGGCTCGAACGGCAACGGCAGGGTTTGCGCCAGGATGTCGGGTCTTACCCGAAAGTTGACGAGCAGGCGGCGCCGGATCACAGCCTCGACGGTGAACAAGTCGGACATTAGACCACCCCCGGTATGCGCAAGTCGGCCCGCGTGAATGGTCCGGCTGGAGGCAGCCCAGCGCGAAGCACATCTTCTGATAGGGGCGTTCGAGGAATCAGGTCGTCCGGCAACGAATCGACGGTCCCCCACGGCTCCGTCAATCCTTCGTTCAGCATCCGGACCTGCGCGACTGAGGCCAGCGGAACCTTCATCGACCACTCGGCGACATGGGCCACGGCGTAATTGATGGCTGGCGGAGCTGGGACGATCAGCAGGCGTTTGCCGATCAGGAGACCGACCCGATGGGCCACGTCGCTCAGCCGAACCGCCTCCGGCCCCATCACCGCCACCGTTTTCCGCGAGAGCCGATTCTCGATCACGGCAACCATCAGGACCTTCACAACATCCTGGACAGCGACCGGTCGCACCGCCTTCTCGCGTAGTCCCACCGTCACGAATATCGGCATTGTGTAGAGCAGGTGGCTCAGATGGTCGAGCATGTGATCGCCCCGACCGAAGGTCATGCTCGCCTTCACGATCGTGTAATCGAGGCCACTCTTGCGAACGAGCTCCTCAGCCGCCCATTTCGACTCGTGGTAACCCGAGCCGCAGGCGGGCCGTGCTCGCAGAAAACTCAACATGACGATCTTCGGGACCCCGGCATCCTTGGCAGCGGTCACGACGTTGGCGGTCCCCGCCACATGCACTGCGGCGTACGTCTGTGAGCCGATCTGACGATTGATCCCGGCACAGTGGGCGATGGCGTCGCAGCCGACAAATGCATCCCGCAGGGCTTGAATATCCGTCAGGCCGGCCTGGGCGGTGCGGACACCTGGCAGTTGGACCACCGTCGGATCGCGCCGATCAACGCCTCTGGCCACGAGGACGACCTCATGGCCGCCACGAACAAGCTCTCGCGCCAGGTGTCGTCCGACAAAACCGGTACCACCGGTGATGGCGATCCTCATCGGGCGCCTCGCCCCCGGCGCCGCAGGACGATCTGAGCGGGACAGACGGCGCTGATGAAATCGGTGACGGTCAGTGCGAGCCGGTCGGCGTCGAGGCGGTAGAGGATGCGATTTCCCGCCCGGCGCTCATTCACGAGTCCGGCCGATTTGAGGATGGCAAGATGCCGGGAAACGGACGGCCCGCTGATTGGGAGCCGGTCGACAATCTCGCCCGCGGCCAGCTCGCCCGTCTTGAGGTACTGGAGGATCTGACGGCGGGTGGGATCCGCCAGCGCCCGAAAAACGGCGGTCTCACTCATCTCGTATCTATTTTAGCTAATTTGCTAAATAGCTAATGACGGTCCGGACACGATCCGGGATCAAGCCACCGAAGCCGCCGCGGTTCGGCCGGCCGTGCGTCCAGAGAACAGGCAGCCGCCCAGGAAGGTGCCCTCCAGCGATCGGTAGCCGTGCATCCCTCCTCCCCCAAAGCCGGCGACCTCGCCCGCGGCGTAGAGGCCGGGTAGCGGCGTTCCGTCGGATCGCAGGACGCGCCCGGACAGATCGGTCTGAAGGCCGCCCAGCGTCTTGCGGGTCAGGATCTGGAGGCGCACCGCGATCAGTGGGCCCGCCGCTGGATCGAGGAGTCGATGCGGTGTCGCGACCCGGATCAGCCGATCACCAAGGTAGCGTCGCGCCGCCCGAATCGCGAGGATCTGCGCGTCCTGGGTCACACCGTTGTTGACCTCGCGGTCGCGGGTTATGATTTCGCGCTCCAACGTGTCGGGGTCGAGGCGGGGCTCGTCAGTGAGGGCATTCATCCCGCGCACGAGATCGCCGAGGTTGTTCGCGACGATGAAGTCGGTACCGTGTTCCTTGAACGCCTCAACCGGCGCCGGACCGGACTTCGAGACCACCCGCCGTACGAGCAGGCGAATGTCCTTGTTCGTCAGGTCGGGATTCTGCTCCGACCCGGAAAGCGCGAACTCGCGCTTGATGATTTGCTGGGTCAGCACGAACCACGAATAGTCAAAGCCGGTCTTCCTCAGGTACTCGAGCGTGCCGAGCGTGTCGAAGCCGGGGAAGAGCGGCGCCGGCAGGCGATTCCCAAGGGCGTCGAACCACATCGACGAAGGACCGGGCAGGATGCGGATCCCGTGGTCTGGCCAGATCGGACTCCAGTTCTGAATGCCCTCGACGTAGTGCCACATCCGATCGCGGTTGATTACAGTCCCGCCGGCGGTCTCCGTGATCCCCAGCATGCGGCCGTCGACATGGGCGGGCACCCCCGTCAACATCTGGCGCGGCGGTTCTCCGAGCCGTGCGGGCCAGTTCTTGCGAACGAGGTCGTGGCTGCCACCGATCCCGCCCGAGGTCACGATGACGGCCTGCGCCTGCAGTTCGAACTCCCCGACCTGGACACGCGAACTGGGTCTCCCCCGCTCCACCGACCCCGGTTCGAGGATCGCGCCGCGCACCCCATCGACGACGCCACGGGTAACGGTCAGCGCATCGACTCGATGCCGGAACAGGATGGTGACGAGCCCGCGAGCCGCTGCGTCGCGCACCCGCCGCTCGAAGGGCGCCACCACGCTAGGGCCGGTCCCCCAGGTCACATGGAAGCGCGGCACCGAATTCCCCGGGCCAGCCGGTCCGTACCCGCCTCGCTCCGCCCAGCCCACAACCGGAAAGAATCCGATCCCTTGTGATCGTAACCACGACCTCTTTTCGCCAGCGGCGAAGGCCACATACGCCTCGGCCCATCTCTGCGGCCAATGGTCTTCCTGCCGGTCGAAACCGGCCGTGGCTATCCAGTCCTTCAGCGCCAGCTCCTGCGAATCGCGAACGCCAAGCCGCCGCTGCTCGGGCGAGTTGACGAGGAAGAGGCCACCAAACGACCAGAAGGCCTGCCCACCGAGCCAGGGCTCGGGTTCCTGCTCCAGCAGCATCACGCGACGACCGGCAGCGGCGAGTTCAGCCGTGGCAACCAGTCCGGCGAGCCCTGCGCCGACAACGATGACGTCCGCGCCGACACTCATTCCGGTCAGCAAGCTTAAGCCGATCGTCGATCGATGAGCCGATTGTCAGCCTCGCTGACTCGGCGTGGCTCATGCAGGCTGAGAACCGTTAGGCTGACGAGCCATCCACAGAGACAGGCCAGGGTGACGATTGGCCAGATGGGCGCCCCATAGAGGGGCGCGTACATGCCCAGGGTAACGGCCTGCTGCCAGCGTGGCGGATTCAAGCGCAGGATGAGCCAGGCTGCCAGCACAAGAGCCGAGAGGTCGTAAAAGTTGGCGTACGGGCTGACCAGAAGGCTGCTGAGCAGACCGATGGCAATCGGACCGGAAGGACCGTTACCGCGCCCGCGCCAGACGACGAACGCCGACATGCCTAAAACCCCCGCGATTCCGATCAGCGCCACCGGGAGGGGCAGCTGACGGAGCAATGAAGACTGGATCGGTCCCGGTACGCCCTTGACGAAATCGAGCGACTGCAACACGTGCTGGAACACCGCGGTGCCGGTGGCCAGTAGCGCCAGCATCGCGAGCGGCAGGCTGGCAGCGAGCCACGCGACGAAGACACGCCCGTACCCCGCGAGGAGAAGCGAGATCGGCACCAGGAAGGCGATTTGCGGCTTCAGGATGAGCGCACTGAGCGCCAGGCCGGCGAGCCAGGGGCGCCCCTGCGAGACCAGCCACCATGAGAGGGCGACGGCAGCAACGATCACCAGGCTGATCTGGCCGAACAGGACGCCGACGAAGACGGGCAGGAGGACCGCGGCGGCCACGCCGTGAATGAGGTGTATCAGCCCGCGTCCGGGCGCGACCAGGTGCCACACCAGCCCAAAGGCGGCCGCCAGAACCCCGGTCCAGATCCAGCCGGCGACGGAATACGGGAGGAAGCTCAATGGCGTCACCAGCCAGGCGAGTTCCGGCGGATTCAGATACGGCAGTGGTTTGCCGATGGCAGCTGTGACCGGCGGCAGGAAGACGGCGGGGTCGTACATCGCCGCCCACCCCTGCACCCGGCCGATCTGGGCGGCCAGGTAGTAGACAAAGAAGTCTGGCTGCGCGAGCCGGTAGTGGAGCGTAAAGGACCACTGGAGATCGATGAAAGCGAGCACCGCACTGACGCCGATCGCGACGGTGATGCCGTGCCCACGCCCCAGTTTCACCTCAGGCCGCCTCCTCACTGACCGCCCTGCGGGCGTGCCGCGGGCGGAGCAATGCCAACCCGACGCAGGCGAGCCCGAGGTTGACGACGGTGTCCACCGCAAAACCGGGCAGGGTGGGTGCCACCGGAAAGGCGTGACCGAACGCCAGGATGAGCATGAAGTCGTACATCGCGTGCACGGCCATCACCGGCCAGATGGTGTTCATGCGTAGTCGCGCCGCACCGAAGAGGATGCCCACGAGTGCCGCCTCGAAGATCTGATAAGCGACGCCGAGCTCATCCGCGCCGGGAAGGAAGAGGTTGTCGATGTGGCTCAGGCCGAAGAGGATGGCGGAGAGCAACACACGCGAACCATCACTGAATCCGGCGAGCGCCTCAAGGATGACGCCGCGATAGGTGACCTCCTCCATGAAGATGTCGATCAGCATGAAGCCGACCTGCAGGCTGACCACCAGCGCGGTCGTCGCCATGATGCCTCGCCCCGACAAGCCGACGATGGGCAGGGCGAGCATCACTAACAGCGGAATCGCCAGGTGCGGCGCCCGCCACTCACGCACCGGCGTGAAGCCGACGCGCCGCCACCACCGCAAGCGGGTCAGGACGACCGCGATGAAGATTCCCGGGACAAGCACCAGCGCGAACGGCATCAGGTATTGCCACCAGTGCGAGGTACTCGCGGCCACGATGCCGCGAATCGCGACCAGGGCGCCGGCTTCGATGATGAAGATGCCTAACGCAAAGCGCACCGCTCGCCGGCGCGGAGGGCGGATCAGCAGGACACCAGCCGAAGCCAGGATCATCCCGAAGCCGAGCTTGACCAGCCAGTCCAGCCCGGGAAGGAGGTGCGTCGGGGCTCCGTCCGGCATGCACCGGTATGACGGGCCAGGCGGGGAAATCCGCGACGGCATACATGATCGCTCGACGGCCGTGCCGGTGCGAACGAGATCTACGAGGTCAGCGAGGCCAGTAGGTGACTCGGCCTGGCTACCCGCCGACCGCTTTCCCCAGGCGGCGGATCATCTGACGCCACGACAGCGCATGTCGGACGCGGTCCAAACCGTGCCGTGACGGCGGCGGAGGCTCGGGTTTGTAGCTGGCCCCGAACTCGCTGGCGTAGGCCACCAGGTCGCGGAGCTCGAGCAACGGGATCGCGTATTCTTTGGTGACCTCCCGGAGGAGGACGGCCGTGCGTTGCTGCACTCCAGGGCTTTCGGGCCGGCAGAGCGCGAGAGGCCGCGCGTGTTGCGCGCGCATGCCCTCGGGATGGATCACGATCCGACCCCAACACAGGACCGCTCCCCCGAACATGTAGGGCTCTTCCCGCAGCGCCCGGGTCATCGGGGCGATGTCGTGGTACGCGTAGATGCCGCAACTGCAACCCGGCTCCGGCGAGACCTGCTCCTGATCGTGCCGGTGCAACCCCGCGCGGGCGAGGCGCAGGCCGGGACGCGTCTGACATTCTGCGTCCAGCCGCTCCAGCGGCGGCCACAGGGTTTCCGCCACTGGCGATTGCAGCCGGCCGCGTGTCCAGGCGTCATCCGGGTCGACCCGCCAGAATCGGTAACCGACCGCCGGGATCATGCCGGAGTAGTGACCGGAACCTCTTCTTCTCTCTCGGTCCGCTGCGGCTCGCTCTCGGGCGCCAGCAGCGGCTCCGACATCGGTTCCGGCACTTCGATGACCCTGACTGGTTTGCTCGTGAATCCCATGGTCCAGCCCTCATTTCAGACTAGCACTGAAGGCCGCTCTCCAGGTCAGCCGCTATTCAACTTCCTCACCTATACTTCCGGGCAACGTGGCGGCATCCCTTAGGCAACAGGTTTCTGTTTTGCCGCTTCATTTCCTTCTGGTTCTGGCGCTGACCGCCTGCGCGAATCAGCCCACGCCTTCGTCATCAAGCGCGAAGCTGGCCCAACAGGGTGAGGAGCTTCCGCCGCCCTCACCGTCGCCGCTGACGGTACAGGCGCCACCACCAACCGCGGCCCCGGGTGTGCTGCCTGGCAACCTCCTGATCGCCGACCGCGCGAACAACCGGGTGATCGAAGTGACCCCCGACCGACAGATCGTCTGGGAGTTTCCGCGGCCCGGTGACCTCCAGCCAGGCCAGCACTTCCGCTGGCCCGACGACGCCTTCTATGCCCCGGATGGGAAATCGATCGTCGTCAACGAGGAGGAAGCCCATGCCATCGTGCTCGTCGACTATGCCAGTCATCGGATCGTCTGGCAGTACGGCGTTTCGGAACATCGCGGATCCGCGCGGGGATATCTCAACGGTCCGGACGATGCCTACATGTGGCCCGACGGCAGCATCGGGGTGGCGGACATTCGCAACTGCCGCGTGCTCCTCGTCAACCACGACGCGAAAACGGTCAAGAGCCAGCTGGGTCGCACCGGCTACTGTGCCCACAATCCGCCAAGGAGCTTCGGCTTGCCGAACGGCGACACGCCGCTGGAGAACGGCCATGTCCTGATCACCGAGATCCTGGGCGCGTGGGTGAGCGAAGTCGGCTGGGACGGCGCCCTCTACTGGACGGCCCGAGCGCCTGGCATCAGCTATCCCTCCGATGCGCAGATGCTCCCGGACGGGAACATCCTGCTGGTCGACTACGCCCGGCCTGGGCAGATCCTGATCATGACCAAACAAGGACGGGCCGTCTGGCGCTATGCGCCCCGATCCGGCACGGCCATGCTGGATCATCCCTCACTCGCGATCCAGCTGAGCAATGGCCTGATCGCGCTCAATGACGACTTTCGGAATCGCGTGATCATCGTCGACCCGAAGACGAACGCGATTGTCTGGCAGTACGGCGTCACCGGCCGGAGCGGGCGCAGCGCTGGCCTCCTCTTCGTCCCGGACGGCATCGACATCAAGCCGTCCACCTGGGGAGGAGGCTAACCCCCACCCTGCCCTCCCCCGGACGGGGAGGAGGTGCAGCACTAGAAGCCGTGCGTCAGACGCCAGCCGATGTCCGGCCCGTTGATCGCGGCGGCCATGACCAGGGGAACCTCGGCCTGGTGGGAGCCGGCTTCGATGAACAGCGTCCCGACCCGCGTGCCGGCCGGCACCATCGCCGGCAGGTCGTCCAGCTTCACCCGGCGCGAGACGGCCGTCCCATCCGGCAGCACCCAGGCGACGGACTGACTGGCTACGATCGCCCCGGCCTCATCCCACGCCGTGCGATATCGGGCGACCACGTCGTCGCGGCGCACGACTGGACGGAGGTGCAGGGCCGGGGCCAGCCCCTGTAACAGTGTGCTGGCTGCTTTGAAGGCGCCCGCCAGGGCATTGGGCTGGCCCAGCACCGCGCCATACACGCGCGTCCCTACGCCATCGATGGTCAGGTCGGCCGCCACCACGAAGCAGCCGCCGGCCTGGTCCGTATGCCCCGTCTTGATCCCGACCACGCCGCCCTGACCGAGAAGAGTGTCGAGGTTGCGAACGACACCCGCGACCGGCAGCGTGGCCTGCGGCTGCGCGACGATCTGGGCAAACACGGGCAGCCGCATCGCCGTCTGGGCCAGCTTGATCAGGTCGGCCGGGACGCTGAGGCTCTGCGGAGAGAAGCCGCTGACATCGGCGTAGTGAGTCGCGCTCATGCCCAGCGCCGCCGCCCTCGCATTCATGCGCTCGACGAAGGCGGGGACGCCGCCGAGGTCCCAGTTCGCCAGCATGGCCGCGAAGTTACTGGCCGACGGCAGCAGCACTCCCTGCAACATCTGGAACTCGTTGAGCTCCTCGCCGGCCACCACCGGAACGACCGATTCGTTCTGGTTTCGTTCGGTCACGTATGTACTGACATCGGCCCGGGTGACAGTGATGGTCGGACCCGGTTCGTTCAGCGCCAGGGGATGGTCTTCGAGCACGAGTAACGCGGTCATCAACTTGGCGGTGCTGGCCATGGGTACGGGCGACTGCCCGCCGGAGTTTCCCACCTCGCCCACCCCGTCGACGAATAGCGCGGCCTCGCCCTGTGCCGGCCAGGGTAAAGTGGGCGCCGTTCCGAGACGCTCCGTGGCCGGGAGGATGAAGCTCGCGGCGGTCACCGGCAGCGGGCGGAAATACTGGAAGGCCGCGGCCGCCAGCAACAAGGCGAGCAGGTACGGAAGTGGACGGCGAACCAGTGAATTGTGCGCTAGCGCCAGTCGAGCGGCGGTCCGAGTGCCGGCTCGGCCAGCTTGAGGATCTCACCCGGCTTGGGGAAGCGGTGGAGCTTGACCTTGCTGAAGATCAGCCGGTCGTCGAGCGTCACTTCGAAGCGTCCCTTGCTTCCCGAACGCAGGCAGACGTCGACCATGATGGGCGCCCAAGCTCCGAGGATCTCAGCCGCCAGACCGACGGCCTGCTCCAGGTAGTTTCAGGGAACGCAGAACTCGATCGCGACGCGGTGTTTCGGGTCGAGCATCAGCGGCCACTATACGACCCTCCCGGCACGGTCTGGATGGGCCAAACGGCTCGTAACGTCTCGAACGGTTCACACGTTATGACAGTCACGACGTCCACGGCATCGCCGTAGAAGGAGGCCTCCCGCTTTCCCCGCGCTGTGGTCCCTTCTACGGCCTCTTTTTGCCGATCGCCCCGAGGTGGGTCGTCTGGAATGACGCCGGCAGCTTGAGCCCGTAACCAAGCAGGCGGTCGGCGCCGATGTGACCGAACCAGATGATGGCGAGCGACGCGATCAGGCTGCTGCTGCCAATCACTCCGGCCACCGCCAGGATCCCCGGGAGCAGCCAGGTGTGACCGAGATTGTAGAGAGCGGCCCCAGCCTGTGGGCCTCGCAGGTAACCGAGCATAAAGAGGTCGGGCGCGAGGATCAGGAGCAGGTACAGCCACCACGAGGTGCCGGCTCTCGAGTAGAGCAGCAGGGAAAGCACCAGCAGCACGCCACCCTCGAGGCGCTGCAGCGCGATTGGATCGATCAGAAACGCGAGCGGACCGCGGCGGGCATCCCGGTCCGTCCCGCGCACTTACTTCGACCGCGCGCGGACGGCGGCCGGCGGTCCCGCGAGGGCCCGGACCAGACGGTCGATCGAGGCGCCAATGCCGTACGTCTCCGCGAGTTTTGCTAGCACCTGAGGATCCCGAGGTGTGGCCGGCCGCGTCCCCTGCGGTTTTGGCAGGGGCGCGATGCTCACTGGGACGCCGACCCGACGCGCTCGCTGGATGTACGCGTTCGCCGAGTCGCCGAGCTTGCCGCTGGCGATGATCCCGTCCAGATCCTTGAATCGACGCACCAGCTGGGCGGCCGTCTTCTCCCCCACCCCGGGCACACCCGGAAGCCCGTCTGACGGGTCGCCGCGCAGCACCGCGTAATCGCTGTATGCACGGCCCGGGATGCCGTATCGACGCTCGACCTCCGCCTCATCGACGACCAGGAGGTTGCCGATTCCACGCTGCGTATAGAGCACGGTCACATCCGGATCGCGCACCAGTGAAAAAAGATCGCGGTCACCGGTGACGATCTCGACCTTTCCCGTGATCTTCGGCAGCAACGAGGCGATCACGTCTTCGGCCTCGAAGCCCTTCGCACCCATCACCTCGACGCCGATTGCGCGCAGAACCGCGTGGATAATCGGCTCCTGTGGCTCGAGCTCGGGGGGCATCGCACCGCGCTCGAGGCGCGCGGTCTTGTAACTTGCGATCACGTCCACGCGAAACGCCGGTCGCCAATCTTCATCGGTCGCCACGACCAGCGCCTTTGGCTTACGGTCCGTGATGAGCCGGGCCAGCATGTCGAGGAAGCCGCGCACGGCGTTGACCGGCTGGCCGTCCGGCGCCTTGAACGCGGTGACGGGGATGCCGAAGAATGCACGGAACATCAGGCTGGACCCATCGAGCAGCAGCCAGTCGGTTGCCATCGTGGGGCCTCAGGCGCCGGCTGCGACAGTCGCCGGCGGTCGCACCACCGCCTCGAGCTGCGCGCCCAGCGAAAGGATGCTGTATTCGTCGCGCGGCCGCCCGACCAATTGCACGCCGATCGGGAGCCCGGCTTTCGACGTCGCCAGCGGAAGGCTGATCGCCGGCTGCCCGGTGCAGTTGAAGGGATGCGTAAAACTCAACCAGTCGAGAAACTCGCCCGATGCGGTGTTGACGTCCTGGCCCAGCGCACCGATCTTTGGGGCGGGATAGGTCAGCGTCGGGGTGAGCAGCACGTCGATCTGATCCCATGTCGCGATCAGCCGTCGGGCCTGCTGGTGCAACTCGGTCAGCGCATTCAGGTAATCGACGGCGGTCGACATCGGCGCCGCCTCCAGCATCCGACGGTTGAGGGGATCGAGCTTCTCCGGGTTGCTGATCGGTAAAGCGCCCACGGCGGTGACCGCGAGGATCTGGATCAGCGGGCGAAACTGACCGAGGTCCGGCTGGACTCGGCTGACCCGATGGCCGAGGCGCGCAAGCTCGGCGGCGACCGACTCGACGGCGGCCGCAACCTCGGGGTCAACGGCGGCTGGCGCGTCAATCGTCCAGCCGACGCGCAGCCTGGTCGGCTGACGTTGAGCGGCGGGCAGAAACGGTTCCGAGGTTTCCGCCCAGTAGGGGTCGCCCGGCAGATGGCCGGCCATCGCGTCGAGACCCAGGGCCGCGTCAGCGACCGTCCGCGCGACGACGCCGCTCGTGGACAGCCCGGCCCAATCCTCACCGAACACCGGGCCGCTTGAGATCCGGCCGCGCGATGGTTTCAGCCCGACGATGCCACAACAGGAAGCGGGGATTCGAATCGAGCCGCCACCGTCTCCGCCATGGCCGAGCGCACACAGACCAGCAGCCACGGCGGCGGCGGCCCCGCCGCTGGAGCCGCCGGCGGTCCGGGTCTTGTCGACGGGATTCCGGGCTGGCGGAAACATCGGGCCTTCGGTCACCGGCCGGGTGCCGAACTCCGGCGCGTTCGTTTTGCCCAGGATCGCGGCGCCTTCGTCCTTCAACCGGCCGATGGCAAAGCCGTCGACCTGGGCAATGGATTTCTCGAAGACTCGCGAGCCAAGACTGTTGCGATAGCCGGCGAGCGCGGCGGTTTCCTTGATGGATATTGGAACTCCGTCCAACAGGCCGAGCCGCTCGCCGCGCATAACTCGCTTTTCGGCGGCGGCTGCCTGGCTTTCGGCGAGTTCGCGGGTCAGCAGCACGTAGGCATTGAGTTCCGGGTCGATTCGCGCAATGCGCTCGTAGTAGAGCGCCACCAGCTCAGCCGGCTTGACGGCTTTTTGTGCGATCGCCTGCGCCTGCGCCAGCGCTGGTTTGAAGGCCCACGCGTCATCGATCACCCGCTTACTGTATCGACTCGATCAAGACGCACCTGGGGCAATAAAAGCAGCCCGCCAGAACGCTGGCGGGCTGCTGAATGAAATGGGTTGGTTAGCGGGACTCGAGCGCTGCTTCGGCTTCGATTTCCTTCTGGGCTTCGGCGGGCGTCGCTGCCGGGATCGCCTCAACGCCGATCTCGAGCTTGACCTCATCACCGAGGATGAAGCCGCCGGCCTCTAGTGCCTGGTTCCATGTCAAGTCGTAGTCCTTACGGTTTAGCCTGGTCGCAGCATCGAAGCTAACTCGACGATTTCCCCACGGGTCCTTGCCCTCGCCGTTGAAGCTCGCGTCGAGCGCGACTTCCTTGGTGATGCCATGAATCGTCACGTCGCCGATCAGCTTGAAGTTGGAGGGATCCTTGCCCTCGACTCGCGTGCTCTTGAAGGTGATGGTCGGGTAGTTGGCGACGTCAAAGTGACCGTCGGCGCTACGCAGATGGTTATCGCGCATCTCCACTCCGGTGTCGATGCTCGCCGCATCCAGGACAACGTCCACCTTGGCCGTGCTCAGCTTGTCGTCGTCGACCTCGATCCAGCCCTCCTTGACCTTCATCTGACCCCGCACTTTCGACATCATGTGGCGGATCGTAAACGTGACACTGCTGTGATACGCGTCAATTGCCCACTTCATCTGGCTTTGTCCTCCCGGTCTCTCAAAATTGTTGTATATGCAACAGTCGCTACTGCAAACAATTCGGTGAGACAATCTATTCCACATGGCCACTGAGCTCAAACCCGCCGAAGAGCGCGCCTGGCGCGCCTTTCTCGATGCCCAGGCCGCCCTGCTTCGCCAACTGGAAACGGAGCTCCTCAAAAGCGACGACATGACGCTGGCGGAGTTCGACGTCCTGGTCCAGCTCAAGATGGCTCCGGGGACCCGATTGCGAATGACGGAGCTGTCGGAACGCGTTCGCCTCAGCCGCAGCGGTCTCACCCGGCTCGTCGACCGCCTGGCCCGGGCTGGTCTGGTCAAGCGAGGAAGCTGTGCCGGTGACCGGCGGGGCACGTTCGCGATCCTGACCCCGGCGGGCGCCAGCCGCCTCCGCCGTGCCCGGCCGGTCCACCTCCAGGGGGTCCGCGAGCATTTTGGCAAGCGTCTGTCAGCCGCCCAACTGGCGGCCGTCGCCGAGGCCCTCGAGCCGCTGGGCCGCGAAATCCGCACACGTCCGGACGGCGGCACCTGACTCGTGTCGCAAAAGTGGCGCACGATGCTCGGAGTTTCCCTGGGGGCCTTTTGCCCTCCGATTGGCATCAGCACGATTTCCATCGGGCTGCCCGTGACTCGACCGTTCGCGGATCCACGGCCTCGACCATGAGCGGGCGGAGACCCGCCGAGCAGCAGGCGATCGGGTAAGCTCGAATGCGCATGAGCCTCGGCCGCACGCTGGTGCGTTTCCTGTTCCTCGCCGCGAGCACGCGCCGGATGCAGCCCATGGATGAGTCGGCGCCAACCGAGATCGAGCGGGCGACGATGCCCGGGATCTCCATCCGCTCCTAGCCGCCGGTGCTGCGCCACGTCGCCCTTTTCCGCTGGAAACCGGAAGCCACCGCCGAGGACATCTCCAAGATCGAGGCCGCGCTACATGAACTGCCGGCAAAAATTCCGTGCATCCAGTCGTATCGGTTCGGCCGCGACCTCGGCGTCCAGGACGGAAATGCCGACTTCGCCCTGGTCGCGGATTTCAGCGACGAGGAAGGGCTGACCACCTACGCAAACCATCCCGATCACCGGGCTGTGATCCAGGATCTGATCCGGCCGATCCTGGCACAGCGCGAAGCGATCCAGTACGTCATCGATCACTCGGACTAACCCCCACCCCGACCCTCCCCCAGACGGGGAGGGGGATTCGGCACGACCTTCCCCGAAGGTGACACGCACGACCGTCGCGAGCAGCTGGTCGTGGATGCGCCTCGACCTGCCCCTTCGGTTGGTCCCCCTCACCCTGGTCCCGTTCGTCTTCAGCTGGCTGTCAGGGACGCCGCTGCGCAGCCTCGGGCTGGTGATCACCCATCCGCTTCGCGACCTCCTCGTGGCGGTCCCTGCCGGGGTGGCCGGGTTTGCGATCGCCGCGGCGTTCAACATTTATCTGTCGCGCCGGAGCGGCCGCTGGTTTGTTCCGACCGAGCCCGACCTGCTGGTGCAGAGCGCCTATTACCTGGTGCTCAACGCCCCGATCGAAGAGTGGTTCTTCCGCGGATTCCTGCAGGGCAGCCTGGCGCAATGGTGGAGTGCGCCGGCGCTTGCGGTGCTGGTGACGACCGTGATCTTCGGTGCCTACCACTTCCTCGACCGCTGGGGCTGGCGCCAGGTTGCCGGAGCCAGCGCTGCGGGCCTGGCCCTGGGTCTGATCTATCTCTGGCAGCCGTCGCCACCGTCGTTACTCGCCCCGGTGCTCGTCCACGCCGCGATCACCTGCGGCTTTCTCAGCCTGGGGCCGTACCTGGTCTATCGCCGGCGGCTTCGCCACTGAGCCCCCACTCCGACCCTCCCCCGCAAGGGGGGAGGGAGATCCATACTAACCTTCGTCCGGCTGGCCGAGCCACTCCCGCTGCTTGTAGCCCCAATGGTGCCGCGCGTAAATCCGGCGGAGGGTCCCCGATCGGCTGCGGGTGACGAGCGATTCCGTCTCGGCCCAGTTCATGTGGTACTTGACGCCCTGCAGCACCTCGCCATCCGTCACCCCGGTGGCGGCGAAGAAGACGTCGTCGCTGCGGACCAGGTCGTCGACGCCAAGCACCTGGGCGAAGTCGGCGCCCTCGGCCTCCGCTTTCTCCTTCTCTTCCGGGTTGCGCGCGTACAGCTTGCACTGGATCTCGCCTCCGAGACACTTCAGCGCCGCGGCCGCCAGCACCGCCTCGGGCGACCCGCCGATCCCCATCAGAAGGTCCAGACCCGTGCCGTCGATAGCGGTCATGACGGCGCCCGCCACATCCCCGTCGCTGATCAGCTTGATCCGAGCGCCGGTGTCTCTGACTTCCTTGATCAACCCCTCGTGGCGCGGCCGGTCAAGGATGACCACTGTGAGATTGCTGACCCGCATGCGCTTCGCTCGCGCGACCCGCTGGAGGTTGACCGCCACAGGATCATCGATGCTCAGCGAGCCGGCGGCCTCGGCGCCGGTGGCGATCTTGTGCATGTAGTGGACGTGCTTGGCGTCGTACAGCGACCCGCGCCCGGCCGCCATCGCCACCACGGAGATCGCGTTCGGTAGTCCTTTCGAGAGCAGCGTCGTGCCATCGATCGGGTCGACAGCGACATCGACCTGTGGAGGCTCGCCGGTGCCGATCTTCTCTCCGATGTAGAGCATCGGCGCTTCGTCCTTCTCCCCTTCGCCGATCACGACCACGCCGTCCATCGGGATCATGCCAAGGGCGCGCCGCATGGCATCGACCGCGGCGCCGTCGGCCGTGTTCTTGTCCCCGCGGCCCATCCAGCGAGCGCTGGCCAGGGCTCCCGCCTCGGTCACCCGGACGAGTTCGAGGGCCAGGTTTCGACTGATCTCGGCGGACACGCCTTCGGTCGCCCGAAGCGGGCGGGCCATCAGGGCGTCGCGAAGGTCCTCAATGGACCTTCCCCAACCGGCGCCCGGTTGCTACGCTTGCGATGTTCCGGCATGGCACCCCCGCACCTACTTTAGCTGGGCGGGCCGCCGGAGGGGAGGGAATTGGAAACCACGACCCCGCCGCCGGTCACCGTTCCCTCATGGACTCAAAGCGAACCCATCCGCGTCGCCCGTGCCGTCCTCCAAACCTTCCTCATCTTCCCATTGATGGGCGCCTTCTCCCCGCTCACCGTCATCGACCGATACCGGGTCAGGGCCGTCAAAGGGGGCGCCGTCTTCGTCTCCAACCACAGCAGCGCCCTGGATGCGGTCGTGATGCTGCAGGCACTCCCGAATCGTTTCCGCTTCCGTGCCTTCGTCGTCGCGGCGGCCGACTCGATCTTCAAGCGCAAGTGGGAGGGGACGCTGACCCAGCTGTTGATCAACACCTTTCCCATTCCTCGGGCGGGCGGCGCCCGGCCCGCGCTGGATCGCTTGAAGCAGCACCTTGCCAATAAGTGGTCGGTCGTCATCTTCCCCGAGGGCACGCTGTCGCGGACGGGCAACATCGGGACCTTCAAGAAGGGAGCCGCGATCCTGGCCATCGACGCCGGCGTGCCAATCGTTCCCGCGTACATCGATGGCCTCTATGAAGTCTTCCCGCGCTTCCGCCGGATCCCGCGCCGGCACCCGGCCAGCATTACGTTCGGGGACCCCATCTACCCGCAGCCGGGCGAAGACTACGACGGTCTGATCGCCCGCGTCGAGCAGGCCGTCCGCACGCTGGCCGGTCCCAAGGGCCTCCTGCATGACGAGCCGGCGCCGACCGGCTCAGGCTCAGCCGAAGGCTCCAACTACTGGTACTGACTCTTAGCGAACTCATAGGGCTCCCTCATCAGGGTTTCAATTTCATCGCGCACGATGAATGCTCATGGAAGCACCCGACCGCACCAACGCATCGATGCCGGCGCTGGCGGCGATTGGGATCATCGCCCTTATCGTTCTCGCCTCGATCGCGACATATCTGGTGCTGAGCACTCGGTAGCAGCGGCCTGATTCAGGCGGCATTCTTGTGGCCGCCGTTCCTCGGTGGCGGGGTGCCGGCCGCGGCGCTGAGGAGGGCGAGCAGGTCACGCTCCTCGGCGGAAAGCTTGTAGGGGTCGTCCTCATCCTTTTCTGTGATCGGCTTCAGCGCGCCGGCCAGGTGGGCGGCGGTCACCGCCGGATGGATGTAGCACTTCTTGCAGACGGCCGGGGTATTGCCAAGCTCGTCGGCCACGCGCGCGATCGCCCGCACCAACTCCTTCTTCGCGGCGTGCGTGTCCGGCTTCGCGGCCACCTCTGCGATGGCCTCGCGAAGGAAGCGCGCCGCGAGGATGGTGCCGGACCAGGTTCGGAAGTCCTTCGCCGTGAAGTCCGCACCGCTGACCTCGCGCAGGTAGTCGTTGACGTCGGCCGATTCGATCCCTTTTGGCTCTTCGTTCTCGTCCATGTACTTGAAGAGCTCCTGGCCGGGGATCTCGAGAAACCGCTTGATGATCCGTGCCACACGCCGATCCTGAAGCTCCACGCGATGATGCTTCCCACTCTTCCCCCGAAACGTAAAGCGCACCTCCGAGCCGATCACGTCGACGTGCCGGTTGCGCAGCGTCGTCAATCCATAAGAGCCGTTTTCCTTTCGGTAGGCTTCATTGCCGACGCGGATGCGAGTCTCTTCGAGCAACCGGACAACCGTTGCCAGCACCTTCTCGCGCGGCAGGCCCGAACGCTCGAGGTCCCGGTCGGTCCGCTGCCGAATCCGCGGCAATGCGGCGGCGAAGTCGATCATGCGATCGTATTTGACGGCGTCCCGAACCTCACGCCAGCGCGGGTGATATCGATACTGCTTTCGTCTGCGGGCGTCTCGGCCGGTGGCCTGTAAATGGCCTCGCGGATCGGGACAGATCCAGACATCGGTCCACGCGGGCGGAATGACCAGGCTCTTGATCCGCCGAACGGTCTCCCGGTCACGCACAAGGCGGCCGTCCGTCGCGATGAAGCTAAAGGCCTTGCCCACGCGCTTCCGCCGGATGCCCGGGCCCTGGTCTGAGACGTAGCGCAGCCCCGCCGCCCGAGCCGACTCGGCCGGGTCGGCCAGCTCCGCCGGATCCGCTACCGCCGGCAGCTTGTAGGTTTGCGGAAGCGATACGGCCATTTGGTCCCTTGACTTACGAGCCCAGCCGACTCATGATAATTGATATCGATAATATCAAGTGGTGGGGGATGACGTGGGCCCATCGACCGGAGGTGCTTTCTTGGCGAGCTTGATCTGGGCGATCGTCGCCGTTCTCGTCGTTTTGTGGTTGCTCGGCCTTGGGTTCCACATCGGTGGATCCCTCATCTTTCTGTTGCTCTTGCTGGCCATCGTCGGCGTCGCCTACAACCTGCTGGCCGGCGGGATGTACCGTGGCACCCGGCATCACCACCACATCACCGAGGTGACGGAAGTCGAGCACACGGACGTCTGACCGCGCGCTGCGGAGGCAAAAGCGGCCACCTGGCCGCTTTTTTTGTTGGGCGTTGCCGTCTACAATTGCCCAACCGGCTGCTCAGACCCGGCCGCCGAGGAGGTGGGGAATGGACGACAGCGAGTTCCTGAAGCTACTGACCCTCATCCACGACGAGATGCTGGAACTGGTTAAAGAGCAACACCCGTCCCACGAGCAATTCGCCGCCTGGCTGCTGGGGCAAATCGAGGGCCGTCTGCGGATGCGCATCGGCACGGTCAAGACGACCTGAGCAGCACGACGCCGCAACCGTTGGGCGGCAGCGCCGCCGACGGTTGGACCCTCAAGCAGATCGCCCAGGACATCCCGCTGACCACGTCGGCCCGTGAGGTCGTGGAGCTCGCGCAGCGGCTGGCGACGCTGAGCGGTGCGCCGCGGACTGAGCCGATCCACGTACTTGGCGCAATTGCCCTACAACCCCGTAATTCAGCGCACCGCGCCATGGTGGCGCTCCATGTCCAACTCGACGCGCTCCGCAATTTGCCGGAAATTCAGCAGGCGGATCCGGCCTTGCCGGCCGCACCGGCCCCCATCGGACCGGCGACCCGGTACTTGCTGATCAACGCGCACCGCGAGGCGCAACAGATGGGGCATTACCGCGTCGACGCGCTGCACCTCCTGCTGGCCCTCCTCTATAAGGACTCTGCATCGACCGCCCAGCGGCTCGAGGCCGCAGGGCTGACGATTTACGACGTCCGCCAATATCTGACGGCTCCCGGGTCGGTAGCGAAGGGTGCGCGGCAGCGACCGCTTCCCTCGCTCGACGGCGTGGTCGGGATCAGTCCGGTCTTCGCCCTCCCGTTGGGCGCCACGATCGTCGGCGGCGTCGGACTCTGGACGGGGATCGCTCCGGGCCTGACGTTGCTGTTCAGCGTCTTGCTCGTCGTCGGCGGCTGGGTGACGTCGTTGTGCATTCACGAGTTCGGCCACGCGTTCATCGCCTTTCTGGGTGGCGATCGGTCGGTGGCGTCCGCGGGTTACCTCTCGCTAAATCCGCTCAAGTACACCCATCCGGTGCTCAGCATCGCCCTGCCGATCGTGTTCCTGATGATGGGTGGGATTGGGCTACCAGGCGGCGCGGTCTACCTGAACGAGGGGGCGATTCGCAACGACCGGTGGCGGACGCTGGCCTCCGCGGCCGGACCGCTCGCCAACTTGTTGTTCGCGATCGCTGTCGGGTGGCCATTCCTCGTGTTCAGCGGGATGCCAACCTTCGGCGACCCTCACTTTTGGGCTGCCCTCGCCTTCCTGGTGTTCGTGGAGATGTCGGCGGTGGTCCTCAACCTGCTGCCGTTTCCGCCCTTCGACGGGTTCGGCATGATCGCGCCCTGGCTCTCGATCGAGGTCCGAATCTTAGCCGCTCGCCTCGGGATGCTGCCGTTGCTGGTGCTGTTCTTCCTGCTCTGGCAGGGCGGCCCCGTGACCGCCGTCTTCTGGAACGCCGTCTACGCCCTCACCGGTCTGCTCAACCTGCCCGATTACCTGATCTCCTTCGGCCAGCAGCAATTTCCCCACTTGTGACAGTCCAGCCGGAGAGCAAGGCGCTCCAGGCGCTTGACACCGGTGCCTGCATCCGGCTGGCGCAGGATCTCGTCCGCGTGCCATCCGTGACCGGCAACGAGCGTGCGGTGCAGGACCTGGTGGCGCTTTCCCTCGAGGAGGCGGGCCTCGAGGTCGATCGTTTCGAGGCCGACCTCGACCAGCTCAAGGCTCACCCGCGTTTTCCCGGCATGGAGGTGGACCGGACGGAAGCGGTGCTGGTGGCCGGCCTGCTCGGTCAAAAAGGCGAGCGCTCACTGATCCTCAATGGCCATGTCGACGTCGTTCCAGTTGGCGACCGCCAGGCGTGGCGCGCCTCACCATGGTCGGGACACATTCAGGCCGGACGCCTCTTTGGCCGGGGCGCCTGCGACATGAAGGCCGGCCTGGCGGTCGGCATCAGCGCCGCCGCGGCGCTCAAGAAGAGCGGACTTCCTCTCCGTGGTCGCCTGGTGGTCCAGAGTGTGGTCGGCGAGGAGGACGGCGGGATCGGCAGCTTTGCCATGGCCGAGCGTGGCTACCGAGCGGATGCGGCATATGTCCTGGAACCGACCCGATTGCGGCTGATCCCGGCACAGGCGGGCGCCCTCTCGTTCCGGCTGCGAATCAGTGGGCGTTCCGCGCACGCCTCGGTGCGCTACGAGGGCGTCAGCGCCATCGAGAAGTTCGAACTCATCGAAGCGCGGCTCCGGCAGTTGGAGCGCGCGCTCAACCAGGAGACGCATCCGCTCTTCGCCCAGTACCCGGTCGCCTATGCGCTCAGCATCGGACGGGTCAGGGCGGGCTCGTGGTCGTCCACCGTTCCTGACGAGCTCGAATGTGAGGGCCGCGTGGGCGTGCCGGTCGGCACGGCTTCGGCGGAGGTCCGCAGCCTCTTCGCCGCCGCGGTCGCCGACGCCGCCCAGCGTGATGCCTGGTTGAACGAGCATCCGCCGCGGCTCGAGTGGTACGGTGGCCAGTTCGACGCGGTCGAAGTTGATGCCAACCTGCCGGCGTTTGTGGCGCTCCAGGCGGCGCATGCCGACGAGTTCGGTGTCCCTCCCGAGCTGGTGGGCGCGCCCTACGGATCCGATATGCGGTTGCTGGTCCACGAAGCGGAAACGCCGGCCATCCTCTATGGGCCCGGTGACATCCGGCAGGCGCACGTGAGCGACGAGTGGATCGCCGTGAACGAAATCGTGCAGGCGGTCCGCGTTGTTACGGCTGCGGCGGCCCGATACCTCGCAGCCTGACCTCGACGCCGGCCTGGCCAAGCAGGCCGCCCATCCAGGATCGAGCCAGGGAAAACGCGAGACGGCGCGCCCCAGGCTCCGCCGAATCGCCCTCTTGTGCGCCGGCGGTGCGCGCCAGGTCGAGCGCGCCGTCCCGCTCCGGCGCATCGAGTCGATCGAGTTCCGCGGCCAGGGCGTCGAGCGCGTCCGGCTTTCGCAGCACGCGAAGCGCGTCAAGCGCCAGCACGCTGGTCGTCCCCTCCCAGATCGGCAGGACCTGCGCATCGCGAAGCAACCTCGGCAGCCCGGTGTCCTCCATGTAGCCCTGGCCACCAAAGCACTCGATCGCCTCCGAGGTGACGGCCACGGCCTGCTTGGCGGTGTACAGCTTGGCAAGCGCGATCCCGAGTCGAAAGAGCACAGCGTCAGCCGGCGCGGCCGCGCCCGTCTCGATCCGTCCAAGGAGTTGCGCCATCCGCATCGTGAGGTAGAGCGCACCGTCGGCTTCGGCGGCCAATTCCCCAAGCACCTCGGCGTGCAGTGCATGTTGCGCGAGCTTTCGACCGAACGCCTCGCGCTGGCCAGCGTACCCGGTCGCCAGCATCAAGGCACGACGCATCGTCGCCGCAGCGGTTACGGCATTGTGCAACCGCGTGATATTGAGCATGGCCGTCATCTGGGCGAAGCCGCGGTCCGCCCCGCCAACCAGCTCAGCCCGGGCGCCGTCGAGGGTCACCTCGCCGGTGGCCATCGCCCGCGTCCCCAACTTGTCCTTCAGACGGTCGATCCGGTAGTGGTTGCGGCGACCGTCTGGACCATCGCGCGGCACGAGGAAGAGCGCGAGGCCACGGGTGCCGGGCGGCGCGCCCTCAGGACGGGCCAGCGCCAGCGCGACCTCGCAGCCGATGTTGGAGCAGAAGAACTTCTGCCCGGAGAGCCGCCACCCGTCGCCGTCCCGCCGGGCGACCACGGCGTTCTGGCCGACGTCCGAGCCGCCCTGGCGCTCGGTCATCCACTGACCCGAGGTCCACGCCTCGGCCGGATCGCGGCTGACGAGATGACGCAGCACCTCGGGCGCCTGCCCCTCCCCTCCCGCGTCGCGCAACACGCGGGCGGCCCCGTCCGTCATCGCCACCGGACATAAGTAGGTTGCGGTCGAAGGCGCGAACAGGTAACAAAGGGCCGCTTGCACCAGGCGCGCATCCGCGCCGAAGCGCACCAGGCCGTCGTAGGGCAGCGCGACCAGCCCGGCTTGTGCCCCGGCAGCCGCGAGCCGGCGCCAGGCGTCAGGGCAGACGACCTCATCAACGCGCTCGCCCCAACCATTGAACGACCGTAAGAACGCCGGCTGGCGTTCGCAGGCATCGCCCCACGCCTGCAGCTCCTCGGCGGCGGCCCGACCCATGTCACGGAGTCCGGGCTCGGCCAGAGCCAGGGTTGCGGGTCGAAGCCACACCGTGAGCACGGAGCGCAGCGTCGGGTCAGCGTCCCAGGTGTTGGCCGGTAACAGCTCCGGCATCAGCGGGCGCCTAGATCAGCTGCCCGGTCACGCCGACCGGCTGGACCTTGAGGGTGACCCGGTGTTCGCCCGGTTCGAGCTCGCGGAACTTCTTCCCCGTGTAGCGATGGGATAGGCGATCGATGAACTCGTGCTTTGGGTCCGGGATCAGGCTGACCAGGCGCCCCCGGATCTGGGCATAGCGGTCCGGCGTCTTCGGATCCACAAGGAGCATCGTGACGTCGCGGTCGCGCTGGAGATTCTTCGGCCAACTGCGGTTGGTGTTGCTGTTTAGCCAGATGAAGCCGTCCTTGAGCTCGAACCACACCGGATTCAGTTGTACCGACCCATCGGCCCGCTTGGTCGCGACGATGATCAGGATCGGCAGCGCCGCCAGCTTCTGGACCGCGGCGCTCAGCGCCGCCTTCTTACCCCCAGCCATCGATGGCGCCGGTCACGCGCAACGGCTCGATCTGGACCTTGATCCGGCCGGTGCGTGGGCCCTGGTAATCCTTCTTCAAGTAGCGGTGGGATAGATGATTGATGTGGTCGCCGCCCGGATCTTCGGCCCAGTTGACCATCTTGCCTTCCACCTGGGCCCAGCGCCACATATCCTTGGGATCGATCAACAGCAGGGTGATCCGCGGGTCGCGCTGGAGGTGCTTGAACCACCCGCGATTCGTGCCGCCGTTGATCCAGAACGACCCATCCTTTTGCTCGAACCAGACCGGCACCATCTCGACCGAACCGTCCTTGCGGGTGGTCCCAATGAGCGCGGGGAAGACTTCCTGGGTAAAGGCCTGCATTTTTGGACTGAGTTGAACCGCCATCAAACCACCTCCCACTTGAACAGCCGGGTGGCGAGCACGACCGCGACCCCCAGCCAGATGAAGATGCCCAGCAAGTCGGTACGGATGGCCCAGAGTGAGGCGCCATCGACGCTGATACTGCGCAGGGCGTCAGAGACGTAGGTCAAGGGCGAGTACTGCGTGATCGTCTGCAGCCATTCCGGCATGTTGGAGCGGGAGAAGAAGATGCCGGAGAGGAACATCAGCGGCAGCGAGACGAGGTTGGCGATTGGCGCCGCCGTCTCCTCACTTTTGGACGCGCCGGAGATGGCCAGCCCCATCGCCAGGAAGATGCCGCCGCCGATGATGCCAACGATCAGCAGGTAGAAGAGGTTGCCCGCGAAGTGGAAGTGAAAGACAAAGAAGCCCACCGCCAGCAGGACGACGATCTGCAGCGCCACCGTCGTCAGCCGGGTGACCAGCTGGGAGAAGAAGAAATCTCGAACCCGCATCGGGGTCGCCATCAGGCGACGGAGGATCCCCCGCTGCTTCCATTGGACGAACGTGAACACCACGCCGAATAGCCCGGTCTGCATGATCGATAAGGCGATCATGCCCGGAACCAGGAAATCGACGTACGTCAGGTTACGGCTCTGGACCGGCTGGGCCTGCAGCGTAAAGGCCGGCGCGACACCCGCCTGGGCGAAGGAGGCCTGATCCATGAACTGGTTCATGATCGCAATCGCGACCTGTGAATTCTGGGGACTGCCCTGGTTGTAGTAGCCGGCGATGGCGGTCGAACCCTGGCCGATGGAGGCCGGCAGGACAGCGACCAGGTCCCGGTTGCCCTGGGTGAGCTCGCGCTTCTCGGCATCGAGGCTGCCCAGGTGCAGCTTGACCGCCTTGATACTCCGAAGATTGTCGATGATCCTGTTACTGACCTGATTGTGGGCCTGGTCGACGACGCCGATGTTGACGCTGGGCGTGCTGTTCCCGAAGTTGATCAAGCCGAAGATGCCCATGATCATCAGGGGCACCAGCAGGCTGAAGAAGATCGCCCCCCGGTTGCGGAAATAGGCCTTCAGAGAAGACCAGGTCAGCATCAGGAACGGGCTGCGCTTCACGTCAGCTCTCGCGGAGTCCGTGCCCGGTCATGTCGAGGAAGACGTCCTCCAGGTTGGCCGATCGCTCCACCCGCTCACCCTTAAACCCCTTGTCGAGCAGCCGCTGGATCATGGCGTCTGGGGGCTCCATCGCCAGGATCTTGCCGTGGTCCATGATCGCCACCCGGTCACAGAGAGTCTCGGCCTCGTCCATGTAGTGGGTGGTCAGGACGATGGTTCGTCCTTCCGCCCGAATCGATTGCGCCAGCTCCCACAGGTTGCGGCGAGCTTGCGGATCGAGTCCCGTTGTCGGCTCGTCGAGGAACAGGATCTGGGGCTCGTTGACGAGCGCCGTCGCGATGCTAAACCGCTGCTTCTGGCCGCCGGACAGCGTGCTCACCTTCGAGCGCGCCTTCTCGGCGAGGTCCACCTTCTTGAGAATGGCCATCGCGTCGACGTCGTGCTTGTACAGCGCGGCGAACATATCGAGCAGTTCCAGAAGGTTGAGGCCGTCGAAGAAGGCGGACGATTGCAGCTGAACGCCGATCACGCCCTTGACCTTCTGCGGGTCCTTGCGGACATCGATGCCGCCCACGAGCGCTTGTCCTTCGTCGGCGCTGCGTAAACCCTCCAGGATCTCTACGGTCGTCGTCTTACCGGCGCCGTTAGGACCGAGCAGTCCAAAGATCTCGCGCTCCTTGACGCGGAACGAGATGCCGTCCACGGCTACGAGGCTCCCGTATCGCTTTCGCAGTCCCTCGACGACGATCGCAAAGCCCTGCGCCTCGGTACGAAAAGCCGCCTCATCGGGTCGCGCCACCACGCTCATGCCCGAGACATTATCGCCGCTGCCGGTGTTTGACCTCAGGTCTCAGATCGCATCGGACCGAGCGCGTCGTCATGGGGACAGCGCCTTCTCGAAAATCACGATCTGTTCGCCGGGGACGAATCCCAGCTCGCGGTTGATTGCCAGCATCCCGGCATTGTCGGCTCGATTGTCCGTGTGCACCCGCTGAATAGCACGTTCGGTGGCGTAACGCGTCACCATCATCTTTAGCGCACGGGCGATCCCGCGTCGTCGGTAGTCCCGGTGGACGCCGGTATCGCCAACCTCGGCATTCCCGTCGGGACGGCGCGCGAGATATGACAGCCCTACGATCCGCTCACCGTGCCGAGCGACAAAGAACCCATCCAAAAGCACCGAGGGACGCTCGAAGATGCTGCGGCTAAAGTCTTGCGGCGACGGGTCCTGCCAGTCGACGTGCGGCTCGTGTGGCATATCACGCCAGATTTGCACCGTCAACCGATAGAGCTCGTCGCGCGCACGCGGCGAGTCGATGGCCGGGAAGGCGACGGTTTCAATCCCCTCGCGTTCGAGCCGGCGCCGCAATGCTGGAAGCGCGCCCACGTCGACCGTTGACGGTGTCTGGACGGAGGTCCGGAACCGTTCCAGCTCGACATAGCCGCGCTGTCGAACGAACGGCAGGGACACCGGGAGGTCGCTTTCTTGCACCTCGGATTCCACCCAGCGGACGCCACTCGACGCGGCGAAATGCTCGACCTCGTCGGCCAGGCGGGTGCCCAGACCCTGCCGTCGATACGCGGGAGCGACGCCGATCAGACCCGCGGCTCGATCCTCATACCGTGAGCCGTCCTCACTGAGCGCGGCTTCGGCCACCCCGACCAGCCCTCCGCCGGGAGCCCAGGCACCGAGCCTCAACCACGGCTCATCGGGGGGCCGCAACGTATCGTCGAAGCGCAGCTCAGCAAGATCGTCCTGCCAGTATCGGAACTGGTTGACCATGCCGAGCCACGAGGCCAGGTCTTTCTGTTCGACCGGCCGGATCGTAAATGTTGTCTCGGTCTTGGGCACGACGGGTTGAAGTCTAGTGTGCCTCCGCCCGACCTCAGCAGGTCAACGGTCGACCCGGTGGGAAGTTACGCGCTAACCGACCCCAGCGCTTCTTCGAGGATGTCGAGACCGCGATCGACTTCTTGCTCGCTGGCGGTCAGCGGGAACAACAAGCGGATGACATTGTCGTAAAGGCCGGCCTTCAGCAGCACCAGACCGTGCGCATGGCAATAGCGCAACACCTCGTTGGTCAGCGTCCCAGCAGGGTCGCGCGTGGCCCGGTCGGTGACCAGCTCCATCGCAATCATGGCGCCGCGACCGCGCACCTCACCGATCTGCGGATAGCGCTCCATCCACGCCCGCATGCGACTGATCGCCCGCTCACCAAGACGGGCGCCACGTTGCGGCAGCTTCTCGTCGATCATCGCGTCGATCACCGCCAGTGCCGCCGCGCACGCCACCGGGTTCCCGCCGAACGTCCCACCGAGACCGCCGGGATTGGTCGCGTCCATCAACTCGCTGCGTCCCACCACCGCCGCCAGGGGCAGACCACCGCCGAGCGACTTGGCCAGCACGATGACATCAGGCTGGATCCCGGAATACTCGACCGCGAACATCGTGCCGGTGCGGCCAAGGCCCGACTGCACCTCGTCCGCGATCAGCGGAATCTGATACTCGGTGCAAAGCGTCCGCAGGCCGGGCAGGAAATCCGGTGGTGGCACAACGAAACCACCCTCCCCCTGCACCGGCTCAACGAGGATGCCGGCGACCCGGTCGGCACTGACGGTGGTCTTGAAGAGTTGGCGAACGGCCTCGACGCAGGACCCGCCCAGGCTCTCGGCGGACATCCCCGCCGGCCGCCGATATTCGTAGGGATACGGCACCTGGTAGACCTCGGGCGCGTAGGGCCCGAAGTTCTGGCGGTAGGGTGAGACTTTGCCGGTGAGCGTCATCGACATCAGGGTGCGTCCGTGGAACGAATTGTGAAAGCTGATGATGGCGGGCCGGCCGGTCGCCTGCCGTACGACCTTCACCGCGTTCTCGACCGCTTCGGCGCCGCTATTGACCAGGAGCGCCTTCTTGGGAAACGTGCCAGGGGTGATCTCGCAGAGGCGGCGGGCGAGGCGCACGTAGGCCTCGGGCATCATCACCGGGCCACCCGAATGCACCAGCCGCTGGGCCTGCTCGACGATGGCCTTGACCACCCGGGGATGGCCATGCCCGACATTCATCACGCTGATGCCGGTGGCGAAGTCGATGTACGGGTTCCCATCGACGTCGGTCAGGGTGGCGCCGCTTCCCGAGGCTGCGAAGACCGGCAGCGTCGACGCCATCCCGCGTGGAATGAACCGGTCCCGGTCGGCCTGGAGCTCGCGGGAACGTGATCCGGGCCATTCGGCCATCAGCGAATCATAGGGAGTTCACCCAGCCGGCCCTTGACGAACCAGGGACCTCACGGCATGCTAGGGTCGCTGCAATAACGTTCGCGCTGGCCCCAAAAGGGTGGGCATATTCTGCAGCGGGAAGGAAGCGACTGACGTCCAGCTTGGTTAAGGAGGGTGAACGCGAGCATGGCCACGACTGCGGTGAAGCGGCGGCAGATGTTCATCGGTGGCGAATGGGTCTCCGGCTCCAGCAGTGCGTCGCAGGAGATCATCAACCCCGCGACCGGCGAGGTCATCGCCGAAGTACCGAAGGGTACCCAGGAGGACGTCGACCGCGCCGTGAAGGCCGCTCGCAAGGCGTACGCGGACTGGTTCGAGACTGTCCCGAAGGAGCGCAGCGAGATGCTGCTGAAGCTGGCCGATGCGATTCTCGGCGACGCCGAGGAGCTGGCGAACATCGAGTCGGCGAACGTGGGCAAGCCGCGCGCGCTGTTCCTCTCGGAAGAGATCCCGCCGTGTGTGGACAACCTTCGGTTCTTCGCGGGGGCGGCCCGCACGCTCGAGGGCCGGGCCGCCGGCGAGTACATGCGGGGCTACACCAGCATGATCCGGCGGGAGCCGATCGGCGTGGTGGGGTCGATCGCGCCCTGGAACTACCCGCTGATGATGGCGATCTGGAAGGTCGCCCCCGCCCTGGCCGCGGGCAACTGCGTGATCCTCAAGCCGTCCGAGTGGACGCCACTGACCGCCTTGCGGATGGCCGAGCTGGCGGGGGAGATCTTTCCGCCCGGCGTCTTCAATGTCATCACTGGCGACGGCGAGCCGGTTGGAGCCGGCATCGTCCGCCATCCCGGCGTCGACATGGTGTCGCTGACCGGCGATGTGGCGACCGGCAAAGAGGTGGCGAAGGCAGCGTCACAGACCCTGAAACGTGTCCATCTCGAGCTGGGCGGGAAGGCTCCCGTGATCGTGTTCGACGACGCGGACCTCGAGGCCGTCAACGAATGGGTCAAGATCGCGGGCTTCTTCAACTCCGGCCAGGACTGCACCGCAGCTACGCGCGTCATCGCCGGTCCAAAAATCTATGACAACCTGCTCGTATCGTTGACGAAGAGCGTGCAATCGGTGAAAGTCGGCAACCCGCTCGAGGAAGGGGTGGAGATGGGGCCGATGGTCGCGAAAGAGCAGCTCGAACGTGTCGAGGGATTCGTCGACCGCGCGCGCGAGCACGGAGCCAGAGTCCTGGTCGGTGGTGCTCCCATCCCCGGCCGCGGCTACTTTTACCAGCCCAGCCTGGTCACCGACGTCTCGCAGGATTCCGAGATCGTCAAGAAGGAAGTCTTCGGTCCCGTCGTCACGGTGCAGCGGTTCAAGGATGACGACCAGGCGATCGCCTGGGCGAACGACGTCGACTACGGCCTGGCCGCCTCAGTCTGGACGCGCGACATCGGCCGGGCGATGAACGCCGCCCGCCGACTCCAATTCGGCACCGTCTGGATCAACACCCATATCCCGCTGGTCAGCGAGATGCCCCACGGCGGCTACAAGCAAAGCGGCTACGGGAAGGACCTGTCCATCTACTCGCTCGAGGAATACACCAACATCAAGCACGTCATGACCGCCATCGACTAGCCGGCGGGCACCGTGTCTTAGATCGTGACTTCGATGAGGGGGCTCTGTTTGACCATGGTGTCGACGTCGGTTCGTTTCCAGTTGCGCGCGACCTCTTCCAGCACCTGCCGACGCTCTTTAGGATCGGTGATTTCTCGCGCGGTCGCGGGGAGATCGGCGCGCGCCCCACGCTTCAGGTGGAGGGTAAATGTCGGATGTGACTCCAGGTTGGAGAGCCAGCCGCGGCGCCTCGGGGACGGCATGCCGCTGATATAGAGACGGCCGTCGATGTTGTGCATCACGATCTCGATCCGGCGTTCCTTCCCGCTCTTCCTGCCGGTGGTCGTGATGTCGACGACCGTCAGGGGCCGGGAGAGGGCGTCGCGAACCTTGTCGTCAAGCGGTTGAGCGGTGGCCATGAGCCTTGTTATACGACTACGGCGCCGCCGGCTGCTCTCCCGCATCTTCAAGTGCCGCCACCACGGCACCTCGCCCAGACACCAGCCCGCCGCTGCCCTGGGTGAGCCGTTGGGCGATGTAGACGGGGACGAGACTGGCGATCAGCACAACGCTGGCGACCACGTTGACGACCGGCCGCTGGTTCGGTAGCCGCAGGTTGTTGAAGATCCATTTCGGCAGGGTGACCTCGCTGCCTGCGGTGAAGTTGGTGACGATGATCTCGTCGAATGACAGGGCGAAGGCCAGCAGCCCACCGGCCAGCAATGCTGTGGCGATGTTCGGCAGGATCACGTAGCGAAAGGTCTGAAAGCCGTCCGCCCCGAGATCGTAGGACGCCTCGACCAGCGAGGCGGACGTCCGCCGCAGCCGGGCGATGAGGTTGTTGTAGACGACCACGACGCAGAAGGTGGCGTGGCCGACGATGATCGTCCAGAGGCTGAACGAGAGGCCGACCAGCTGCCCGCCCAGGTTGATGGTCGAATTGAGCGCCATCCCGGTGACAATCCCGGGCAGCGCCAGCGGGAGGAGGAGCAGAAACGAAACGGTCTCCCGGCCAAAGAATCGGAAGCGATGGACGGCGAAGGCTGCCAGAGTGCCGAGGAACAGGGCAATCGTCGTGGCGCCCAGCCCGGCCTTGAGTGAGGTGCTGAGCGCCGTCCGGACGTCCGCGTTGTTCCAGGTCGCGACAAACCAGCGGGTCGACAGCCCGGATAACGGCCAGGCCTGCGAGCGCGCCGGGTTGAAGGCGTAGAGCATGATCACCAGCAGCGGCACATAGAGGAAGAGGAGCACCAGCCCGCTGACCACGCCCATACCCACCTGGACGGAGCGGGGCTCGATCGCGCGGTCGCGGCTCATAGCGCCTCGAACGCCTTCAGCTGGCGGGCGATCAGCAGGTAGCCGGCCATGACCAGCGCCGGCACCACCGCATAGGCCGCGGCAAATGGGACGTCGTTGGCGATCCCCACGCTTGTGTAGATGACGTTCCCGATGAACTCGGTGTCCCCTACCAGGAGGGGTGCGACGTAGTCGCCGAGCGTCAGCGAGAAGGCGAAGATTGAACCGGCGACAATCCCCGGAAGCGCAATCGGTAGGATCACGCGCCGAAAGGTGGTGAACCAGCGCGCTCCGAGGTCGGTGGATGCCTCGATAAACGAGTTCGGGATCCGCTCCAGTGCGGCGTAGACCGGCAGCGCCACATATGGGAGCCACAAATAGGAGAAGACGATCCACAAGCTCCAGCGCGAGAAGCCGAGGTTGACCGACCCCAGATGGAGCTGGTGCAACGACCAGTTGAGGACACCGTCACCGGAGAGGATCGTGCGCCAGGCGTAGACCCGCACCAGGTAGCTCGCCCATAGCGGCAGCACGATCGAGAGGAGGAGAAGGGTCCGGATCCGCCGGCTCGCGATCCGGGCCGCGAAGTACGCGATCGGGACCGCCAGGATGATGTCGGTGGCGGTGACGGCGAGCGCGATCCCGACGGTCCGAATGGCGATCGTCCGGTAGACAGGGGTCTGAAGGAGGAACTGGTAATTGGTCAGGCCCCAGTCCTGCACGATCGCTCCGCTGACGCTGTCCTGGCGCCAGAAGGAGGTGACAAAGAGCAGAGCCAGGGAGCCCAGGTAGATGACGACCATCCAGATCAGCACTGGGCCCAGGAGTAACGCCAGCCGGGCGCCCGGAAACCGGTGCAGGAAGACCCCGATTCGATGGCGAAGTCGACGAAGGGCGCTCGGGGGAGGGGCCTGCAACCTCTCCCCCGCCCGCGTCAGTGTCTGCGCCATTGTCTACTTGGTGCCGCGCACCTCCTGCCAGCGGCGCTGCCACACCGTGTAGTCGGTGCAGGTCGCCCCCCGACTGTCGCCGCATGCCTGCAGGGGCGTCTTCCAGAGGGCGATGTTCTTGAGGAAGGCGTTGTCGCCGCAGTGGTAGTCCTTGTCGGCCGAATCGCCGATGTGCTGACGAAGCAGGTCGCACGCCTTGGCGTTGCTTGGAACCGCGCCGTAAAACTCAGCCACCTGGTCCTGCACCGCAGGCGTCTCGGTCCACTTCATCCACTGATACATGCAGTTGGGATGCGCGGCGTGTGACGACATCATCCAGGTGTCGGCCCATCCGGTAGCCCCTTCCGACGGCACCAGCGACGCAACCGGCTTCTTCTCGGTCTTGAGAAAGCTCACTTGATACGGCCAGGCGGTCCCAATCACCATGTCGCCGCTGCTGAACGGATCGGTCTCGTCCGTCGTCGCGGACCAATACTTCTTGACCATCGGAGCCTGCTGCTTGAGCAGCGCGACGGCGGCATCCAGCTGCGGGGTGGTGAGTTCGTAGACGTCGGTGATGCCCAGGCTCTTGTTGTGCGCCTTGAGGTACAGCGCGGCGTCCGCGATGAAGATCGGACTGTCGTAGGCTGCGACCTTTCCCTTGTACGGTGAGCTCGTTTCCCAGGTGTCCTTCCAGCTCGTCGGCGCAGGGTAGACGACCTGGGTGTTGTACATGAGCACGTTGGGGCCGTACATGTACGGGATGCCGTAGTGCTTACCGTTGATCGTGTTGTGTGGGGGCGATTGAAGCGACGGAATCACGTCCTTGAAGTCCGGAATGAGGTTGACGTTGACCTCGGCCACGTCACCGTGCGCGATCAGCCGGTTGGTCGCGTCGCCGCTGGCGGAGACCCCGTCCCACTGGGTGCCACCACCCTGGCGCATCAGCGTCACCATCTCATCCGAGGTGTTGGCGAAGTTGACGTTGATCTTGCAGCCGGTCTGGGTTACAAATGGGGTCACCCAGTCGACCTTGGGGTCGGTCTTGCCGCTCTCGACGTACCCGGTCCATGCGACCAGATTCAGCGCACCCTCCCCAGCACCGATGTTTGTCGGCAGGTTCGATGCCGGCTGCGCGCTGTTCGACGTACCGCCGCAGGCCGCCAGAACCAGCATGGCCCCAGCCACCGCGATGAGATTTGCGTGATATCGCTTCATCCGATCTCCTCCTTCTTCTGATCGCCGCCGGCCGTCGCAATCACCCGGCTGTGTTGCCGGTTCCAGATCAGACGCACGCGACGGCCGCGCGCCTGGAGCACGTCCATCGATGACATCGTGAGATTTTGCTGCAGCACGACCAGCTCACCACCGGCATCGAGCTGGACGGTGTAGCGGGTGAAGGCACCGACATACACGACGTCCTGTACCAACCCAGCGGCCGCGACTTCGTCGGATTGCGGACTCTCGTCGAGTCCCCCCAAACGGATCTTTTCCGGTCGCACCGTGATCGCCCGCCGCTGGCCGGTGATGGCAAGGGCGATGTCGGCAACGAGAACGTTCGAAGCGCCGACGAACCCGGCGACGAAACTCGTCGCCGGCCGCTCGTAAACCTCTGCGGGACTGCCGACCTGCTCGACACGTCCGTGGTTCATGACCGCCATCCGATCGCTCATCGTTAGCGCTTCCTCCTGGTCATGGGTGACATAGATGAAGGTCATCGAGAGCCGCTCCTGGATCGATTTGAGCTCGATCTGCATGGCCTGGCGCAACTTGAGGTCGAGTGCACCCAGCGGCTCATCCAGCAACAGCACCCGCGGTTGATTCACGATGGCGCGGGCGAGCGCCACTCGCTGACGCTGGCCGCCCGACAGCTCGCCAGGCTTGCGCCGGTCGAAGCTTTCGAGCCGCATCATGCGAAGGGCCTCAATGACGCGTTGCCGCCGCTCTCCCCGGTTAATCCCCTTGACCAGCAGGCCGTACTCGACGTTGTCGCGCACCGACATGTGAGGAAAGAGGGCGTAGTCCTGAAAGACGGTGTTGACATCTCGCTCGTACGCCGGGAGGCCGGCAACATCCTTTCCATGGAGCACGATCCGGCCGGCGGTCGGCTCTTCGAAGCCGGCGATCATCCGCAGGCACGTCGTCTTTCCGCACCCCGAGGGGCCGAGCAGCGAGAAGAACTCACCCTCCCGGACCTCCAGGTCGACGCCCGCTACGGCCACCACGTCCCCGAAGGTCTTGCGAAGCCCCTCGAGCCGAACCTCGTTTGCTGCCTGGGCGGACTGGGGCTGACTAACGGCCGGCAGGGGACCCATCGAGCGGTAAGCCGTCGAAAGCACCAAGGCTGGTTACCGCTCCCTCCTCCTCCCCCGAACTCATGAGTCGACTGATCGCGCTGGGCTTGGAAGCAAACTAACCGACCCTCCCCCCTTTGTCAATTGCTCAGCCGCCGTCATAGTCCGAGAAATACCGCTTGATGACGGACAAATCGAACTCTCTGAGGATCGATTCTTTGGGCTCGCGCTTCAGCAGGAATGCAAAGCTGTCAGCCACCAGTTGCTCGACGGAGCGCCCGTGCCCCCAGCCTTCGAGGTCCTTAGCCGACACGCGAACCATATGGTGGCTGGTCCCCCTCGCGTCCGAGACGTCGACGCCGCAGCGGTATCCCTTCCCGTCTGCCGCGCAACGCACCTCGATTGGCATGGCCTCTAAACTCCAATCATGGCAGTGAAATTCGGCGTCTTCGTCCCGCAAGGCTGGCGGCTGGACCTGGTGAAGATCAAGGATCCCTTCGAGAAGTATGAAGCGATGACCAAAGTGGCTCAGGTCGCGGACAAAGGCCGGTGGGACTCGATCTGGGTCTACGACCACTTCCACACGATTCCAGAACCAACGCTGGAGGCCACCTTCGAGTGCTGGACGATCACCTCGACGCTGGTGCGGGACACGAAGCGGGTCCGCGTGGGCCAGATGGTCGGCTGCAACGGCTATCGCAACCCGGCGCTCTACGCAAAGATCGCCTCCACCGTCGACGTGGCCAGCCATGGGCGTCTCAACGCCGGGATCGGCGCCGGCTGGTACGAGCACGAATGGCGCGCCTACGGCTACGGCTTTCCCGAGCTGAAAGAGCGGATGGGAATGTTCAAGGAGGCCTGCGAGATCATCCACCGGATGTGGACCGAGGACTACCCGGTCTTCAAGGGGAAGTACTACACAATCGACCGGCCCATCAATGAGCCGAAAGCCGTCCAGAAGCCGCACCCGCCGCTCTGGATTGGTGGGTCTGGCGAGCGCGTCACCCTCAAGCTGGTCGCGCAGTGGGGCGACGCCTGCAACATCGAACCCGACCCGGACGTGGTGCGGCACAAGCTCGCGGTGCTCCGCGACCACTGCGAGGCGGTCGGCCGGAACTACGACGATCTCGTCAAGTCGGTGACGGTTGAAGTGTTCCCCATCGGCAAGGGCGATGA
>Ga0209526_10000030_pt1 | contig 79310 bp, 70 predicted proteins | sample JacPinW_OM2H0_M1_FD_188566 | JGI IMG/M metagenome (GOLD analysis project Ga0209526, IMG submission 188566) | Forest soil microbial communities from Algoma, Ontario, Canada - Jack Pine, Ontario site 1_JW_OM2H0_M1 (SPAdes) (version 2) | ecosystem: Environmental > Terrestrial > Soil > Boreal... | reverse complement strand
GAGCGAGGCGTCGCGCAAGGCCCGGATCCCGGGGTAGCGCGCGCGCAGCGCCTCGACGCCCGCCGCGCACTGGCGACGCCGGAGGTTGTACTCCGATGCGACCAGCGCGTGCTTCACGCCGCTGTCGCAGATCGCGATCAGGTACTCGCCGAGCGCGAGCGGCACCTGCTCGGACGCGAGCGTGCGGCAATCGAGGAAGACCGCGTGTCCCGCCCGCGCCGCGAGCGAGACGAAAGGGTCCATGATGCCGACCTTCACCCCGACGAACTCGTTCTCCGATTCCTGGCAGATGCGCGCGAGCCGCGGGACGTCCATCGCGAAGCCGAGGAGCGCCCGGGCGGCGATCCCGGTCGCCACCTCGAGCGCGGCGGACGAGGAGAGGCCTGCCCCCTGCGGCAGGTTCCCGCCGAACGCGACGTCCATCCCCGAAAGCGCGACCCCGGAGCGGCCCAGCGCCCAGAGGACGCCGCGGACGTAGTTGCTCCAGCGATGGTCCGGGTCGGGGCGGATCGGCTCGCCGACGGAAAAGGCAACGCTCTCGCCCAGGTCCGCGGCGTGCACGCGAACCTCGCGGCCGGCGCGGGCGCGCGCCGCCATCTCGATTCCGGCCTCGATCGCCATCGGCAGGACGAACCCCTCGTTGTAGTCGGTGTGCTCGCCGATGAGGTTCACGCGGCCAGGCGCGAATGCGGTGACGACTGCGCCGCCGGCGCCGAACGCGGACTGGAGCACGTCCGCCATGGGTCGGCTCCGCGTCATATCCCACCCGCTTTCTCCGCGGTCCTCACCGCCGCGACGCTCGGCGGCCCTACCCGCCGCAGCTCCGCGGCGCTCTCCTCGGGGAGCTTGTCGTTGATGAAGGTGCCCGCGCCCGACTCCACGCCGGCGAGGAACTTGAGCCGGTTCGCTGCGCGGTGGGGTGTGTAGAACTCGAAGCGCAGATGCGCGTACCGGTGATCCTCTCCGTCGGTCGGCGCCTGGTGGACCACCATCATGTACGGGAACGGCTTCGCGAAGAGCGCGTCGTACTTCTGCAGCAGTCCTTTCAGCACCGCCGACAGATCTTCCATGTCGGCCTCGCTCCACTCCGCCATGGACGTTTGATGTTCCCGCGGCGCCAGAGTGACCTCGTAGGGCCAGCGGGCGTGGAACGGGACGTAGGCGACGAAACGCTCTCCCTCCAGGACGATCCGCCGGCCGTCCTTGATCTCGTCCGCCAGGCTCGCGCACTGGAGGCAGCGTCCGTGCTGCGCGTGGAAGCGACGCGAGGCGGCCAGCTCTTTCTCCGCGACTGGAGGAATGAAGGGGAAGGCGTAGATCTGGCCGTGCGGGTGGTGGAGCGTGACGCCGACCGCCTCGCCCCGGTTCTCGAAGACGAACACGTAGCGCACGAAGTCCCTGGCGCCGAGATCCAGGTAGCGATCCTTCCAGACCCGCGCCAGGTGCTGGATCCGATCCAGCGGCATCGCCGCCAGCGAGTCCTGGTGTTTGGGTGAGTAGAGGACGACCTCGCAGATGCCCTTCGCCGGCTCCACCGGGGAAACGGAGGTCGCCGCGACGGCGGGCTCCGGCGGGTCGGCCCGGAGGGATGGGAACTTGTTCTCGAAGACGACGATGTCGTAGCTCGGAGCCGGCACCTCGGTCGGAAAACCGCCTGGCACCGTCGGACAGAGCGGGCAGAAGTCCGCCGGCGGAAGCATCGTCCGTTCCTGGCGGTGGGTGGCGGTGATCACCCATTGCTCCAGGAAGGGATGCCAGCGGAGCTCGGACACGTCAGTGCCTCTCTGGTGGGGAGGGATTCAAAGGTGTCGCCGGGATTCCCGGTCCGGACGGCGGCGGCTCCGGCCGCCTGGGCGGGTCGGGGAAGCTGTAGTAGATGAGCCGGCGGCCGTCGGGAAGTCGGATCTCACGCTTGTCCAGGTCGCCGTCTCTCTTGCTCATTGCGGAAGCCTTTCCTCCTCTCGAGGCCTGCCGTTGAGCCACCATTGTTGCCTGGCCTTGTCAACAGCCGCAGGGCAGCGCACCATCCGGGGAGAAGGGTCCGATGACTCGGGTAGTGCTCTTCGACCTTGGACTGACGTTGGTCGACTCACAGATGGAACGCGGGTTGTGAAACGGGCACGCGTCGCTCCGGTGGAACATGGCGGTGAGAGGTCGCACCACATCTCCCCAGAGTGCCGCAACTGCCGCGCTCGGGGAGCTTGGAACGCCAGTGTAGACTCGTAGTGATGGGTCCGGCGCACTCGGAACGCAGCTTCGCCACGCTGGGACCTGCGTTGCGGATGCTCGGGCTCGCACTCGCCGTCGCCGGGGGCCAATCGGCGCACAGCGTATGGCTCTGCCTTCAGGCGGTCTTCCGCGGGTCGGACCTGCGCCCGCTGCCGAGTATCGCGGACGTGCTGCTCGGTCTCCTCGCGGTGGCGGCGGGCGCGTTCTTCCTGCGGCAAGCCGACGACAATGTCCAGGCGCTGGCCGGTGGCACCAGCGTCCTGCCCCGGCTCACGCTGCTGCGGCTGGTGCAGCCGCGCTTCGAGCACCCGCTCCGCGAGCTATGGAGCCGAAGCGAACCCTCGACGCCGGAAGAGCCCATGCCACCGAGCCGCTTTTTCGGCACGCTCTGGGGGTTGGGACTTGCGATCGCCGTTCCGCTCTGGGCGTTCGCGCTCGTCGCACCCCCTGACGGGCGCCTGGCGGTGCTGCTGATCGACGCCGCCCATCACGCCGCCATCATCGCCGCTTGCGCCGCCGCCATGCATTTCGCCGCCCTGCTGGCGTCGCGCCAGGACGAAGCTTGGGCGCGCGTGAAGCCGAGCGTGATCACCGTACCGCTGCGGCTGGCCACGTCCCGCAAGGCGGAGGCCGTCCCGAGCCCTGCACCCGCCCCTAGACCGGCTCCCGCACCCATCCCCAAGGTTGAAGCAGAAGCAGCACCTCACCCCGGGCCCGAACCAGCACTCCAACCCACATCCTTCAGACTCCCCGCCGCCTGCGTCCTCTGCAAGGCAGCGCTCTCCTTTCGCCGCTGCGACAACTGCGGCGCGCCTGCGCTCGCCGGCCCTTTCCGCATCCTGCGCGCTCTGGGAGGCAGCGGCGGCCGCCGCACTTTTCTCGCCGAGTCCCCGGACGGCAATCGGGTGGTGCTGAAGGAGTTGAGCTTCGCCAGCGCGCCCGACGCACAGGCGCTGGATGCCTTCGCCCGCGAAGCGCGAACGCTCCGCGAGCTGCGTCATCCGCGGGTGCCCGCCTACGTCGACGCCTTTCGCGAGGAGGACGGCGCGCGGGCGAGGCTCTACCTCGCCTATCGCTACCTCGAGGGTGTCTCGCTGCTCCAGGAGATGGATGAGCGCCGCTACACCGAGGACGAAGTCCTGGATCTCGTCGAGGAGGTGCTAGAGATCCTGCGACATCTGCATGGGCTGCAGCCGCCGCTCATCCACCGCGATCTGAAGCCGGCCAACCTGGTCCGGCGCAGCGACGGGAGCGTGGCGCTGATCGACTTCGGCGTCGCGCGCGATCTCGAACGCACTCTGCACAGCGGCACGCTGGTGGGCACCATCGGCTACATGCCGCCGGAGCAGCTCGCGGGTCAGGTGGATGTCACCTGCGACCTGTACGCGCTCGGCGCAACCGCGCTGCACCTCCTGGTGCGCCGGGCGCCCTGGGAGTTCATGGACGGCCCCGAGCTGAGGCTGCCGCCATTGAAAACGGCGCCGATCGCCCGTGCGCTGCTGCACCGGATGGTGGCTCCTCGGCGCTCACAGCGGTTCGCTTCGGCGCGCGAGGCGCTTGTGGCGTTGCGGCGCCTGCGCAGAGACGGCCCGCGGTCGCCGCGGACGGCGTGGGCGGCGGCCGGCGTGTGCGCGCTGACGCTCGCCGCCGTCGGCCTCGGCGCGGATCGGCGGCTGAGAGCGGACGAGGCGCAAACGGCAGCGCGAGCGCCGTCCCTGCGCCCGTTGCAAGCTCCACCCCTGGCTGCGGTGCCGGGAACGCTGGCGTCCAGTACTCCGGTACCGATGGCTGCGGCCGTCGTTACCGGAGTGGCCCCGCTCGCCACCTGGCGCGGCGGCACGCTGACGCGCTCCGAGGTCGAGGCTGGCCTGCGTGGGCTGCCGCCTTGGCTCAAGGCCAATCGGCCCTGGTGGATCCAGCAGCACGTTCTGTCGCTGGTCCGGCGCAAGCTGCTGGTCGCCGAGGCGGAACGGCGCGGCCTCTCCGCGCTGGCGCCGCTTTCCGAGACCGGCCCCGAGCGAGAGAGATTGCTGGCGCGCGCGTTGCTCGAGATCGAGCTGCGCAACGAAGTCGACCCGCTGCCCGCGAGGGCCCTGCGCCGCGCCTGGGAACGCACGACCGACGCTCTCGCGGCGTCCGCGGACGTGCGGCTGGACGAGCGGCAGCTCTTTCAGATCGAGCCGGAGAGACTGCTTGGCTCGCCGCCGGTGTTCGACGCGTTGGACGGAATGGGTGGCCGCCTCGAGTTTTTCTCGCGCACCGGACCCTGCGTGATGGAGATCGAGCCGGCGCTGCGCCGCTACGGCGGCGTCTGCCAGGGATCGAAGAGGCTCTCCGACGCCCTGCTCGAGCCCGAGACCTTGCAGCTCGTCGACCTCGCTCCCGGCTCGGTGTTGCCTTCCGGCTTCTACGCGCGGCTCACCAACGATTTCATCGAGTCTCGCCGCCCCGGCACCGACGTGCTGGAGACTGCGCGGCTCGCCGAGCGCTCGATGAGGCGGGCGGACGTGCGGCTGACGGAAGCCACCGGAACCGTGCCCATGGGCCGCGCCGAAGCGCTCCTCACGCTGGTCAAGCCCGCGCTTCGGCGCTGCCTCGCGCTGGCGCTCTTCCAGGCTCCATTCGAACCGCGGCGGGCGACCGCGCGCATCCGCATCGAATTGCGTGCCGGCAACGTGGTGGACGCCCGGGTGGAAAGCTCGCCGCCTCTGCCGGCCGAAGCTTGCGCCGGCCCTCTGGCACGCCCCGAGTTGGGCGGGGCCGGGGTGCTGACGTTCGTGGCCGAGCTCGAGCGGCGGCAGTAATCCGCTCCCGATTGCCTGGGCGCGCCGGGGAAGCTGTAGTAGATGAGCCTTCCTCCCTCTCTCCCACTGCCGTGAGCCACGCTTCCCACCCATTCCTCGACGAGCTGAAGGCCCGCTTGGGAGGCGCGGGATGCCCGTGCGGCAACGTGCACCGCCTTCCGCCGGTGGAGGTGATCCTCGGAGAGGACGCGCTCGAGTCCTCCGCTGGCACCCTCCTGCGGACCTACGGCGCCAGAGCGTCGCTCTGGGTGCTCAGCGATGAGCGCACCGAAGCCGCCGCCGGGGAGCGCTGGAAGCGGGCCACCCGCACCGCGAGCATCTCCTCCCGGATCCTCCCCGGCGATCCGCCTCCTGTTCCGACGGTCGAGCTCGCCGGTGCGCTGGCCGCCGAGGTGCGGGCGCTCGCGCCCGACTTGCTGGTCGCGGTGGGGAGCGGCGTCGTCAGCGACCTCGTGAAGAAAGTGTCCCTCGACGCAGGTGTTCCCAACTGGTGCATCGCGACCGCCGCTTCGGTCGACGCCTATAGCTCGGCGAGGTCGGCGATTCGCGTCGCCGGCTACCACCGCGCCTTGCCGGCGCGGCCGTCCGAGGTCATCGTCTGCGATCTCGAAGTGCTCGTCCGCGCACCGCGCCGCCTGTTCCTCGCCGGGCTCGGGGATCTGCTCGCCAAGTATCTCGCTAGCCTCGACTGGCGGCTCTCGGCGAGCGTTACCGGGGAGACCTATTGCGACGTCCTGGGCGGCTTCGCGCTCGGATCCGCGCGCCGGGCCATCGATGCCGCGCGCGCGTGGGATCGCGATCCGGAGACGGCGGTGACCGCACTCGCAGAGGCCGCCCTCGTCTCCGGATTCGCGATGCAGGCGTTCGGCAGCTCGCGGCCGGCGGCGTCCGCGGAGCACACGGTCGCGCATTTCTGGGAGACGGTGGGCGCAGCGGGCGCCCCGGAACACGACCTCCACGGCATTCTCGTCGGCGCCGCCACGAAGTTGCTCCTTCCCGGCTACACGGCGTGGCTCGGAGCGGCCGGTGGGCTCGCCCGGTTCGAGGAGCTCGACCTCGAGGAGAGGGTCCTCGCTCTCGTGCGGGAACCTCCGTGGGAAGCGACGCTCGAGCCGGCGCTGGTTCCTTGGCGCCACGTCATCGCGGAAGAGCAGCCGCGGAAGGTGCTCGATCGTTCGATGATGACGCGGCGTCTGCAGGCGGCCGTCCGCGAAAGGGAGCACATCCTGGCGTTCACCGAGCCGCTGCTCGCCGAGCTCTCCAAGGCGGTCGAGACCCTGGAGGGGCTCGGGTTCCCGTTCTCGCTCCAGACGTTGCGCATCGCGGAGCCCCAGCGGTTGCTCCCGGTCAGGAACGTCCGCCTGCTGCGCGACCGATACACGGCGTTCGATCTTGCCCACGAGCTCGGCCGGGAGGGCGAGCTCTTCGCCGCCGTCGCGGCCGGTGCCTGACCCCTCGTCAACGGCCGCGAGCGGCCGTGGTGCTGCCTCGTACGACGAGCTCGGGCGCGACGACCACGCGCGTCCAGGACCGGACCCGGCTGTCGATCTGACTGAGGAGGAGATGGAGGCAGCTCCGCCCCACCTCGGCGAAGTCCTGCCGGACGGTGGTCAGCGGCGGCGTGAAGTAGGCCGCTTCGGGGATGTCGTCGAATCCGACGACGCTGATCTCGCCCGGCGTCTCCCGGCCCGCTTCGTGGAGCCGGCGGAGGAGGCCGAGAGCCATCTGATCGTTCGCCACGAAGACCGCGGTCACGCCCGCCTCGGCGAGGAGGTGCTCGCCGACGTCGTACCCCGAGCGCGCGCTCCAGTCGCCCCGGAACAGCGGTGGCTCAGCGGCGCCGGCGGCGCGGAGCGCCGAACGCCACCCTTCGATCCGCTGTTCGGCCTCGAGCCAGCCCTCCGGACCCGCGATGTGCCAGATGTTCCGGTGGCCGAGCTCGAGCAGATGCCGCGTCGCCGCCCCCGCCCCGGCGAGCTGGTCCACCGCCACGACCGGGAAGGAGTCGTCGGGGCCCGCCTCCACCGCGACGACCGGCACTTCGGGCGGAAGGTGCAGCAGCGCATCCACCGCCGCTCGCTGTGGAGCGATCACCACCACACCGTCCACGCCCTGGTCGCGCAACCGCTGCACCGCGCCCACCACGGATTCCCGGTTCAGCGAGCGGAGGCTCGCGATGCTCACCGCGTAGCCGCGGTCGTGCGCCGCCTCCTCGATCCCCAGCAGTGTCGAGGCCGGTCCGTAGAGCGTGGTGTCGAAGCTGACCACCCCGAGCGATCGCGAACGCCCCGTCACGAGCGCCTGCGCGACCGGGTTGGGGCGATAGTCGAGCTGCCGGATGGCGGCCAGGACGCGCTCCCGCGTGCCCCGCCGCACGTGGGGGCTGTCGTGCAGTACGCGGGAAACGGTCTGGTGCGAGACGCCGGCAAGCTTCGCGACGTCGGTCATGACCGCGGGGCGCTGCCCCCGACCCTTGGGCCTGCGCGGGCGAGCGATCGGGCCCCTCATGTTCTCCTCGCCGGCACCGACTTGACTTCCCGGATGTGAGCGCTCACAGTCGCGGCGATTCTAGCCCAGCAGCCGTTCAAGAGCCAATCCAGCTGAAAGGATTTGGAGGGAGAATCCCCATGAACTGGAACAGACTCGTACTTCCGGTCCTCGCGGCGCTCCTCCTCGTGCCGCACGGCTCCACAGCCGCTCCGAAGAAGACCTTCGTGATGGTCCCCAAGGGCGTCCATCCCTATTACGAGCCCTGCTACGAGGGCTTCAAGGCCGCCGCCAAGAAATTCGACGTCACCGTCGACAAGGTAGACCCGCAGAAGTTCGAGTTGCCGCTGCAAGTCAAGGCGATCGAGGAGCTGATCGCCCAGCGGGTGGACGGCATCGCCATCTCCGCGTTGGACGACGCCGGCCTCGTCCCGGTCATCGCGGAGGCAACCCGCGCGGGGATCAAGGTCATCACCTTCGACGCGCCGGCGCCATCGTCGCAGGCCCTCACGTACATCGGCACGGACAACAAGACCGCCGGGTACGAGGCGGGCAAGAAGATGGCCGAGCTCATGAAAGGCAAGGGATCGATCGCGATTCTCCAGGGCGGGCTCGGCGCGACGAACCTGAACCTCCGCACCCAGGGCTTCAAGGAAGCGATGGCGAAATCCGCGCCAGGCGTGAAGATCCTCGAGGTGGTCGACGTCGCGGGCGACTTCTCCGTCGCCACCAACAAGACCGAGGCGATCCTCCAGACCTACCCGGAGCTCACCGCCATCTTCGCGGTGTCTGCGGAGGGCGCTCCCGCAGCTGCGTCGGTCCTCAAGCAGCAGAAGAAGGCAGGCAAGATCCTCCTCGCCGGCTTCGACGACCTCAAGGACACGCTCCAAGGCATCCGCGACGGTACGGTCTCGTTCTGCATCGTCCAGAAGACCTTCAAGATGGGCTGGCTCTCGGTAGAAGCGCTCCTCGATGCCACGAAGGGGAAAGCGCTCCCCAAGGTCACCGACACGGGCGTGCTGTTCGTGACCAAGTCGAACGTGAACAGCTACATGGACGAGATGAAGAAGGAGTTCGCGACGATGTAGGACTTTGCGAGGCCCTTGCCGCACAAGTGAGATCTCTACATTGCATAGGAGTCCGCCGGATCTCGCGGGTTCCGCGGCCTGAAGGTCGCGGGCGTTAGTGGCAATGCACGCCAAGCGAGACCCTCAACCCGGCCGCAACATCGCCCGCGCCCTGGTGAAGAGCCGGGAATCGGCGATCTTCCTCGCCCTCATCCTGCTCATGACGGTGATCGGGATTGCCGCGCCGAACTTCCTCGGCACCGGCAACCTCTACCTGGTGTCGCGGCAGATCTCGTTCGTGGCAATCGTCGCCCTGGGCGAGCTGTTCGTAATCCTCACCGGTGGGATCGACCTGTCGGTGGGCTCGGTCATGGCGCTCGCGGGCATGGGGGCTGCGTACGCGATGACGATCGGGGTCCCGCCGCCGTTTGCGGTACTCCTTGGGATTCTCGTCGGGCTCGTCATGGGAGCGGTGAATGGCGTACTGGTCGCGTACGTCGGGATCGCGCCCTTCATCGTGACGCTCGGGATGCTCTCGTTCGCCTCGGGCCTGGTGCTCGGGCTCACCAAGGGCTGGCCCATCACCGACGTCCCCGCTTCCTTCCTGCCCATCGCCCAGGGCGCCTTTCTCGGGTTGCCCATCCCCGTCTGGATCGCGGCTGCGATCGCCCTGCTCGCCCACCTGGCGCTCAGCACAACGGCGTTCGGACGCCGCACCTACGCCATCGGCGGCAATGAGCAGGCCACCTTCCTCTCCGGAATCGACGTCAAGCGGATCAAGTTCGCCCTTTATCTCATTCCCGCTGCTTGCTCCTCGATCGCCGGGATCATCCTGGTGGCGCGCTTCAACTCCGCCCAGGCAGACACCGGCAAGGGCTGGGAGCTCGACGCCATTGCCGCGGCGGTGATCGGCGGGACCTCGCTCGCGGGCGGCTCGGGGAGCGTGCTGGGCGTGCTCATCGGGGCCTGCATCATGGGGGTCATCAAGAACGGCCTGGTGCTGATGCGGGTCTCCTCGTACTGGCAGACCGCGATCATCGGGATCATCATCGTGCTCGCGGCTGTTCTGGACCGCGCCAAGAGAAGGGCGTGACGTGGCCGTCCCTCTTCTCGAGATGCGGCACGTGTCGAGGTCCTTCCCGGGCGTGCGCGCCCTCGACGACGTAAGCTTCTCGGTCGGGCCCGGCGAGGTCGTTGGCCTCCTCGGCGAGAACGGCGCGGGCAAGTCGACCCTGATGAAGATCCTCGCCGGCGTCTACCGAGCCGATGCCGGCGAGATCGTCTGGGACGGGAAAGAGACCGCGTTCCGCTCGATCCGCGAGGCGCAGGAAGCTGGTGTCACGCTCATCTTCCAGGAGCTGAACAATTGTCCCAATCTGAAAGCGATCGAGAACCTCTTCCTCGGCCGCGAGATCTTCAGGGGCAGCTCTCCGTTCCTCGACGGCGCCGCGATGCGGAGAAAGGCGCTCGAGCTCTTCGACTACCTGGACGTGCGGATCGACCTCGACGTAGAAGTCCGGCTGCTCTCCACCGCGGTACAGCAGATGATCGAGATCGCGAAAGCGCTGCTCACCAACGTGAGGTTGCTGGTCATGGACGAGCCGACCTCGTCGCTCACCGATCGGGAGACTTCCCGGCTGTTCAAGGTCATCCGCGACCTCAAGCAAAGGGGGATCTCGGTGGTCTTCATCTCGCACAAGCTCTCCGAAGTCTTCGAGATCACCGATCGCGTCGCCGTGCTGCGCGATGGACGCAACGCGGGAGAGGTCGACGCGAAGACCGGCACGATCGAGGAGCTCATCAACCGGATGGTGGGCCGGGACCTTGGTTCGCGCGCCGCCCGCGTGGGCAACGTCAAGCCCGGCCCCGAGATGCTCCGGGTGGAGGGCCTCTGTGGCCCGCCCTTGGTGAAGGACGTGAGCTTCACCCTTCGCAAAGGGGAAATCCTGGGGTTCGCCGGCCTCATCGGCGCGGGCCGGACCGAGATGGCCCGGATCCTCTTCGGCGCCGCGAAGAAGACCAGCGGCCGGGTGCTGCTCGAGGGCAAGGAAGTCCGGATCGGCAGCCCGCGCGACGCGGTTGCGCTCGGCATCGCCTACCTCCCCGAGGATCGCAAGGTGCAGGCGCTGGTCCTCCCGATGAACGTGCGCGAGAACCTGACGCTCGCAGTCCACCGCGGCCTCCGCCGCTTCCGCGCCTTCCTCAGCCGGAAGAAGGAGGAAGAGCTGACCACGACGTACGTCACATCCCTGCGCATCCGGATCGCTACCCAAGAGCAGGTGGTGAACAACCTGTCCGGCGGCAACCAGCAGAAGGTGGTCATCGCGAAGTGGCTCGCGACCCTGCCGCGGATCCTGATCCTGGACGAGCCGACCCGCGGCATCGACGTCGCGGCGAAAGCGGAAGTGCACCGGATCGTCTCCGACCTCGCCGCGGGGGGCGTCTCCATCATCCTCATCTCGTCCGAGCTACCGGAGGTCCTGGCCCTCTCCGACCGGGTGGTGGTGATGCACGAAGGGCGGGTAAAGACGGTCCTCGAGAAGGACCAGGCGACCCAGCAGACGATCATGAGCGCCGCCCTGGTGGCGGACGGAGTGGTGGTGAGAGCATGAGAGACACCGACAGCCTGGTGCTGGGGATCGACTTCGGGACCGACTCCGTCCGGAGCGTGCTGGTGCGCACCGGGGACGGCTCCGCCCTGTCCTCCAGCATCAAGAATTACCCGCGCTGGCAGAAGGGCTTGTTCTGCGATCCGGTCGAGAACCGGTTCCGGCAGCACCCGCTCGACTATCTCGAGACGATGGAGGCCTCGGTGATCGGCGCGCTCGAGGCAGCCGGCGGGAGCGCCGCCGGGCGGGTCCGGGGCATCGCGGTGGACACCACCGGCTCGAGCCCGGTCATGGCGGACGCGCGGGGAAGGCCGCTCGCGCTCCGGCCTGGGTTCGAAGAGAACCCGAACGCGATGTTCCTCCTCTGGAAGGACCACACCGCCGTCGCGGAAGCGGAGGAGATCAACCGCCTTGCCCGGAGTTGGGGCGGCCCCGACTACACGAAGTACGTGGGCGGGATCTACTCGTCGGAGTGGTTCTGGGCGAAGGCCCTCCACGTACTGCGGCAAGACCCGGCAGTCGCGGGGGCGGCGGACACGATCCTCGAGCACTGCGACTGGATGCCGGCGGTGCTGACCGGCTGCGAGAATCTCGCCGCGATGCGGCGGAGCCGGTGCGCTGCCGGCCACAAGGCGATGTGGCACGCCGATTACGGCGGGTATCCCGCCGACGAGTTCCTGGCGGGATTGCACCCGCGCCTGCCGGCACTGAAGGCGAGCCTGGGGCACGATACCTTCACCACCGACACCCCCTTCGGGACGCTTTGCCGGGAGTGGGCAACGCGGCTCGGCCTCCCGCGCGAGACCGTGGTCGCCGTCGGAGCTTTCGACGCGCACGTGGGCGCGGTGGGGGCCGGCATCCGCCCGCACCGGCTGGTGAAGGTGATGGGGACGAGCACCTGCGACGTGCTCGTCGTTCCAAAAGGGAGAGACCCGGAGAAGCTGGTGCAAGGAATCTGCGGGCAGGTGGACGGCTCGGTGGTTCCGGGCGCTATCGGCTATGAGGCGGGCCAATCGGCGTTCGGCGACGTGTATGCCTGGTTCAGGAGGCTGCTCGCCTGGCCCCTCGATGCCATCCTCCCCTCGCTTCCGGGAGACCCCGACGTGAAGAAGACATTCGCCGACGGAATCCTGGAGCGGATCATCCCTTCCCTGGAGAAAGCGGCGCTGGAGATCCCGCCGGAGGAGAGCGCGGCCCTGGCGCTCGACTGGATGAACGGGCGCCGCACCCCGGATGCGAACCAGCGCCTGAAGGGGGCGATCGCCGGGATCAGCCTCGGCACCGACGCGCCGCGGATCTATCGCGCGCTGGTGGAGGCAACCGCCTACGGCTCGCGCGCCATCGTCGAGCGTTTCCGTGGCGAAGGCATCCGCATCGACGGCGCGATCGCGGTCGCCGGCGTTGCCCGCAAGAGCCCGTTCGTGATGCAGACCGTCGCGAACGTGATGGACATGGAGATCGAGGTCCCGGCGGGTGATCAGGCGGTGGCCCTCGGCGCGGCCATGTTCGCCGCGACGGCCGCTGGCGTGCATGCCGGCATCGCCGAAGCGCAGCGCGTCATGTCATCCGGCACCGAACGGGTCTATCGACCCGATCTGCAGCAGGCGAAGCGCTACGACGCGCTCTACGCGCGGTACCTCCGGCTCGGCGCATTCGTGCAGCGGGAGTTGACACCCGGGATGTGAGCGCTCACAATAAGCCCATCCAAGAACGGGGAAGTGGGATGCCCATGCTCGATCCGAGGAAGCGGGAGCTCTGGTTCCTCACCGGCAGCCAGCACCTCTACGGCGACGAAACGCTGAAGCAGGTCGCGGAGGACTCCCGAAAGATTGCCGAGTTCCTCGACCGCTCGGGCAAGCTGCCCGTGCGCGTGGTGTGGAAGCCGACGCTGACCGGGCCTGACGAGATCCTGAATACGTGCATCGAGGCGAACAGCGCGACCCATTGCGTCGGCGTCGTGGCTTGGATGCACACCTTCTCGCCCGCGAAGATGTGGATCGGCGGGCTCACCCGGCTGGAGAAGCCGCTCGCCCACCTGCACACCCAGTTCAACCGCGACCTTCCCTGGGCGCAGATCGACATGGACTTCATGAACCTGAACCAGTCCGCCCATGGCGACAGGGAATTCGGGTTCATCGGCGCGCGCCTCCGTCTGGAGCGGAAGATCGTGGTCGGCCACTGGCAGGACGAGGACGTGCTCGCAGCGCTCGACGACTGGTCCCGGGCCGCTTGCGCCGCCGCCGATTCCCGCAAGCTCAAGATCGCCCGCTTCGGCGGCATGAACATGCGGGAGGTCGCCGTCACCGGAGGCGACCGCCTCGAGGCGCAGATCAGGTTCGGTTGGTCGGTGAACGGCTACGGGGTGGGCGACCTGGTGGGACGCATCGCCGACGTGGCCGACGCCGAGATCGACCGGCTCACCGCCGAATACGAGGATCTCTATACTCTCGCTCCTGCCCTGCGGAAGGGCGGCGAGCAGCGCGCCAACCTGCGCGACGCCGCGCGCCAGGAGATCGGGATGCGCGCCTTCCTGCGGGAGGGCGGCTTCGACGCGTTCACCACCACGTTCGAGGATCTTCACGGCCTGAAGCAGCTACCCGGCCTCGCCTGCCAGCGCCTCATGGCCGAGGGTTACGGCTTCGGCGCGGAGGGGGACTGGAAGACGTCCGCGCTCGTCCGCCTGGTGAAGGTGATGTCGGCGGGCCGCCCCGGCGGCGTCTCCTTCATGGAGGACTACACCTATCACCTCGAGAAGGGGCGCGAGCGCGTGCTCGGAGCACACATGCTCGAGGTCTGCCCCTCGATCGCCGCGGGCAAGCCGTCACTGGAAGTCCACCCCTTGGACATCGGCGGCAAGGCAGATCCCTGTCGCCTCGTCTTCGACGCTGCCACCGGACCGGCGGTCAACGTCACGCTGGTCGACATGGGCGGGCGCATGCGGATGATCGTGAACGAGGTGGACGCCGTGAAGGGCGAGCCGATGCCGAAGCTCCCCACCGCGCGCGCGGTCTGGGTCCCCCGCCCCGACTTCAAGCGCGGCTGCGCGGGGTGGATCCTCGCGGGCGGTGCCCACCACACCGCCTTCAGCCAGGCCGCCACCGCGGCACAGCTCGAGGACCTCGCCGGCATGCTCGGCGTCGAGCTCATCCGCATCGGCCAGGGAACGGATCTTGGTGCCTTGAAGAACGAGCTGCGCTGGAACGACGCCGCATACCGGATCGGCCGCTAGGGCCGGATCAGGGCCGCGGAGACAGACCCCCGCGCCGACCCCGGCGCGGCCACAGGAGAACCGTCGGAGGCTCGATGAGGTCGAATCATCGCGAGCTGAAGAAGCGTGCGTGGGCCGCGAACCTCGAGATCGCGAAACGCGAGCTCGCCATCTACAACTTCGGCAACGCGTCGGCCTTCGATCCGGAGGCGGGCCTGGTCGCCATCAAGCCGAGCGGCGTCGCGTACCAGGATCTCTCGGTCGAGGACATGATCGTGCTGGACCTCGAGGGAAGAATCGTCGAGGGGCGCCTCCGACCTTCCTCCGACACCAGGACCCACCTCATGCTGTTCCGGGAGATGCGAGGTCTCGGCGGCGTGGTCCATACCCACTCCACCTACGCGACTGGCTGGGCCCAGGCGGGAACCCCCATCCCGATCCTCGGGACGACACACGCCGACTACCTCGACGAGGACGTGCCCTGCACGGAGCTGATGAGCGCCAAGGCGGCAGCGGGGGATTACGAATCCGAGACAGGGCTGCAGATCCTCGACTGCTTCAGGGGACGCGATCCCTCGAGAACGCCGATGGTCCTGGTGGCCGGGCACGGCGCTTTCACCTGGGGGAAAACAGCCGAGCAAGCGGTCCATCACGCCGTGGTCCTGGAGGAGATCGCCAGGATGGCGTTCGTGACGCGTGCCATCGCACCGGCCGTGGCGCGCCTCCCAGAGCATCTCGTCAGGAAGCACTTCGACAGGAAACACGGCGCCAACGCTTACTACGGGCAGGGGGAGGAGAACCGGGCATCTGGCGGGGAGCGCCCTCGCCGCCGGGCTGGCGCGACCACCCGCCAAAGGCCCTCCCGAAATGGGAGGCCCGAGGAGATCTAGGCTTTGCATTGAAAGCTTTCCGGCCGTCACGGTCGGCCTGGCGTCCGTGATGCGGGTTTTCGCCACCAGGCGTCACCTGGATTGAGGAGAGACAATATGAAGCGAACGTTCGGCATCATGTCCACGATCTTTCTCGGGATCACCATCGCGTACGCCGGGTTGGCGCGCGCGGACAAGAAGATCGTCCTCGGCTTCTCGCAGATCGGCGCCGAGAGCGAATGGCGGACCGCGAATACCAAGTCCATCAAGGATTCCGCCACCAAGGCGGACATCACCCTCAAGTTCTCCGACGCGCAGCAGAAGCAGGAAAACCAGATCAAGGCCATCCGCTCCTTCATTGCCCAGAAGGTGGATGTCATCGCTTTCTCGCCGGTGGTCGAGACGGGCTGGGAGCCGGTGCTGCGCGAGGCGAAGGCGGCGAAGATCCCCGTCATTCTCTCCGACCGGAATGTAGACGTGAAGGACGACTCGCTCTGGGTCGCCTTCATGGGCTCCGACTTCGTCGAGGAGGGGCGGCGCGCCGCGAAGTGGCTCGTCGCGTACGCGCCGGTCAAGGATCTCGCCGCCAAGGGCGACGTGAACATCGTCGAGCTCCAGGGGACCGTGGGCTCCGCCCCGGCGATCGACCGCAAGGCCGGGTTCGAGCAGGTCCTCAAGGACTATCCGAACTTCAAGATCACCCGCTCCCAGACCGGCGACTTCACGCGCGCCAAGGGCAAGGAGGTCATGGAGGCATTCCTCAAGGCCGATAACAAGATCAACGTGCTGTACGCGCACAACGACGACATGGCGATCGGCGCGATCCAGGCGATCGAGGAGGCCGGCCTCAAGCCCGGCAAGGACATCGTGATCGTGTCGATCGACGCGGTGAAGGGCGCCTTCGAGGCAATGATGGCCGGCAAGCTGAACGCCACCATCGAGTGCAGCCCTTTGCTCGGGCCGCAGCTGATGAAGGCGGTCAAGGACCTGAAGGCCGGAAAGACCCTCCCCAAGCGTATCGTCACCGAGGAGGGCGTGTTCCCGCAGGAGGTCGCGGCCAAGGAGTTCCCGAGCCGGCAGTATTGACGGCCGCGGGTTGGTGAGCTGGGGGGAGGAGGAGCGGGCCGGTGGGGCCGCTCCTCCGCTGCCGAGGAGAGCGCGATGAACGACGCGGTCCCGGTGCTCGAGATGAAGGGCATCTCGAAGCGCTTCCCTGGCGTCCAGGCGCTCGCCGAGGTCGACTTCCGCCTGTTCGCCGGTGAAGTCCATTCCGTCATGGGGCAGAACGGGGCCGGGAAGTCGACCCTGATCAAGGTCCTGACCGGAGTCCACCCCGCCGATTCCGGCCGCATCCTCCTCGAGGGAACCGAGATCAAGCCGTCGAGCCCGCTCGACGCGCAGAAGCTGGGCATCAGCACCGTGTACCAAGAGGTGAATCTCTGCCCGAACCTGTCGGTCGCCGAGAACATCTGCCTCGGGCGCGACGGGGCGGAGACGTTCGGGATCCGCTGGGGCCGCATGCGCCGCAAGGCCGAGGCGCTCCTCGCCGACCTGAACGTGCGCGTGGACGTCACGGCGCCGCTCTCCTCGTACTCGATCGCCGTGCAGCAGATGTGCGCCATCGCCCGGTCGCTCTCGACCCGGGCGAGGATCCTGATCCTCGACGAGCCCACTTCCAGTCTCGCGGAGGACGAGGTGAGGATGCTCTTCTCCGTCGTCCGGCGCCTGAAGGCGCAGGGGATGGCAATCCTCTTCATCACGCACTTCATCGACCAGACGTTCGAGATCTCCGACCGCATCACGGTGCTGCGGAACGGCCTGCTGGTGGGCGAGTATCCCGTGTCGGCTCTCTCCCGCATGGGGCTCATCACCCGCATGGTGGGGCGCGAGATCCAGGAGCGCGGGCCCGTCCGGACCAAGGACGCCGGATTGCGCCCGCCAGCCGCGGACGACGGACGCGGCGCAGGGAACGGCGGGCCGGCAGCGACACCCTTCCTCAGCGCCAGCGGGCTCGGGCGCAGGGGGTCGGTGCATGGCGTCGATCTGGAGGTGAGGGGGGGCGAGTCCCTGGGCATTGGCGGACTTCTCGGGTCGGGCCGGACGGAGACCGCGCGCCTGCTCTTTGGCATCGACCGCGCGGAGGAGGGAACCATCCTCATCGAGGGCAGGCCCGCGCAGATCGCCTCGCCGGTCGAGGCGATACTCCGCGGCATCGGCTTCTGCCCCGAGGACCGCAAGCTGCAAGGCGTCATCGGCGAGCTCTCGCTGCGCGAGAACATCGTCCTCGCCCTCCAGACCAAGCGCGGCGTCTTCCGCAACCTGTCACGGAAACGCCAGGAGGAGATCGCCTCGTCCTACATCGCCGCCCTCGGCATCAAGGCGGGCGACATGGAGATGCCCATCGCGCAGCTCTCCGGAGGCAACCAGCAGAAGGCGCTCCTCGCCCGCTGGATGGCCACCGACCCGCGCATGCTCATCCTCGACGAGCCCACCCGCGGGATCGACGTGGCGGCGAAGATCGAGATCATGCGCCAGGTGATGGAGCTGTGCGACAAGGGCATGGCAGTGGTCTTCATCTCCGCGGAGATCGACGAGGTGGTCCGCTATTCGAATCGCGTCGCGGTGATGCGCGACCGGCACAAGGTCGGGGAGATCGAGTCGCGCGAGGCGGACGAGCACGCCGTGTTCCAGATCATCGCCGGAGGTCAGACGTGAAGGCGCCCGTCCTCGGGATCGAGACGGCGGCCACGCCCCACCCCTTGCGGCGCGTGATGCGCCACCGGATCTTCTGGCCGCTTGCGACCCTCGGGCTGCTCCTGCTCTTCAATCTCGCCACCAACCCGCACTTCTTCGCCGTCACCGTCCGCGACGGCCACCTCTACGGTAGCCTCGTCGACATCCTGAACCGCGCATCGCCCCTGATGATCATCGCGATGGGGCTCACCTTGGTGATCGCCACTCACGGGATCGACATCTCGGTGGGCGCGGTGGTGGCCATCTCGGCGGCGGTGGCGGCGACTCTCATCGGCGGAGAGCTGGTGCTCTCAGGCGCGCACGTGCCCAGGTTCCCGCTGCCGGTCGTCGTTCTCGCGGCGCTGGCGGTCGCCACGCTCTTCGGGATGTGGAACGGCCTGCTCGTCTCGTTCGTCGGCATGCAGCCCATCGTCGCGACGCTGATCCTGCTGGTGGCTGGCCGCGGCGTGGCGCAGCTCATCACCAGCGGCCAGATCATCACCATCTACTACAGCCCCTATTTCTTCATCGGCAACGGCTTCGTCCTCGGCATCCCATTCTCGCTCTTCATCGCCGCTGCCGTGCTCGCCGTCCTCGTCTTCCTCGCGCGCCGGACTGCCCTCGGCCTCTTCATCGAGGCGATCGGGCTCAACCCGGTGGCCGCGCGCTTCACCGGAGTCCGCGCCAGCTCCATCACCTTCTGGGTGTACGCCGTCTGCGGCCTCTGCGCCGGTATCGCTGGCCTGATCGTGAGCTCCAACGTGAAGAGCGCCGACGGGAACAACGCCGGCCTGCTCCTCGAGCTGGACGCCATCCTCGCCGTGGTCCTGGGTGGAACGTCGCTCTCGGGCGGCCGCTTCACGCTCCTCGGCAGCGTGGTGGGCGCCCTCATCATCCAGACGCTCACCACCACCATCTACTCCGTCGGCGTTCCGCCCGAGGTGACCCTGGTGGTGAAGGCGCTGGTGGTCTTCGTCGTCAGCATCCTGCAGTCCGACCGGATCCGGAACCGCATCGCCGCGCTCGGCCAGATCGGGGAGGCGGCGCCGTGAACGACCTCAACGCCGCCGCCTCCGCGCCCGCGCGCGCCCAGGCGCCCGCCGCCACCCTGGCGCTGCCCGCTCGCGCTCGGTTCCGGGTGGACGCGCGTCTGTTGCCCTTGGCGGTCACCCTGGCGCTGTTCGTCCTGATGTTCGGCGCGGGCTCGCTCCTCTTCGACGGCTTCTTCTCGCTCCAGGTCTTCTTGAACCTCTTCGTCGACAATGCGTTCCTGGCCATCACCGCCATCGGCATGACCTTCGTCATCCTCTCCGGCGGAATCGACCTCTCGGTGGGCTCGATGATCGCGCTCACCACCATGCTCTCGGCGACGCTGCTCGACCGCCACGGCGTGAGTCCCGCCTTCGTGATCGCCCTGGCCCTCCTGCTCGGCGCCTCGTTCGGCTTCGTGCAGGGCCTGGTGATCCAGACCTTCAAGATCCAACCCTTCATCGTCACGCTCGCGGGTATGTTCCTCGCCCGGGGCCTCTGCTACCTCATCAGCATCGACTCGATCGCGATCGCCGACCCGTTCTACACCAAGGTGTCCGCGGTGAGGTTCCCGCTGCCGTTCGACACCTCGATCTCGCTGAACGTGTTCATCGCACTCGCGGTGCTGGCTGCGGCCGTCTACCTCGCGCACTACACGCGCTTCGGCCGCACCGTGTACGCAATCGGGGGAAGCGAGCAATCAGCCCTCTTGATGGGCCTCCCCGTCGCGAGAACCAAGGTGCTCATCTACACGCTGAGCGGCTTCTGCTCGGCGCTCGCAGGCATCGCGTTCACGTTCTACATGCTCTCTGGCTACGGGTTGCACGCCATGGGAATGGAGATGGACGCGATCGCGGCCGTGGTGGTCGGCGGCACCCTCCTGACCGGAGGCTCGGGGTACGTCGTCGGGACCCTCTTCGGGGTCCTCATCTTCGGCACCATCCAGACCTTGATCATGTTCCAGGGCAGCCTGAGCTCGTGGTGGACGAAGATCGTGATCGGGCTCCTCACGCTCGTGTTCTGCCTCTTCCAGAAGGCGTTCGAGCGCGGCTCGGCGCGGAGGACGGCGTCGCGATGAGTCGGCGAACGCCGATCAGGACTCCGCCACCGAGAAGCGGTAGACGGTCGACGAGCGATAGCGCTCGCCCGGCGCGAGCACCGTGGACGGGAAGCCCGGGCGATTGGGCGAGTCGGGGAAGTGCTGCGTCTCCAGGCAGAGCCCGCTGCGGAAGCCGTAGACCTTCCCTCCCTTGCCGCGGATCTCGCCTTCGGGGAAGTTCCCGGAGAAGAATTGGAGGCCGGGCTCCGTGGTCAGCACCTCGAGCACCCGCCCCGAGCCCGGTCCGAAGAGCGTCGCCGCTGAGACCAGGGCCTCCCCTTCGCGATCCAGGACCCAGTTGTGATCATAGCCGCCAGCCAGGGCGATCTGGTCGTCGCGCGAGCCGATGCGAGCGCCGATCGCGGTCGCAGTCATGAAGTCCATCGGCGTGCCCGCGACGCCGCGCAGCTCGCCGGTCGGGATGAGGTCCGCGCGGACAGGCGTGAATCGGCTCGCGTGCAGGGTGAGCTTGTGGCCGAGGACGTCTTTGCCGCCGTCGAGGTTGAAATACCCGTGATGGGTCAGGTTGCAGATCGTCGCCCGGGACGCAGAGGCCTGGTACTCGATCTCCAGCGCGTCATCGTCCGACAGCCGGTACGTGACCACCGCGTCGAGCTCGCCTGGATAGCCCTCCTCGCCCTCGCGACTCAGGTAACGCAACTCCAGCGCGGGACCGCCCGGACCTTCGAACGGGCGGGCCCACCAGACGACCTTGTCGAAGCCCTGCAATCCGCCGTGCAGGTGGTTCTCGCCGTTGTTCCGCGCCAGCGTGAAGGTCCGCCCTTCCAGCCCGAAGCGCCCCCCGGCGATCCGGTTCGCGTATCGCCCGACGATCGCCCCGAAATAGAAGCGGGAACCGAGATAGCCCTCCAGACCGTCGTACCCGAGCACGACGTCGTCGAGGTGTCCGTCGCGATCGGGCACGCGGAGGGAGACCACGGTCGCGCCGTACGTCGCGATGGCGACCGAGCTCCCCGTCGCGTTCCAGAGGGTGTACAACTCCACGCGGGTACCGTCCGGAGTCACCCCGAACGGCGCCGTCTCGATCCGCGATCTGGATTCCGCGCTCGTGGTCTCTCCGCGTTCCGGCACTGGACGCGCGTTCAAACATACCCCAGTCGCGCAGTGCTATGTTACTCAACCCCGGGCTCTGTCGGGCAGCTGATCCCGAGGATATCCCCGACTCGCCAAACCAGACCTGACGCCGACGAACGGGAATGCCGCGCATGACCGAGGCCGCGCCCAAAGAATCCGCAGCCCGGAGTTTCCGGCACGTCGTCCAACTCGAGAAGGTCGACATGACCTTCGGCAAGGTGCAGGCCCTCTCGAACGTCGATTTCAAGGTGGGCCGCAACGAGATCGTTGGCTTGCTCGGCGACAACGGCGCCGGCAAGTCGACCCTGATCAAGATCGTGAGCGGCGTCCTCCGGCCGACGACAGGGAACGTCTGGGTGCGCGACCGCCTGGTGAATCTCGATCAATACTCGGTCCGGAAGGCCCACGACCTGCGCATCGAGACCGTCCACCAGGGCCAGACCCTGGGTGAGAAACAGCCGCTCTGGCGAAATCTCTTCGTCGGGAGGCAAATCACCGGCCGATTCGGCTTCATCGACGTGAAGAAGGAGAAGGAGATCGCCGATCAGCTCCTGCGGCGCGCCATCGGGTTCCGCGGCCACGGCATCACCGCCGAGTCCACCGTGCGCGATCTCTCGGGCGGCGAGCGCCAGGGCATCGCCATTGCCCGCGCCATGTACTTCGAGGCCGACCTCATCGTCCTCGACGAGCCCACCACCGCGCTCGCAGTGAGCGAGGTCCGCAAGGTGCTGTCGTTCGTGGAGGGGGTCAAGGCGGGCGGCCGGGCCTGCATCTACATCGAGCACAGCCTCGCCCACGTCCACGAGGTGGCGGATCGCCTGGTGATCCTGGACCGCGGGAAAGTGGTGGGCCAATTCGCGAAAGGCGAGATCAGCCTCGCCGACCTGACCGCGCGGATGATCGCGCTGCACGAGGGGCGAACGCATGCCGGCGCGTGAAAGCGTGATGAAGCGCCTCCTCGGAACCGAGGGCCTGCCGATCATCGCCGTGCTCCTGGCGCTGGTGATGGTCTTCATGATCGCGGCCCCGGACGTCTTCCTCGGATACCGCATCTACATGTCGTTTCTCGCGACGGTGCCGCCCTTGCTCGTGCTCGCGGCCGCGCTGACGCTCCTGGTCGCCGCGGGGGAGATCGATCTCTCCTTCCCTTCGGTGATCGCTCTCTCCGGCTGGGTCCTCGGGTACTTTACGCACGTCCTGGGTTCTCCATGGCTCGGTCTCCTTCTCGCGCTTTTGGCCGGGGCGCTCGTCGGCTGGCTGAACGGCGTCCTCGTCGCCCGCATCGGCGTGCCGTCCATCATCGCCACGCTCGCGACGCAGTTCCTCTGGGGCGGGCTGACCACGGTGTTCTCGCAAGGGCTCTCCTATTCTCTCGGCGAGGTCGACCAGTACTTCCTCTGGCACCTCCTGGTCGGCCGCATCGGGGCGTTCCCGGTGCAGGCGCTCTGGTCGCTGGCGGTGGCCGCGGTGCTCTGGTTGGTGCTCAACCGGCACCGTTTCGGCGAGCACCTCCTCTTCATCGGCGACAATGCCCGGGTCGCCGAGGTGGTGGGCGTGAACGTGGCGCGTGAGAAGATCCGCGCCTTCGTGCTCATGGGAGTGATGGCCGCGTTCGCTTCGGTGCTCCTCACTTTCGAGAACCGCAGCTTCTTCAACACCCAGGGCGGCGGCTATCTCCTCGAAGTCATGGCGGCGGTGTTCATCGGAGGGACCTCGGTCTTCGGCGGCCGGGCGTCCCTGGTGGGAACCGTGGCTGGTTCCTTCATCATCGGCATGGTGGAGGCGGGACTGGTGGCCACCGGGCTGCAGGGATTCTGGGTCCGAGCGGTGGTCGGCGTCGTGTTCCTGGCGGCGGTGATCGGCCACATCCTGATCGAGGAACCAGAGCGGCGGACCGCTTTCGTCCGCGCGCTGCGCAGCAGAACCGATCTCCTACGAAAGAGCTCTCCTGGAGGAGGCTCGACAGAAAGGCGAGGTGCACGATGAGACACCTGGCAGCGTTGATCGCAGCGATTGGTCTGGCCGCGCTCGGTCCGTCCCGGACCGCCCACGCGGAGGAACCGCTGGGCGCGGGCATCACCATGTATTTCCAGATGGGCGGCAATCCCGGCGATGGCTCCACCCTTCCCCGCACCAACGGCGCGCGCGCCGCCGCCGCGGCGTTCGGAGTGAAGCTCTCCGAGCAGTACTCGGGATGGCAGCCGGAGGTGATGCTGAAGCACTTCCGGGAGGCGCTCGCCGCCTCGCCCGCGTGCATCGAGATCATGGGCCACCCCGGCAACGAAGCCTTTGCCCCGCTGGTGGCGGACGCGGTGAAGCGCGGCATCGTCGTGACCTCCGGCAATTCGCCGCTCACCAAGCTCCAGAACATGTACGGCGCGAACGGTTTCGGGTACGCGGGCGTCGATCTGTACGAGGGCGGCAAGCTCACCGCGCAGAAGATGATCGAGTACGGCGGGCTGAAGAAGGGGGACAAGGCGCTCGAGTACGGCCTTCGCGCTCAGGCGGAGCGGGGCAAGAGCGACCAGGGGCTTTACGACACGCTGAAGGCTGCCGGGCTGGAGGTGGACTACATCGAGATCAGCCCGGAGGTGGACCACGACAGCTCGCTGGCGGTCCCCATCCTGACGGCGTACTTGCAGAAGCACCCCGACGTGAAGGCGATCGGCACGCAGCACGGCAACGTCACGGCGTTCATCGGGAAGGCGCTGGAGCAGGCGGGAAAGAAGCCGGGCGCGGTCACCGCCGGCGGCATCGATCTGGCGCCGGCCACGATCGAGGGGCTGAAGAAGGGCTACGTGAGCGTCGCGCTCGATCAGCAGCTTTATCTGCAGGGCTTCCTGCCGGTGGCGCAGTGCGTGCTGTCCAAGAAATACGGCTTCGCCGGGTTGAGCACGAACACCGGGGCAGGCGTGGTCACGCCCAAGACCATCGGCGGCCTCGTGCCTCTGATCGACAAGGGCATCCGCTGAGTCTCGCGGACGGAGCGCCGGGGACATGCCGGCGCTCCGCCGTCACTCGCCCTTTCGGCCTGTAACGCATTGCGTCCCCGGACGAGGTTTTTTGACTCTCGTGGTGTCTGCGCCATCATCCGCTCCAGGGTGCTGTCACGGACAAGATGAGGATCGCGGCCTATGGAGCGGCCCTTCTCGTGTGCTCCGCGATCTGCGCGACCATCATCTACGCGCCACAGTCCCGGTCGGCACTGGTCCTGGGGCTGATGATCTTTGGTGGCGCGGGAGTGTTCGCGCTCGATCAGCTCGTGGTCGCGCTCCGTCTCCGGGGGCGTTCGTTCCACAGCCGCTTGTCGGGTCCCCTCGGCGCGACCCTGACGCTCGCGCGCGTGCGGGGCGTGGCCATCCGGGCGCACTGGTCATTGCCCCTCGGACTGTTCTTCTTCAGCTTTGGCGGCGGACTCGTCGCGGCGGCCGGGGTCACGTTCCTGGTCCTGATCCACGAGCTTGGGCACGCGGCGGTCGTCGTCCGCCTCGGCTACCGCGTGCGCGCCTTGACGTTTCACGCTTTCGGGGGCGAGTGCGGCTGGGACGGAATGGCGACCGAGCGTGAGGAAGCGAGGATCGCGTTGGCCGGACCGGTGGCGCAACTCGTGGTCCTCGGACTGGCGCTTCTTGCACCGAGGCTTCCGCGGGATATCCGTGACATCCTGGTGGAGCGAAACGCCCTGCTGATCGCGCTCAACCTGCTCCCGATTGGGTCGCTCGACGGGGCGACGGCGATCCGGCTCCTTCGGATGAGCCCGCGCCGGGCTCGCAGGCGCCCACGCGACGAGTATCTCAACTGACCCCGACCCGAATGAGCTTGTTCAAGAGGAAGCCAGACCGTGACGTGATCGACTGATCCCATTGGGGTTGCGCCCGTCATGATGTCGCCAATCGCGCGAGCCTGACGGCGAGATCCCAGAGGCCGCCGGGGAAACGCTCCGCGTCGCGCAGGACGGATCCGAGGCTTTCGATCAAGTGGTCTACCTGTTCGTCGGTCACGACGAGCGGAGGGATGAACTTCAGCACTTCGATCGCATTGCCCGCGGCCTGGCTGAGGATCCGGTGCCGCTCGAACAACGCCATCGCGATCATCTGCGCGAAAAGCCCCCGGCGGATCCCGTGAACCGTCTTCCAGCCCAGCTTCGGCAATCGGGAGCCTGGCTCGCCGAACTCGACGGCGACCATGAGTCCCCTACCGCGGACCTCTTTGATGAACTCCGATTGCGACTGGAGCCGCTCGAGCCCTTCGCGCAGTCGCTCGCCAGCCGCTGACGCCCGCTCCATGATCCGCTCCTCGTCCAGCGCGTGAAGCGTCGCGAGCCCGGCGGCCATGGCGAGGTCGTTCTCGGCGAACGTCCCGGAGTTGACCACGCATCGCTCCATGGTCGGGAAGACGCGGGCGTACGTCTCGGGCCGCAAGAGCACCGCGCCGACCGGAACGAATCCACCGGAGAGCGCCTTCGCGAGCAGCACCATGTCGGGGGCCACCCCTTCGTGCTCGAGGGCGAAGAAGCGACCGGTCCGTCCGAGCCCCGTCTGGATCTCGTCGATGACCAACATCGTCCCGTGCTTCTGGCAGAGCGCCTTCGACTCGCGCAGGTAACCCGCGGGAGGCAGGATGACGCCATGTCCCTGGATCGGCTCGGTGATGAACAGGGCCACGTCACCTCGCGCAAGCTCCCGCTCGAGGGAGCCAAGGTCGCCGAACGGCACGGCTGTGAAGTCGGCGAGGAATGGGCCAAACCCTTCTCGGAAATACTCCGACCCCATCGCTGACAACGAACCGTAGGTCAGCCCGTGATATCCGTTGTCGCAGAAGACGACGCGCCGTCGCCGCGTGGCGCATCTCGCGAGCTTGAGGGCGGCTTCCGCACTTTCGGTACCGGAGTTCGTGAAGTGCACCGTGGTGAGGCCGGCGGGCGCACGCTGCGCGAGCGCTTCGGCAAGGACGGCGGCCAGGAGCGGCGCGTCCATCTTGACCAGGTTCGCCGCCTTGAGCGCGACGAGGTCGGTGATCGCCCGCGCGATCGTGGGATGGTTGCGCCCGAGGTTGAACACGCCCCACCCACTCAGTGTATCGAGGTACTCCCTGCCCTGGCTGTCGACCAGCACTGCGCCCCTGCCCTGCACCCATCGCCGGTCGAATCCAATCGCCCGCAGGACGCGAGACATCTGCGGATTCACATGCCGTTCATAGAGCGCCTCTCGCTCGGCGCTCCTCGCCTCAATCAACGACGAAAGATCGAACGACATTGCGCAGGTGCCTCCGACGACGCAGACCTGAAGGCGCCCGTTACGATACCGAAGTCAAGCGGAGCGCCCAGCGTCGTTCGGCACCCCAGGGCACTGCTGGATCGCCCCTACGGAGAGAACCGGGGCGACCGTGATGCCAGGCACTACACCTGACACGGAAGACAGCCCCTATACCGTTTCGTAATGAGACCACGGACTGAAGTCGGAGGCGCATGGCTGCGCGACGTTGGTCGTAGGAATCCGCTCGTCATTCCGCGGCGGGCGAGCTCGAATCCTTCGGGGCGCCCTGCAGGCCTTTGTTGCTGTCGACGCTGTGCGGGTTGCCCGTCTCGGCAGCGCCGATCTCGTCGTTCGTCGGCGAGTGGGAAGGGATCACCCGGTTCCTGTAATCCACGCTATGCGGGTTGCCCGTCTCGGCAGCGCCGATCTCGTCGTTCGTCGGCGAGTGGGAAGGGATCACCCGGTTCCTGTAATCCACGCTGTGCGGGTTCCCCGTCTCCAGAGCGTTGATCTCGTCATTCGTCGAAGAGTGGTGCGCGCCGGATTCGGCGGAGTTGGCCGGGCTGGCGGCGCGCGCAGCGCCAGCTGCGGCGGAGAGCACCAGTGCGGCGGCGAGAGAAAAGCTGAGATTCGAGAACATGGTGAGTCTCCTTGTTCGTGCCGGAACGGTCCGGCGTCGCTGGGTCCTTCCGGACCTCGGCAAACTAGATGACCGGTCGTCTTAAACGGTGCGGAAGAGAAGTCCTAGGCCAGCAGCTTCGAGAAGGTGACCTTCAGGAAAGCGTCCAGGGGCGCACGGTCCTTGTCGACCTTGGCCTGCAGCATCGCGCCCTCCCATGCGTGGATGACGAACGTCGTCAGCGATTGGGAGGAGAGGTCCTTGGAGATCGCGCCGGCCTTCTGCGCCTCGCCGATCACCTGGGCAACCTCATCGCACCATGAAGCAAATGCCCTGCCGACGCGGTCGCGAATGAGCGGGCTCTGATTGGACAGCTCGGCCGCGAAATTTCCCAACAAGCACCCGGTCGTAAATTCGTCCTGGGCCACGGCCTTGTTGACGCTCTCAAAATATTTGCGCAGCCGCCGCAGCGGGGGCAGCCTCGCGTCCCGCAGGATGCTCCGACGCGCCTTCCTCTGTTCCTCGTACTTCAGCACGACCTCTGCGGCCAGCGCTTCCTTGCTCTCGAAGTGGTTGTAGAAGGACCCCTTGGGAGCGCCCGCCGCCTCGGCGATGTCCTGGACGCTGGTGGCGTTGAACCCCTTCTGGTGCAGGGTGTCGAGGCCGGCGGAAAGGATTTGCTCGCGCAGGCTGGGCTTCGGCATGCAGTGTATATGACCGGTCGTCTTGGATCTGTCAACGCCGAGCGCACGGGGCTAACGCCAATGCCGATCACTTAGCGCTCGGCAAGATTGTCAGGGGGTAGGATCATGGTGCTGGGACCGAGGAGGTCCCATGGCAATGGTCCGCGAGGAATACGCAGAGCCGGAGTCGTTCGGGCGCTTGCTGAGCAGCATCGATGCGGCGTGGATCGAGGAGGCGCTGGAGGCGACCGGCACGGCGACGATCCGCAAGCGGCGGTTGCCGGCGGAGCAGGTGGTGTGGCTGGTGCTGGGGCTGGCGCTGTACCGCGACTGGAGCATCAGCCGGGTGGTGAATCACCTGCACCTGGCGCTGCCGGGCGAGAGCGGCCGAGGAGTGGTGCCGAGCGCGTCGATCCAGGCGCGGGCACGGCTGGGCGACGAGCCGATGCGCTGGCTCTTCGAGCGCTGCGCGCAGAGTTGGGCGCACGCGAGCGCAGATCGGCATCGCTATCGAGGGCTCGCTCTCTACGGCGTCGACGGCACCACGGTGCGGACACTTGATTCGGCAGAGAATCGCGCGCACTTCGGAGGCCAGTCGGGCGGCGACCGCGGAGCGAGTGGCTACCCGCAGGCGCGGGTGGTCACGCTGATGGCGCTGCGCTCGCACCTGCTCGCCGCGGCGCGGTTCGGCCCCTACGCCGTCGGCGAGACGACCATGGCTGAGGAGCTGTGGCCCGAGCTTCCCGACGACTCGCTCTGCATCGTCGACCGCGAGTTCCTCGCCGTGAGGTGCCTCTCGGCGATCGAGGACCAGGACCGCAACCGCCACTGGATGACGCGCGCCAAGAGCAGGAGCCGCTGGCGTACCGTGAAGCGACTCAGCAGGGGCGACGAATTGGTCGAGCTGGAGTTCTCCGACCAAACGCGCCGCGCGAATCCCGAAATGCCCGAGCGCTGGCTGGTGCGCGCGATTCGCTATGAGCGCCCTGGCTTCCAGCCGCAGACGCTGCTCACCTCGCTCCACGACCACAAGAAATTCCCCGCCCGCGAAATGGTCGCGCTCTATCACGAGCGCTGGGAGCTGGAGCTCGGCTTCGACGAGGTCAAGACCGAGCTGCTCGAGCGCGAGGAAGCGCTGCGCAGCAAGACTCCGCGCGGCGTCGCGCAGGATCTCTGGAGCCTCGGGCTCCTCTACAATCTCGTCCGCCTGGAGATGGAGCAGATCGCCGTCGAGGCCGGCGTGCCACCCACCCGCATCAGCTTCATTGCCGCGCTACAGTTCATCCAGAACTGCTGGCTCATTTGCGCCGCCATGGCCCCGGCCCGCATCCCGCGTAAGCTGCGCCGGCTCCGCGAGGACCTTTCTCAATTCATCCTGCCGCCCAGACGGAGCGAACGACTCTACCCGCGCGTTGTGAAGATCAAAATGAGCGCTTACCCGAAGAAGCGCTCGCAGCCTGCGGGCCTCATCTGGAAGAGGGCTTAATTGACATCGCCGCACTGACTGGCATTGGGGCTAACGCGCCTTTGTCGGGAGGGGTTCCAGCGACTCCTCGCGCTGAGCATCTGACGCCGCGGGCCCCTCGACGAGCTCCGGGTGGGACGACAGGGACGTGGCTGGGCTGGCTTCGATCCCCAGCCGGTCGCGCACGTCGTGATTTAGACTGGTCAGCACCTCCTCGAGGCGCTCCACCCGCTGCTCGACGCCCTGCACCCGCTGCTCGATGGCAAGCTCATGCCGCTGCGACTTCTGGCGGTACTCCATTTCGAGCGTCAGCTCGCGCTCCTTGAACTTGAAAAACCTGACGGCGACGATTGCGAGAGCAGGGAGCCCCACCGCCACCGCGACGGTGACAATGGTGCCGAGCGCGGCGATCACCAAACCGATCAGGTTCGACGACATGACAGCTGTACGCACCACACGCGCCGGGATTTCGCCCAAAGCGTTCATGTACTCGAATCTGGAGAGATGGAGCCGACAGCCGGACTTGAACCGGCGACCTACGGTTTACGAAACCGTTGCTCTACCGACTGAGCTATGTCGGCCCGGGAGCGAGGGCCGCTGCTTCTAGCAGCGCGCGCGTGCGAGCGTCAAGGCGCGTGCCGCTGCGCTCGCTCGGCTGCTCGCGTCATTGACAATTTTGTCGGGATATCCAGACTGCGCGGCCATGAACCCGCTCCGCGTCGCGGTCGTTGCCGCGCTGCTTGCGGCGTGCAGCAAGTCCAGTGCGCCGCAGGGCCCGGCGGACGTCCAGGTGTCTACCGATCTCAACCCTGGCATGGTGGATACGGCCCTCGCATTGATTGCGCGGAGCGGGGGTCCGCGCGGCCAGCGGATTCCCGGCATGCACGCGGGAGTGTCTTCGCTGCCGGGCGCAGCGGGCGCGCCGGTCGCGGGTGGCGAACAGGCGCCCACACCGGCCGAGATGGGCGACGTTCGCTGGGACAACGAGCCCTACGGCGCCATCGCGGCGGCGGCCAAAGGCTTGCTGCTGCCCGCGCCGTCCACGGGACAAGACGTGCCGCCGCTCTGGAAGGATCCGGGCGGCACCTGGGTGGCGGTCGGCGGCCGCGCGGTCGTGCTACTCGTCGCGACGGACGAGCTGGGCGATCATGGAGCGCCGGTCCGGTTCACCGCCCTCACCGAGCCCTGGCTGAAGGGGAAGGTCGCAATCCCGTCGCCGACGGGCGGAATGGCGCTCGCGCACTTCACTGCCCTCTACGCCGCCTGGGGACTGGAGCGGATGGAGGCCTGGCTCAAGCAGCTCAAGGCCAACGAGCCGCAGATCTACCCGACCGACGACGAAGTCCGCCAGGCGATCGTCAGCGGCCAGGCCATCGTCGGACTGGCGGCGAGCGACGAAGCGGCCAAGGCGGCCGCCAGTGCCGCGCACGTGCTGCTCGTCTATCCCAACCAGAAGAGCATCGGAACCTTCGTCTGGCCTACCGCGCTCTCCGTCCCCAAGACCGCGAAGAACCGCGAGGCAGCGCAAAGGTTGGCCGAGCGCCTCGCCGACCGCGGCATCGAACAGCTGCTCGTCGCTCGCGTCCCCGGCTACCTTCCCTTGCGCAGCGACATTCCCGTGCCGCCTGGCGTCCGCTCCGCTGCGAATCTGGTGGTGATCTCCGTGGACCCGGCGCGCATCGTCTCCGAGATCGGCCAGCGCAAGGCTTCGCTGGCGGCCTGGGCGGCGTCGATCCCGAAACCGCTCCCGGCCGGGGCCCGGGCGCAGACGAAATGAGCCGGACGCTCAGTCGGACTTCGCCACCGGCCCCCCGCTCACATCGGGGAGATCGATCGAGTGCAGCACGATCTTCCTCAGCTCCGGCAAGGGCGGCGGCGGCTGCTGCGCGACCAGCAGCGCGGCTCCCTTGCCGATGTCGTCCTCCCGCGGGATCAGTCCGCTGACCAGCGTGATCAACTTCTCCAGCGTCTGGAAGAAGCGCAGCCGGAAGAGGGCCTCGTTCAGCCAGCCCACGGTGATGCAGTAGTACTTCGCGTACGGCGCCGTGTGGTGCACGGCGTGGTGGTCGGGGGGCAGGATCAGGTTGGCCCGTTGGAGCACCCGCACGTAGCGCGGCGGCGCGTCCATGTGCGCCCACTTGTGGAATTGGTTCGTGCCCATGATGGTGAGGCAGATGGAAAAGGTCATCGCGGCCACGAAGAACCAGGCGGTCCCGTCCGGCAGGAGCGCGGCGCCGACGGCCACGGGCAGCGAGATGAAGCAGTTGTTCCCGTTGGTCTCCACGAAGTCGTGGCGCGTGATCTCCTTTTGATCGACGTGATGCTCACGAAAGGGACGAATCAGCGCCCTGCCGATGATGGGCCACTCCGGCGTGCCCCAGGTGTCGGCCAACCAGTGGATGAACCCGGAGAGGAAGTCCGCCGCCACGAAGCCAAGCATCAGCGCGGAGAGCGCCAGGAACGGGTTGGTGCCGATCCGCGGCGCGATGTCGACCAGGAGCCAAGCCATGGCGAGGGCGTAGGCCAGGATGCTTGCGATCTCGAACCGCCGCATCGCCGGGCCGTATCCCTCCCGGAGGGCATGCCGGTCGTGCTGCCGGATCTCCAGATCGTTCATCGCGCGCGTTTCCCCCTCGTGAATCCAGTGTGGCACAGAAGAGGCGGCGTCGGGAATCCTGCGCAGGCATCCGCCGCGCCCTTGCACAAAGCGTTGCGGGAGGTGGGCGTTTGGGTCACAAGTACGCACATGCGCATCGCCAATCTCCTGGCCCTGCTCGTCGTCCTTTCCTGCCGACAACAAGCGATGCCGGCGCGGCAATCCAGCGCTTCCGGAGTCGCCGAGATCGCGGTGACGGAGAGAGGATTCGAGCCCGAGCGCGTCCAGGTCAAACCCGGCGAGCAGGTCACCCTGCGGTTCACCCGCAAGGCCGAGAAGACCTGCGCGGACGCCGTGGACGTCCAGGGCGATCCCGTCCGCCACATGCTTCCCCTGAATGCGCCGGTCGACGTGAAACTGACGGCGCCCAAATCCGGCGAGCTGGCGTTCGCGTGCCCCATGAACATGTACCGGGGCGCGATCGTGGTGGTCGCGCAATAAGGAGGTCTCGATGCATCTCGCGCTCCTGCACGAGGGCCGCCCCGCGTTGCTGCGCGTCGAGGGTCCCGCGAAGGCTCCGGTGGCGCTGTTCTTCCACCCGTTTCCGCTGCACGCCGACGCCTGGGAGGAGATGCTGATGGCCTGCGCCGCCTCTGGCTTGTGCGCGGCCGCCATCGACGCGCCGGGCTTCGGCGGAACGCCTCCCCTCGGGCAACCGCTGAGCATGGACAGGCTCGCCGACCTGGGCGCCGCCGCGCTCGACGCTCTTGGGGCACGGCGTGCGGCCATCGTGGGATGCTCGATGGGTGGATACGCGGCGATGGCATTCGCGCGGAAGTTTCCCGAGCGGATGGCAGCGGCGGCGCTGATCGCCACGAAGGCGACCGCCGACACCGCGGAAGCGAAGCAGAACCGGGAGCGGCAAGCCTCCCTCGCCCTGGAGAAGGGCGCCCAGGCGGTGGTGGCTGAATTCGCCCCGAAGCTGGTGGCGCCCGAGGCGCCCCCCCCCGTCCGGCGCCGGGTCGAGGAGCTGGCCTCCCGGGCCACCGCCCAGGGAATCGCCGACGCGCTCCGCGGCATGGCGCAGCGGCCAGACTCCACCGCGGACCTGCCCAGGTGGAAGGCGCCTACGCTGGTGATCGCCGGCGAGCAGGACCAGCTCATGCCGCGGACCGAGATGGAAAGGATTGCGAGCTCCGTTCCGGGCGCGAGGCTGGAGGTGATCCGCGGCGCCGGCCATCTGCCATTCTTGGAAAGCCCGCCGGCGGTCGCTCCACTCCTCGTTGCGCACCTGCTCGCCGGGAGGGCGTCTTGACCCCACCCGCGGCCCTTGTGGGCGCACCTCTCCGCAGTGCGAGAGTCAGCCTTTGGCTCGCGAGGATCGCGAAAGGAGGCTCACATGCCGTCGACGTTCACGGACGACTTGAAGCACATGGTGAAAGACGCTGCGTCTGGCGCACGGGATCGTCTCACTGCCATCCAGGGCGGCGTGCAGCCCACGCTGGTCAAGATGCGGGCGCTGCCAGCCGCCACCAAGAAGAAGATCGCCGTTGCCGGAGTCGCTGTAGCGGTGCTCGGGCTCGGCCTGGCTCTCCGCGGTGGCAAGTCGCCGAGATCGGAGCGCATCGCGGACGGCCCAAGCTTGAGGGCCAGCAATCTGAGCGACGTGCAGAGCGAGGCGCCCCGGTCGCCGGCGCGCGCCGCCCAGCGGAGCTACGCGGTGGGCAAGGCAGAGGAGAAGCACGGGGAGTACAAGTCGGCCGCTGAGAGCTACCTGGTCGCCGCGCGGAAGGGCGACGCACGGGGGCTGAAGAAGCTGGTGGCGATGACCCACGCTCCCAAGTGCGAGGCACGCTCCGAGGCGGCCGACGCGCTCGGCACCATGCGGAGCAAGAAGGCCACCGCGGCGCTGAAGAAGCTGGCGCGGTCGCGGTTCAAGGACGAGTCCCGCAGCCCGGGAGTCTTCTCCTGCAGCAGCCGTCGCGCGGCCCAGAAGGCGCTCGAGCGCCAGACGCGCGGCTGAACTGACTTTCCCCTGGGACTCCGCGGACGGCGCGAATGGCGCCGTCCGCGCACGCGCTTCGCGGCCTGGCCGTGTTGCGACCCTCCGCCCTCTGGCTTGACCGCCCCTCCTCTCAAGGGTACGACACCCGGACCTCTGGGAACGGGAGGCTCCGCTTGGCCGCGTCGATCGAGATCCTCTACCTCCGCTTCCCGGTCCACCCGAACATCACGGTGATCCAGATCGGCCCGGGCATCCAGCGGATCGACAAGGAAGGCGACAGCTACTTCGTGGTCGGGACCGAGGACGGGCCGTTGGCGGGAAAGAAGGTCGAGATCCCCGGCGACAACGTCGCCGCCATCCAGTGGACGTTGGACGAACCCGCGATCAAGACGAGCTGATGGACAAGACGGAGCGGCTGCTGGACCTGGTCGCGCTCCTGCTCGACGCGCGGGAGCCTGTCTCGTTTGCGGAGCTGCGCGAGCTGTTCCCGGAAGAGTATGGAGGGTCGCGCGGGGCGGCGGAGCGGAAGCTGGAGCGCGACAAAGCGGAGCTGCTGGAGCTGGGGGTGCCCATCGAGTACGTCGAACCGCAGCAGCTCGACGAACGCGAGCTGGGCGGCTACCGCATCGACCGGAAGTCGTTCTTCCTGCCCGATCCCAGGCTGCTCCCCGAAGAGTCGGCCGCGCTCTACGCGGCGGGCGCGGCAGCTCTCGCCACATGCGATTTCCCCTTCGCGCAAGACCTGCAGCACGCGCTCCGCAAGATCTCTCTCGCCGGCGACACGCACGCGGTCGGCGGCGCGGCAGCCCGGCGGCTCCTCGTCGTCCGCCCCGGCGACCCGCTGCGGGCCGGCAAGCTCCGGACGCTGGGCGACGCGGTGGCGCGGCGCAAGCGCGTCCATATCCATTACGAGTCCCCTCCGGGACTGGAGGGAAGGCCCGGCAAACGCAGCGAGCGCGACGTCGATCCCTGGGGCCTGGCGTTTCGCGGGCGTGCATGGAGGCTCGTCGGCTGGTGCCACGCGAGTCGGGACCAGCGCGTCTTCCTGGTCGACCGGATCGGCGCCGTCGAGACGAACGCGCAGAAACCGCACACGCCCGACTTCGAGGCGCCCGAAGGGTTCGACGCGGCGGACGCGGCGGTCCGCTCCAGCAAGCCCTGGCAATGGGCCCACCATCCGCCGCAGGAAGTGACGCTCCGGTTCGCGACCGGGAGCGAGGCGATCGCGGAGCGCATCTTCGACGCGCCGAACGGGAAGCTGAGCGTCACCTACCTGGAAGGGCTCCTGCCGCAGGTCCTCTCGCTGGGCGACCGGGTCTGGATCGAGTCGCCTCCGGCCGCGAGAGAGAAGGTCCGCGGGGCGCTGCAGCGGATCCAGCAGAAGCTGCAGGCGCCCGCCGACCCCGCACCGGAGCCGCCCCCGCCGCCCGCGATCCACGCCCGCGCGGAACCCGGTCGCGCCGACGAGCAAGACGGCAAGCGGGAGCGGCTCCGGCGCCTGCTCCTCATCGTCCCCGCCGCCCGGCGAAGGCCCGGCGTCCAGCTCGCCGATCTCGCCCGCGAGCTGGGTCTCGAGGCGGAGGAGCTGCGCGAGGACATCGACCTGCTCGCGCTGGTCGGACGTCCGCCCTTCTCTCCCGACGACTTGATCGACATCAGCGTGGACGAGCGCGACCGCGTGACCGTCGCGCTGGACCAGAGCTTCTCGCGGCCGCCGCAGCTGACTCCGCTGGAAGCGCTGGCGCTCGCCGCCGCCGCCCAGGAGGTGGCGCCGGCGGATCCCGCCGTCACGTCGGCGCTCGCCAAGCTCACCGGGCAGCTCACGCCCACGGCGCGCCAGCTCTACGGCAGGTTGGCGCAGAGGGTCGTGGCTTCCACCCCTGCGCCCAGGGGAGCGGAGAAAGTCCTGGCGCAGCTCCGCGCCGCGGCGCAGGGCCACCGTGAAGTCGCGCTCGACTACGACAAGGAAGGCCGGGGCGCCGCGGGCGAGCGCGTGTTCCGTCCGCAGGGCGTGATCGATCACGGAGGCGTCTGGTACACCATCGGCCACGACCTCGGCCGCGATGCGGAGCGCACCTTTCGCGTCGACCGCATCCTCGCCGTGCGCGAGACCGGACGGAGCTTTCCCGACCCGGGCACGCTCGATCCGATCCGGTTCCAGCGCGAGCAGCTCTACTTTCCCAGCGGGCGCGAGCAGGCCGTCGCGGTGCGCTTCTCGCCGGCGGCCGCTGCCTGGGCCCTCCAGCGCTACGGGTCGCGCGCCCGGCAGCTCCCCGACGGTCGCGTCGACGTGTTCATCGAGAGCGCCGGGTCGGGATACGCCGTGCAGCTCGCGCTCTCTCTCGCGGGCGAGGCGGAGATCGCCGCCCCATCGCACGCGCGCGACGCGCTTCGCGACGAAGTGGAGCGCGCGCTGAGACTGGAACGCGTCTCATGATCGGACTGGCGAGTGACCGCGCTCAGGCGTAGCCGCTAAGCCGCCTACGGCGGCCGCGGCTATTGACATGGGCCGGAAACCTTCCTAGAAACGCGCGCCCTCGGCGATGACGCACTGATCCGTGCGCGTCCCGGATCGGAGGAAGATTGGCTGCGAAAGTCGTTACGGGTGAGCCTCGCACCACGGTCTACACGGAGGCGATGGAGGTCTTCCATCGCGCGGCCGACCTGATCGGGCTCGACCGCCGCGTCCGGATGGAGCTGGAGGAGCCGGATTACGAGCACATCTTCTACGTCACGGTGAAGCTGCACACCCGTCTCGCGCCACTGACCCAGGATGCGGAGAAGTTCAAGGACCTGCCCGACAGCGAGCTGCTGCCGGACGGCCTCGAGCCGCTGCTCGACAACAGCTTCGTCTTCAAGCGCCGGGCGCTGATCGGCGCGAATCTCGCGATGCGCGACGGCGTGGTCCGGCTCAAGGGCAAGGGCCTCTACAAGGTGATCCCGGGGCGGCCCGAGCGCTTCAAGGCCTACCGCGTCCAGCACAACCAGGCGCGCGGTCCGTACAAAGGCGGCACCCGCTTCCACCAGGACGTCTCGCTCGACCTCTTCAAGGTGCTTGCGGCGGAAATGACCTGGAAGACGGCCATCGCCGACGTGCCCTTCGGCGGCGGCAAGGGCGGCATCAAGGTGGACCCGCGGAGCCTCAGCTCCGAGGAGTTGGAGGCGCTGACGCTGCGCTACATGTACCGGCTCAAGCCGCTGATCGGCCCCGACCTCGACATCCCGGCCCCAGACGTCGGCACCGACGGCGCCATCATGGGACTCCTGCTCCGGCAATACACCGACGGCGAGCGCGAGCGTCACAAGCTGCGCGGCGTGGTCACCGGCAAGGACACGCGCATCGGGGGCTCGGAAGGCCGCGTGAAGGCCACCGGGCAGGGCCTCGCCTACTGTATCCAGGAGTGGTTCGCGGAGCGCGGCGGCACGCCGGCCGGGAGCACGTTCATCCTGCAGGGCTTCGGCAACGTGGGCGCGAACGCGGCCGAGATCCTCTGCGCCCTGGGATCGAAGTTCCTGGCGGTGAACGACGCGGGTGGGACCATCTTCAATCCGGCCGGCATCGACGTGAAGGACTTGATCTCGTACGTGTACGAGAACCCGCGCAACCTCCGCCGCACCGTGGGGGGCTATCCGAAGGCGCAGCAGATCTCCAAGGCGGACCTTTGGGACGTCGACGCCGACATCTGCATCCCTGCCGCGCTGGGCGGGGAGATCACGGGGCCGGTGGCGGAGCGCCTCAAGTGCAAGGTGGTCGCGGAGGGAGCGAACGGCCCCACCACGCCGGAAGGCGATCGTGTCCTGGCCAAGCGCGGCATCGAGCTGATCCCCGACATCATCGGCAACGCCGGCGGCGTGACGGTCAGCTACTACGAGTGGATCCAGAACAAGCGTATGGAGCACTGGAGCGAGACGGAGGTGAACGGCCGACTGGAGCAGGCCATCAAGTCGAACTACCGCATCATCCGCGACATCGCCCGCAACACGCCGCGAAGGACCGCGACCCACAACAGCTCGCGGTACACGATCGCGAAGGAGATCGACATGCGCACGGCGGCGATGGTGCTCGCGCTCAAGCGCATCGAGGCGCACTACCAGCTCGAGGGCTTCTCGCAGTAGCTACTGCCGGGTCGAGACGTCCGCCAGCCGCCCGCGCCGCTCGTACAGCACCACGGTCCACCGGCGCCAACCCGCATCCGCAGGCGCGCTCGCGTCGGCGCGGCAGAGGTGAGCGCGCGCATCGGTGGCGCTGGGCAACGGCTCTTCGCAGGCGAATCCGTGCTCGCCCATCCACTGCCGCGCGCCGGAGATCTCGCGGCCTTCGGGAATGTAGACCAGCAACCGCGCCCGCGCGTCCTCGATGTTGCGCGGCCACGCGAACGGCTCCCGCCGGGGACCGCTGCAAGCCGCGACTGCGAGCGCCACGGAGACGAGGTGGAGCTTCACGCGGCGAAAGTAGACTAAAGTCACCAGCCTTGCACTGGACCGACGAAGACCACCCGCTCTGGACCTGGCTCCTGGGCGCGTGCGCCGCGGCGACTGTGGTGCCGCTCTGGTCCGCGGCCCACCTGCCCTTCACCGACCTCCCGCAGCACGTTTCGGCCATCGGGACCCTGCGGCACTGGTGGGACCCCTCCTGGAAGTCCCAAGAGTACTTCACGCTCGCCTTCGGCCAGACGCAGTACCTGCTCTACTACCTGGTTGGCGCGGCGTTCGCGTTTCCATTTGGTACCGCGGAGCGGGCGAACCTGGTCCTGCTCTCCCTCATCGCCGTCGCTTTTCCCTGCTCGCTGCGCGCGCTGCTGCGCGCCCTCCGCGCCGACACCCGCCTTGCGCTGTTCGGCTGCACGCTCTTCTGGAGCCAGTCGCTCCTGATCGGGTTCTTCAACTACCTCGCGGCCATGCCGCTGACTCTCTGGGCGCTCGCGCTCACGCTGCGGCAGACCGAGACCCCCTCGCGGCGCACGCTCTGGACGCTCGCGCTCGCCGCGACCGCGCTGTTCTACCTGCACCTCTCCGCTTTCGTCTTTTTCGCCCCCGCGGCTGCGCTGGTCTCGGTGGGCATCCCCCGGCTGGCGCCGCTGCGCGAGTGGCCCCGCAAGCTGCTCTGGGCTGCTCCGGTCGCGGTGCTTTGCCTGCTCTGGCTCGCTTACAGCCCCGTGGTGCATCCGCAGTCCGTCGGCTGGCGGCAGCCGATGGCAGTCTCCTGGGAGGAGCCCGCGACGGCCCTGCGCAACGTCAACGACGCGCTGCTCGACATCTGGCGTGGCCCCCAGGATGAGTGGTGCCTGCTGGCGCTGCTCGCCGCCGCCGCGCTGCTCGCCTGGCCGCAGCGCCGCGAACCGGAAGAACACCCCTGGCGCCGCGGGCTCGTCGGGGTCTGGCTCGCGCTGGCCGCTACGCTCTACCTGGCGTTTCCCATCTCGATCGGTTGGATGTGGCAGCTCAACGAGCGCTATGTCCTGCTCTTCGCGCTGCTCGCCCCGGCGCTGCTGCGGCCCGCGCGCGGCCTGCGTGGAGCCGCGCCGCTTTTGCTGGCGGCCGCGACCGGTCTCTTCGCGGCGGCGAATTCGGCTTCCAACATCCGGGCCTTCGAACGCGAGGTGGGACCGTTCGACAGCGTGCTGGAGCGCGCGCAGCCAGGCCGCCGCATGATCGGAATGATCTTCGAGCAGAACTCGCGGTACGCGAAGTTCAGCGCGTTCCTGCATTTCCACGCGTACTACCGGGCGCGGATGGGCGGCGTCGCATCGTTCTCATTCGCCGAGCTGCCGCAGTCCCCACTCCGCTACCGCCCCGAGAACGCGCCGCCGCCGCACCCGGTTGGCTGGGAGTGGCACGCGAACTCTTTCCGCAACGACGTGGACGGGTACTACTACGACTACGTGCTGGTGCACGGCTGGGTGGATCCCTTCGCGCGCCCTCAACCGGGGCCGCGCTGGACGCTTCGCGCGCGTGAAGGACGGTGGGCGCTCTACGAAAAAGAGCCGCAGGAGCGACCGTGATCCGGGCCGGATCTACTCAATGGATGGAGCCGCGAGCGCCCTTCTGGGGCGACTGTGGAGAAACGAACTTGAGCCCGATGCCGCGCATGCCGGCCCGGCTGGAGTCCGCCCGCGCGAAGTTGATGTAGCACTGGTAGCGGACTTCGCCCTCGAGGGTGATCTCGGCCCCGCCATGGGGCGAACAGAACGTGATCTTCACGCGCGTGCCCAGGGGAAAGGGCTCGCGCGTCTCGACGAACATCCCGGTATCCGTGATGTTTCTACCCACTCCACTGGCCACGCCACGGTCGCCTTCGAGGAACACGGGGAAAGCCTTGTCCATCCGGCCCACGGCGGATGGCTTGAACTCAGGCTGTACTTTGTCAGTACGGCTGGACATTGCCCGGCAGCTCTCCGGCTTGGCTGGAAGGCTGCACGGTAGGTGGGCGCCCGCTCGCCGTCAAGAAAGCGGGCGGCGGCTGGTCGCGCGGCGCTACGCGGCAGCTTAGATTGAAACACATGAAGGGCCATCTGGGCGCAGTGCTGACCTCGGGACTCACAGCCGTGGCGCTGGCCCTTGCCCTCCTCCAGGCCGCCGTCGTCGCGCACGCTGCGCCCAAGCACCAACCGGCAACCGCCGCGCGCACTGGACCGACGAACCGCTATTCAGCCCCGGGCGGGCGATCCGCGATTCCCTGGACGCCGGCGCCCGACAAAGCCCAGAAGGACAAGCCCGCCGCTCCGGAAGGTCCGGAGGGGTGGACGCCTCCCCAGCGGCAGCAGGACGAGCACCGCACGCCGCCGCCTCCCCAGTACCGCGGTGCTCCTCCGCGTCTCGGCCCGCAACCCGTTCGCAAGGCTGCCGCGTAGATCTGGGCGAAGCGCCTCAAACGCAGAGCGCGCAGGGATCCGGGGGGAGACCCGGGCCTGCTGCGCGCTCCAGCGATCCGAAAGAAGCCAGCTAAGCCTTCACGCGGACAGGAACGTACTGCGTTGCCTGTCCCCGCCTGACGCGAACCAGCGCGGTGTCGCCTTTCTTCACGCCCTTGACCGCGCTCTTGTATTCGGCCGCCGAGGCGACGGCCCGCCGGTTCACCTCGAGAACGACGTCGCCCGGCTCCAGCCCGGCGTCCGCCGCCGGCGAATCCGGGGCCACGTCCACCACGACCGCTCCCTTCGTCGCCGGATCCACCTGGGACTGGCGCGCGAGCTGCGGCGTCACGTCCTGGACGGAGAGGCCGAGCAGGTCTCCCTGCTCCTTCTCCTGCCCGCCTTTGCTGGGGGTGCGCCCGCCCTGCTCCTTCTCGTCGGGCCGCTCGGCCAGCTTCACTTCGATGGTGCGCTGCTTGCCTTCGCGAACGACGTCCAGCTTCACCGTGGTGCCCGGCGGGATCACTCCCACGTCGCGGGTCAGCTGGCTGTTGTCGCTCACCGGCTTTCCGTTCAGCGCCACCACCACGTCGCCGGGCTTGAGGCCGCCCTTCTCGGCCGGGCTGTCCTTGACCACGTCCGCGATCAGCGCGCCCTTCGTCGACTTCAACCCCAGGCTGTCAGCCATGTCGGAAGTGATCGCCTGCGGCGACACGCCCAGGAACCCGCGGGCCACGTGACCCGTCTGCTTCAGCTGCGGCAGGATCTGCTTCACGACGTTGATCGGGATGGCGAACCCGATGGTGTTCGCGCCGCTGATGATGGCGGCGTTCACGCCCACCACTTCGCCCTTCATGTTGAAGAGCGGCCCGCCGGAGTTGCCCGGGTTGATGGAAGCGTCGGTCTGGAGATAGTCGGAGTACGGCCCGCCGAACTGGGTCCGCTCCTTCGCGCTGATGATGCCGGAGGTGACCGTCGCCTGGAGACCGAACGGCTCGCCGATGGCCAGCACGTAGTCGCCCACCTCGGCGACGTCGGAGTCGCCCAGGGTGGCGTACTTCAGTTTGTCGACGTCCTTGCCCTCGATCTTGAGCACCGCGATGTCCGTCTTGGGATCGTTGCCGATCACCTTGGCGGAGAATTCACGCGCGCCGCCGGGGGCGGTCTCGTCGGTGATCACCTTGATCTCGTCCATCGGCCGGAAGCGGCCGGGACGCGACTCGTCCTGCACCTCGACGACGTGGTTGTTGGTGAGCACCAGGCCATCGCCGATCAAGAAGCCCGAGCCCAGCCCGTGGCGCTCCTGCTGATCGCCGGGCGAAGGCTGCCCGAAGTAGCGGAAGAAGCGTTCCATCGGATCCTGCGGCGAGTCCTCGTCCGAGTTGTCCTCGTCCTGCTGCGGCTGCTGGCGCAGGCGTGGGTGACCCTGCGGGAGCCGCTGCGCAACGCGCCCTCCCCCGCGAGGCTTGATCTTCGAGTTGATGTTGACCACCACGGGTCGGAGCTGCTTCACCAGCGGCGCCAGCGACGGCATCTGGCCGACCTGCTGCTGCTTGACGCTTTCCGCGGTGGGCGGGGGGGCCGCGATGGCCGCTGCCTGGGCATCGGCGGCAAAGAAGGAGGAATCCGACGTGAGGCGCCGGCCAGCGGACACCAGCGGCAGGGCAACCGCCGCGGCGAGCGCGCCGGTGAACAATGCGGTGATCAGGGTAAAGCGGCGATGCATGAAACCCTCCAAAGGGGCGGCCGCCCGTGTGAACAGCGCTGCCGCCCGTGCATTTCGCTGACAGGCCCGCAAAAACACGTTTCGCGCGCCCAAAAATGTCTGGACAGCAACCTAACGCCCGCAGCGGGGTCGTCAAGCTGCTTTGATTTCGAAGTGGTTTCAGTGCGATTCGGGGGTTCCCTGCAGCTCGTCCCGCGAGGACCGCAGGTCCTCGAGCTCCACGCGCCTGCCGCGCCGATCGAGCACCTCGATCCGCGAAGCGTGCAACGAATAGTAGAGGAGCCAGCGCTCCGCGTCGGTGAGGCTGCCCGGAGGGAGCGCTTCGTCGATCTCTTCCACGGTGAGAAACCCGCGCCGGATCCCCCGCGTAAAGAGTGCCTTGCGGGCCTTGTGCGATCGTCCGATCTTTAGCGAGGACATTCCGGCTTCCCCCCGCAAGGTAACGATCTAGGCGCTTTCACGCCGCTCGCGCTCTGCCTCGGCAGCAGGCCCTTTCTTCTCTGCTGTCAAGGCGCCGGACTCGGTGAGGATCCTCCGCAGCTCTTCGCCCTCGATCACTTCGTTTTGGAGCAGGCGGGCGGCCACCCGTCCCAACGCCTCGCGGTGGTGCGAGACGATGTCCCGCGCCCGCTGCATCGCCTCCTCCACCAGTCGAGAGACTTCCTCGTCGATGCGGCGCTGCGTGCGCTCGCTGTACGCCTTGTCCGTCAGCCCCGCCATCCCCTCCGCGCCCCGGAGAAAGGGCGAACGGCCCCGATCGGAATAGGAGATGGGGCCCAGGGCCTCGCTCATTCCGTATTCCGTGACCATGAGGCGCGCGATCTCGGTCGCCTGCTTGAAGTCGTTCGAGGCGCCGGTGGAGATGCTGCCGACCACGATCTCCTCCGCCGCGCGGCCGCCCATCAACCCCGCCATCTTGTCCAGCAGCTCCTCGCGCGACATCAGATAGCGGTCCTCGAGCGGGAGTTGGAGCGTGTACCCGAGCGCGGCCAGGCCGCGCGGGATGATGGAGATCTTGTGCACGGGCTCGGAGTGGACGCAGAGGCTGGAGACCAGGGCGTGGCCCGACTCGTGGTAGGCCACGATCTCCTTCTCCTTCTCGTTCATGCGGCGGTTCTTCTTCTCCAGGCCCGCCACCACCCGCTCGATGGCCTCCATGAAGTCCGCCATCACCACCTTGTCGCGGTCCTTGCGCGCGGCAAGCAGCGCCGCCTCGTTGACCACGTTCGCCAGGTCCGCGCCCGCGAAGCCCGGCGTGCGGGCGGCGATCAGCTTGAGATCCACGTCCGCGCCCAGCTTCACCTCGCGGGAATGGATGCGGAGGATCTCCTCCCGACCCCTCCGGTCGGGGCGATCGACGAGCACCTGCCGGTCGAATCGGCCCGGTCTCATCAGGGCAGGGTCGAGGATTTCGGGCCGGTTGGTGGCCGCGAGCACGATCAACGCCGTGCGCGAGTCGAAGCCGTCCATCTCCGCCAGCATCTGGTTCAGCGTCTGCTCGCGCTCGTCATGGCCGCCGAACATGCCCGCGTTGCGGCTCTTTCCGATGGCGTCGAGCTCGTCGATGAAGATGATCGCCGGGGCCTTCGCCGCGGCCTGTTGGAACAGGTCGCGCACCCGGGCCGCCCCGACGCCGACGAACATCTCCACGAACTCGGAGCCGGAGAGACTGAAGAACGGCACGCCCGCCTCTCCCGCCACCGCGCGGGCGAGCAGCGTCTTGCCCGTTCCCGGGGGACCGACCAGCAGCGCGCCTTTGGGGATGCGCCCGCCCAGCCGCCGGAACTTGGAAGGCGTCTTGAGGAACTCGACGATCTCCTTCAGCTCCTCGGCCGCTTCGTCCACGCCGGCGACGTCCTTGAAGGTGACGCCGGTATTCGACTCCATGTAGACGCGGGCCTTGGTCTTGCCGAAGGACATCACGCCTGGCGGCCCGCCCGGCATGCCGCCGGACATCCGCCGCGTCAGCCAGGAGACGAAGAGGAGTCCGATGCCGATGGGCACGACCAGCATCCAGATCATCTCGCTCATGCCGCTCTCGGAGACGGCCTCGTACTCGATGTGCTTGTCCTGGAGGGTCTTGACCAGGGTGCTGTCGCCGGGGACGCGCACCGCGAACCAGGGCAAGTCGGCCTTCGACCCCTCGAGCCCCCGGGGGTAGCATTTCACCCAGTCGTTGCTCAGGACCACCTTCTGGCAGCCGTCGCTCTGAATGCGCTCCAGCAAACGGCTATACGACACCCGCTGGAATCCGGCATCCTGGAACAACGAGCGCAGGAGCAGGAAGCCGACCAGAAGTAGCAGGACGTAGACCAGCGGCGAACCAAACCGCGGACCGGATCCGGGCTGCTTGTCGAGCTTCTTGCCGCGCGGATTCGGCTTCCCGATCGCCATCGAACGGCCCCCTCCCCCGAGTGGTCGCAACTCCCCCTCGGGAAAGCTTAACGATGGCGGGTGGATTCGGCAGCTTGCGTCAGTGGGTCAGATCGAGCAACTGAGCGACCGTCTTCTCGTCCGCTGCCGGGAACTCGTACTGGTCCATCTCCTGGGGCGAGACCCAGCGGTGATCGTGCACTTTCTTGTGGTTGATCTCCCCGCCGGTCAGCTTGCACCGGTAGACGCGGAAGTCGATGTCGTAGTGGGGGTAGCTGTGCTGGACGTGGACCACCCGGTCCCCGACGTCCACCTCGATCTCCATCTCCTCCTTCAGCTCGCGCGCGAGCGCCGCCTCGTCGGACTCCCCTTCCTCCACCCGTCCGCCAGGGAATTCCCAGAGCAGCGGCAGCGTTGCCGTGGGACGGCGCTGGGTGATGAGGTACTTGCCATCCCGATCGATCATGGCAGCGACGACGCGGATGCGATGTGGCATGACAACCGACGATAGACCCCCGCCGGGCAGGCGGCAAGGCGTGCGGAAGCTTAGTTGCACGCAAGAAACCCTCGCTTAACCTTGGTCCTGGAGGCACGCATGCGTGCACTGGTCATCGCCCTGGTGCTCGCACAGGCCCTCCCGGCCGCGGCGAAAAGCAAGGCGAAGCCGCCCGCGAAGCCCGCAAAGCCTGCGGCGCCCCAGCCGCCCAGCCCCCCTCCTCCGCTCTGCTCCGGCGACTACGCGGACGCTCTTCCGGCGGAGAAGGCGGCCTCGATCCTCGACGCGGTCAAGCAGCCGTTCGTCTTCGCCATCCGCAACACCGCCACCTACGAGCACGTCTACTACGGCCGCGACGGAAAGTTGCGGCGCGCCTATCTGCGCTCAGTGGTGCACGGGACCGCATTCGCGTACCGGGTCGTGAACGGCGAGACGCAGCTGGTGACCAACGAGCACGTCGCCAGCCAGCCCGACGTGACGGACGACGAGCACGGGGTGGAGGGCGTCCCCACCGGGTCGAAGAAGGTGCGCGAGCAGCTCAAGATCGTGCGGGACGAGACCGACGATTACGAGCCGGGACACGTCCCGCTCGCCAAGCTCCTGTCCGACACCCAGGCGGACATCGCCGTCCTCAAGACGCGCAAGCAGCTCCCGGTGATGCCATACAGGCTCGGCAGATCTGCCGCTCTACGTCCGGGAAACCTGGTCCAGGTGCGCGGCTTCCCGCTGGGCGCCTTCGCTGCGGTGAACACGGGCAAGGTGCTGAACCCGCTGACGCACGACACGGAGCGGGGCTGGAACCACGTCGACTTCATGATCGATGCGCTGCTCGCGTCCGGAAACAGCGGCAGCCCGGTGTTCGCGGTCTCCTGCCGTACCGCCGAGCCGGAGCTGGTGGGCATCTACCACGCCGGATATACCGATGCCGCGGCGTTGAACGCGGTGGTGGCGATCGATCAGCTCCGCGACGAGCTGGATACTCTCAAGGTCCCGAAGCGGGACTCTTCGGCGCTGCACGGGGAGATCACCGCCCAGGACCGCGACAAGCTGGTCAAGCAGCTCTTCGCCGAGACCACCCACAGCGTGACGTTCCCGTTCGGCGGCCGGTCGGTGGTAGTGGCGCTCGTCGACCCGCAGCTGATGCGATTCTCGATCCTGGACGACGACTATCCGCTCACGACGCAGGAGTCGATGGCGCTCGTCGACCGGGGGCAAAACGGATTCGGCACGCTCGATTTGGTGGCGGTGTCGGTCGACGGTCAGCCGGTGGAAGCGCCCGCGCAGGCTCTGGAGGGTGAGGTCCGCGAGCACTTCGAGAAGCTGTACGAGTCGCTCTGGCGCCAGGTGCTCGGCGTCGCGGACTATCGCGCGCGCCTTTCCAAGGGAAAGCTGAGCGCCGACGCGTTCGCCGAAGCGCAAGCAGCGCGGCAGCGCCTGCGCAAGCGGACGGCCGAGCAGAAGGAGCTACTGAATATCTGCTCGTTCGAGGCGGACCGAGCCAACTTTGGCGCGGCGCGGGCGCAGCTCGCCACACCGGCACCCACGCCGGCCACCGCGGAGGTTGCCGGAAGCGGGCAGTGACATCTGTTGGCCGCAGTCCTCAAATCTGTTCTAGGCTGGGGCATGCTCGACTGGCTGCTGATCGGAGTGGCGATCGCGGTCCTTCTCGCGCTCGCGCTCCAGCAGTGGAAGCAGTCCCGACCCCGCCCCCCGCGCAAGCCCGCGCAACCCCGGCTGCCCGTGGTGCTCGCGCACGGTTTCCTCGGGTTCGACGAGATCGAGCTGGGCAGGAGCAAGCACCTCTACTTCCGCGGGATCGGCACCCACCTCGAAAAGTTGGGGGCGCACGTGTACAGCCCGCGCGTGCCTCCCGCCTCCTCCATCTCCGCCCGCGCGCAGCGCCTCGCCGACCTGATCCGCGCGTTGCCCGAGCCGCGCGTGAACATCGTCGCCCACAGCATGGGCGGTCTCGACGCGCGCTACGCGATCTCGCGGCTCGGCCTCGGCGGCCGGGTTGCCTCCCTCATCACCATCGGGACCCCGCACCTGGGGACGCCGTTGGCCGACGCCGGCCACGCCCTGTTCGGGCGGATCACGCGGCTGTTGCGACGGATCATCGATCTCACCGCCTTTGGAGACCTGGCCACGCTGGGAATGGCCCGGTTCAACGCGGCCGTTCGCGACGATCCCGGCGTGGCCTACGCCAGCGTGGTGGGCAAGAGCGGGCGGCTGCGGACCAACCCTTTGCTCTGGCCTTCGCACCTGTACCTGGCCGAGCGCTCGGGACCGAACGACGGCGTGGTCCCCGCCAACTCGCAGGCCTGGGGCGAGGTCCTGCACGAGATCGAAGCGGACCACTGGGCGCAGATCGGGTGGTGGTCGCGCGGATTCGACGCGGCTTCCCTATACGAGGACCTCCTGCGCGAGCTCCGCGGCCGCGGCTTCTAGATGGCGTCGCTCACCTTCCTCGGGGCCGCGCAGACCGTCACCGGGTCGCGGCACCTGCTCACCACGGCTTCCGGGAAGCGGATCTTGATCGATGCCGGGCTCTTCCAGGGGCGGAAGGAGCTGCGCGAGCGGAACTGGGCGCCCTGGACCGGCGGCAGGCTGGATGCGGTGATCCTCACCCACGCGCACATCGATCACACCGGGTATCTTCCGAGGCTCTGCGCCCAGGGGCTGGTCGGACGCGTGCTCTGCACCACGGGCACGCGCGAGCTTTCGGCGCTGCTCCTGCCCGACAGCGGTCACTTGCAGGAAGAGGACGCGCGGTACGCCAACCGGCGCGGCTACAGCAAGCACCACCCGGCCCTTCCGCTCTACACCGCGCGGCAGGCCGAAGCGGCCGTCGAGCGGCTGGAGTCGTTTTCCTACGACCTGCCTGCCGACGTGGTCGACGGAGTCCAGGTGACGTTCCACCAGGCGGGACACATCCTGGGCAGCGCCTTCCTCGACCTGCGTGCGGACGGCAAGCGCATCCTCTGTTCAGGCGACCTGGGCCGATACGGGACGCCGCTCTTGGCGGATCCCGACGATCCGGTCCAGGCGGACGCGCTCTTGCTGGAGTGCACCTATGGAGACCGCACGCACCCGCCCGCGCCCGCGGCAGACGAGCTGGCCGACGCGATCCACCAGGCCGTGCGGCGCGGGGGGCCGCTCCTGATCCCCGCCTTCGCCATCGGGCGCACGCAGGAGATCCTCTTCCTCTGGCGAAGGCTGGAGCACGAAGGGCGCATCCCCAAGCTACCGCTGTTCGTGGACAGCCCGATGGCCACCGACGCGACGCCGCTGTACCTCAAGCATCCCGAGGACCAATCCGCGGAAGTGCGTTCGCTCCTGGCGCGGCACGTCCGGCCGCTCCACCCTTCCCGCCTCCAGTTCGTCCGCGGAGCCGCCGACTCGGCCAGGCTGCTCGAGCGCGATGGATTCTTCGCGGTCATCGCGGCGAGCGGCATGGTGACGGGTGGCCGCATCCTTTCGCACCTCCAGGAGCACCTGCCGCACCCGGAGACGACCGTGCTCCTGGTCGGGTACCAGGCGGAAGAGACGCGAGGGCGCAGGCTCCTCGAGGGCGCCACCGAGCTGAAGCTCCGCGGCATTACCGTGCCGGTCCGGGCAAAGATCGCGCAGATGTCCGGCTTCTCGGCGCATGCGGACTGGACGGAGGAGGAGCGCTGGCTCTCGCGCGCGCCCGCTCCTCCCGGCCGCGTCTTCCTCGTCCACGGCGAGCCTCTGGCGCTGGAGGCGCAGCGCGTCCGGCTCGCCGCGAAAGGGTGGCGGGTCGAAGCGCCGCAGCCGGGTGCACAGGTGCAGCTGTGAGGCGCCTGGCGGAGGCCCTGAGCGGGTCGCTGCTGCTCGACGCCGCGATGGGGACGGCGCTGATCGCGCGCGGTCTGCGCGGCCGCGCGCCCGAATGGAACTTGAGCCATCCGGATGCAGTCCTGGAGGTGCACCGCTCGCACGTCGAAGCGGGCGCGGAGATGGTCCTTACCAACTCCTTCGTCGGGGCGTCCCCTGCTGAGGCCGAAGCCGGCTTGAGACTCGCGCGCGAGAGCGGCGCGGAGTTCGTCGCCGGCTCCCTCTGGGCAGGACTGGACGACCTGGAACGGCAGATCGCGCAGCTCGCGAGCGCGGACGGGATCTGGATTGAATCCGCGACCAGCGCAGAGCAGGCGCTTCGCGCAGCCCGGCTGGCGAAAGCCGTGACTTCGCTGCCCATCGTCATCACCTGCGCGATGCCGCACGCCCCGCTCGACGAGCTCCGGCAGGCGGGCGCGGAGGCCGCGGGCTACAACTGCTCCCCCTGGCCGGCGAGTGCGCCTGGCGGCCTGCTGAAACCGGACGCAGCGGGTCTTGCGCCCGACGAGTGGGCGCGCCGGATCGCGGACCTCGCGGGCGTGGGTGGTCTTCGCGGCGGCTGCTGCGGAACCACCGCCGGGCACCTGCGAGCGCTTCAGCGGCTGCGCGCGACCGGCCGGTAGTCGACCATCAGGCAGCGATCCTGCACCACCAGGATGCCGGCGCGCGCCAGCGCTTCCGCCGTGCGGTCGTCGCGGATGCCGCTCTGCAGCCACACGGCGCGGGGCTTCTTGGCCAGCAGATCGGGGAGGTGTGCGGCGACGTCCGGGGAGCGCCGGAAGACGTCCACGATGTCGATCTCGCCGGGTACGTCCGTCACCCGGCGATAGACCTTCTGGCCGAGAATCTGCATCGCCTCCGGGTAATAAACCGGCACCGGGATGATCTCGAGTCCCATCTCCTGCAGGGCCTGGGGGACGTAGAACGCCGGCTGGCCGCGGGCCGCTTCCGTCTTGATCCCCAGCACCGCCACGCGGCGCGCCGCCCGGAGCAGGTCGAGCAGCCGCTGCTCATCGTCCTCGATCAGGTTGCGGCGCCAGTCTTCCATCCCCGGATTCTATCAACTGTGTCATAGAAGCGCGCATGGCCCACGCGATCCGTGCCGCGCGCGGCACCGCGCTCTCTTGCCGGGGCTGGGTGCAGGAGGCTGCGCTCCGGATGCTGCAGAACAACCTCGACCCCGAGGTGGCGGAGAAGCCGGAAGAGCTGGTGGTCTACGGGGGAAGCGGGAAGGCTGCGCGCGACTGGCCCAGCTTCGAGCGGATCTGCGCCTCGCTTCGCGCGCTCGGCGACGAGGAGACGCTGCTGGTGCAGAGCGGGAAGCCCGTCGGCGTTCTGCGCACGCATCCGGACGCCCCGCGCGTCCTCATCGCCAACTCCAACCTGGTGCCGAAGTGGGCCACCTGGGAGAAGTTCCGCGAGCTGGAGCGGGCCGGGCTGATCATGTACGGCCAGATGACCGCCGGGTCGTGGATCTACATCGGCACCCAGGGGATCCTGCAGGGCACGTACGAGACGTTCGCGGCGGCGGGGAGGCAGCACTTCGGGTCCGACGACCTCGCCGGGCGCCTGGTGGTCAGCGCGGGCCTGGGCGGAATGGGCGGAGCGCAGCCGCTCGCGGCGGCGATGTGCGGCGCGACCTTCATCGGAATCGAAGTGGATCCGGCGCGGGCGAAGCGCCGTGTCGAGCAGGGTTACCTGGACCTGCTCGCGCCCTCGCTAGACGAGGCGCTGCGCGAGGCGCAGCGGTCGATGGAGCGCGGCGAAGGGCGCTCCATCGGAGTGGTCGGCAACGCGGCGGAGGTGCTGCCGGAGCTGGTGCGGCGCGGAATCAAACCAGACCTGGTCACCGACCAGACCTCGGCGCACGATCCACTGAATGGATACATCCCGGCGCGCCTGTCCGTGGAGGCCGCCGCGGAGCTCCGCGCGCGGGACCCGGTGGAGTACCAGAAACGCAGCCTGCAGAGCATGGCCCGGCACGTGGAAGCGATGCTGGAGCTGCGCCGGCGGGGGAGCCACGTCTTCGATTACGGCAACAACTTGCGCGCGTTCGCGCAGGAGGGCGGCGTGCGCGACGCGTTCGCTTATCCTGGGTTCGTGCCGGCTTACATCCGGCCGCTCTTCTGCGAGGGGCAAGGACCCTTCCGTTGGGTGGCGCTCTCGGGCGATCCGCAGGACATCCTGGTCACCGATCGCGCGATCCTGGACGCGTTCCCGGAGAAGGCGCACCTGCGCCGCTGGCTGACGCTGGCGCAGAAGCGAGTGAAGTTCCAGGGGCTGCCGGCGCGCATTTGCTGGCTCGGGTACGGCGAGCGGGCGAAGGCGGGGCTCATCTTCAACGAGCTGGTGGCGAGCGGCCAGGTGAAGGCGCCGATCGTGATCGGGCGCGACCACCTCGACTGCGGCAGCGTGGCGAGCCCGAACCGCGAGACCGAAGCGATGAAGGATGGTTCCGACGCCATCGCCGATTGGCCGATCCTCAATGCCCTGGTGAATGCGGTGAACGGCGCGTCCTGGGTCTCCTTCCATCACGGCGGCGGAGTCGGGATCGGCTATTCGCTCCACGCCGGGCAAGTGATCGTCGCGGACGGCACGCCCGCGGCGGCCAAGCGGCTGGAGCGGGTGCTCACCAGCGATCCGGCGATGGGCATCCTGCGCCACGCCGATGCCGGGTACGAGCAGGCCATCCAGGTCGCGCGCGAGCGCGGCGTGCAGATTCCTGGACTGACACGCTGATGCTGGTGCTGACCAACGCGCGGGTGGCGACGATGACCGGTCAGCAGGCCGCGGCAGGCGAAGTTCCGCTCGCGATCATCGAGCACGGCGCGGTGGCGTGCGACGGCGATCGCATCGCCTACGTGGGCGGTGTTCGCGGCGCGCCGGAGGGCGACCAGCGCATCGATGCGCAAGGCGCCCTGTTGACTCCGGGGTTCGTCGATCCACACACGCACCTGGTCTTCGCGGGCGATCGCGCCCACGAACACGCCCTGCGGCTCGCCGGCGCCACCTATCTGGAGATCGCCCAGGCAGGCGGCGGGATCCTCAGCACGGTGCGGGCCACACGGGCTGCTTCCGACGAGCAGCTCCTGGCGGGAGCGCGCGAGCGCCTGGCGCGCCTGGTGCGGGGTGGCGTGACCACCGTAGAGGTGAAGACGGGGTACGGATTGTCGGTCGAGCAGGAGCTGCGGCTCTTGCGCATCGTGCGCGAGGCGGGTCGGCGGGCGGGCTGCGAGGTGTCGGCGACGCTGCTCGGGCTCCATGCGGCTCCGCCCGAGTTGGACCGCTTCGAGTGGGTCCGGCAGGTGGTCCAGGAGCTGACCCCGGAGGCCGCTCGCCAGGGCGCTCGCGGATGCGATGCATTCCTCGAGAAAGGGGCCTTCGACGCGCATGAATGCCGGGCGGCGCTGGAGGCGGGCGCGCACGCCGGGCTCGTTCCGCACCTGCACGCCGATCAGCTCAGTGCATCGGGCGGGGCCCAACTCGCCGCGGAGCTGGAGTGCGCGAGCGCCGATCATCTCGAGCGGATCACGCAGGGTGGCATCGAGGCGCTGGCCCGCGCGGGGACCGCGGCCGTGCTGCTGCCCCTCGCCGCCTGGTTCTTGCGGGATCCGCGGCCCGCGCAGGCGAAACCCTTGCTCGACGCCGGCGTCACCGTCGCGCTCGGCAGCAACATCAATCCGGGAAGCCAGCGGATCGAGAGCGTGTCGATGCTGTTGGCTGCCGGGTGCCTGATTGCGGGATTGACGCCGGCCCAGGCCCTCTGGGCGTGCACGGCCGGCGGAGCTCGAGCGCTGCGCCTGGACGACCGCGGGGTCATCAAGACGGGCGCGCGAGGCGACCTGGCGTTGTTCGCGACGAAGGATCCGGCCCACCTGCCCTACCATGCGGGCGTCGAGCACGCGCAGCTCGTGGTGCACGCCGGCGCCATCGTTCACGACGGACGCGCCCAGGCGCTCAGCTGCGGCTAAAACGTCGCGGGCTCCTCTGCGGTTTCCAGCCGATCGTCGTGCCGGTGCGGCGTCGTGCCTGGTGGCTGCTTTCATGGGGGGGCGAGGGTGGGCCCGTTTGTTGGTCCCGGGCTTGACCACGGAGCCTTGCGGGTGCGGTGGCGACGGATCCTCGGAAGGTCTGCCCAAATCAATTGATGTGCTGACACGTGCTCGTCATGGCAACCGCTCGTGGCCGGTGCGCCAACTCGGAACGAGTTGCCGCGGGACCAGCACACCGCTCCGCCCCCTCCACGAACAGCCAAATGCAGCTCACGTCGGCAGAGCGCTCGGATTCACGCCCTGCGCCGCTTCGCTCCGACTCGTTCCGGAGTCCCCGAGGGGCGCGCGAGTCAAGCCACCGCGCGCGAGGGGTCCTTGCGGCGCACGCTGAGCACCTTCCGGACGCGCGCGACGGGCTCGCCCTGCCCGTCCACGACCGTTACCTCGAAAAGGGGGTTGATCTTTCCCTTCAGGTCGGCCTCGGCGCGCAGCTCGTCGACGCGAGCGCGCGGCAGCTCGAACCGAGCATTCACCTTCCCCCGCCCCGGCTTGAGGAACTCGATCGATGCGCTCTTGTCCCAGACCACGTACCCGTCTCCGAGCTGCATCATGAGCATGAGCATGAAGAACGGATCGCACATCGAGTAGAGCGAGCCTCCGAACTGCGTCCCGACGAAGTTGCGATTCCAGTGGGCGAGCTTCATCTCCACCTCGAGGACGCTCAGGTCCTTCGCGACCCGGGTCACGGAGACGCCAGCGCCGAGGTACGGCGGGTAGAAGCGCAGGAACTTGAGGAAGCGGTCGTTCCCGAGCCGTCTCGCGACCCGCTGGAGGAAGCTCATGCCGGTCGATCCGATCAGTCGACGGACTCGCCGTCGTACATGGAGTCGATCTCTTTCTTGTACTTCTGCGTGCACGCCTTCCGCTTGACTTTCATCGTCGGCGTCAGCTCGCCCGTCTCCTGCGCGAAGTCGTGGTCCAGCACCGTGAACCGCTTGATCGTCTCGTAGGAGGGCAGCGTCGCGTTGACCTTGTCGATCGCTTCCTGGATCTTCTGCCTGACCAGAGGATGCCGCGTCGCTTCCGCGTAGCTCGCCGCGCCGCTCAACTTCTTCGCCTCCGCCTCCACTACGGTGACGAGCACCGAGACGTACTTGCGCCTGTCGCCGATCACCACCACCTGGCTGATCAGCTCGCTGCTGGTCTTGAGCGCGCCCTCGATGGCCTGGGGCGCGATGTACTTGCCGCCCGAGGTCTTGATCAGGTCCTTCTTGCGGTCGGTGATCTTGAGGTACCCGTCCGGGTCCAGCTCGCCGATGTCGCCGGTGTGGAAGTACTGGTCCTCGCCGATCACCTCGGCGGTCGCTTCGGGCATGCCAAAATACCCGCGCATGATGTTCCGGCCGCGCATGAGGATTTCGCCGTCCTGCGCAACCTTCACCTCCACCCCCGGGAAGGGCCGCCCCACGGTGCCGAGCTTGTTCTGCCCCGGCAGGTTCACGCTGGTGACCGCGATGGTCTCGGTCAGCCCGTAGCCCTCGAGGATGTGGAACCCGAGCAGGTCGAAGAAGTAGGCGATCTTCTTCGCCAATGGCGCCCCGCCGGAGACGAACTTGGTGATCCGGCCGCCAAACCGCTTCGAAAGCTTGTCCTTCACCTTCGGGAACACGAGCTTCTTCGCCAGCGTGAAGGCGAACGAGCTGTAGGACTCGCCCTTCGCCTTGGCCTTCGCGTACAGCTCGAACTCCCGCATCGCCATCCGGAAGAGCGCGCCCTGCAGCCCCGGGTTCGCCATCCCGCCGGCCACCACGGTGTTGAACGCCTTCTCGTAGACGCGCGGGACCGCGGAGAGGATGGTGGGACCCGTCTCGCCGGCGTTGTCCACCAGCTTGTCCACCGACTCGGCGTAGATCATCGTCAGCCCGCTGCCGAGCCAGGACGCCTTGATGATCTGCGCGAACGAGTGCGCGAAGGGCAGGAACAAGAGGTGGCTGTCCTCGCGCGTGAGCAGACCCGTCCCCACCGCCACCTCGGCGGCGAAGAGCATGTTGTCGTTGGTGATCATCACGCCCTTCGGCACGCCGGTCGTGCCGCTGGTGTAGAGGATGGTGGCGAGGTCGCTGCGCTGCTGCGACTGCAGCCGCTGCTCGAGATCTCCGGGCACCCGGCTCTTGTGCTCCCGGCCGCGCTGCTGGAGCTGCTCGAACGAGAGCACCCAGTCGCCGTCGCCTTCTCCTTCGAGCAGCACCACGTGGTGGATCTTCGGCAGGCGGCCGCGCTCCTGCCGGACCTTGGCCAGCTGCTTGTGGTCGTCCACCACCACCACCACCACGCCGGCGTTGTCCAGGATGTACCGGCACTCCTCCGGCGTGTTGGACGCGTAGACGGGCACGGCGATGGCGCCGCAGAGCGCGATGCCGAAGTCCGCCACCGTCCATTCGAGGCGGGTGCCGGCGATGACGGAGACCATCTCGCCCTTCTTCACTCCCAGCGAGAGGAATCCCCAGCCCGCCTCTTCGCTCGCCTTCGCCAGCTGCGCCCAGCTCACGTCCTGCCAGCTGCCGGAGACCTTCCGGCGCGCGGCAGTGCGTTGCGCGTCGGTGCCGGCGCGCTGGCGGAAGAGCTGCGCCACGGACTGGATGTTGGCGAGCTCGCTGCGCTGCTTCTGCATCGCGCTGACGTGGCTCTCTGCGGTTGCCATAGTGGTGTTCCCCTATTGGGCGGTGTTCGGCGGTCCGTGCGCTTCGATCCAGTTCCGGGCTTTCTTCTTCAGGCGCCGTTCCTCCGGCTGATCCTGGCCGGCCGGCGCGTCGAGGACCTGCCGCACGAGCTTCATGCCTTCCTCGATCCGGTCCGCGTCGGCGTAGCAGTCCGCGAGGTACAGCTTCGCGCGCAGATTGGTCGGGTGGGTGCGCACGGCTTCGGTCAGCACCTTGGTGGCCTCGCCGACGTTGCGCTTGGGCCAGGGAAGCTTGAAGAAGTAGCGTCCCCACACGACCTGCGGCGCACCGTCCAGGTAATCCTTGTCCAGCCGCAGCGCCGTCAGGATGCGGTCGCGGAACTTTCCTTCCAAGCCTTGCGAGAGCGCAGTGATGATCCCCACGCCTTCCGAGTACAGCCCGATGCCCACGCCGCCGTTGTAATGCCCGTGGACGTCGCCGGCATTCGCCGCGATCGCCTTGTCCGCCGCATCCCACGCCTTCTTTCCCAGCGCGGCCTTCTCGTCGGCTTCCTTGGAGTCCGCGATCCAGTTGTAGAGCGTGGAGAGGCGCCAGTTGGCCTCGAAGGAGCGGGGCTCGACCGCCAGGTGCTGCGAGAGCACCTGCTCCATCTCCTTCTCTGCTCCGGGCTGGTCGCGAACCTTCCACAGCTCGTCGAAACGCTCGCGCCAGCCCGCAGGCCCCTCGGCCGGGCCCAGGCCCGGCGCCGGCGGCGGCGGGCCCGGCGGCTGAGGCTGCGCGATGAGCAGGACCAATGCGAGAAGGCGCATGGGAGCGGAAGGCGTACCACCCCCGCATGCGACGGGCAACCCGCAGCGCCCTCGGGATGACAAGGAAATCGGCCGCGGGCGCGGGGCATGGCAGACTCATCGGCGAGGAGGGATCCGATGCGTCGAATGCTCCTGGTCGCCGTCTGCCTCACCTTGGTGGTTGCGCTTCCCGTGCGCGCCTCCACACCCATTTCGCTGAGGCTCGGCGGCGACATCCTGTTCAACGGTGGCCCGGGCGTCTTCTCGGTGGGGCTCGGGGTCGAAAGCCTGCTGAGCAGGAAGGTCTCGGTCGGCGGCCGCTTCGGCGGCTTGCTCACCACCTCGCCGACGAGCGGCGGCATCCCGTTGGACGTGTTCCTCCGCTTGCGGCTGGGACGCGTCTACCTCGAGGGAGTGGGCGGCCCGTGGATCTTCTTCACCGGAGACGCGCTCCGCGGGCACGCCGCCGTCGGCTTCGGAATGCTCGCCCAGGACCTGGAATTTGGAGCGGAGTTCGGCTTCCTCAGCCCGGACCGGACCCAGCTGGGGCTTCGGCTCGGATTCCGGATCTGATGGCCGCCCTCAACGGCTGGTGAGGTAGCGCAGGTCCCAGACGTCGTCCGGCTGCAGGGCGCAGGTTCCGGTGAACTGGACCGCCGGACCGTCGGGAGTGCTCACCAGGTCGTACCCCACTCCCGCGCGGCATTCCTGCGTCTGGGCACCTCGCTCGACCCGCACCACCAGCACGTCCGGAGGAGAGGGTGGCGCTCGGAGCACCACCTGCCGCGGGATGCCCACCACGGCGGAGAGCCGGGAGAGCGCGGGGCTCGCGTCGTCGCTGCAGACGTTCGCGGCCACGCCGGAGAACGCGTAGGCGAGGTCCAGGTAGCGCCGGCCGGGAACCTGGCCGCCGCAGAAGGTGTGGCACTCCGAGGCGCAGTCCGCCATGCAGATCTGATACGTGGGCGAGCTCTTGCAGCGCGCGTCGCAGGCGGAAACGGCGGCCGGAGCGTCGCATGCCGCGTCGCAGGCGGGGTTGGCGCACAGGCCCGGGTCCTGAGTCCCGTCCCGGAGCGACACCACGGCGCCGATCTCCACCTCCTTGGGCGAGCCATCCGAGTCGTGCAGGCTGCGCAAGTAGTTGGCGTAGTTGGCCACCGGCTCCAGCCCCGAGGGCGCTCCCCCCCGAGCCATGATCGCGCACTGGTCGACGATGTTCCCGGTCGCCGGGTCCTTCGACAGCATGGCGACCCGGTGCGCCGGGTCGGAGCAGTCCTCGGCGTCGGTGAAGAACGCCACCACGATCTTCGCGCCATCGCGCAGGAAGCCCCGCTGCTGCAGGGCGAGCTTCATCGCTTCCATCCCTTGCGGCTGCCGCGAGCCGTTCACGCCCACCCGCACGGTGGCCGCCAGGTACTGCGCGAACTGGGCTGCCGTGTAGTCGCTCCTGCGCAGCACGGGCGCCGGCGCCGAAGGGTCCTGGTGGAACGTCCCCGCGGCCGGAAAGGATCGGAAGCAGGCCAACCCGGAATCGCAGGAGAAACCGCTGGCCTCCCACTCGCTGTTGCACCGGGCGGCGGCGTTGGAGTCCCCAGCGGGCCCACAGGCGCCCAGCCGTTCGGACACAGTGGTGGTCGTGACCGCCGCCTGATAGTCCACTGGAGGGGTGAGGGCATCGAGCTCGGCGGTGAAGTTCTGCAGGGCCGCGGCCAGCCTTTGCTGCTTGCCGGACATGGAGAAGCTGTCGTCCACGACCAGCAGCACGTCGGCCTTGGTGAACACCCGCACCTTGTTCCGCTGCGAAACCGCCACGAGTGTCACCGGCTGCACAGGCACCGCGACGTAGCTCTGGCAGGCGCCGAGGGAGGCGAGCAGCGTGGCTGAAAGGATGACGCGCATGCGGATCCGGTCCAAGGTGTTCCGGTTGGCGGGCAAGGTTTGGACGCCGCACCGTGCCGTCAAGGCTGCGGCAACTCGCATGCCACCCCGCCAACTCTGGGCTATTGTCAGGTCCTCTGCTGTGGCTACATTGCGAACTCGCCGTTAGACACGGGGAACCAAGTTTCTCAAGAGGACGGGGAGAACAAGCGAATGTCCGAGAAAGGCAAAGTCGTCACCCCGGCAGCTCCGGGCCTGATCAACAAGGAGGACATTCCGCCCGTCCTCCCCATCCTGCCGCTGCGCAACAGCGTCTTCTTTCCGGGGGGCGTGCTGCCTCTGGCGGTCGGACGGCAGAAGACCATCGCGCTGATCAAGGATGCGGTCCGCGACGACCAGGTGATCGGCGTCGTGACCCAGCGCAAGGCCGAGGAGGAAGACCCCGGCGCCGACGACCTCCACAAGATGGGGACCGTCGCCCGGATCGTCAAACTGCTCAAGATGGGCGAGGACAACTACTCGCTCGTGGTGCAGGGCCTCGCGCGCTTCCGCGTCTCCGAGCTGGTGCAGGAGCACCCCTACCTCAAGGCGCGGATCGAGCCGGTCGACGACAAGACGCCCGTCGACGAGGTCGAGATCGAGGCGCTGGGCATCAACCTCAAGAAGCTGGCCCGCGAAGTCATCGAGATGATGCCGGAGCTGCCGGCCGCCGCCACCGAGCTGGTGGAGTCGATCACCCAGCCGGGCCACCTCGCCGACCTGATCGCGGCCAACGTGGACGTGCCCATCGAGGAGAAGCAGCAAGTCCTGGAGACCGTGGACCTCAAGGAGCGGATGAAGCTGGTCCTCGAGCTGCTCAACCGCAAGCGCGAGATCCTCAAGCTGAGCTCGAAGATCGACTCCCAGGTCAAGGGCGAGATGTCCAAGACCCAGCGCGAGTACTACCTGCGCCAGCAGCTCAAGGCCATCAAGGAGGAGCTGGGCGAGCTGGGCGAGGAAGAGGAGGAGCTCGACGAGCTCGGCGAGCGGCTGAAGAAGATCGGTCTGCCGCCGGAGGTCGAGAAGGTCGCCAACAAGGAGCTGAACCGGCTGAAGAGCATTCCGACGGCCTCCTCCGAGTACACGGTGGCGCGCACCTATCTGGAGTGGATCGCCGATCTGCCCTGGAGCAAGAAGACCGAGGACAACCTCGACGTCGAGAACGCCAAGGGCGTCCTGCACAAGGACCACTACAGCCTGGAGAAGGTGAAGAAGCGCATCCTCGAGTACCTGGCGGTCCGCAAGCTGAAGAACGACATGAAGGGGCCCATCCTCTGCCTGGTCGGGCCTCCCGGCGTGGGCAAGACGTCGCTCGGCCAGTCCATCGCGCGGGCCACGAACCGCAAGTTCGTGCGCCTGTCATTGGGCGGCGTGCGCGACGAGGCGGAGATCCGCGGGCACCGGCGCACCTACGTGGGCGCGCTGCCCGGCCGCGTGATCCAATCGATGAAGAAGGCCGCGACCGTCAACCCGGTCATGATGCTCGACGAGATCGACAAGCTGGGCGCCGATTTTCGCGGCGACCCGAGCGCGGCGCTGCTCGAGGTCCTGGATCCGGAGCAGAACAACTCCTTCTCCGACCACTACCTCGACGTGCCCTACGACCTCTCCAAGATCATGTTCATCGCCACCGCCAACCAGCTGGAGCCGATCCCGCCGCCCCTCCGCGACCGCATGGAGGTCATCGAGCTGCCCGGGTACACCTTCGACGAGAAGGTGCACATCGCCCGGAACCACCTGATCCCCAAGCAGGTGCGGGAGCACGGCCTCTCGCTGGAGAACATCGAGATCACCGACGGCGCGCTGGCGAGGATCATCGGCGGCTACACGCGCGAGGCGGGCGTCCGCAACCTCGAGCGGACCATCGCCGACGTCTGCCGCGCGGTGGCGGTGGACGTGGCGAAGGGCGACTCGGCGAAGCGCACCATCACTCCCGAGGATCTTGAAATCATCCTCGGGCCCGAAAAGCACTACTCGGAGACCGCGGAGCGCACCGAGCTTCCGGGAGTGGCCACCGGCCTCGCCTGGACCGCCGCGGGCGGCGACCTGCTCTTCATCGAGGCGACCCGCATGCAGGGCAAGGGTGGCATCACGCTCACCGGGCAGCTCGGGGACGTGATGAAGGAGTCCTGCCAGGCGGCGCTCAGCTACACCCGCAACAGGGCGCAGAAGCTGGGCATCGATCCGCGCTTCCTGGAGAAGAACGACATCCACATCCACTTCCCGGCGGGCGCCATCCCCAAGGACGGCCCTTCGGCGGGCGTGACCATCTTCACCGCGCTGACCAGCCTGCTCACCGGCATCCGCGTCCGCGGCGACGTGGCGATGACCGGCGAGGCCACGCTGCGTGGGCTGGTGCTGCCGGTGGGCGGCATCAAGGAGAAGGTGCTGGCCGCGCACCGGGCGGGCATCAAGCGGATCATCCTGCCCGAGCGGAACAAGAAGGACCTGGTCGACGTGCCGGAGCAGGCAAAGAAGGAGATGGAGTTCATCTTCGCCCACTCGATGGACGACGTACTCCGCTCCGCGCTGGAGGAGGATCCGTTCATCAAGGCGGAGAAGAACCCGCCTCCGGCGGAACAGGCGCAGGGGGAACAGAAGCAGCCGGAGCCTCAGGCGCACGCCTAACGCCCGCGGGCCCTAACGCCCGCGGCCCTAACGCCCGCGGCCTTCAGGCCGCGGAACCCGCGAGATTTGGCGGACCCCTATGCAATGTAGGGGTCTCGCTTGTCGGGCAAGGGGCCTCGTTCAGTCTGAATGTTCCGGAGGTCGCGTTCAGTCTGATAGCCTGAAGGGTCGCGTTCAGTCTCACGCCGCCCTGCACACCCGCGCCCGCCCTTCCTTCTTCGCGCGATACAGCGCCGCGTCCGCCCGTGCCATCAGCTCCTCCAGGCTGGCGCAGCCTTCCGCACCGGCCACCCCAATCGACAACGTTGTCGCAAAGTTCTGGTCGAGCACCGTGAGCGGCCGCGCCGCAACGCGGCCGAGCAGGCGCTCCGCGGTCGCCATCGCACCCTCCAGGTTCGTCTCCGGCATCAGCGCAACGAACTCATCCCCGCCGAGCCGCGCGGGGAGATCGCTGGCCCGCAACGTCGCCCGCACCAGGGCGCCGATGTGCTGCAGGACGGCGTCCCCCGCGGCATGGCCGAAGGTGTCGTTGATCTTCTTGAAGCCGTCCACGTCCATCATCGCGCAGGCGAGAGCGTGGCCATGCCGGCGGTGCCGGACCCACTCTCCGTCCGCGTGGTCCAGGAAGGCGCGCCGGTTCAGCACGCCGGTCAGCGAGTCGATCATCGCCAGCTCGCGGAGCCTGCCGGTGAGTGAAGCGAGCTGCGAGACGGACTCGTGATACCGGCGCCGCAGCACGTCGACCTGGTCCACCAGCTCGGACGAAGTGGCCGACTCGCGACCCACTCCCGCGAAGTACGGCCGCTCGACGCCGTAGAACCGGTATGCCGTGCTGATCAGCCTCTCGCGGCCGCGGTGCACCAGCTCGAGGGAGAGCGAGAAGGTGCCGTCCTGGTGCATGGTGAGCGCCTGCCGCAGGCGCTCCTGCGAAGGTTCGTCGAGGGAGCGAACGAAGCTCTCGCCGGAAGCGACCAGGGGGACCGAGGAGCGGAGGCCGGCGCTCGCTTTGACGACGCGGAGCTCGGCGTCGAGGATCACGAGGAAGTCCGGCGACCGCTCGATCAGGAGTGCGTCGAGACCTTGCACGTTGCGGCGCCCCCCCGCGGTTGAGCTGGAAGCATACGGGGCGCCTCGTGTCCGCGAAAGTGTACGAATTGCGTGTCCTGAACCTACACTGTAGGGGCGGATTTGCCCCGCGGCTCCACGGGTTGCGGCAGCGGGCGCGGCATGACAGATCGGGGGACTGTGCGCGCGGTGCTGGTGACCGGAGCAGGCGGCCTGGTGGGATCTCACCTTTGCGAGGCCTTCGCAGAGGATGGGTGGGAGGTGCGCGCACTCGATCGTCCCGGGAGCGACTGCACCGCCGCCCGGGCGGCCGGCGCGACGGTCAGCGACGTGGAGCTGGCGCAGCCCGAGGGCGCGCTCGCCGCCGCGCGGCTGGCCAAGGGGACCAAGCTGGTGGCGCATGCGGCCTTCCCGGGAGCCAACGACCGGGAGGAGGCCCTGGCGACGGTGCGCGGGGCGATGGCGGCCGCGCTGCAGGCGGGTGCGCCGTTCCTGCTGCTCTCCAGCGCGACCGTCTACGGGCGGCCCCGAAACCTCCCCTGCGAGGAGGGCGAGATGAAGCTCCCCGTGGACAAGCACGGGGAAACCCGCTGGGCGGTGGAGCGGGAAGCGTTCCTCTGGCGGCGCACGCGCGGGCTCAAGCTGGTGGTCCTCCGTCCGGCCCTCACCTACGGCCCGCGGCAGAGGCGTGGGCTGGCAGTGGTGCTCGCGGTCGCGGCACTGGCCGCGCAGGCAGGCCGGGCCTTGTGGGTCCCCCGCCGCGGGCCCGTGGTGCACACCGTGCATGCGCAGGACGTCGCCCAGGCCGCGGTGCTGGTGGGCGCGGAGGCGGAAGCCCTGGACGGGCGGGCGTTCAACGTCGCCGACGACGTGCCGCTCCCGCTGGAGGAGCTCGCGCGCGCCGTGCTGCAAGCGACCGGGGCACGCGAGGCGGGCAGGCTCCCGTATTCCCCCCGCCCGGCGCGGGTCGGGCTCTGGTTCGCGAAGCGCCTGCCCGATTGGGTCCTGTGGGGTCCACTCAACCGGCGGATCGCGCGCGGCTGGCGGCTGGCTTTCGACGGGCAGCCGCCGATCGCGCCGCCGCGCCTCGAGCCTGATCTGCTCGAGCAGCTCTCGGCGGACCGCTGGTACGACACGCAGCGCCTGCGCGCGCTCGGCTTCGCGCCTCGGTTTCCCAGCGCGGTTGACGGGCTGCAGCAGCTGGCGCTCCAGAGCCGCACGCGCGGATTGCTTCCCGCGGCGCAGGCAGCCCTCGCGCCCTGATCGCGCATTCGGTACAATTCGCCCGGATGAGCGACGACGAGCTGGAACAGAGAGCCGAGAGGGCCGTGCGGCGCGGGGAGCTGCTCGCCGCGCTCGAGCTCTTCGAGGCCCATCTCGCCCAGCAACCGGACGACGACCGCGTCCGCACCCGGATGGAGGCGGTGCGCGCGCTGCTGCAGCCCAGCGAGCTGGTGAGCCGCCGGCGCGTCGATCCGGCGGAGCCCGGTGCATCGTCGGCGCCGATCAGCGATGCCGAGCGGGGAGAGGTCTACGCCAGCTCCGCCCGCTTCCACGAAGCAGCTCAAGCCTACGAGCGCGCGGTGGCCGCGAACCCGGAGAACCAGCTCCTCCGGGAACGACTCGAGGAACTGCGCGCTTTGGCCAGCCCGGCCGGCAGGGCCGATCTCGATGCCGCCGAGAAGCTCGACGAGCCGCCCGGGGCCCCGGCCAACGGCTCGCCCCCGGCGGGAACGCGGTCCGAGAAGGCGCACGCGGCGTCTTTCGCGCCCATCCACGCGGTGCCGTCGCGCACCCTGCCGCGCGACGCGAAAGCGCTCCTGGAGGAGCTGCTGCAGCGGGTGCGGACCGGCCGGCGCTGACGCGGATGTCTCGCTTCTGCGGAATGGCGCCGTTGGCAATTTCGCTGTAGAAACGCGACACGCGCGTCAGGGGTTTCGGCGGAGGTTCGGTGGAGCTGGGCCGGTACCGGCTCGAGGAGCAGGTCGGGCAAGGCGGAATGGCGGTGGTCTGGCGTGGCTGGGACACCCAGCTCCGGCGTACCGTGGCCGTAAAGATCTTGCATGCCCACTTGCACGCGCGCGAGGACATCCGCAGGCGCTTCGATCGGGAAGCCCACGCCGTCGCCAGGCTGCATCACCCGTACATCCTCGACGTGTACGATTTCTCGGGGCCGCAGGCGCAGCCGAGCTACCTGGTCACCGAGTTCATCCGCGGCCACACGCTGCGCGTGTTCGCGGAAGAGCATCCCTTCGATCCGCCGGAGCTCGCGGCGGCATGCCTGCTGCCCATCGCCGAGGCCCTCCAGCACGCGCACGCAGCAGGGGTCGTGCACCGCGACCTCAAGCCCGAGAACATCATGGTGCGCGACGACGGAGTGGTGAAGCTGACCGACTTCGGGATCGCCGCGCTCCTCGACCCGGACGAGAAGTTCACGGTCACGGGCAGCATCCTGGGCTCGCCCGCGCACCTGGCCCCGGAGACGATCGAAGGCAAGCCGGTCGACCCGCGCGCCGACCTGTTCTCGTTCGGGACCATCCTCTACTGGCTCTCGTGCGGGAAGCTGCCGTACCAGGGGGCGTCGCCTGCCGCGCTGCTGCGCAGCATCCTGGAGGGGACGCGCCTCGATCCGCGGACGGTGAGGCCGTCCATCGGCGACGCGCAGGCCAAGATCATCTCCCGCTGCCTGGAGAACGACCCGGCCCGGCGATACCAGAGCGCCGCCGAGGTGAAGCTCGAGCTGGAGCAGCTCCTGCGCGATGCGGGGATCGACGAACCCGTCCGCGAGCTGGCGGCCTTCGTCCGGGCGCCCGAAGCCCATGCGGCCAACGTGCGCGCGCGGGTCGTCTCGCGCAGCCTCTGCGCTGGAGAGGAGCACCTCGCCCACAAGCGGACCAGCGCGGCGCTGGCGGCGTTCGGGCGGGCGCTCGCGCTCGAGCCGCAGAACGCGCAGGCCAAGGGCCGGGTGGACCGGATCCGCAGGCGCGATCGCCTGCTCAAGCTGGCCCGCGGTACGATCGTCGGGCTGGTCTCCGTCGCGGTCCTGGTCGCGGCGGGTTGGGAGCTCTACCGCGCTACGCAGCGCGAGTACGCAAGGGCGGAGGCGGAGCGCGTCGCTCAGGAAAGGCTCGCCCTGGAGAAGAGCGCGCGCGAAAACGCGGCAGCGCGATCGGGCGCGAAGCCCGTGACACCTCCCCCCACCGAGCAGGTCGCGACCAGCTCTCCGCCGCCTCTGGCCACCGCACCCCCGGCCAGGCGCCCTCCGCCGCCGCCGCCCAAGCCGCCGGAGCTCCTCGACGTCAAGCTGCACCCGCGCTACGGCGCGCAGGTCACGGTCGACGGGCGCGATCTCGGCAACGAGAGCATATTCGAGCTGAAGCTTTCGCCCGGGCCGCACCGCGTGACGGTGCGTCACCCCTGCTGCGCCGATGCCAACCAGGTGGTGACGGTGACGAAGAGCCAGCCGATCCACAAGCTCGACTACGGTTTGCCCTACCCGGCGCGGTTCGAGGTGGTCAACGCGCCCGCTGACGCCCGCGTCCTGGTGGACGGAGTGCTGGTGGGCACGGCGTCCGATCCCCGCCCCTATGCCATGACCAAGCCGGTCCAGGACGCGAAGGTCACCATCGGCGACCGCAACCTCTCCGTCATCCTCAAGGCCGGCTTCGTCAACAAGCTGGATTACGACAAGGCCAAGGCCACGCCATGATCGCCACCCTGGCCATCGTGATGCAGCTCGCGCAGGGGCAGCCCGCGCAAGAGCAGTCTCGCGCCGCGGCGGACGCGATGGCGCGCGCCCGCGTGACGTTCGAATACGGCGACTATGCCCAGGCTTCCAAGCTCCTCTCCGCGCTGGTGGAAGCGGGCCGGTTCGATTCCTTGCAGACGCGGGCGGAGGCGTACCGGCTGCTCGGGCTCTCCTTGTTCTACCAGGGGCGCAAGGGCGAAGCGTACAGCGCGTTCCTCGAGTACCTCTACATCGACCCGGATGCCGAGCTGGATCCCTTCTACGTCCCGCCTGCGGCCGTCTCCTTCTTCGAGAAGGTGAAGAAGGAAGCCGAGTCGCGGCTTCAGCCGCTGCGCGCGCAGAAGCAGGTCCAGCAGGACGCGCAGAAGAGGGCCGCGGCCGAGGAAGCGGAGCGCAGGAAGCAGCGCGAGCTGGAGGCGGAACGGCGGCGGCTCCAGGAGATCTCGCCCTCCATCGAACGGCGCGTCGTCCAGCACGAGTTCTGGGTGACGATGATGCCGTTCGGCATCGGGCAGCTCCAGAACGGCGACCGGAAGCTGGGCATCTTCCTGGCCACCGCGCAGCTGATCACCGGGGCCGCCAGCGCCGGCAGCGCGCTGCTGATCGAGCAGCTTCGCGACAACGCCACCGGCAAATTCGACGACAACGGGCCCGGGGCCACGCCCTACAAGTCGGCGCAGAGGCTCAACGTGGTGAAGTGGGTCGGCGCCGCCCTGTTCTACGGGCTCTGGGTGGGCGGCGCCATCCAGGCGGCCATCAACTTCAAACCGGAGGAGCAGCTTCCCGATCGGCTCCTCCAGCCCGGGCAGGGCCGCTGATGGCGACGCTGGTGGTCCACACCCTGGGCGCGGCGCCCTCCTTCGTGCCGCTGGTCAAGCCGCTGACCACGCTGGCGGCGGCGGCCGACAGCGACGTGCGGGTGCCCGATCTGCGCGGCGTAGTGGCCATCCAGTTCGACGGGCAGTCCTTCATCGCCACGGCGCTCGAAGGCGCGCAGCTGGTCGTAAACGGACGGAAGCGCGGGCAGCACACCTTGACGAACGGAGACACGATCCAGCTCGGCACCACCCAGCTCGTCTTCCAGAGCGGCGAACGGGTCGCCGTGCCTGCCCAGATCCAGCGCCCTGGGTCGGCGGCCCCCGAATCGCTCGCCACCACGCGCCTCGCCGAGTTCGCGGGGCAGCTCGCGAGGGAGCCCGGCCTCGATGGGGCGCTCACCCGCCTCCTCGACGCGCTGATCGAGGTGGTGTCCGCCGACAAGGGGTTCGTGCTGGAAGTGACCGACGGCTCGCCGCACATCCTCAAGGCGCGCAATTTCCAGCGGGAGAACGTGGCCGACGCTGTCGAAGGCCTCTCGGACACCATCGTCCAGCGCGTGCTGCAGACGCGGCTGCCGCTGCGCATCGAGGACGCCCTGCACGACGCGCAGTTCAACGCCAGCGAGAGCGTGGTCAATCTGAAGCTGGCGTCGGTGATGTGCCTGCCGCTGGTGATGCGGGGAGAGCTGGTGGGAGCCATCTATCTCGGCAACGACAAGCTGACGAACCTCTTCACCGAGCGCGAGCTGGAGGTGGCGACCAGCTTCTGCAGCACCGCCGCCCTCCTCATCGAGCTGGCGCGGCAACTCGACGAGCTGCGCGCCGACAAGAAGGCGCTGCAGGACCGCCTCGAGGCACAGGCCTACGGGGACATCATCGGCGCCTGCGACGCGATCCGGGACATCTTCCACAAGATCGACAAGGTGGCCGGAACCGACATCAGCGTGCTGGTCACGGGCGAAACCGGCACCGGCAAGGAGCTGATCGCGCGAGAGATCCACCGCCGGAGCCCACGGCACAACGGCCCCTTCGTAGCCATCAACTGCGGCGCCATCCCCGAGAACCTGCTCGAGAGCGAGCTCTTCGGCCACGCCAAGGGCGCGTTCACCGGGGCCGTCGCCGCACGGCCCGGGCGATTCCAGGCGGCGAGCGGCGGAACGCTGTTCCTGGACGAGATCGGAGAGATGCCCGTCGGTCTGCAAGTGAAGCTGTTGCGCGCGCTGCAGGACCACGCGGTGACCCGCGTGGGCGAGAACAAGCCGGAACCCGTGGACATCCGGGTGGTCGCAGCCACCAACAAGGACGTTGACGAGGAGATGAAGGCGGGCCGGTTCCGCGAGGACCTGTACTACCGCATCAACGTGATCCACCTGCATCTGCCGGCGCTGCGCGACCGCGGCGAGGATGCCGTGATGCTGGCAAAGTGGTTCCTGGGCCGGTCCGTGCGTGAGCTCGGGAGCAAGGTGAAGGGCTTCTCGCCGCAGGCGCTGGTCGCCATCAAGCGCTTTCGCTGGCCGGGCAACATCCGCCAGCTGGAGAACCGCATCAAGAAGGCGGTGGTGCTGGCCGAACGGCCGCTGATCACTCCGGACGATCTGGAGCTGCGGCCCGAGCAGCTGGAACCCATCCTTCCGCTCGCGCAGGCGCGCGACGAGTGGCAGAAACGCTACATCAACGAGGTGCTGGAGCGGAACAGCGGGAACCGCACCAAGACCGCCAAGGACCTGGGCGTGGACCCGCGCACGATCTTCCGTCATCTCGAGCGGCTGGAGGCCGAGAAGCGAGGCGAGACGCTTCCTCCCGATGAATCCCTGGACGAGCAGTGACAGAAATGTCGCGGAAGGCGCCTTTCTCGCACCGTCCACAAGGCACGAATCGTTTGCTTTTCCAGCGGTTTTTTCGTGGCGCAGCGCTTGCGTCGATCCTGGGCGTGCTGGTGTGCGCGCAGGTTTACTGCCTGATTCCGCAGACGGTGGAGCCGATCCTCCAGGCCCCGCATCCGGCGCCCTACATCGTGGTGGAGACGATCCCCAGCTACCTTCTCGCACCCCAGCTCACCCTCATCCGCCAGGGCGCCGGCGACGCGGCGATGGCGCAAGCTTGTCATTGCCAGCTCTGGTTCGACGGGCTCGTCGTCCACGAGGACGATCCGACGATCACGCTGCAGGCGAAATGGTTCGTCGACTACGACGTCACCAATCCCTCCTCCACGCGCCCTTGGGCCGCCGATCTCATCCCCGGCACCTTCGACAACGCGACCGCGATCGTCCGTCCGGTGCGCACCTTCCAATTCGACGCCGATGCGGTGGGAATCGTCACCAGCGGCGTGCACCTGGTGGAGGTGGTGATCGGCGAGACGGCCGGCTTCGATCCCAGCTCCACGACGCAGCCCAATCGCGCGATGAAGGCCGGCTATACGCCGGCGGTGTGGCGCTTTCCCGTGAACGTCCGGGTCGAGCAGGTCACAGGGCAATGCAATCAGCCGCCGGCGCAGAGCCCGCCGTCGGTGAGGGTGTCCTGCCCATGAGGCGCGCGCTGCCGCTGCTCGTTTCGCTTGCCGCGTGCTCGCTGCGGGATCCGCGCGTCAGCGCGGCCTCATGCACGAGCAATGGACAGTGCGGGCGACACGACATCTGCTTCCTGGGAGAATGCCGGCCGCCCGCAGCGAATCTCTCGGTCGTACAGATGGAGGTCCGGCCGCCCGCCGGCTCGCAGTTCGGTGTGAAGGGGCAGCAACTCGACCTGAGCCGGAGCGTGCTCAACGACGTCACGCTCGCAGTTGCGCTCGTTGCCGACGGATCGGTGACCCAGGAGCTGGACGACGGCGGTACGGCGCCGGTCCCGGGGGCCATCCTGACCTGGACGGATTATGCGCCGGTGATCCCGGACCGGGTGGAGCAAGTGACGGCGGTGACGGATTCCGATGGCGGGTACGGTGGCGCGCGGATTTCGCAGGGTTCGTGGCAGGTGCTGGTGCAGCCGCCGGCGCCTCTTCCGCCGCTTCGGACGGGGCCATTCGACACGGCGGCCCCGGTCCTGAACTTCGTCCTCCCCAGAACGAGCGCGCTCCAGCGGCTCGACGGCGTGCTCCTCGCCGACGGCGGCGGTCTGGCGGGTGCGAGCGTGACCGCCGTCGACGCGCTGGGCACCGCGATTTCGGCGCCCTCCGTCTCCGAGGCCGACGGCGGCTACACCCTCTACCTGCCGCCCTCGCTGGCACCGCCTTCGGTCCAGATCGGGCCGCAGGACGCCGACGCCGGAACGGCCGCAGCGGCCCTGGATCCGTTCCCGACGTACCCGCCCGTTACGTACCAGCCCAGCATCGCGATCGACCTGCCCGCGACGGCCTCGCTCAACGGCACGGTGCTCGACTCCCAAGGCGCCCCCGTGCCCGCTGCCCGCGTGTACGTGCGCAACGTGAACAAGCCCTGGACGCTGGCGCGCTCGGTGGTCACGGACGGGGCGGGCGCGTACGCGATGACGCTCCGGGCCAGCGAGTACATCGTGCAGGCAGCCCCCTCGACGGACGCCAATTCTCCCGCTCTCTCCGCACAACAGCCGGTCACGCTTCCCGCCACAGGGCCACTGAACCTCACCTGCCCGCCCAAGGTCGTTCGGCTGGGTCAGGTGCTGACCGCGGATGGCCGGTTCGTCGGCGCGAATTTCCAGATCCTGGCCATGCGGGTCCCCGACGGCCTGGTGACGACCCGTGCCGCTCCCCCCACTGCGACGGACCCCAACGGGATCTTCTCCTTGGTGGGGGACCCGGGCCGCTGGCGCATCACCGTGGTGCCGCCGGCCGGCGTCAGTCTGCCCCGCAAGATCGTCCAGGTGGAACTCGTCGCCACCGATCCGGGCCCGTCGGCGCTGCCGGCCATCCGGATCTCGCCGCCCCTCGAGGTGGTGGGTACGGTCATGGGTTCCGCTCCCCCCGCTCAACCCGTGGGGATCGGGGGCGCGATGGTGAGCTTCTTCTCGCTCGACGTCAGTGGGCACAGCTTGTTCCTGGGCAGCGGGCTCACTGATGCGAAGGGACGCTACGCGGCCATCCTGCCGGACGTGGCGCAGCCCGGGATCGGCCCTTGAACGCCCGCGCATCCCACGCTAGACCCTGCGGGTGCCGCGCGACCCTGCGCTGAGACCGTACCGCATCGCGATGTACTGCGCTTACGGAGTCGCGTGCGCGTTCCTCTTCGCGCAGATCTTGCGCAGCGTGGTCGGGGACCTGTACGGCCGCCGGCTGGAAACGGCTACGCAGCAGAGCCCGACGGCCTGCCTGGAAGACATCGAACGGCTCTACGGGCAGATCTCCGCCCGGGCCGTGCAGCCGGCCCCGGGCGGGCTGGAGGGCGGCGCGCTCGCGCGCGAGTGGGACGCGTGGTCGCGCCGCTGGGAGGATGAGGTCGACCGCGTCAGCCAGCGTTGCCGGCTGGGCTCCGGGACGGAGCCTGGGTCGCGGGCGCTGGGGGAGGCGCTGGACGGCATCGAAGAGCTGCGCCGGCGGCTCTTCCAGTCCGGCGCCGAAGCCGCGGAGGAGGCGCGGCGGGTCAAGGAGGCCCTGGCGCAGGCGCGCCGCGAGCTGAAGGTCCGGTAGTCGCGGCCGCCGAAGGCGGCTTGGCGACTATGCTTGAGCGTCAGTCGTCGGCGAGCGTTACTGTGGCTTCGGGGCAGAGGCCGTCGCGGGTGCGGTGCCGAGCGGCGTCGAGACTGCCGCGAGCTTGCGCAGCCGGTTGCGGAGCTGCGGCGCGAAATCGCTGCCGGGATAGAGGGTCACGGCGCGCTCGTAGACCTCGCGCGCGCGGGTCGCATTCCCGACCTCCTCGTAGGCCTGGCCGAGCAAGAGGCCAGCGTACTGGGCCGTCTTGGTGCCGCCGGTGCTCTTGAGGAAGGTCTCGAACGGCTGGATGGCGCCCTGGAACTCCCGGGTCTGGATCCGCGCGCTGCCCAGGTGGAACCAGATCATGCTGTCGCTGACCTTCGGCTCCAGCTCGACGTAGCGTCCGAGATCCTGTGAGGCCGCTTTCCAGTCCTGTCGGCGGAAAGCGGATTCGCCGGCGCTGCGGGCCGCCTCGGCGAGCTGGCGTTTCATCCCGGCGGCGCGGTCGTCGATCGCCTTGGCTTCCAGGGCGGACATCTGCCCGCGGTCGAGGTGCATCGCCTGGGTCATCGCCTGGTTGAGTCCCGGCCCCTCTTTCTCCGTGCCGAGCAGATCGTAGACCCGGAGCGCCTTCTCGGAAGTGTCGCGGCGCGTCTGGTCCGTCGTCTTGATCTTCTCCGCATCCTTCTGGAGCGTCGCCGCGCGGGTCTCGTTCGCCTGCGCGTCGGTGCGCGCGGTGCGGACCTCGGCGTTCGCGAAGGCGATGGCGCCTACGCCGGCGATCACCGCAAAGCCGATATACGCGGTCACGCTCGTCATCCAGTGCCGTTTCTCCTGCTCCTCATGCTTGCGGCCCATCTGCTTGAGCTCGGCATGCAGGTTCTTGAGCAGGTTGTCGGTCTTGATGACGAGGTTGCGGGCCTCGATCACCTCCTTGCGCAGCGCGGAGATGTCCCCGTCCTGGCCCGCCGGCTCAGGGTGGGACACGCTGCGGGGGGAACTGGTCTCGTCGCTCATCCTCATATGCCTCGGTGAACGCTTGGGTTGGTCGGGAGCATCCCACGGAGCAGACTTTCGTGCACCTATCTTGTCGCGGAGCAGGCGACCTACCGGCCGGTCGGCTTCCCCTTGTCGTCCGGCTCCAGGAAATGGAACATCAGCCCCAAGGAAAGCAGGTTCCCGCCCACCGTCAACTTCCGCTGGCTCTGCGCGTCGACCTGGGCGCTGGACAGGGTGTACCGGTCCTCGAGCACGATCGCGACGGGTCCTGCCACCTGGAAACGGATGCCCAGCCCGAGGTAGGCCGCGGTCGAGTTGGCCTCGTTGGAGATGCCCTGCCGGGTGCCGGTGTTCAGCGAGTACCCGATCCCTCCTGCTCCATAGAAGGTGACCGACTGTCCGCGCACCAGCAACGTATCCAGGGCGAGCATGATGGGAATTGTCTTCACCTGGAGGTCGCCGCCCGCGATCCGGTAGCGATCGATCAGGTATCCGATCTCGATCTTGAAATGGAGGTCGTCGTCGTACTGGTACCCGAAGGAGACCAGTCCCCCCGGCTGCAGGACCTGGTGCGAGGCCCCCTGCTCGGTCAGGTAATCGCCGTTGCCGGGAAAGAGCGCGCGCGTGCCGCCCAGCAGCGTGATCGTGCCTTCGCCCTTCTCGGGAACGGCGGCGGCGGCGGAGGAAGCGGCGAGCAGGAGTGCGAGCGCAAGGCGCATTCGCGGTAGGATACAGAAGTTCCGCTGCACCTCCATTTTCGTTCCGCCATGGCCCGCGCACCCGAAACCGGCTTCTACTTCGAGCCCATCGCCGAGCGGCTGGCGCTGGTGCTGGAGGGTTCGGCCTTCCCGTCGGAGGAAGCCTGGGCGTACATCGGCGACCCGGTGGAGATGCCCCTTCCCCTGGCGCGGCTGGAGGCGGCGACGCGGTGGCCGGGGGTCGATCCGGAAACTCTGGAGCTCGAGCTCGATCTGGACTTCGAGCGCGCTACTTCCCGGAAGCCGTGATCTGCTCGAACCCGGCGCTGCCGCGCAGCGACTGGAAGTCGTCGTCCTGACGCGCGTGCGCGGCGAGCTCGCCGTCCAATTGGACCGCGGCGCGCAGATGATCGAGGGCGCCCTTCGCGTCGCCCATCCGGGCGAGGGCGCAGGCGTAGTTGTACTGCCCTTCCGCCAGGTCCGGAGCGCGGATCACCAGCTCGGCCAGCGTCTCCGCGGCATCCTTGATCTGGTTCTGGGCCAGCAGCATCACTCCCACCGCGCGCAGCGCCAGCTGGCGCTGCTCCGGTGTCAGGTCGTGCTCGGAGCCAAGAGCGACCTTCCCGTGCGGCAGCGCACGCCCATACCCGTCCGGGCCCAGCTCGAAGCCCGCCATCAGCGCTCCGAAGTGCGCTTTCGCGTTGTCGGGCTCGCGGACGGTCAGGGCCTCGAACCGATCCATCGCCGCCCCGGGATCGCGACGTTCCAAAAAGCCCATGCCCGCGAGCAGGTCCACTTCACGCTGGCGATCCGGAGGCAGGGGAAGCACCTGGAAGCTGCGGGCGGCCGTGTCGAAGGTCTGCTCGGCGAAGCCATCTTCCTTCGGCCCGGTGACGTTCAGGACCAGGCAATCGGCGTTGCGGGCGAAGAAGGCCCATCGGTTGCGGACGGGCGCGGAGGTTGCGCCGCTGGTGAAGCTCCAGGTCGCCGCCGGCGAATCGGACGTGCTCTGATCGCGCGGAGCCTCGGTGGACACGGTATTGGCCGCCGGCGCTTCCTTCCTCGCCGAGAGGCGGGAGCGCGCGTGGTCCCGGCACTGTTGCGGCGTGCTGGGCTTCGCCAGGGCGAAGGAGCTGACTTCGGTCTCCACGCCCGAGACCGAGCGCGCGTTGCCTTCGCGGCTCACCTGCCAGGTGTCGGCGCCGGACGGGAGCGAGTACCGGACTCCGTGCACGGCGTCCTGCACTTCGAGCCCGGGCGGTGCCGAGGCCTTCTTCGGCGACCCATGGGCGCAGGCGAACAGCGCGATCAGCAGCCAGGCGGCATGCTTCACTGCAGTTGCTCCGCGCGGCCGTCGACGAGCTTGCCTCCGACGGAATGGTACTGCAGCCGCATCTCGCGCGCGGTGCGAGCGTCGGGGTCGTAAGCGAGGCAGACGTCGTACGGGCGCGAGTACACGTGCAAGCTGACGGCGCGTTCGTTGAAAGGGTTGGAGACGCGGTGGATGCCGTTTTCACCTTGCTGCAGGTCCAAAGCTCCCTCGGCCGCCCGGGGAATGCCTCCGTTCTGCACCAGGCGGATGCCGTCTCCGGGGCCGGGCCCATCGAGGCTGACGAAGTTTTCCAGCCGGAGCACGCCCCGCTGGATGGAGAGCCAGCAGAGTTGCCCCGAGTGGTTGTGGATGGGGCTCTGGGTCTGCGGCTCCCAGCAGAGCGCCACCAGCTCGAAGATCTCGTCCCGGTAGATGAGGTTGCGCGTGTACCGGTGGGGAGCGAAGTGCAGATAGGGCGAGAGGGTGCCGCCGTCCAGCAAGGTGCCGCGCAGGCGCGCGCATACTTCCCCGGGCTGGAAGTGGGCAGGGGGAACCCCCCGCAGCGTCTCGACGATTCGTTCCACCGCGACGTGCATGCGCGTCCCTCCTCTCCCCATCATAATGCCGGGAAACCGCCGCAGGCGCGGGATTTCCGCGCCCGTCATCTACAGCGCTTCGGGTGGGGCCGCGTGCGCGTGTGACACGTAGTCGCGCCCGAAGCGGCGCTCGATCTCGGCCTCGTTCCATTCGGCGACCACCGGCCGGCCGTGGGCACAGCGCGCGCCGTAGTCGGTCTCGTCCAGCGCGTCGAGCAGCGCCTGCGCCTCCGGCGCGCTGAGGGCGTCGTGCGCGCGGACGCTCCCGTGGCAGGCGGCGCGGGCCAGCAGGGCGTCCCGAAGCCGGTCGAGCGAGTCCCCCCGGCCGTGGCTACCGAGCTCGTCGGCCAGGTCCGTCAAGAGCGCCCCCAGCCCGCTCTCGTCGAGCCGCGCCAGCGGCGCCGGGAGGGCCTTCACCGCCGCCGAGGTCCCGCCGAAGGACTCCAGCTCGACGCCGATGGACCCCAGCATCTCCGCCGCTTCCGCCACCCGCGCGGCGGCGGCGGCGGGAAGCTGCACGACCTGCGGCACCAGGAGCGGTTGCACCCCTGCGGCTCCGCTCCGCGCGCGCAGCCGTTGGTAGTTGATGCGCTCGTGGGCCGCATGCTGGTCGATGAGAACCAACCCCTGAGGGCCCTCGCAGACCAGGTAGGTCCGGTGCAGCTGGCCCAGGTAGCGCAGGCCGCGGAACCAGGCGGCGCGGGGCACCAGCTCGGGTTGCGGGTCGGCTTGCGCTCGCGGCGCGAACGCGCGCGAAGGCGGCATCCACCACGTCGCCGGCATCCGGCTCCCGTATCGCTCGATGGCCTCCGCGACACGGTCGGTGGGGTTGCCCAGGGCATATGCGCGCGCCGGTTCGACCGCGCCGGAGCCGCGGCGCTGCTCCATCCATTCGCCGCGCGCAAGCACCCGGGTGAGCCCCGCGTGGATGGCGTCCCACGCCGCCCGGGCGTCCGCGAGCCGCACCTCCGCCTTGGTGGGATGGACGTTCACGTCCAGCTCGGACGGCGGGACCTCGAGGAAGACGATCGCGCCGGGATACCGGCCGTGCGGCATCAGCTCCCCGTAGGCGCGGAGGACGGCATGGGTCAGGGAGCGGTCGCGAATGGCGCGGCCATTCACGAAGAGCCAGACGTTGCGGGCGCTGCCGTACTCGATCGAAGGCGACACCGCGAGCCCGTGCGCCCGGACGGATCGGGATTCGCCTGCGAACGGGACGAGCCGGGCACGGACCTCTCGTCCGAGCGCCTCTTCCGCGCGCGCCGCCAGCACATCCGGGCCAGCCTGAAGCTGCGCCAGCGCGCGATCTCCGTCGCGCACGGTGAAGGTGACGTCCGGCCGCGGCAGCGCGAGCCGCAGGACCGCGTCGACGCACTGGGCCTGCTCGGCTTGCGCCCTCTTGAGGAACTTGCGGCGCGCGGGGACGTTCCAGAACAGGTCGCGCACCTCGACCGTCGTTCCGGGCGGCGCGCCGGCGTCGGCGACGCGGCTGGCGGCTCCGCCTTCAACCTCGATGCGCGTGCCCTTCAGCGCACCAGGCTCGCAGGTCAAGAGCGTGAACCGGCTCACGGCCGCCATGCTGGGAAGCGCCTCGCCGCGAAAGCCGTAGCTGCCGATGGCGAAGAGGTCGTCCTTGCTCCGGAGCTTGCTGGTGGCGTGCCGTTTCACGCTCAGCTCCGCATCCTCGCGACCCATGCCGGACCCGTCGTCGCGGATCCGGACGAGGCGGCGGCCCCCGTCCTGCAGGTCGACCTCGACGCGTTTCGCGCCGGCGTCCAGCGCGTTCTCGACCAGCTCCTTGACCACGGCAGCGGGACGCTCGATGACCTCGCCGGCGGCGATCTGGTTGGCGAGCGTCGCGTCGAGCAGGTGGATGCGGGCCACGGGTGCGCAGAGTAGCAGGGCATGGCAGGGTGCGCCCATGATTGCTTTCCTGCTGGCGGCGCTTGCGGTGAGCGAAGGCGACTTCGTCTTGCGGAACTTCCGCTTTGCTTCCGGAGAGACCCTGCCTGAGCTGCGGCTGCATTACCGGACGCTCGGAACTCCCGGCTCGCCTGCCGTCCTGGTGCTCCACGGCACCACCGGCAGCGGAGCGCAGTTCCTGGGAGAGTCGTTCGCCGGCGAGCTCTTCGGCCCCGGACAGCTGCTCGACGCGACTAAGTACTTCATCGTCCTGCCCGACGGCATCGGGCACGGCGGCTCGTCGAAGCCGAGCGACGGGCTGCACGCGCGGTTTCCGCACTATGGTTATGCCGACATGGTGGAGGCGCAGCGCCGGCTGCTGGCGGAGAAGCTCGCGGTGAAGCATCTGCGCCTGATCGTGGGCACCTCGATGGGCTGCATGCACTCCTGGGTCTGGGCAGAGGCGCAGCCGAAGTTCATGGACGCCAACCTCGCGCTGGCATGCCTGCCCGTGCAGATCGCGGGCCGCAACCGGGTAGTGCGCAAGCTGGCGATGGACTCCATCCGGTCCGACCCGGCGTGGAACGGCGGCGAGTACAAGTCGCCGCCGCTGGCCGGGTTGCGCGGCGCGCTGGAGGTGCTCTTCTTCATGGGCAGTGCGGCGCTGCCGTTGCAGGCGCAGCTGCCCACGCGCGAGGCAGCCGACAAGCTCGCCGAGGAGTGGATGGCGAAACGGTTGGCGGCGACGGATGCGAACGATTTCCTGTATGCCTTCGACGCGTCGCGCGATTACGACCCGTCGGCGGATCTGGGGAGGGTCGAGACGGCGGTGACGGCGATCAACTCCGCCGATGACGAAGTGAACCCGCCCGAGCTGGGCATCCTGGAGCGGGAGATCAAGCGCGTGAAGCGGGGGAAGGCGGTGATCCTGCCCATCGGCCCCCGGACCCGCGGGCACGGCACGCACACGAACGCCGCGGCTTGGAAGGACCACCTTGCCGAGCTGCTCGAGAGATCGAGGTAGACCCCAGGGGCTGCTGCTCGATCTCTCGAGCGAGGTCATTCGGCAGTTCCGCGTTCTAAAGGGATTGCAGGAAGGCGATCAGGGCGGTCCGCTCGAGAAAGCCCAGCGACCGGAAGGCTTCCCTCGGCGCGGCCCCCTGCCCGTCGTGGGCCAGGATCGCCTGCCGGAGAGTGGTCGCGCGTCCGTCGTGCAGCATCCGCGCCTGCGTGCGCAGGCCCCAGAGCGGTTGTGTTCGCATCCGCTGGCCGGTGGCACCGTTCTGGGTGATGCCGTCGCCGAGCGAGCCCATGTCGTGCAGCAGGAAGTCAGAGAACGGATGAAAGAACTCAGGTAGCGCAAATTTGCATAAGTTCAACTTTTCAGACGATCTGACGGTTGCACATTTGCACCGATTCACATTTGCAGAGAACGGGAGAGGCAGGCCTGCAGTCCGTGAATCCGAACCGCTCTACCGACGCGAGCCCTGCTTGGCGGTTCGTGGCCGGGGAGCGCGCCGCTGGGGTGGTCTCGCGGCCACCTTCGGCTCCACACGATGCAGATAGATACCAAAGGCAGACGTCTTCGCGAATAGCCGACTCCCAGCGCTCCTTGGTCCCATTTGGAAACCTGGATCCGAAAACGAGGCCATCGATGCACACAGCTCCGCAAGCATTCGGAAACCGGCCTCGTTGGCCTGCAGGAGGACGGTCTCCGCGTCGAGCATGCGGAGCCGGAGGGACGTTCTCTTCTCCGCGTAGCGGGCACACACAGCGTCAGGAGAGTTTCGCTTGTTTGGCATCGTTGGCGCCTCGGCTAGCAGGGCGGTGTGGGTGCGCTTCGTTATAGTCCTCGAACCAGCCGGGCAGCTCATGCTCTCGGCGTCGTCAAGATGGCCCAGGGACACGTAGTCGCGGCTCATCGTCCTCACCAATGACTCTCCATGCCGTTGCTCTCGAGCGAGCACGCCGACGTCGTCCGCACCGAGGGCGGGAGCGAAGTGGCGCAGGGCGTGAATCCGAGCGCTCTGCCGATGCGAGCCCAATTTGGCTGTTGGTGGGGAGAGCGTCGGTTCCCGGGGGCTGATCTGAAGCGCAGATTTGATTGGGGACAGATTGCCAGAGGGGTTCCGACATGCCGTCAGCGAAGTCTCCGGTTGCACACCTCGTTCCGACCGGGGGTCGTTGGTTGCTCACGATCGCTGCAGACAAGATAAATGACTGACACCTTGGTGCACGGACATCCGTGACGGCGTTACCAGTGTAGGCGCCCGTGGCGCTACGCCCAAAAAAAGGACGCCCCGCGGCGCGTGAGGGCGCGGCGGGGCGTCAGGGGAAAAATTCCGGCAGCGACCTACTCTCCCACACGGAAACCGTGCAGTACCATCGGCTCTGGAGGGCTTAACTGCCGTGT
>Ga0209526_10000029_pt1 | contig 80407 bp, 79 predicted proteins | sample JacPinW_OM2H0_M1_FD_188566 | JGI IMG/M metagenome (GOLD analysis project Ga0209526, IMG submission 188566) | Forest soil microbial communities from Algoma, Ontario, Canada - Jack Pine, Ontario site 1_JW_OM2H0_M1 (SPAdes) (version 2) | ecosystem: Environmental > Terrestrial > Soil > Boreal... | reverse complement strand
CACCGGCGCCCAGTCTTCTTCTTTCACTTGCGCGCTCGTGACTGTCTCCACCGGCATTGGCGGCTTGCTCGAGACCATCTTGACGATCTGCAAAGCTTTGATTCCGACGAGCAGAATCACAAGGGCAACAAAGCCCCCAATCGCAAAGCCGAGAGTTCCACGGCTCGATCTTATTCTGGGTTCAGTCGAAATAGGTTCAGCCACGTCATGCATAAGCCGGTTCGGTTTCCATTTTAAACAACAGGCGCCAGAGTCTCCGCGTCACTTCCAGTTGGCGTGTGCGCCTTTCTGCTGCGGTCATTTCCTGTGGCTGGAGCACGTCGCGCATCAACATTCCGCGGGCGACCGCAAAAATTAATTCGGACAATTCGTGTGGCTTCAACCCGGTGGCAGCAGCCTTTCCCGCCTCGGGCGATTGCGCGATCAATTCGGTTACCCCGTTCATTGCCGTCTGCAAAACGTCGCGCACCAAATCCGCCATTCGCGGATTGCGCGCCGCTTCGGCGTAAAGATCGACCACGAATGCGGAGACGACCTGCGGCGCATCTTCGCAACAATGCGCTGTAAACAAAATCTCGAGCGACTCGAGCAAGCTCGGCGCCTGTTTCGCGCGCTCCAGCATGTCGTGAATTTCCTTCTTGTGCCGGTCCGCCATCGCCGAGATCACCGCCTCTTTGTTCTCGAAATAACGATAGATGAGCCCGACGCTAATCCCGGCCTCCGCGCTGATATCGTGCATGCTCGCTTGATGAAAACCGCGCTTCGCGAAACAAATCAAAGCGGCATCGAGGATTTGCGTGCGCCGATCCTGGGTGGGCTCTATTTGGGTCTGGGACATGAGAATATGAAGGTGAATGAACGTTCATTCATTGTCAAATCCTCCTCGAAGACAGCTCTGCGCTGTAGCTGCCGCCGTCTCTGGCGGCAGAATTCCTCGAGCTTTATTGGGCGTTGAACGTTGAGAGTTGAGCGTTGAACGTTTGCTGCCTGAAGCCGCTTCATCCAATGCGCTTGATCGAACTCAAAACCTTACTAAAAAAATTCCCGCCCTCCCGCCGTTATCTCATCGGCGTCTCCGGCGGCCGCGATTCTGTCGCGCTGTTGGATTCTCTTGTCGATCTCGGCTACAAGACTCTGATCGTCTGCCATCTCAATCATCAATTGCGCGGCCGATCAAGCGACGCGGACGCGAAGTTCGTTGAAAAACTCGCGGCAAAATACGATGTCGATCTTGCGCTCGGTTCGACCAATGTGCGCGCTCTCGCCGCGAGAAAGAAAATGTCGATCGAAACAGCTGCGCGCGAGGCACGATATAAATTTTTTGCGCTGGTAGCGAAACACCGGCGATGTCGCACCATCTTTCTGGCGCACCACGCCGACGATCTTGTCGAAACTTTCTTGATCAATCTTTTCCGCGGCGCCGGAAACACCGGACTCGCCGGCATGCGTGACGTTTCCACGCGCCGCGTGGACGATGTCGATCTTACCATCGTGCGGCCGCTGCTCGGCGTTTGGAGAGACGAGATCGAAAAATACGTCAGAAGAAATCGCCTCAAATTCCGTGAAGACGCCTCGAACAAGAGCCTGGCGCCGCTGCGCAATCGCATTCGTCATCGGGTGATTCCCCAAATCGAGAAGCAGTTTGGCCGAAAGGTCCGCGAAAGCGTCCGGCGCGCAGCCACCATCTCCGCCGCCGAAGAAGATTTTTTCGAACTCTTGCTGCCGGCCAAGCTCATGAAAGTTCCAGAGCTGGCCGTTAATCAGATGCGCGCTCTGCCACTGGCAATCCAGCGCCGCACTCTGCACGAGTGGTTACGCGCGCGTAAGATTCCCAATCTCAGCTTTGATCTGATCGAGCGCGTGCGCGCTCTGCTCGACTCAGACCGCACCGCCAAAACGAATCTTCCGCAAGATCGACATGTCCGTCGCCGCGCGAAGAAACTTTTCATCGAGTAATTTTTTTCTTCTGTAGCGGCGGTCTATGGCCGCCGGTTTCAAAGATTTCGGCGCTCATAGAGCGCCGCTACAATGAATCCGTGTTTATCTGTGTTCATCTGTGGCTAAAATGTCATCCCGAGCGGATGCGAGGGATCTCTCAACGCCATCGATGATTTGCGAGATCCTTCGCTTTCGCTCAGGATGACAACTGCATGACTGAGATCCGCGTCCGCTTCGCCCCGTCGCCCACCGGTTACCTGCACATCGGCGGGGCGCGCACCGCGCTTTTCAACTGGCTCTTCGCGCGGCATCACGGCGGCAAATTAATTTTGCGCGTCGAAGATACTGACAAAGCGCGTAATACCGAGGAGGCCGCTGCGGCAATCTACGAAGGTTTGCGCTGGCTCGAACTCAATTGGGACGAGGGTCCGCAGGTCGGTGGAGATTTCGGCCCGTACTTTCAAAGTCAGCGCACCGAGCTCTATGAGCGATATCTAAAGAAGCTGCAGGATGCCGGGCACATTTTCGAAGACGCGGGCGCGCTGCGTTTTCGTTCGCCGCGCGAGCACGTGATTGTCGACGACCTTGTCTGCGGCAAAATCGATTTCGATCTCACCAATCCGGGGACGCATCCCGACATGACCATTCGCCGGCCGGACGGCTCGTGGATTTTTCATTTCGTCAATGTGATCGACGACATCGAGATGAAAATCTCGCACGTCATTCGTGGCGAAGATCATCTCTCGAACACGCCGAAGCACATTGAGCTGTATCGCGCTTTCGGCGCAACTCCGCCCCGTTTCGCGCACATCCCACTGATTCTTAATCAAGACGGCTCCAAGATGAGCAAACGCGACGAAGGCGCGAGCGTTGCCACTTACATCGAGGAAGGCTACGCCCCGGAAGCGGTGCGCAACTATCTGTGTCTGCTCGGTTGGTCGCCGAAAGACAACCGGGAAAAGATCGACATCGACGAAGTCGTGAAACTTTTCGAGCTCGAGAAGATCAATCGCCGCAATGCTGCCTTTGATCTGAACAAATGTTTTTGGCTCAACGGCCAATACATCGCACAAATGTCGCTCGAGCGGTTCATCGAGCTGGCGCGACCGTTTTTGGAAAAAGCAAAGATCCACATCTCCGACGAAAAATACCTGCGCGAAGTTCTCGGCATCGTGAAAGAGAAGATCAAGCTCTTCAAAGATGTGCCGGAATGGACGGCCTATTTCTTTACCGAGGATTACGCCTTCGATCCGGCAGCAGTGGAAAAAGTTTTTGGGAAGCCGGAAGCCGCCGCGCGCTTGAGCGCTTTGCGCGATGAATTCACCAAGATCGAGAAGTGGAACGTCGAGACGCTAGAATTGACACTGAAAAATCTTGCGCAGAAACTTGGCTGTAAAACCGGCGACCTGGTTCATCCTGCGCGCGTCGCGGTCAGCGGCCGGAGCGTCGGTCCGAGCCTTTATCACATGCTTGAAGTGATGGGCAAAGAACGCGTCCTCGCGCGATTCGATCGCGCCATCGAAAAATTTTCAAAACTCCCTGGTGCGTCATCCTGAGCGGAGCGAAGGACCTCACCAACGAGGATTGGATTACACAGAGGCCTTAGAATGCTCCATCATCCTATGCGAGGTTCCTCGGTCAGAGCCGGACTGGCATTTCCGCTTGGAATGACATGAAAAGAAAGCGCGCATCAGCAAAAGAGGTCTACACCCTGGCCGATCTTCAGAATTGGCGCGATGCGACGCGCGATGTCGATCCGCCGATTCGCCTCGGTGTCATCGGCGACCCGGTCGCACATTCGCTTTCGCCGCAGGTGCAAAATGCCGCGTTGCGCGAGGCCAAGATCGATGGTCAGTACGCACGGTTTCAGATTTCCCCGAGCGAGTTACGGCAAGCGCTCAATCGTCTTCGGACGCTCAGCTTTATCGGCGCCAATCTAACCGTTCCGCACAAAATCGCGGCGCTGGAGTTTGTCGATGATCTCGATGAAAGCGCGCTGCGAATCGGTGCTGTGAATACGCTCAAGATCGACAATGGACAGGTGCGCGGCTTCAACACCGATGGCAAAGGGTTCTCTCGCGCAATTCGTGAGGAGTTCTCGGTCGACCTTCGCGATCTGCGCATCATGATCCTCGGCGCGGGCGGCGCTGCGCGGGCGATTGCCCTGCAATGCGCGAAGGAAAGTTGCGAGCGCCTCGTCATTGCCAATCGCACGTTCGAAGAGGCGAAGAAGCTTGCCGATGAGCTGCGCGATTTGTTTGCGGGCCCGAAAGTGCTTGGTCCGGTGGCGCGCTTGCAAGCAATTGCTTGGGAGGAAAGCGCGTTTCGTTTCCAAATTGCGAATGTCGATCTAATCGTAAATGCGACGCCGCTCGGTTTGAATCGGAGCGATCCTTCGCCCATCCCATCGCGGCTGCTCGCGCCGCACTTGATGATTTACGACACGGTTTACTCGGAGCGTCGAACGCCATTTATTTCAGCCGCGCTTGAAGCTGGCGCGCGCGCGGCGAACGGATTGTCGATGTTGCTGCATCAAGGCGCGCTCGGCTTTGAGATTTGGTTCGGGCGTGAAGCGCCGATCGATGCGATGCGCGCGGCGTTATGAATCTTCTTGCGCCATTTCGCGACCGCGTTTCGTCGCCGCTTCAACTGCAGCGATCAAACCCTCCGATGTTTTCATTTCGTCCATCACGGCGAGGCCAGCGGCAGTCGTTCCGCCCGGCGTAACTACCATCTTGACCAACTCGTCGGGCGACTTGCCGCTTTCAATTGCAAGCTGCGCCGCTCCAAAAACCGTTTGCGCCGCCAGCGTCATGGCTGCTTTCGAAGGTAATCCAGATTTTTTCCCGCCTTCGGCTAATGCCTCGATCACCTTATAAACAAACGCTGGACCACTGCCGGCGAGCGCAGTCACGGCATCGATCTGTCCTTCTTTTACTTCGACCACGACTCCAATTGCGCTGAAAATTGTTCGGGCCATCTCGAAGTCAGCAGTGGTGCTGCGCGAGCCGCGCGCGATCGCGGTCGCCGCCTCGCAGATCGCGGCAGGTGTATTGGTCAAGGCGCGCATGAATCTCGTATCGGCGATTTTTTCCATGCTGGCAATGCGAACACCGGCGGCGAGTGATATCACGCATTTATCCGTGAGCAGCGGGGCGAGTTCGCGCAGGACCGACAGAACAACTCCCGGCTTGACGCCGACAAATATGATCTCGGCTTTTTCGGCGACCTCTGCGTTCGTCGCAGTTACAGCAATGCCAGCTTCATTCTGCAGTGTTGCGCGTACCTCGGCGTTGGGCTCGGCCGCGATGATCTCTTTTGGTGAATAGAGTTTTGCGCGGACGAGGCCACAAATGACTGAGCCCGCCAGTTTACCGGCGCCGATAAAACCAAGCCGATATGGTGCGGTTTGAGAATCCATCCGAAACTATGATATTAACCAATGGTAGCCGCAGGTGTAAATTTCGGTGTCGATCTGGCCGAAAAGCTATTTGAGCTCAAGCAGAAGCGCAACGCCGTTATCCTGGCACACAACTACCAGGTGCCAGAATTGCAGGACGTGGCCGACTACGTGGGCGATTCGCTCGGTCTCAGTTTCGAAGCGAAGAAGACCGACGCCGATGTGATTCTGTTTTGCGGCGTCCATTTCATGGCGGAAACGGCGAAGATCATCAATCCGGCCAAGCGTGTCATTCTTCCCGATCTGGATGCGGGTTGCTCACTCTCGGAATCGTGTCCGCCGGAAAAACTGGCGAAGTTTTTGCAGGAGCACGCCGACAAAAATTATTACGTCATCGCTTACATCAATTGCAGCGCGGGTGTGAAAGCGCTATCCGATGTGATCTGCACCAGCGGTAATGCCGACAGAATCGTGCGCGCGGCGCCGCCCAACCGGAATATTCTGTTCGTCCCCGACCAAAACCTCGGCGCGTGGGTGATGGAACGCACCGGGCGCAAAATGGATTTGTGGCAGGGGACTTGTTACATCCACGTCGAATTTACCGCGCGCAGTATCAATCGGATCCGGCAGGAATATCCCGACGCCCCAGTGGTGGCGCATCCGGAATGCACTTACGCGGTGCGGATGCTGGCGGACGAAGTCTGTTCGACTGAGAAAATGGTCACGTTCTGCAAGGAGTCGCCCGCGAACGAGATCATTGTCGTAACGGAAGCGGGATTGCTCCATCGCTTGAGCAAAGAGATTCCGGACAAGACTTTTATTCCGGGCCCGACCGACAATTGTTTCTGCGGCGAATGCCGTTTCATGAAAATGAATACGTTGGAAAAAGCGTACAACGCGCTTTTGAAGATGGAGCCGGAGATCACGTTGCCCGAACCGCTGCGCCAGCGCGCGGAGGTGCCCATTCTCCAGATGCTCGAGCTAAGCAGGTAGGGGCGGTTCACCGAACCGCCCGCGAGAGATAGATTGGGGCCAATCGCCGCCACCTTTTCACTTGTCACTCGTCACTCGCCACTCTTCACTTCCGCTCGATGCAACGACCCTCGCTTTTGCTGATGCTCGTGATTCTGCTCGCGAGCATTCTGTTCGTGCGCGAGCCGCGGTTGCAGCGGTTCGATGAGGATTTCCTGCGCTGGCTCCTAAAAAATTCGCCGCCGAGCGGCGCGGCCGTGCCGCTCACGGTGGTTGACCTCGGAACCGGTGCGCTGCTGCAACCAGACGAAGAGCAAACCGCGACCGAGCAATTCCTGCATGGTTCGAGCAAAACCATTTCGCCGCTCGAGTTCGCGCTTTTTTTGCAAGCCGCGCTCGAGTTTAAACCGACCGTAATCGCTTTTGAGCCGGTCTTGCGCTGGCGCGATCGCGATAAGGACCAGGAGCAGGTTTTTCTCGATCAAGCGATGCGAGTGCCAAAATTATTGATGGGCGCGGAGCTAACGGCGTCGCCCGACCCAGACGCGCCCGTCCCGGAAATTCCGGGATTCACACACGTCACCGGCCGGCGTGGCGATCTCGCCGAATTTTCCGGGATCGGCCGACAACCCGACGAAGACGTCCGCCTGATTTCTACGCTTGGCTTTGTCAATCTGCCGGAGGAAGTGGCGAACGACCTGCATGTTCCTCTGCTCTTTCAATATCGAGGCGAAGTGATTCCATCGTTTGCCCTGCAGGCAGCGCTTCTCTGGTGGCGCATCACTCCGGCGGAAGTGAAGATCGACATCGGCTCTTTCATTTCTTTGCCGAACGGAAGGCGAATTCCAATTCGATCCGACGGGACGGTGTTGATTAATCCGAATACGACGAGACGAGCGCGTCATCTTAGCGCAAACGAATTGCTGCTCGCCGCGCAACAGCACGAAAAAAAGATGCCAACCACGGCGCACGTCGAAAATCTGCGCGATCAAATTGTTCTGTCGCGCACACCGGGCGACGTCCACGCCTCCGATGTTTTTGCCGCCACCATCGCCAGCATTCAATCGGATTCCTTTGTTCGCCGCATAACCTGGATTTTTGATTGCGCATTCATCGTCGTCTTGGCGGCGATCAGCGGAATCATCCGAAGATTCTCGCGCGTCGATCTCATCCTTGCGGCGATCGCAATCACGGCCGCCTACTGTCTGATTGCTCTTGGAATTCTGTCGCGCTGGTCGATCTGGCTACCCGGAGTTCTGCCGCTCGGCGCGGTCTGGTTGATCGCATTGTTCTGCCTTTTCGCGCCGCGACGAAAAGACGATCCCGATCTGCCCGCGGTGGCGCCGCCGCCGCTCGCTTAATCGTGAACTCTCCCGTCGAAGAACGCATCGACCGGCTGCACTCGCATGGCATTGTCGATCTTCATTTCGACTTGCCGATGGATCTGTACGAGAAACGAAATAATCCCGGCGCGCTTGTTTCGCATTATTTGCCGGAACTTGAAGCTGGCGGAATCGGCGTCGTCGGCGCGGCTATCTACGTTGAAGATCGCTATTTGCCGGAAATGGGGTTGCGCGTTGGCCTCGACCAAATCGCGTGCTTGTACGCCGAGGTGGAAAGGAGTGAGCGCTTCGCGATTTGTCGGACGAATGACGAAATCGTGCGCGCCCGCGAAGCGGGAAAGATTGCATTGCTCATCACCATGGAAGGCGTGGAGCCGTTGGGCGAAGATTTGAATTTGCTTCGCGTCTTCTACGAGCTGGGAGTGCGCGCGATCGGGCTTACGCATGCGCGGCGAAATGCCGCCGGCAGCGGCGGCATTTTCAAACCGAGCGGTTCGTCGCGCGACGGTTTGACGAATTTCGGGCGCGATCTGGTTCAAGAATGCGAGCGGCTCGGCATTCTTGTCGATCTTGCGCACATTAATCCGAAAGGTTTCGACGAGATTGTCGATCTTACGACCAAGCCGCTCATCGTTTCGCATACGAACGCGCGCAAATTTTACGATATCGAGCGCAACATCAGCGACGAACAAATCAAGATCGTCGGGCAACGCGGCGGGGTCGTTGGGGTCAACGCGATCCTGGTCAGTGCGAAGAAGGAAAAGGCCACGATCGATCATTATGTCGATCATATCGAGCACGTGATCGCGCTCATCGGCATCGATGGCGTCGCTATTGGCTTCGACTTTTGCGAATATCTCTTTCAGCAATTGCCTCCGAGCGTGATCAAGGAGCTCGCGGCCAAGTTGACTACGCCGCATTTTATTCCCGACCTGGCCAATCACTCGCACGCGCGCAACATTTCTCGCAAATTGATCGAGCGCGGTTTTACCGACGAACAGATCGAAAAAATTCTGTTCCGAAACTGGATGCGGATTTTTGAGGCGTTGCTCTAAACGATCCGCAACGCCGGAAACTTGCGGCCAAGCACGACCTGGCTCGGCGCTTTCAGCCATTGATCGAGCACCGTTCCATAAACACTGCGGAAGTCGGTATTGAATTTCAGGTCGCCACGATCGAGATCCGTCAGACTCGGACATTTTCCAAATAATCCCGGCTTGACCGCGCCGCCTAGGACGAACATCGGCGCGGCCGCGCCGTGGTCGGTGCCGCCGTTGGCATTTTCGGCCACACGCCGGCCAAATTCGCTGAAGGTCATCAGCAATATGCGGTTGAAATTCCCTTGTTGTTTCAGATCGGCCACGAATGCCGCGATCGATTCGTTCAATTCGCCCATCAGGCGTTCGTGCGCGTTCATCTGGCCGGCGTGCGTGTCGAATCCGCCCTGGCTCGCGTAGTAAACGCGTGTCGGCAAACCGCCCGCGATCATCCGCGCGATGATGTTCAAACTCGCCGCCAACTGACCGGCCGGATAAACCACGGTCGATTTGTATTTGCGCGAAATCTCCAAAATCTTGTCGGAGCTCAATTGTGCGTCCAGCGCAGTGCGTTGCAGAAAATCGAGCGTGCTAAGATCGCTCTTCGTTTTCCCGGAGAGCGCGGCAACCGATGCGCCGTCGGTCGCGGTGAGGCTGCCTTCATCGCTGTCGCCGCCTTCGTTTAGTTGTCTAAAGAAAAATTCCTCTGTGCTCATCCTGCCACCGCTCGGTTCTGATGGCCGCCAGCGAAATTGTTCGGGCTGCGAAAAGGTGATACCGGTGGGCGTTTTAGCCGCGAATGCCTGCGGCATCTCTCCACCAATGGCCACGCCGATCGTCGGATCGGCTCCGGCGCAGCAATTGTCGAAGTAACGGCCGATCCAGCCTTCAGTCAGGTTTCGCTCTGCATCGGAAGCGGTCTGCCAGATTTCGGTCGAACGAAAATGCGAACGGTTCGGATTCGGATACCCGACGCCCCGGATGATGGCGAGGTGGCCTTCGTCGTAGAGCGACTTCAGGCCAGTAAGCTTTCCGTTGAGCCCGGCGTAATTGTCGATCTTAAGAATCTTGTCCGCGGCGAGGCCGAGCCGCGGGCGCGCTCGATAATAGGCATCGTCGCCATAAGGCACGACCATGTTGAGCCCGTCGTTGCCGCCGGCCATTTGCAGCACTACGAGAATGGTCCCGTCTTTTCCAGTGGCACTTTGGGTGAGGGCATCGGCCGCCATCGCGTCGAGCGCGAAGAATGTTTTTTCCAGAAAAACCGGCAGCGTCCAGGTCGCGGCCACCCCGAGCATGGAAGTGCGCAAGAATTTTCGACGTGTTTGTAATGTCGTTTTCATTTCAAATTTTCAAATGCGCTGTCATCCCGAGCCGCGCAGACGGCGAGGGACCTCTCATTAGATGATTGCTCACGCTCGGGTCGATTGGTTGTTATGACTTCGATTGCGAGGTCCCTCGCTCCGCTCGGGATGACACGCGTGTAGTTAGGTTTAGTGTAAATCACGTGAGTTGGAATTGCGGCGTGCTCATCATCAGATGCAAAAGCCCGCGCATGGTTTCGTCTCCGGTGTCCGGCTTTCGCGCTTCGAGATATTGCACAAAACTCTTCATTTCGTTTTCCGGCGCGCGAGTTTGAAATAGCCGCGCACTCAGAAGATCGACAAGTTCGGCGGGCTTATCGCGCAATTCTGCCGGAACCACCTTGCTCACATCGATTGGGTCGCGGCGAAGTTGTTCGGCCAATTCTTGTGGCCGCATTCGAAAACCCGGCCCAGCGGCTTTCGCGCGTGCGGCCGCGGCGCCTGCCGGCAACATCGCGCTGCCGTTGATCAGGTAATTGGCGAAGTTGTAACGAAACAATAACGTCGACGTAGTGATCCAGGCTTTGCCGCCGTCCCAGCCCTTCACGTTTGGCGGCGCAAAAAGAATCTGGCCCATTTGCCGCATCGCGTTTTGCGCCGCGATGGGCGAGGGCAATTGCGTCTCGAGCAGCTTGGCCGTTTGCACGAGATATTGCACCGGGCTCTTGACCTGTGAACGCATGGCACGCTCGGAATAAAATTCCTCCGCGCTAAAAATCTCGCGCAGCACCGGACGAATCTCGTAGTTGTGCGCACGAATTCGGCCGGCGACGGCATCGACAATTTGCGGCGACGGATCGTCCTCGACGAAGAAGCGCCACAGTTTTCGCGCGAGAAATTGTGCGCAGGCCGGTTGCTTGACCAGAATGTCGATGATGTCGTCTCCGCTTAGCGCGCCGTTTCGGCCGAGAAAAGTTTTGGTGCCGCGATCCTGCTGAAAGGGCGCGAAGCGAAACTGCTGCGTCGTCATGTCGAGGCGATATCCGGTGAAAGCGCGCGCGGCCTCGCGCACATCCTGTTCGCTGTAGTTGCCGATCCCAACCGTGAACAGCTCCATCAATTCGCGCGCCCAGTTTTCGTTCGGATGTTCCTTGCGGCTCTGCGGAAGATCGAGATAGATCATCATTGCCGGATCGCGCGAAATTTTCTTCGTGAGCGTGGCGAAGTTTCCGAACGCGTTGCGGCGGAGGGTGTCGTTTTGCAGCCACATCCAATAGCCGTCCTTCGCTTTCTGCACACTCGTGGCGAAATGTCCGTGCCAGAAAAGCGTCATCTTTTCGAGCAACGGCGCCGGGCCGTTCATCATGCGATTGAGCCACCAACGGCGAAGATCGAGAATCTGCTCGCCTTCCATCATCCGGATTTCGCGAATCTTTTCTTTGCGTTGTTCCGGTTCGTCCTTCAAACCGCGAGCCTCCATGCGCATCGCTCGGATATTGCGCGGGTGCGCCCAGGTCGGCGGCGGTAGGTTCGCCGCGTCGCCGGCAGGATCGACCAGTTGATGCACCGCGGCGGCAAGGCCCTTTTTGCGTGTCGCTTCGATTTCAACCGGCGTGCCGCCAAACGCGGCACGATTCAGAAGATGTGCCGCAGTTTGCTCGTTCCACTTCCCTGCTGACAACGGCGCAAGCACGTTCATTGAACCGGTTCGTTAGGACAAAGTTTCGTCTTCACTATTGCTTGAGGTCTACTCTTTCTCTAGACCTGCTCACCGGCAGTTTGGTTACATGAAAATAGGTTCCTAGAGAGAAAGAACGGGACAGGAGAAAATTGGATTTGAAATTTATCAACCTCACGCGCCGGACCGAGATCGGAGCAAACTCGTACTTTCTAGAACTCGCCGGTCACCGGCTGGTGCTCGATTGCGGGATGCATCCGAAGTTCGAGGGCGAAGAGGCGCTGCCGAATTTTAAGGCCATCGGCGATCGGCCGATCGAGGCGATTCTGATTTCGCATTCACACCAGGACCATATCGGCACGCTCCCGGTATTGATGCGTCGTCAACCCGATGCGCGCGTCTTCATGCCCGATGCGACCGCCAAGATCGGCGACGCACTCCTCCACAACTCGGTCAACGTCATGACGCGGCAACGTGAAGAACTCGGGGTCATGTTATATCCGCTGTTCACGCATCGTGAAACCGAGCGCGCCACCGATCTCTGGCAATCGTGCCCAATGCGCCAGCGCATCAATATTTCCGGTGAACGTGTTCCGCCGCGGGATAGCGAGGAGCTTACGTTTGAATTCTTTGATGCCGGCCATGTGCTCGGCTCCTCTGGAATTCTGCTGCGCGCCGAAGGGCGCACGATTTTTTACACCGGCGACGTCAACTTCGACGACCAAACGATCATGCAAGCGGCCGCTTTCCCGGAGGAAAAGATCGACATCCTGATCATGGAATGCACCCGGGGCGATCACGCGACGCCGTCGAGCTGGACGCGCGCGAGCGAGGAACGCCGCCTGGCGGAAGCGATCGATGAAGCGTTTGCGCGCGGCGGTTGCGTTCTTATTCCCGTGTTCGCGCTCGGCAAGACGCAAGAACTCCTCGCCATGCTCTATCGGTTCCGGCGCGAACAGTTATTGCGCGAATTTCCAGTTTATATCGGCGGGCTTAGCGCAAAGATGACCGACATCTACGACCGGCGCGCGGGCATGAGTCGCCGGCAGCTCTCGCGCTTGCAATTGATGGAGGAAGTTTCGCCCTACGTTTTGAATGGGCAAACGATCCACGACGCGTCGGCGCGCCGCGGCCAGATTTACGCGCTCTCCAGCGGCATGATGACGGCGAAAACGCTCTCCAATATTTTTGCGCGCCGCGTGATTGAGAATCCGCGTCACTCCGTTTTTTTTGTTGGCTACGCCGATCCGCTATCGCCCGCCGGGATTTTGCGCGACGCGGAGCAAGAACACGAAATCGCACTGGATCCCGACGAGCCATTGCAGCGGGTGCGCTGCCAGCGAAAACAATTTCAATTCAGCGCGCATGCTTCGCGCGAATCGCTGGTCGATTATGCAAAAAGACTCGCCCCGAAAAAAATCGTTCTCGTGCACGGCGATCCGCCCGCCGTGGCCTGGATGCACGCAAAATTGATTGTCGATCTTCCGAAGACAGACGTGATCGTGCCGACGCCCGGTGTGGAGATGGAACTGTGATCCAAAACCGTTGTCATCCCGAGCGGAGCGAGGGACCTCGAAAATGTTTTGGCGTCACGCCGACTACCCAGTGTAATCCTGGATCACGTGTGAGGTTCTTCGCTTTGCTCAGAATGACAATCGCGTGAGAGTCGTTTCCTGGAACATCAATTCGCTGCGCAAACGCCAGGACCGTCTCTTCGCCTGGCTGGAAAACAGAAAGCCTGACATCGTTTGTTTGCAGGAAACGAAATGCCCGGACGAGCAATTTCCCGCGCTCACGCTGCAATCGGCGGGATATCACTCCGCTTACCACGGCGAGAAATCGTACAACGGCGTTGCCATCCTTTCGAAATCGAAGCCGACTGACATGAAGGCATCGCTCTGTGATGAAGTTGTCGATCCACAGGCGCGCGTGATCTCGGCGAAGATCGACAATGTGCGTGTGTTTTCGATCTATGCGCCGAACGGTCAGGCGGTTGGATCGCCCGCTTACGAATACAAACTGAACTGGTACCGGCGCTTGCGCGATTGTTTGGCGAAAGAGAAAGATGTCGATCTTGTCGTGTGCGGCGATTTCAACGTCGCGCCCCAAGAAGTCGATGTGCACGATCCTGAATTGTGGCGCGGTGCCATCATGTGTTCGGAGGCCGAGCGCGCGGCCTTTCGCGAATTATGCGATATCGGTTTGGTCGATACCTTGCGAATTCACCACAAGGAATCCGGCCTGTTTACCTGGTGGGATTATCGAATGCTTTCCTTTCCAAAGAATCGTGGTCTGCGGATCGACGCAGTCCTCGCCAGTAAATCGCTCGCAAAAAAAAGCGTAGCCGCAGGGATCGATCGGGAAATGCGCAAAGGAAAAGAACCTTCCGATCACGCGCCGATTTGGGCAGAATTCAATCTGTAGCGGCGGTCTATGATCGCCGATTGAAATGAAAATTCGCCTCCGCGTTTCCAATCCGCCGCCGAAGCCGCTCATGATTTGGGACGGCGAATGTCATTTTTGCCGGCATTGGATCGAGCGTTGGCGCGTCATCACCGCGGGCGCAGTCGATTACGCAACCTATCAAGAAGGCGCGGCGCGATTTCCAGAAATCCCACCCGAACAATTTCAGCGCTCGGTCGTCTTCATCGACAGCAACGGTGAAGTTTTTTTCGCGGCCGAAGCGGTCTATCGCTCACTCCGATCTCGATCTTCGCGAAAGTGGTTGTCGTGGAGTTACGACCACGTTCCCGGTTTCGCCGCTATTTCGGAATTCGCATATGGGATGATCGCGCGAAATCGAACATTCGGTTCGGCATTCACTCGACTGCTTTGGGGCAGGGACGTGCGACCGCCGACGTATTTCTGGGCGAGAAAATGGTTTCTGCGCTCGCTCGGCGCCATCTATCTCGTCGCATTCATATCGCTCTGGGTGCAAGTGATTGGGCTGGTCGGTGCAAAAGGAATCTTGCCGGTGAATCAGTTTCTTTCCTCGGCCTACAGCCAGATTGGCCTGCATGCGCTGCCGATGTTTCCGACGCTGTGCTGGTTCAATACCAGCGACCTCTTCCTCTATCTCCTTTGCGGCGGTGGCGTGGTTTTATCGCTGCTGCTCATTTTTGAAATCGCGCCGGTCGTCTCGCTCATCGGGCTGTTTGTTTTCTATCTGTCGCTCACCATCGCCGGCCAAACCTTCCTTAGTTTTCAATGGGACATCCTGCTGCTTGAAGCCGGTTTCTTGTCGATCTTTCTCGCGCCTTGGACGGCAAACGCCCCGGTCTCGAAGGCGGCCGTTTTTCTGCTGAAGCTCCTTCTCTTCAAGTTGCTCGTGATGTCGGGGATGGTGAAGCTCACTAGCGGCGACGACTGCTGGTGGAATCTGACCGCGCTCGATTATCACTATTGGTCGCAACCGTTGCCGACAATTTTTGCGTGGTGGGCCGATAAGCATCCACAGTGGCTCAAACATTTTTCGGTCGCGTTTTGTCTCGTCGTCGAAATCATCGTCCCGCTCTTTATCTGGGCGCCGCGCCGCCCGCGCCTGGTCGCCTTTGGATCGATTGTTTTCCTGCAGATCGCCATCGCTTTAACCGGGAACTATTGCTTCTTCAATTTGCTGACCATCGCGCTTTGCTTGCTGCTGATTGATGATGCGACTGTAGCCGCGTCGCTCAGCGACGCGCCGACGTTTCGCGGAGCGAAACGGCTACAACAACGATTGTCGATCTACGGTGCGGTTGCGACCATCATTGTTACGCTGCCGGTAAACGCCTGGCTGATTTTCAAGGCCTTCAAACCGGAGGCGGAATGGCCGCGCCCGCTTGCCTTCGTTTACGAACGTATCGAGCCGTTTCGAATTGCGAACGGCTACGGACTTTTCCGTGTGATGACTAAGGACCGCCGTGAAATCATCCTCGAAGGCAGCGCGGACGGGATTGATTGGGTGCCGTACGAGTTCAAATGGAAACCGGGCGATGTGAAGCGTGCGCCCGGCTGGTGCGCACCACATCAGCCGCGGCTCGATTGGCAAATGTGGTTCGCCGCGCTCGGCACATACGATCAGAACCGATGGTTTGTTCGACTAACGATTTGTCTCCTGCAAGGAAATGGCGATGTGGCAAAATTGCTTAAGTCCAATCCTTTTCCCAATACACCTCCCCGTTATATCCGGGCGGTTTCGTATCGCTATCGGTTCACGACCGCGGCCGAACATCGTCAAACCGGCGCTTGGTGGAAACGGACCGAGCTGGGTCAATATTTGCCGACGATCTCACTGCAGCAGAACCGCTAAGATCGACAAGTGGCGTCGCTCGGTTGAGCGCGCGCCTAACTAGGATACCTTCCCTGCGTGCCGAAGGAAGAACAGATCGTGACCGAAGGAACGGTGACCGAGGTGTTGCCGGGTACCATGTTTCGTGTCGATCTTGGCGGACAGCGTAAGGTCCTCGCGCATATTTCCGGCAAAATGCGCAAGCATTTCATCCGCATCGTGCCTGGCGATAAAGTTTCGGTGGAACTTTCCCCCTACGATCTAACCAAGGCGCGGATCATTTTCCGCGAACAGTAAGCGCAATTCGCGCCTGGATTGCGTTTCGTTTTTAGAGGATTTATTGGTGTGGCGTTTGCTGAAAAGGCAAACCGCACAGATAGTTGGACTCACAAATTAACTGGAGACTTACAAATGGCTGAGGAACACAAAACCCATCGAGGCGCGCCTGACGCGCAGGACAAGTTGGAAAGCAGCAGAACGCACGCGCGGAAGGCGGCCGAGGATTTGAGATCGGCCGCGGGCGCGGTCGCAAATGAGTATCGCGACAAAGCCGAGCAAGCCTGGGACGATGCCCGTGACCGCGTGCGCACGTTTCAGGACGACGCCGAGCAATATGTGCGCGAAAATCCAACCAAAGCGGTCGTGACCGCTTTGGGGATCGGCTTCGTGCTCGGGATGATCTTCCGGCGTTAATCGCCGCCCAGGATGGAGACGCGGTTCCGCAATCCGGCGGGACGCGCCGGTTTTTTCGGCCACCTGCTGGCGCTGGTTGATGCGCTGGTATGTTTCTTCGAGAGCCGGTTTGCGCTTTTCAGCAAAGAATCGAAAGCGGCCCTGGCTCGGGTGCTTGCCCTTTTGCTGCTCGTGGTCATAGCGCTTTTGTTTCTTGCTTTCGGCTACATTTTTCTCATCGCTGGCGCGGTGATCACTGTCGCCACGATGGTGCAGGTTTCGTGGATATGGATCGCATTGATCGCTGCGGGCGTGCATATTCTGTTGGCGCTGATTTGCCTCCTGATTGCTCGCGCCATCATACGTAAACCCGCGTTTCAGGAGACCGCGGCTGAACTAAAGAGAGATCGAGAATGGCTAAGGAATTTGGACGAAACGACGATCCCGCCGACGAGCTGAAAGCCGAGATCGCACGGTCACGCGATCTGGTGGCGCGCGAAGTGCGCGGACTGCGTTATGAGTTCGATATTCCGCGGAGAATCAAGCGCTCCTTCCGCGAGCAAACGCCGCTCTGGATCGGAGCCGCGGTCGTCGTCGGAACTCTCTTCGTCATGATGTCCGCTCGAAAGAAGAAGATTTATGTCGATGCAAAAACTGGCGGCAAACCAAAGAGTAGATTTCTCCGGGCTGGGTTCGCCTTGGGCGCATTGCGAATTGCGGCCAGCCTGCTTAAGCCGATGATCGCGAATTTCATCACCAAAAAGGTGGGTGATTACGCGAGCAGCAATCGTCCGGCGGAAAAGTGGTGATGTCGTTTTAGGTTTACGAGAAAACTGCGGCGCGTAATGATTCGGCGCGCTCATGACAGCAAAATCTCAGGCCGCGCGATCGCATCCTTTGAAGCACGTCGACAATTACTTGTCGATCGGGCAGGAGTCCGGCGCGTCTGATGTTCATTTGGGTGTAAATGCGCCGCCATTGTGGCGATTGCATGGAACCTTGCAGCCGATCTGGCCGGATGCGCCGGCGCTCACTTCCGAGAACACTCTGGCTTTAGCGGAAGGTTTTCTTTCGAACCTGCACAAAACGCAACTGAACGAACGCGGCGACGCCGATTTTGCCTACGCGAATTCGCTCGGTCGTTTCCGCACCAGCGTAGTGCGCCAACGGCTCGGTGTCGATCTTGTCTTCCGCATCATCAACACAAAAGTGCGAACGATGGATGAGCTCGGTTTGCCCGGTCACCTCAAATTGCTTACGCGTTATCAGAATGGCTTGATTCTCGTCACTGGCTCCGTCGGTAGCGGCAAATCGACGACACTCGCTGCACTTGTTGAGCAAGTGAACATCGAGCGGCGCGAACACATCATTACGCTCGAAGATCCTATCGAGTACGTGTTCGAACCGAAAGGCTGTCACATTACGCAACGCGAAGTGCACACGCACACGCGCTCCTTCGCCGCTGCGCTCCGGGGTGCGTTACGCGAAGATCCCGACGTCATCATGGTCGGCGAGATGCGCGACCTCGAAACAATTTCCCTCGCCATCACCGCGGCAGAAACCGGTCATCTTGTTTTAGGAACGCTTCACACCGGTAATGCTTCGCGCACGCTCGATCGATTGCTCGATGTTTTCCCAGATGATCAACAGGAACAGATCCGCATCATGGTGAGCGAGTCGTTGCGCGGCGTCATCAGCCAACAACTAATTCCCAAGATCGACAATAGCGCCCGCGTGCTCGCTTTGGAGACACTCACCAACACACCAGCTGTTGCGAATGTTATCCGCGAAGCAAAGACCTATATGCTGCCCGGTATTATCCAAACCGGAAAGAAACAAGGCATGCAACTAATGGACGACGCACTTGTCGATCTTCACCAGCGAGGCTTGATCAACGCCGACGAGACCTACGCTCGTTCCGAGCAGAAGCAACAAATGCGAACACATCTGAAGATGTGAAAATCCCAAGCACCAACCTCCAAATCCCAAAGAAGCTCCAAGCTTCAAGCTCCAAACTGCGCGTTCGCGCGGTGGTTTTGAATGTTGGAGCTTGGGATTTCCCTGGAACTTGGGATTTGGGATTTGGGATTTAGAGATCATGGCTTATCTCGACGAGTTCCTCAGCGTGATTGTCGATCAAGGCGGGTCCGATCTGCACATCGGCGAAGGACAACCGCCGAAGATGCGCAAGCACGGCGACGTTGCGCCGATTCGCGCGGAAGTGGTGTCGCGCGATGAGGCGTTGTCGATGTTGAGCGAAGTTTGCGGTCCGCATAAATGGAACATTTTCGAGGAACGCGGCGATCTCGACTTTGCCTACGAGATGGATCGACATTCGCGTTTTCGCTGCAATTACCTGAAGCAAACCAACGGCTACGGTGCGGTCTTTCGTTTGATTCCGACGAAGATCGCGACACTCGAGCAGCTCGGCGTTCCACTGGTCGTAAAAGAATTCGGGCACCTGCGCGGCGGTCTTGTTCTCGTCACCGGCCCGACTGGCTCAGGAAAATCAACGACGCTGGCGGCCCTGATCGATTACATCAACGAGAATTTTTCACGGCACATCGTCACGATCGAAGAACCAATCGAGTTCGTGCACGAGAACAAACGCAGCATTATTACCCAGCGTGAAGTCCCGGGCGATTCGGAATCATTTCCCGTGGCGTTGAAAGCCGCGCTGCGCGAAGACGCCGATATTGTCCTTGTGGGCGAGATGCGCGATCTCGAAACCATTTCGCTCGCCCTGACCGCTGCCGAAACCGGACTGCTTGTTTTCGGAACGTTGCACACGAACAACGCGCGCAAGACGGTCGATCGGATGGTCGACGTTTTTCCGGCGTCGCGGCAGGCACAAGCGCGCGCCATGCTGGCCAACTCACTCCGTGGCGTTCTGGCACAATTGCTTTTGAAAAAGACGGACGGATCAGGACGAGTTGCGGTAAATGAAATCCTGATCGCGAACGCGGCTGTCTCCGCGATCATCCGCGAAGGCGCCACCCAGAAACTCCAGGACGTGATCGTCTCCGGCAAAGGGCAGGGGATGCAATTTATGGACGACGCGATCTGGGCACTCTTGCAACAGGGAACTGTCAATCCCCACGAAGCCTTCATGAAGGCGATCGATAAGAACCGTTTCAAGAAATTCCTGCCGCCGGAAGAAGAACACCTTGGCGACGCGGCCGGCGCGGTCCCCGACGATGAGCAACGTGCTCGCGGCGACTTCGTTAAGCGGGTTGCGGCAAAGACCCCTCGGCGTTAGGCCCCCCGCCCACGTTGACAATGAAAAGGGCGGGTGATAAGGTCGCGCGAATTTCCGCCGAAGGTTGCGCCGGGCGGACCGGAAAGCGGTAGAACGGAAAGCTTTGCATACGTTACTGAACAGTCAGGTGCTCGTCTTGAATCGTCTCTGGCAGGCGGTCAACATCTGCACGGCGCGCCGCGCCTTCTCACTCGTTTACGCCGGCCACGCCCACGTCGTTTCATCTGACGATGCGAATAATTTCCTAACGCACGATTTCGAAAGTTGGCGCGACTTCTCGACCGATGCCCCCGATCACGAATTGGTCACGACCATTTCATGGAAAATCCGCGTGCCGCGCGTGATCGTGCTGCTCTTTTTCGATCGGTTGCCGAAGAAGGAAGTGAAGTTCACTCGCCATAATGTTTTCGAGCGCGACAAAAACACCTGCCAGTATTGCGGCGAGTTGTTCGATCGCAACGATTTGAATCTGGATCACGTCGTGCCGCGCGATCGCGGCGGAATGACGACGTGGGAAAACGTGGTTTGCTCGTGCATCCCGTGCAATACGCGCAAAGGCAACCGCCTGCCGCAGGAAGCACACATGACATTGATCCGGAAGCCGAAGCGGCCTAAGTGGCGCCCATTCCTGCACGTGACGTTTTCATCGCCGCAGCACGAGAGCTGGCGGCACTTTGTCGATCTTGCTTACTGGAACGTCGAGTTGAGCGACTGATGTCGCTTAGCCGTTAAAAGGTTACAACCGTTACAAGGTTAAATGGGTCAAATCTGGTGTAACTTTGTAACTCTTGTAACGATTTAACGCTTCAACGCCTGCAGAATCGGTTGCGGATAAATTCCGAGCCAAATAATCGCGACGATCAGTCCGCTAATCATCAATCGCGACAAACCACTCACTGGGATGATGTCGATCTTGTCCGTGGGTTGCCAATACATCGCGCGCACGACTTTGAGATAATAATAGAACCCGCAGCCGACCGTGATCACGCCCACCACTACGAGCGCGGTTTGATGTTGGGCAATGGCTGCGGCGAAAATGAAAAATTTTCCGAAGAAACCAGCCGTGAACGGAACGCCCGCGAGAGAAACCATCGCGATTAGCATGGCGAAGGCGAGAAAGGGCGACCTCTTCGCCAATCCGTCGAAGTCGGAGATTCGCTCACCAGTTTGTTTGGCGACGATGATCAGGACGGCGAAGCTCAATAACGTCATTAGCAAGTACGCGACTAGATAAAACGTCACCGCCCGACCGTCGACGCAGGCAATGCCGATGAGCAGATACCCGGCGTGCGCAATACTCGAGTAGGCGAGCAGTCGCTTGAGATTGCCCTGCGGAAGTGCCGCCAGATTTCCGTAGATCAATGTGAGCAGCGCGATCAACACAATCAGGCGATCCATGTGTGGTAACATGAGGAAAGGTTTCAACACGCGAAAGAGAACAACGAAGCCTGCGGCCTTTGAACCGACCGAGAGATACGCAGTTACCGGCGTGGGCGCGCCTTGATAAACGTCCGGCACCCAGATTTGAAATGGCACCGCCGCAATCTTGAAGCCGAGCCCGACCAGGACGAGCACGGCCCCGAAGAGCGCGCCACCTTGCTCGGCATTTGGATTTTCTAACACCGCGGTAACGCGCGCGAGATTTGTCTGGCCGGTCGCCCCAAAAATCCAGGTGATCCCGTAAACCAGAAAGGCGGTCGCAACTGCACTTAGAATCAAATACTTCACGCCCGCCTCGAGTGAGACTGGATTGTTCTTGTCGAAGCCGACGAGCACATAAAACGAAATCGTCACCAGCTCGAGCGCGACGAAGATCATGATGAAGTCGATCGCCGAGACCAGATACATCAGTCCGGCGCAGGTAAAAATCGGGAGAGCGAAAAATTCGCCAAGCGCAAATGAAGACGTCGATTCTGGCGCGTAATCGATCATCATGATCGTCACGAGAATGGTCGTGATTAGCGCGAACCGTTTGAAGAAGATCGACAACGGATCGGCCGTGTAAAAACTCCAGAATCCGCTCGCTTGATCGACAATCGGACTCGGGCCGAGAAACCAGGTCGCAATCAGGACCGCGGTCAATCCGCCAATGGCGGCGTAGGCAAGCGCGCGTTTGTCGACGTTTTTGAGGAACGCTTCAAACATCAGGATGACGACACCCAGAACGAGCACGGCAATCTCAAGATTGGGCGGAGGGATCATCGCGATTGGCTAACGTGTAAATAAGGACGAAGCGACGGCGAAAGAAGTCGGACGAAAGATTGCGGATAAGATCCAAACCAAAGAAGCGCGGCAATGAGCAATGCCACCGGGACGCGCAGGCCGGCGCGAAGATCGACAATGTCATTCCAACGCTCGGCCATTGTTCCCCAAAAAACTTTTCGATAAGCGCGCAGCATGTAAACGGCAGAGATCACGACACCCCAAAGTGCAAGGACGGTGGCGACTTGAAAGATGTGGAACCGGTCCATTTCCCAGTCGCTCCGGAACGCGCCGAAAAATACCATGACTTCAGCGGCGAAGTTGGCAAAACCGGGCAAACCAACTGTGGCAAAGGCGCCAAAACCAAAAGCGAGCCCCGCAAACGGCATCACTTTGGCGAGTCCGCCGAGCTCATCGAGCACGAGAGTGCCGGTGCGCTTTCGTAATTCGCCGGCGATACCAAAAAGCAGCGCGATGGAAAGGCCGTGGGCGAACATCAAAATGGCGGCGCCAGTTGTGCCGAGAATGTTCGCGCTCGCGATCCCGAGAAAAATGTAGCCCATGTGCATGACGCTCGAATAACCGAGCATCCAATCGAGTCGCTTCTGCGCAATTGTGACCAGGCCGATATAAATGATGTTGCCGAGCAAAAGCAGAATAAGCAGATCGCTCCAATAGCGTGCGCCCGCGGGTAGGAGCGGAAGCGCCAACCGGAGCAAACCATAGAGGCCGAATTTTTTCAGCACACCGGCATGCAGCATCGCCGCGGGCGCGGGCGCGGCGGCATACGCCTCCGGCGCCCAGGTGTGAAACGGGAAGAGCGAGATCAAAATGCCGAAACCGACAAGGAGCAGGAGGTAAATATTTTGCTGCGCGTCCGGTGCGATCTGACCGGCGGCTGCTTTCAAAGAGGGAATGTCGAACGTGCGCAAAGCGGGCGGCACGCTTTGATAGAGCAGAATCAATCCAAGCAAGAGAATGAAACTCCCGACCGCGAGATAGATCGTGATCTTCCAGGCCGCGGCGTAGCGATTGCCGCTTCCCCAAATGCCGATGAGCAAAAACGTCGGGATGAGCGCAAGCTCGTGAAATGCGTAAAAGAAAAAGAGATCGAGCGACGCAAACGCGCCGATCGCGCCACCGGAGATGAAAAGCAGGCACGCGTAAAAGGCGTGTTCGTGATTGTCGATCTTGCCGGTAAACCAAACCGCCGCCAGCGTCACGATCGCGGCCAGCAAAATCATGATCAGACTCAAACCGTCCAGTCCGACGGTGAAACTGAGACGCCACTCGGGCGAAATTGGAAAGGACCTGACAAATTGAAAATCGCCTCCCGACGTGTCGAACAGAACGAAGGCGAGAAAAGACAAAGCAAGGGTTGCGATCGAGGCGCCGAGCGCTGTTTTGCGCGCGGGCGCGCCCACCGTAATCGAAACCGCGGCGATGATTGGAATGAAAATGAGAAGCAGGAGCATCAGTGGAAAATGGCGAAGTAGATGATGGCGACGATGCCGAGCCCAAATAGAAACGCGTAAGCCTGCAAATTGCCGACCTGAATAAAACGCAAAAGCGCGCCGAACCCCCACGTTCCGCCCGCCGTCCCGCCAACTGCGCCGGCATCGATGATCCAGCGATCGAAGAACGCCGCGATTCGCGCGAGAAATTCCTGCGTCGATTGAATGAGCCAATCGTAAAGCTCATCGAAATAAAATTTGCGGCGGAGAATCTCGACGTCGATTGGGTCGCTCGTTCGGTTTCGATAGAAAAAGATGCCGAAACCCGCGCCGACGAGCATTGCGGCAACTGCGAGCGCGGGTACGAGCAACGTCGCCTGCTCTTCGTGTGGGATTGGAAGAAATCGTTCGGCGAAAAATCCGAAGCCGCCGACCAGCGCGAGCAGCGCGAGAACGATCAACGGACCGGTCATGACCAAGGGCGCTTCGTCGCTGTCGCGCGCTATGTCCGTGCGCGGTCTGCTGAAGAAGACCACCACCAGCATGCGCAAGACGTAAAAGGCGGTGAGAAACGCCGTGAACAAACCGACAGCGAAGATCGACATGTTGCGTTCGTAGGCGACGGCGAGGATTGCGTCTTTGCTAAAAAATCCGCTAAACGGCGGACAGCCGATGAGCGCGAGCGCGCCGACAGAAAACGTCAGGAAAGTGATCGGGAGATTTTTGGCGAGCCCACCCATTTTCCAAATGTTCTGCTCGTGATGCAGCATCACGATGATGCAGCCGGCGCCGAGAAAGAGGAGCGCTTTGAAAAACGCGTGCGTAAACAAATGGAACATCGCCGTTTCGTTCGACGCGAGCCCGACCGCCATCACCATGTAGCCAAGTTGTGAAAGGGTGGAGTAGGCGAGGATACGTTTGATGTCGTCTTGTTGCGTCGCGATCAACGCCGCCATGACCGCGGTGATTGTTCCGATCCACGCGATGACGAGCAGAGCATTTTGCGATGCTTGAATGATGAAGCCGACGCGGACAAGCATGTAAACACCGGCCGCGACCATGGTAGCGGCGTGGATCAAAGCCGAGACCGGCGTTGGACCTTCCATCGCATCCGGCAACCAAACGTGCAGAGGGAACTGCGCTGATTTGGCGACGGCGCCGCAGAAGATCAGGAGCGCCGCGATCGCCAGATATGCGGGACTACTTGTGAGCGTCGATACACGCGCGGCAATGTCGTCAAAGGCGACAGATCCGATCGCCATCCAAACCATCAGGATGCCGAGCATGAATCCGAAATCGCCGACTCGATTCGTTAGGAACGCTTTCTTGGCCGCCTCCGCAGCGGTGTCGCGCTCGAACCAATGGCCGATCAAGACATAGGAAGTGAAACCGACCAGCTCCCAGAAGATAAAGAGCATCACGAAATTGTTCGCGAGGACGATGCCGAACATGGCGACCATGAAGAGCGAGAGCGCGGCGAAATAACGCGACTTCCCTTTGTCCTCGCGCATGTAACCGAGCGAGTAGATGTGGATAAGCGAGCCAACGCCCGACACCAGAACGAGCATGGTCTTGCTTAGCCTGTCGAGTGTGAGCCCGAGCAGAACTTTGAACACGTCGGGGATGTCGATCCATGTGAACTGAGCGGCAGAGATATCGGATCGCAGAAAAATCAGGCAACTGCAGACGAAGCTGCCAAGGACAGCCGCGACCGAGATGTAGCTACTCAGCGTTCTTGATCGTCGCGTGAAGAGCACGATCACAGCTGCCGAGCAAAGCGGCAGAAGTAATACGTACCAGGGAAGCGAGCTCTTCATGTCGATCTAAAATTTCAAACTGTTGATGTCTTCGACATGCGTGGTTTGCCGCGCGCGATACAACGCCACGATGATGGCGAGTCCGACGGCAACTTCCGCGGCGGCGACGGTGATGATGAAAAAGACGAAAATTTGCGCGCTGTAATTGGGCAGACCGCCTGGTTGGACGTGATATCGGGAGAAGGCGACGAGCGAAAGGTTCGCGGCGTTTAACATCAGCTCGAGCGACATCAAAATGATGACAATGTTGCGGCGCACCATCACGCCGGCGAAGCCGATGGTGAAAAGCATTCCGCTAACGAGCAGGTAATCGCCGAGCGTGACCATCTTAGCGCAGCTCGCGTTTGCTCAGCACCACCACTCCGATCGTCGCGACCAAAACCAGAACGCCGATGACCTGGAACGGAAGATTGTAACTCGAGAACAGCAGCGATCCGACGTTGTGGACGTCGTCGATTGTCGATCTTGTCAGCGGCGGAAACGGTTGGCTCGCGGCTTTGAAATTGCCCACGACATAAAAAATCTGGATGAGCAAAGCGAGTGCGACCACAGCTCCGCCAGTCGTGGCGACCCAGTTAATCTTGCGCAGTTTTTCGACGCGCAGATCGAGGAGCATGATGATGAAAAGAAAAAGCACCATGACCGCGCCGGCATAAACGAGCACCTGAATGATGCCGACGAAATAGGCGTCGAGCGACATGAAGAGCGCGGCCAGGCCGAGAAACGACACGACGAGACTGAGTGCGCTGGCCACCGGATTGCGATTGATCACGACGGCGGCGCCGAAGACCAGCATCAGCACAGCGAAGGGCCAAAATAAATAGGCAGGCACGATTTTTCGATTACTAACTCACGCATCCTTCCGAACGCGCTGTCATCCTGAACGGAGTGAAGGACCTCACACAAGCTCATTGAATACGCTACTTAGGTTGTGTTTTCTAAGCTTCGTAGGTGAGGTCCCTCGGTCCGAGCCGGACTGGCATTGTCTTCGCGGCTCGGGATGACACGTATTATTTTTTCTCGTTCCATTTCAAAACGACGCCGTGCATGACGCCGCCGATTTCGAGCAGCTTGTCTTTGTCATGCACCATTTCTTCGCGCGTGAAGCCGGTGATCGCGTAATCTTTGCGCAAAAAAATTGCCTGTTCCGGGCAAACCTCTTCGCACATGCCGCAAAAAATGCAGCGGATCATGTCGATATCGAATTCCTCCGGGTACTTTTCGACCTTGCCGAAGCGATCGGTTCGGGGGATCTCGCCCGGTGCGATCTTGATCGCGCGCGGCGGACAAATGAATTCGCAGAGCTGACAGGCGACGCAACGCACGCGTCCATCGGCATCGCGGACCAGAGCCGGTGCACCGCGGTAATAATCGGGCAGCATCGAGTCCGGTTTTTCTTCGGGATACTCCATCGTCACCTTGGTTCGTCCGAGCAGCATGTTCTTGAAATGGGTCAAGGTGATGAGCAATCCGCTCACGATCGCGGGCAAATACATCCGCTCGCGCCAGTTCAGGATGGGACGTGGAACGTAGAGGGCCATCAGGTTGGAAAATAGGCGATAATGATTGCCGCGAGAAAGATGTTCACCAGCGCGATCTCGAAAAAGAAAAGCCAGCCGAGTCGCATCAATTGGTCGTAGCGAAAACGCGGCAGGGTCCAGCGCACCCAGATAAAAAAGAACAGAAGCGCGGTAACTTTGGCGAAAAAAACGGCGATGTTGATTAGTCCGAAAATCCAGCCGCGCGAACCGTCTGGAATCCCGGGGAAATGCCAGCCGCCCAAAAACAGGGTCACGATGACGGCAGCACCGGTGATCATCGCTGCGTATTCGCCAAGGAAGAAAAGCGCGAATTTCATCGACGAATATTCGGTGTGATAACCGCCGGCGAGTTCCTGCTCGGCCTCCGGCAAATCAAAAGGCAGCCGATTGGTTTCGGCAAAGATTGCGATCATGAAAACCAAAAACGAAACCAGCATTGGAATGGCAAGCAGCCACTTGGCGGGATTGGTCCAATCACCGATGAACGGCGCGATGAACCAGCCGTGTTCGATCTGATATTGCACCACGGCGGTTAGCCGGAGTTGTCCGACCAGGAGAAAGATCGGGATGACGGCCAGGCCGAGCGAGAGCTCGTAGGAAATCATTTGCGAGCTGGAACGCACGCCACCGAGGAACGGATATTTGGAATTCGAGGCCCATCCGGCCAGGACAATGCCGTAGACGCCTAACGAGGCGATAGCGAAAACGTACAAGATCCCAACGTTGATATCGGCGATGACCATCGGCACGCCGAAGAGCGTGCTGCCGAAGGGGACGACCGCGATGGTGATGATCGCCGGCATCATCGCCAGACATGGCGCGAGCCAATAATAAAACTTATTTACTCCACTCGGAGTGAAGTCTTCTTTGAGCAGCAATTTCAAGACATCGGCGATCGGTTGAAAAAGTCCGGCTGGTCCGACGCGGTTCGGGCCCACTCGATCTTGAATGAATGCGCTGACACGGCGCTCGGCATAAACGCTGTAGGAAACCATCGGCAGAATGACGAGGAAGATGATGCCGAAAATTTTGAGCAGCGACGTGAATATGAGCGAATACTCCATGTCGATCTTAACGGCCGGGTGGCCGCTTTGCTTCCGCCAGTTCGATTTCGGTGGATTTAGGTGCGGGAGGCGGCGCGGGTGATTCGTTGATCTCCATCACTTGAACGCCAAGATCGCCGATCTTGCTCAAACTTAATCCGGCGAACTGCGGCACCGCTTCGCTCATCTGCCGAAACACATCGTCGATGGAAAAGATTCCGTTACTTCCGGTCAGCGCATGATGGAGATCGCGCAGAATTTCCCAGTCGTCGCGGGCTTGGCCGGGCGCACGCACCGCGCGATTCAGTTTTTGTAGTCGGCCATCGCCATTGATCATGGAGCCGCGCTTCTCCGCGAAGGCGAACGACGGCAACAGCGCAGTCGCATAGGGCGTCGCGTCGCTCGCCAAGATATCCATCAAGACAAATGCGGGGAGACTCGAAAGCTGCTGGATGGAGAGCCCGAATTTCAACGGGTTCTCACCGAGCGCGACCAGCGCTTTCACTTGGCCGGACGAAATCGCTTCGGCAATCGCGGGCAGCTTTGCGCCCGGATTTGTCGTTAGTCCGAGAAGTCGTGCGCCGCACGTGTTTGGATTGCGGTCTTCGCTCAGCAGAATGTCGTCGCCGAGCCCGCGGCGAGGGACGATGTCGATCCATTGCACATCGAGCGCGCGCGCGATCTGCGCAGTCAGCCAAAGCTCCTCATTCGTCATGCGTCCCGACGCGACAATTGCGATGTCCCATCCGGAAAAATGTTTCAATTGCTGCGCGGCATGCATGATCGCCGTTTTCCAATCGGCTGAAATCAGTTTGCCATCGTGAAAAATCTTCGGCTCCAACAGCCGGCGTTCCGATTCGACATAAGCGAAATTCAATCGCCCGTAATCGCACATCCAGGTGCAGTTGACCGCATCGTTTTCGCGCGGCGTTTGCCGGTAAATCACATCTTCGCGCGTGCCAATGATCGTGTTGCATCCGGTCGCGCAGCTCGTGCAAATGCTTTTCGTCTCTTTCAAAAACCAGACACGCATTTTGAAACGAAAATCGGTCGAGGTCAGCGCGCCGACCGGACAAATATCCACGGTGTTGAGCGAATAATTATTTTCGAGTCGCTTGCCCGGATGTGCCGTTAACACTGTGTGGCTGCCACGATCGACAAAGCCAAGCACGTCGTCCTTTGCGATTTCCTGACAAAAGCGAATGCAACGCGAGCAAAGAATACAACGCTCATCATCGAGTGTGACACGCGGCCCGAGCTCCACGTTCTTTGGCTTCTTCACTTTGTTCTCGAGAAAACGCGATGACTGATCGCCGTACTCGACGCTGAACTCCTGCAGCTGACATTCGCCCGCTTGATCGCAAATCGGGCAATCAAGTGGATGATTAATGAGCAAAAATTCCATCACGCCGCGCTGGCATTCCTTGACCAGGGGCGAATTTGTTCGAACGCCCATTCCTTCCGACACATCTTGTGCGCAGGAAATTTGCGGGCGCGCCATCCAGTTGATAATCGGTTTGCCGTCGGCGCCGAGCTCGGGTTTGCGATCGGGGCCCATCTTCGGCATGCCCATCTCGATCAAACACATTCGGCAATTGCCCGGTGAACTGAGGTTTTTGTGATAACAGTAGCGCGGCACATAACTGCCGGCCCGCTCGCAGGCTTCGATCACGCGCGTGCCCTTTGGAAACTGATGCCACACGCCATCGATCTGGACGTTGAACATCGGCGGGACGTTGGATGTTTGATCAGTCATTAAAAATGAATCAGGAAAGCAGGAAAAAAGGAAAAGAGGATTTACAACGTAATCTCGTCATCGTGGTCGTTTTGATTCGGCAACTCGCGACAAAAGCGTTTTATGGTCAGCGGCGACGTCGCGAAATTTAGAAGCAGGCCATCTTCAAGACTCGTCGCCTTTAAATAACTTCGGCCGATGGCGAGATGAATGTCCTCCAGCGTGCTGATCGCTTTCAATTCAACGACGATCTGATCCTCAACAAGGAAATCGAGCCTGTGTTCGCCGATTTGATGGTCCTTGTAAAAAAGAGGAATTGGCTTCTGGCGAATGAACTGGACTCCGCTCAGCGCAAATTCAACCGCCAGCGCTTCTTCATAAATGCTTTCCAAAAAACCAGGGCCGAGTTCGCGGTGCACACGAATAGCCGCGGCGATGATCCGATCAGTCAATTCGCGGTTCCGCAACCTTCCTGCTTTCCTGCTTTCCTGATTCATTCTTAGATCGTTCCAGCAGCTCCCGCTTTTTCCCAACCGGGATCGTGCGCCATGGGCACAGTCGGGATTGTTTCTTCTTCGATCAGTTCTTCCGCGGTGATCTCCGGCGGTAACGGCGGCGGTACCGGCTTTCTCGCGCGCGCGGAAAATTCATCCGGGAATTTCTCGACAAAACTTTGCGTCGGCCACGCGCAAGCCTCGCCAAACGCGCAGATGGTTCGGCCGGCAATATTATCGCCGATCGTTTTCAACGTGCGCGGGTCTTCGGTCACGCCGCCGCCACGTAGCATCCGGTCGGTGATCTTCTGCATCCAAAGCGATCCTTCGCGGCAGGGCGTACACTGGCCGCACGACTCGTGCGCGTAAAACTCATTGATATTGTTCAGCGTCCAAACCATGTCGCGCGAATCGTCCAGCACGATCACGCCACCGGAGCCAGCCATCGAGCCGGCCGCCGCGAGCGAATCGAAATCCATCGGAATCTGATCGATCGTCATTTCGCGCTCGAGCATCGACCCGTCCGGCTGTTTTTCTTTGATCTTGAATCGTTCGTCGGCGCGCAAAACCTTTGCCGAGCTGCCGCCCGGAATGACCGCTTTTAACATGCGCCCGGGATTCAATCCGCCCGCCATTTCGTAAATGAGTTGCCCCATCGTGACGGCGCCGACTTCGATTTCAAAATAACCGGGACGTTGCACATCGCCGCTTACGCAGACAATGCGAGTGCCAGTGTTGTTAGGGCGACCCATGCGCGAGTACTCCGCTCCGCCCATGGCGATGATGTGCTTCACGTGGCAAAGCGTCTCGACGTTGTTCACGATCGTCGGACTCATGTAGAGACCGAGCACGGCCGGAAAGTAGGGCGGCTTGATCCGGGGATAGGCGCGCTTGCCTTCGAGCGACTCGATCAGTCCGGTTTCTTCGCCGCAGATGTAGGCGCCGGCGCCGCGATGAATATGAACATCCACATCGAATCCGGAGCCGAGAATGTTTTTGCCGAGGAACTTGTGCGCGCGCGCTTCCTCGATCGCGTGCTCGAGAATCTTCGCACCCTCGGAAAATTCGCCTCTGATATAGATGTAGGCGGTGTGCGCGTTGATCGCGAAACAGGAGATGAGAATTCCTTCGAGCAGTTGATGTGGATCTTCCTGGATGATGTAGCGGTCTTTGAAGGTGCCCGGTTCCGATTCGTCGGCATTGCAAATTAAGTAGACTGGTTTCTTCTCATCAGTCTTGATGAAACTCCATTTCACGCCGCACGGAAACCCGGCACCGCCGCGTCCTCGCAGACCGGAGGTCTTCACTTCGTTTACGATGTCGGGACGCGACATCTTCAACGCTTTCTTCAATTGATCGTAACCTCCGTCTTTGAGGTAGGTGTTGATGTCGATCTTCCAACCTTTCCGGCCGATGTTTTTGAAGATAAGACGACGCTCGAGCGGATGAGGCGATACCTGATGCTTAATGTTTCCTGTTTGATTCTGCAGCACATCGATGACGGATTCGCCGCGGACATTTTCGTGCAGGACTTCATTGATCATGCAGACAGGTGCGGTGCCGCAACTGGCTAGGCACTCCACGAATTCGATACTAAAATTTCGATCAGGACTTACGGAAACGGGATGGTGCATTCCGTTGTGGTCGGTGTGGCGTTGGATGCCGGTGGCTTCGCACAATTTGTCCATGACCTGATAACTACCTGCCATCGCGCAGCTGAGCGTGCGACAAACGCGAATATGCGTTTTGCCCGCCGTCTGCTGGCGAAACATCGGATAGAATGTGACCAGCTCGAGAATGTTGATCGGTTGCAGACCGAGTTTGGCCGCGATCCAATTCACGCCTTCATCGCTGATGAAGCCGAAATGTTCCTGCCAAAGATGCAGCAACGGCATCGCCGCGCTCCGTTGTCGATCTTGCGGATAACGCGCGATCGCATCCTGCATTTTCCGCTCTAACTCGGCGGGAACGCGTGTGCTCGTCGAGTCCACAGAACGAAAAACTTAATCGGTGAAGGTGCTCTCCTTCGATTGCACTTTGTCGTCTTTGAAAACGATCGTGGCCGCGTCTTTGCCCTGTCGATAAACGTAGGTCGTCTTTTTCATGACGATGAAATCCTTGTTATCGATCGAGCTGGGCGGGCCCAGGATCGATTCGACCTGTTTCTTGGACATTCCCTCGGTCACTTCGTCCACGTTTGCCTTGGTGATGCGCTTCCCGCTGCAACCGCCGATTCCGATTACGAGCACGAGTAGGAGCACGAATCTCGTTATTCTTTGTAAGATCGACATGTTCATCTGTCGCATTCCCCCATGACGAAGTCCAGACTTCCGAGCACGGCCGGAACGTCGCCGACCATGTGGCCGGGCAGGAGCTCGGGCAGGATACTCAGGTTTACAAACGACGGCGCGCGAATCTTCAATCGGTACGGGACGCCGCCGCCTTTGCTGTTGATGTAAAAACCGAGCTCGCCCTTCGGATTTTCCGCGGCGAAATAAACTTCTCCCGGCGGCGCCTTCAATCCTTCCGTCACCACGATGAAATGATGGATCAGTTCCTCCATCTTGGTCATGACGTGCGATTTCGGTGGGAGCATGTTTTTCCAATCGGCGACGTTGATCGGTCCGCTCGGGAGCTTGTCGATGACCTGTCGCAAAATATGCGCGCTCTGTCGCATCTCTTCGATCCGCACCAGATAACGGTCGTAGCAATCACCCGCGCTGCCAGCCACGACATCGAAATCGTACTGCTCGTAATCGAGATAGGGATGTTTGCGTCGTAAATCGTGTTCGACGCCGCTGCCGCGCAGATTCGGACCAGAGAGCGCGTAGGCAATTGCACGATCTTTCGTGATGACTCCGATATCTTTTGTGCGATCGACAAAGATGCGATTGCGCGTCAGCAGGCTGTCGCATTCGTGCAACGGCGCGTCGAACTGATCGAGAAACGCGCGCAAAGCGCGGATGAAATCGTCCGAGATATCGCGGATTTGCCCGCCCACGCGTGTGTAGGAGGTCGTGAAACGCGCGCCGCTGATCAATTCCCAAAGATCATAAATTTTTTCGCGTTGCGTGAAGGTGTAGAGAAACACCGTCATGGCGCCGAGATCGAGCGCCATCGCGCCCAGTCCCATCAAATGCGACGAGATGCGCGACAGCTCGCAGCAGATCACGCGGATGGCTTTGCCCCGTGGCGGAATGTCCCAGCCCATTAATTTTTCCACGGCCAGCGCGTAAGCGACGTTGTTAGCGAGCGGCGCGAGATAATCGAGCCGATCGGTGTAAGGCACGAACTGGTTGTATTGCATGTTCTCGGCGATTTTTTCGTCGCCGCGATGCAGAAACCCGACGTCGGGTGTCGCTTTGGTGATGATCTCACCATCGAGCTCGAGCACGAGGCGCAAGACTCCATGCGTCGCCGGATGCGACGGGCCCATGTTGAGCACCATCTTTTCGCCGATGTCGTCGTCGCCTTCATGGCGCAACTTGGCGTCCGCTGCGACCACGCGCGTCACTGGATCGGGCGATTCGATTTCGCGTACCGTGAATGCCATAAGATCGACAATCGTTATGCTCGCGACACCGTATCAGGGCGCAAGCGTAAAGTGCCGACGCAATCGCTCTTTATAGAGATTGCTTAATTTGGTCCCGGCGTTTTGTCCGGCACGCTCTGCAAAACGGGCGGCGGACTGTAAGGCGTTGGAGAATTGATCGCCGGAGGCGGCGGCGTGCTTTCTGGTGGGGGCGAGCTTTTGGCCGGAGGCAATTCTTGCGGCGTGGGAGAAGGTTTGGCGGCGGGAGTTGTTTTTTGTGAGATTGGGCGAGTCGATTTCTTGGCCGGCATCTTGTGGACGGACGAAGCGGTAGTTTTTTTAGACGATCTTGCGACCGGCGCCGGGACGAGGTGAACTACCACCGGGTTCGGGTAGAGAGAAGACGTTGCACCGCTCATCGCATCAACACCGACACCGACTACGACAGATCCAAGAATATTTCCCGCCATAGCCGTACCTCCAGTCGGGGAAAATTTGCTTTCAACTTTGACGGTCTGCGCAATGTAACCCGGTTTGGTAACCGTGAGAGTAAAGCTTTCCTTTCTGCTCTTAATAAATTTTGCTGGCGTTACACCTCGTTCACCCGTCGAAAGCTGCACGGCCGCCCCAGAAGGCTCGCTTTGCACATAAAGTTTATCGTGCACGCCGCGAGTGATTGTGGCGCAGGAAATGCAAAGAAATGGCAGGATTAAACACCAAATTCTGTTCATGGCGGTGGGACACTACTCGGCCGGTTGTCGATAGGCCATAAGAATCCTGCCGCAGCTCCATCGCTCGCAAGAAACAGAGGTTCACCGCACCAAATGCGCTCGCTCGATGAAGAGAACGCGATTAACTAACGAGAGCATGAAAAAGATTGCGCTGCTGTTTGTCGGGCAAGGCGCGCAAGCCGTGGGAATGGGATGCGCTTTGGCCGAGCAATTTCCCCTGGCTGGAGATTTGTGTGCCCAGACGGATCAGATCCTGGGCCGGAAATTGACCGACATCATGTGGAAGGGGCCGGAGGAAATGTTGACCAAGACGGTCAATTGTCAGCCCGCGCTTTTCCTGCACGGGCTCACTGCCCTCGCGGTCGTCCGCCAATTGTTTGGAGATTTTCCGGTCGACTGTGCCGCCGGTTTGTCGCTCGGGGAAATGACCGCGCACGCCGCCGCGGGCACGTTTGATTTCGAGACCGGACTGAAGTTGGTGCAGAAGCGCGGTCAATTAATGGATGAAGCCTGCGAGGCCACCATCGGAGGAATGGCGGCGATGATTGGTGGACTGGAAAATGACGTGCGCCGTCTGGCCGCGGATGAAGACGTCGATATCGCGAATATCAATGCGCCGGGGCAGATCGTGATTTCCGGCGAGCTGGCCAATGTGGAAGCAGCCATCGGTGTCGCGAAAGAGTACGGCATTCGACGCGCGACCCTGTTGAACGTCGCCGGCGCCTACCATTCGCGTTTGATGGAAAGCGCCTACGAAAAACTGGGAGACGCGCTTCTCGAAGTGCAAATGCAGCCCCCGCGTTTTCCGGTGATCAGCAACGTCACCGGCGAAGAAGTGCAAACGCTTCCGGAAATTCGCCGCACTTTGCGGGAACAAGTGACAGCCACGGTGCGTTGGCATGATTGCATCGAGCGGATGCTGTCGCGCGGCTGCGACTTTTTTATTGAGCTGGGATCGGGGAACGTTCTGGCCGGTTTGGTGCAACGCATTCGCAAAGGCACCGCGGTCGCTTCGGTCGGCGATCCGGAATCGGCCCGGCAATGTATCGAGCGAATGCGCGCCGGCTTGTAGCCGCTTCGCTCTGCGAACCGTGCGCGTCGCCTGGAAGGCAACGGCTACAGAAGATCGACAATCGCATTTGGTCATCGTAATTTTCGCGCATGAATCTGCCCGAGCGCATCGACGCCGACTTGAAAGACGCCATGCGCGCCAAAGACGCGCTAAAACTTAGCGTATTGCGCATGCTCAAAGCCGCGCTCAAAAATGCGGCCATCGAAAAATCCGGCGCTGATGCCGAAGTGAGCGACACCGAAGCGGTACAAGTCATTCGCAAACAAGTGAAGCAACGTCAGGATTCGATTGAAAGCTTTGAGAAAGGTGGCCGCGCTGAGCTTGCTGCCAAGGAAAAAGAGGAATTGTCGATCTTGCAGTCCTATCTGCCACAAGCGATGAGCGCAGGGGAAATCGCGCAGGCTGTGCGCGAGACAATTGCTGAAGTCGGCGCGACATCGAAAGCGCAGATGGGGATTGTGATGAAAGCGGTGCAGGCGAAAGTTGCCGGCCGCGCTGACGGCAAAACGCTGAGCACGGAAGTGCAGAAGCAATTGTCGCCCTAATTCGCGAAATGCTAACGGCCATCATCGTCGCCGCCGGCAGTAGTCGCCGCGTGGGGTTTGATAAACTTTTTGCGCCGATTAATGGCAAACCGGTCATCGCACACACGATCGAGGCATTTGAGCGCGCCGATTCCGTTAACGAGATCATCATCGTGGCGCGCCAAGATCGACATAGTGAGATGGAAAGAATTGTTTGCGAGCAGGGCGGGAAAAAAGTGCAAGCGGTTGTGATTGGCGGCGAACATCGCCAGGATTCAGTCCGCGCTGGTCTCGCTCGTCTGGGATCAAGCGCTCGTTACGTCGCCGTGCATGACGCGGCCCGGCCGCTGATCACTCCGCAACAAATCGAAAGCGTCTTTGCAAAATGCCGCGAGCATGGCGCCGCCGCACTGGCTGAACCGATCAGCGACACGCTGAAACGGGCCGGCAAAGATTTGGCTGTCTCCGCTTCCATCGACCGGCATCAGGTTTTTGCCATGCAAACACCGCAGATTTTCGAGCGAAAACTGATTGAGGACGCTTATCGCGCCGTGATCGCAGCAGATTTGCGCATCACCGACGAAGTCTCGGCCGTGGAACATATTCGCCGGAAAGTCGTGGTTGTTCCAAACGATGAGTTCAATTTCAAGATTACCTACGAGCGCGATTTGAAATTGGCCGAATTCGTTTTGCGGCAAAGAGCGGAATCGGCATAGGATTTCGGGGTGAGCGAAGAAGGAAGCACTCGGAGCGAACCCAACATCGATAAGATCCTTCGCTCGATCCAGTCGGCGTCGCTGGCGGAGTTGATGTCGATTTGGCGGTCGCGTGCGCCCGAAGAAGGATCGGGGTCACCAGCGCTTTTTCGTTGTCTGGGTGAACGCATTTTGGCGCAAGGTGAGCCGCTTCTGGCTTATGATGTTGTCACAGCCGGCCTAACGACCTGGCCGAAGGATGTGCGCTTGCGACAATTGCAAGGACTCGCGCTCGCACGCAGCGGAGCGACCGAGCGCGCCAACGCCATTCTCGAAGATTTACGTCGCGAAGCGCAGCCGGCGGAGGAAACGCTTGGTATGCTCGGGCGAACCTACAAAGATCTGGCGGCGACTGTGGGATCGGAACCACAACGCAAAGAATATTTGAAGCGCGCTGCAGAAATTTACGCCGAAGCATATCGAACAAGCGGTGGCTATTGGTCGGGAATCAACGCCGCCACCATGAGTTTGTTGATCGGTGAAAAGGAGCGCGCTTGTGCGATTGCGGGCAAAGTGCGCGAGCAATGTTTGAAAGAGGTCGCGGACCCGAGCGGAGATTCATACTGGGAACTGGCAGCTTTGGGCGAAGCCGCTTTGATCTGCCGAGACTGGCAACAAGCGGAAGAATGGTACGCACGTGCGGCCGAGCAGGGGAAAGACCGTTTCGGCGATCTCGATTCCAGCCGGCGAAATGCGCGCTTGATCCTGCGATATTGGGATCAGGACGAAAGGTGGATCGACAAGTATCTTAGCGTTCCCGCTGTGATCGTCTTTGCCGGTCATATGATCGATCGGCCCGATCGGATCGAACCGCGATTTCCGCGAGAACTCGAAACCGCGGTTGGCAAAGCGATTCAGGACAAGATCGACATGTTGAAGCCGGGCTTCGGCTTTTCATCGGCAGCTTGCGGATCGGACATTTTATTTCTCGAAGCGATGCTCGATTACGGGGCGGAAGTTTCGATCGTGCTCCCTTACAACGAAGAGGAATTTGTCCGCGACAGCGTCGAAATCGGCAGCCATGCAAAAAAGTGGCGTGACCGCTTCGATCGCGTCCTCGCGCGCGGGGCGCGAGTGATCACGGCCTCCAATCAACGTCTGGGAATTGGGGGCGTCTCGTATGAATTCTGCAATCGATTGTTGCTCGGACTTGCCGCGATTCGCTCCCGGCAACTCGACAGCAGATTGATTCCGGTCGCGGTCTGGAACGGAAGACCAGGCGATGGTCCTGGCGGCGCTGCGAGCGTGATCGCGAATTGGCGGGATCTTGGTTACGAACCGGAGATTGTCGATCTTGCAAAAATTTCTGGTGAATCTGCGGCAGCGGTTTCTGACCGCCGGAACAACCGATCCGACGATCAGAGCCGATCGCCGCGCGGTTTTAGTTCGCGCATTGTCGCCATTCTTTTTGCCGATGCGGTTGGCTTCAGCAAACTAAGCGAATCGGAAGTGCCCCGTTTCGTTGAATATTTTCTCGCCGCCATCGCAGAGCTAGCCGGGAAATTTTCGAAGTCGATCATCGCGAAGAACACGTGGGGCGACGGTTTGTATTTTGTTTTTTCCGAGGTCGATGTTGCGGGAAACTTCGCGCTTCAACTTGCCGACCTCGTCGCGAAAACGAAATGGGAAGAGAAAGGTCTGCGCGCGGGAATGAATCTTCGCATTGCGCTGCACGCCGGTCCTGTTTACGAATTTGACGATCCCATCACCGGTAAGCGCAGCTACAGCGGCACGCACGTGAGCCGCGCCGCGCGCCTCGAACCGATCACTCCTCCTGGTCAAGTTTACGCCAGCGAATCATTCGCCGCTTTAGCCGCGGCGCAACGGACCGATGGTTTTACCTGCGAGTACGTCGGCCAAACACCGATGGCCAAGGGTTACGGAACTTTGCCGACGTATCATGTCCGGCCGCGTCGGACCGCTGGGGAAAGTTAAACCAGCATTGGGTCGACCGGCACGAGCGGGCGGACGAGGTCTTTCACGGCCGCGACGTCTTTTGGTTTAAATTTGCGGCCGCCCCTGCGCAGCTTGGCTGTTTCTAATTCGCTCACGCGAACGATCTGACCTTTCTTCCAAACCCATGCGTCCGGATTGTAGGGGCCAACGCGGCTGGGGTCGGTCCAGGTGTGGATCGACAATAAGCGGTCGGTCACAGCCGCGGCGATGTGCATTGGACCGCTGTCGACGCTGATGATGAAACTGGCGGCGCGAATAAGGCGAATGAGCTGTAGCAGCGACGTCTGATTGGTCAGCTCGACGCAATTTTCTGGCGTGTCGATCTTGCGCTGGGAACGGCCGACCACGACGACGCGCGTTGGAGCAAAGGCGCGGCAGATTTCCTCGATGACTTTATTCGATAGTGACTTCGCGTCGCCGCGCGAAAAGGGGTGAAGCAAAATGTAAGGCGGATAATCGTCGAACCGCGGCAGCGGATCGCCGCTCGGAATCGGGCAACGCAATTGCTCGCCGACCTTCGCGCCGGCGAGTTCGGCCAGCTTGAGATAACGTTCGACTGCGTGCTCGCGCCGATTGACTTTGGCACTGCGATTATAAAACAAACGCGAGCCTTCGCGCGCGTCCTTCATTCCGTAAACCTTTTTGGCGCGGCTGACCTTGGCGATCAACGCACTGCGCAACAGTCCTTGGAAATCGAGCGCGAGATCGGGGCGGAGCTCTTTCGTTTGTTTCAGCCACGGAAACAAACTGCTCGGCGCGCCCAAACCGCTGAAATCGCCCCGCGGAAAAATGTGGACGTGGTTGACATCCTGGTTGCCGCGCAGGAGCGGCGCCCATTCGGGATTGATGATCCAGGTGATGTCGGCCCGCGGATACGCATCCCGAATCGCTGCGACCGCCGGCAGCGTGTGCACGACGTCGCCGAGAGAACTCGGTTTGATAATCAAAATCGAATTCAACGGTAAGGGTTCAGTTTTCAAAGTTCAGATTGGCAAAACACAGGTTGCGCCCGCCTTGTTAAATTCCGAAATCTAAAATCTGCAATCTTAAATTTCCCAGCCCACGCCAGAAGATGAAAATAACGCTGTTCGTCCCGCCTACTCCCACCTAAACTCACCTGCCTCATCCCCCAACCCCCTGAAAGCATCGCTTCCCGTCCTGCTGCTGCTCTTCGCATTCCGCGCGAATTGCTCGTTCGCCGAAGCGATCGGTGAAGCATTCCTGAAAAGTTCAAGATAGGAGAAAAACCATGACCTACTCAAAACCCAAGAAAATCAAAGCGACGCAGATCAACAACGTGTTGTACTGGTCGGGCACGATGCTCGACAACGCACCAAACCTTGACCCTCAACTTCAGGCAACGGCCGCTTCCGGCTTCAACAACATCCTGCTTTGGTCGCTGCATGTGAATACGGCGAATCCGTCGAAGCAGATCGCGTTGGGCGATTTTACGTGGAATGACACGCTCCTTGTCTCGAGTCAGAGCGGCAAGCAAGTCTTCGATCCAACCGGGTCGTTCACTAAACTAGCCACCCGGCTGAAAAACCTGCTCAGCAAAGGCACGGTGAAGAAGATCTTTTTCTCGATCGGTGCCGGCGGCACCTCAGACTTTACCACGATCAAGCAATTGTATTCTACGGCACAAGGCCAGGCGACCTTGCAAAACAACTTTTCGACCCTCTTGCAAAAGCTGCCGGCGATTACCGGATTTGATTTCGACGTGGAAGATTGCTTTGATGCCCCGAGCACCGCCTGGCTTACGGGGATGTTGTCCACGAAATTCAACGCCGCCATCACTTATTGTCCCTACGGTTCCAGAAGCTTCTGGGAGCAGTGCCTGGAATCAGTTTATCAGGCCCTGAAAAAACAGCCGGTAGTCTGGTTTAACCTGCAATGCTATTCGGGTGGCGGCGGTCAGGACCCGGTAAGTTGGGCGGCGGCCATTAAGAAAAACCAGCAGAAGAACGGTGTAGCCAATCCCAGTGTTTTTATTGCTCCTGGTTATGCCGCCAATAATCAGGCGGGCGATGGCCCCGGCATCTGCCCGAACGTGTTCACCAGCACGCTCACCCCCTACAAAGGGAAAGTCGGCGGAGCCTTCGTCTGGAATTCGCAGCATATTTTTGACGACCCGGCTCCCTGTAATGGCAAAACGGCGTCCATCCAGGATTACGCCGCCGCCATTACCAAGGCCCTGCAATGAAGCTCCCTACAGCAGTCAACCCCAAAGATAAGGAAAACATGCTGACTGTAATGGAATTCAACACCGCCAACTACAACGACCACCTGGCGTGGAACGCCCGTCTTCCCTTGATCGTGTCGGCGATCATCGCCGCCGACGCCGACATTATCGGCCTCTCGGAAGTCCGCTTGGATTACTCGCCCAACTTTTTTTACAACGAAATCTGCGAACAGTTCTGGGCCCAGTACGGTCTCTCTCCGTCGAACTGCGCCAGCATGGACACGGGCCAACAGATCCTCACGCTTCTCCAGAACCAGAGTTCTCCCTACGCTAACGCGCAGATCATCACGAACGTGGCCATGACGTATAGCGACACGCTCTGGGAGGGACTTTCGGTGATCTCGAGGCTGCCGATCTTGAGCAACGGCGTGCTCCAACTCTCCAAGCCGGCCGATTGCACAGACAGCAACCTGCGCATCACCCAATGGGCGCAAATCCAACTGCCAGATGGCAGCCCATTCTATCTCTACAACACTCACTTTGCGTTAAGTCAGCCATGCCTCGTAACCAATGTGAAGGAGACATTGGAGCTCATGAATCAGATCTCGGGCCTGGCAGGAGTCCTGATCGGCGACATGAACGCAACGCCGGACAACACCGCATTCCAACCATTCTCGGCGGCGGGATTTGCGGATGCCTGGGCACAATTAAATCCGAACGAAAACGGCTACACGTTCCCATCGTGGGGACCGGCAAAGCGCATCGACTACTGCTGGGCGTCGAGTCGTTACGCGTCCAATCTGATCACGGCCGCGCTGGGCGCGGCCGATTGCGCCAGCGGCGTCGTCTACGCTTCCGACCATCTTGCGCTCGTGACGCAGTTCAATATCGCATAGGTCTACCGTCCCAACTTGAGTCGCTCCGCGAGCAAGCGCGGCAGACCGGCCTCAATAATTTTTTTCTGAGCGGTGTCCAGGTCGTATTTCAATCGCCGTTGTTCCACGCTGTTATTGTCGATGTTGTAAACGCAGTAAGCAGAGCGCCAATCGCCATCGCGCGGCTGCCCCACGCTGCCGGTGTTGATGAAATACTTTTTCGTCGGCTCGATGCTTAGTTGTTCCGTGCGCAGACGCCGGACGCCGTTTTCTTCGCGGATGAAAACCATCGGCACATGGGTGTGACCAAAAAAGCAGACCGGGGTGTGCTGATAAGTGAAGCTGGCGGCGGCGTCGAGGTTGTTGAAGACGTAGCCCCATTGCGCCGGCGTATCGAGCGTGGCGTGGACGATAGTGAAATCGCGCACCTGCCGTTCCAATTGCAGATCGCGCAACCATTGCTTGTCGTCTTCCGTCAGGTTCTCGCGCGTCCATTCGATCGCGTGCTCGGCCAGCTCGTTGAAATCGCGGGAGGACTCGACCAGCGACGCCTGCTCGTCGTGGTTGCCCTTCACGATCGGGCAATCCATTTCGCGGACACGCGCGACACATTCGTGGGGGTTGGCGTTGTAACCGACGACGTCGCCGAGGCAGACATAGTGTGTGCACTTCTGCTCCTCGGCGTCGTGCAACACGGCTTCGAGCGCCTCGAGATTTGCGTGGATGTCACTAAAAATGGCGAAGCGCATGGATCAGGATTACAACGTTACAAAGGTTACAAGGTTAAAACAGAGAACAATTTAACCATGTAACTGTTTTAACGCTTCAACGGTTCTACATCCGGAATACGTTGCTCGGGCGGAATTTCCAGTTTGTCTTCCAGAAACTTCAACCGCGAGATCAAAGTCGGAAGGCGCTCCTGTTCGCCCATGTCGTAAAGCCGCCGCAGTTCTTGATAAGCCTCTCGTTCGCGGCCCTCGCAGTAGGAAAGCTCGTAGGCGGCAAAACGTTTGTCGTAGCTTGGCGCACCGGGTGTGGCCGCGGCTTTAGCGTAAAACTCGGCGGCATGCGCGCGATCGTTGTATTTTTCTTTGTAAAGGCGAGCGAGCGCTTCGTAGAGTTGCGGTTTTTCCGGATTGTTCCTGATCCCGCGTTCGAGGAAATCTTTACCTAAATCGAAATACTCGCGTTGCGCTTTGACGCGCAGCGCGAGCTTGGGTTGCGCGCGATCGTTCATGGCGGCGACACTCGCATTCCAGGCCATGTGCCATGCGGCCATGTCCCAGAACAAAACCGCGCGCGGCTGCAAAGTTGTGACCTGGCGAAATAAAAGAAGCACACGAGCCCATTCGGTTCGTTCCCACGCGGTGTTCGCTTGAATGAAAAGAACGTCGGCCACGATCGATCGAAATCCGCTCAGCGCGGCGATGAAGCCGAGCTGGCCAATTTGTTCGCGCAAACTGAGATCGAGCTGAGCGCCTTGAAAATGTAATTGTCGATCTTGCGCGAGCAGCGCCTGTTCGAGCGGCAATCGAATGAGGCCGAACGTCAACAGGATCACGAGCACGCAGGCGATGCGCATCATAATTCTTTGCCAGAGAAGGCGACGACTGCCAGAAGCGCATAGACGATCGTGTAGAAAAATCCCAGTGCCTCGGTCTTCGCGAACAAACTCAACGGCACGGCTGTGCCTGCGACGATGTCGTCGACCAGATTAAAGTTCTGCAGGTCCGGAAAGACGAGCGCGACGAGCGCGAGAAAAGCGGTCGTGATCCAGCCTCCGCCTTCGTGTTGCAGCCAATATTCGCGCGCGGTGCCTTGCAGATGGCCAATCAAATAAGTGAAGGCCATCACAACGATGGTGAAGAGATTTGTCGTCGCGAATGTCGACACGAAAAGGGTCAAGGCCGCGAGCAGGCAGGCCTTCAAATAAATCACCGCGATCACCGATACGATGTCGATCTTGAAAGCAGCTGCGCGCACGGCCCGCAAGGCTTCGTCGATTTGGTCGCGCGGCGCGTTCGACATTTGCCGCCAGGTTTCCTCAAGCAAACTCTGTTCGCGCGCATAAAGCACAGCGAAAAACAACGCGCTCATCACAACCATGCTGATGGCGAGCAGCAACAGCACGCCGGCGAGTTTGCCGAGGACATATTCGAAACGCGGCACCGGTTTAGCCAGGATGGTATAAACAGTGCGGTCCTCGATATCTTGCGGAATCAATCGCGCGGTCGCCACGATCGCGAGCAATGAAGTGAAGATCGACATCGCGCCAAGCGAGACATCTTTTAGAATTTGAAATTCCTGCTGAAAGCTGAAGCGCGCCATGAACGCCGAACTGCCGATCAATACGAGCGCGAAAATGAGAACAAAGTAGAAAACTTTCTGGCGCGTCAGGTCCGTCAGGGTGTTCGTCGCGATCGTGAAGATGCGCCGAAAAGAAAAAGAAAGATGTCGATCAAGCGCGGCGGCTTCGTTGTTCATTGATCTTTGTTGTCCGAGGTCGCGTCGAGAAAGAGACGCTCCAGCGTAGTTGTCGATTTCCGGCGCGCGACGATCTTGGCCTTTGCGCGCGCAGCTAAGGATTCGATGTCGTCGAGCAATTCGCTCGGCGCATTTTCCAAGACCAGCTCGGTTCGATTTTCGACCGCGAGCAGATCCTCGAGCTGGCCTTCGCGCACCAGGACGCCGTTAGAGAGAATTCCAACGCGGTCGCAAATCTCCTGGGCCTGGGTGAGAAGATGCGAGGAGAGCAAGACGGTTATTCCGCGTCGCCTAAGATCGACAATCAGATCGCGAATTTCGCGCGAACCGGCCGGATCGACGCCGGCGGTCGGCTCATCCAGCACGACGAGCCGGGGTTCATTGATGAGCGCCTGGGCGAGCCCGATGCGTTGCAGCATCCCTTTGGAATACGTGCCCAGGCGCCGATCGCGCGCGCTCGTTAGGCCGACGAGCTCGAGCAATTCGGTGATTCGTTCTTCCAGGCGCCTGCTCCGCAGACCGCAAAGTTTTCCGAAGAAGCGCAACGTTTCCGCGCCGGACAGATATTTGTAGAAGTACGGATTTTCCGGGAGGAACCCGACCGCTTCGCGACTCTCCACCAGCGAACTGTCGCGCCCAAAAATTTCGGTGCGGCCGCGCGTCGGCGAGACGAGACCGAGAATAATCTTCAGGGTGGTGCTTTTGCCCGAGCCATTCGGGCCGAGCAATCCGTAAACTTCGCCCGCTTGCACGCTAAGATCGAGATCGCGCACCGCCACGATCGATTTTCGATGAAACGGGATCGGAAAGACTTTTGTCAGGCCGCGCACGGCCACGGCGGCACCCGCCTCCGAGTGGCTACGGCGCGGCAAGTCAGTCATGGCGAATCTCGAAGCCGCTGGCTTTCATCGGCGTCTCCAATTTATTTTCCGTTTGCTTGCGAATGAGCGCGCGTAATTCGCTTTGACCGATCGCGTCGAGAAAAGCGCGCACTTCCGCTTCTTCACCGTTCACCTGCATTTCGACCCGGCCATCGATGAGGTTACGCACCCAACCGGTGAGATCGAAGCCTTTGGCAACGTGTCGAACCGTCCAGCGAAAGCCGACGCCCTGGACGTGCCCTTCAAAAAAAACCTGAAGTGAAATCATGCGCCGGGTCTGATCTTACGAAAACCGCGGCGGCGCGAAAGTCTATTGGTGGTCAGCGCGGAGTCGGCAAAGGCGTTGGCTCGACCCCAGTGGAGTGAGCGGTCGGAATCTGGACCGTTGGTGTCGCGAGCTCGGTTTGCACGGGCGGCTGCGATTTTCGCGCAGCGGCTTCGGCCGCGGCGACAAGTGCGGGCGGCGCGACGCGAAGATCCTTGCTCGCGACATAACCCTCCTCGCCGTTCATCAATTTGACCCGCGAATAGGCGAACGAGGGTCGAAGCACAACCACCACCGTATCTCTGACCAGGAATTTATCCGGACCAACTTCCTGGCTCGGGCTGTAATGAAAAAACCCGGTGGATTTCGTCGCCACCGAACAATAGTGCTCGGCGCTCGTGCTACCGGGATTAGCAGCTTTTGCCTGGGTAGAATTCGTCTTGGCGCAGCTGGAGCTAAATAACGCCGCAACCAGAAACAGCCAGACGAACCCTCCGTTGTGCCCCATTCGTTTCATATTACGCCGCCCTCCGCGCTGCCGTGTTACTTGTAAGAGTAAACCAAACAGAAACTGCTCGGCGCGCCTTCGAGGAGCGCGACCGAAATGTAATATTGCCCGCTGCTGGTCGGTGAAAATCCGGCAGCCGCTCTTTCGCCTTCGTTGTAACTTTCAGTCGTCACCTGCCGGCCGGTCTCGTCGTAGACGCTGACGTCGATCTTCTTGGCCGGTTCGAGCGCGCCGACCGAAAACCAATAGTGATTTCCCGCGTAAAGATTGACCGCGATGAGCGCGGGTTCCTTTGATTTGAGCGTGCCCGTCCAATGACCGTCGCGCATCTTGAATCCGTCGTTGGAAAATGCGCCGGCCAGGTCGAGCACAACTTTGTGCGCTTCCACTTCCTTGTCGCTTTCGGCGCGCGCGGGCGCGCCTGCGATCAACAGGAAGATCGACAATGCAATCGCGAGTCTCACTTGTTCTCGCTCTTTTGTTGGATCTCGTCCATCACGTGCCCGACGGCTTCGTTGACCTTGCGCACTTCATCGATGCTCGGCGCTTTGCCGGGCGGAAACGTGACAAGTTTCTCGATTCCGCCGAGCTGATCGCTCACTTCCTTCACCAGCGGGTCGTCACGCATGTCGGGCGAGACATCGTTCATTTGGGCGTGAATGAAATTGACCAGGGCCGGCTGGCGCAAAACTTTCGCGCTGCGCTCATCGTAATTTTGCAACACGGCCGCGCTCACCACCTGCGTTCCGCGGATCCATCCGCCAACGCTGACCAGAATGATCAAATCCTGGTCGCGATGCGATTGCATGGACGATTTCACTTCGTTTTGGGTCGCTTCCAATTCTTCCTGAAGCGCGTCCCATTCGTTGTTCTCGGCAAACTCGTTGATGCTGTTGCCGCGGCTGAGAATGTTTTCACTTACGCCAAGCGCCTTCGCCATTTTGATGATGTCGGTGCCAATGTTTTTGACCTGCTGACTGTCCTGGGCTTCGACCGCGATGAATCCGTCGGCAATGAGGCCGCCGAGATTAAGCGCGATCTGCGGACGATTCTTGTAAGTCGTTGGGATCGGCCCGCGAATTTGTCCCGACCAATTCGGTTTTCCCGGTTTGGAGAGTGCGGCGAAAAGTTCGCCCGGCGTCGGGATGCTGATGGAATCGTTCCGGATCGCTTTTGCCATTTGGTCGGCCGGGAGACGTGCCGGCTCCGCGCCGATCAGTGTGCAGCAGACGAACACAAAGGCCGCGCCGGCGAGACGTGTCCAACGATTCATCGGCCAGCGTACCCACGCTCCGGCAGATTGCCAGTGGGAATCCTGAATTGCAGTATACGGAAAGCGACGCATGATAAGCGCGCGTTGAGCGGCGGCGGCTGAATTATAGTATGGCGACGACCAGCATCAAAACAATTGTTGCGCGCGAAATTTTGGACTCGCGCGGCAACCCCACCGTCGAGGTGGGTGTGCGGTTGGAAGGTGGTGCGCTCGGCCGGGCCGCGGTTCCAAGCGGCGCCAGCACGGGCGAACACGAAGCGTGGGAATTGCGCGACGGCGACAAAAAACGTTACGGCGGCAAAGGCGTATTGAAAGCGGTCGGCAACGTGAATGGCACAATCGCGTCCGCCATCAAGGGTTGGGACGCGCGCGACCAGGCCAGGATCGACAATAAGATGGTCGAGCTCGACGGAACGCCGAACAAAAAGAATCTCGGCGCCAATGCGCTCCTCGGCGTTTCTCTGGCGGTGGCGCATGCCGCGGCGGTCGCGGAGAACCTGTCGTTGTTTCGTTATCTCGGCGGCGACGATGCGAAAGTTTTGCCGGTGCCGATGATGAACATATTGAATGCCGGCGCACATTCCGATGCGCCGATCGATTTTCAGGAGTTCATGATCGTGCCCAGCGGCGCGCCGACTTTCGCCGAAGGGCTGCGTTACGGCGCGGAAGTTTTTCACACGCTCAAAAAGGTTCTGCAAGATCGACATCTATCGACCAACGTTGGCGACGAAGGCGGCTTTGCGCCGCAGCTCAGATCGGCTGACGACGCGCTCGAATCGATTTCCGTCGCGGTCGAGAAAGCGGGCTACAAACTCGGCGAACAAATCTTCATCGCGCTCGATACTGCTTCATCTGAGTTTTTCGATCGCGCACAAAACCTGTATGTCTTCAAAAAGTCGGATGGCTCGAAGCGCACCGCCGAAGAGCTGGTCGAATACTATGTCGATCTTTGCGCGCGGTTTCCGATCGTCTCGATCGAGGACGGCTGTGCGGAAAACGATTGGGACGGCTGGAAAAAATTGACGGCGCGTCTCGGCGGAAAAATTCAACTCGTGGGCGACGACCTCTTCGTCACCAATGTCGAATTTTTGCGCAAAGGAATCGCCGAACACGTGGCCAACTCGATTTTGATCAAGGTGAATCAGATCGGCACGCTCACCGAAACACTGGAGGCGATCGATCTGGCCAGGAAAAATAATTACACCGCTGTCATCAGTCATCGCTCCGGCGAAACCGAAGACACCACGATTGCCGACATTGCGGTTGCGACCAACGCCGGCCAGATAAAAACGGGTTCGCTTTGCCGGACCGACCGCGTCGCCAAGTACAATCAGCTTCTGCGCATTGCCGAAGAACTTAGTGACAAAGCGATGTACGGCACTAAGGTGCGTTGACGTGGATCGAACATACGGCGATTTTCGCGCGCGGCGCGAAGCCACAGTTTGGCAGCGGCTCAATCGCGTGCTGAAGGTCCTTCTCTTCCTCGCATTCTGGCTCGTGGTCGTTAGTCTTTTCGTCCCGCCTTACCAGAAATTGCAGCAGAGCCGGGGCGAGATCGACAATCTGCAAGCGCAGGTGAACGAACAGAAAATGTTGCTTGCCCGCCAAACTCGCGAGGTCAATTTGCTCAAGACCGATGCGACCTATCTCGAAACGATCGCACGCGATCGGCTCGATCTGATGAAGGAAGGCGAAACGGTTTTTCGGCTCGAACAGTCGCAACCGGCCAGGCGAAAAGCCAAGTAGTTGTAGAGGCGCTTGTGCCAAGCGCCTGACCTTTAGTTTCGGCGTTTGACACAAACGCCGCTACAACCGTTAACTTCTCGTATGGCTGACGAGCTTGCCACCATCGATGCGGAAGATTTGAAATCGCGCGTGCGCGAGCTGCGGAGGTTTCTTTGACCTGCCCAAGCTGCAGGAAAGTTTAGCCGCGCTCGAAGCGCGCATGAGCGGCGCGGATTTTTGGAACAATCGCGAACGCGCCCAGGCCGATGTCGAGGAAGTCTCGCGTCTGCGTTCCTTGATCAATCCATTTCGCGAGCTCGAGCGCGAGATCGGCGACTTCGAGGTCTTGCAACAACTCGCGACTGAGGAAAAGGACGACACCCATCGTACTCAGGCCGAGCGTGATGTTGTCACGGAACACGAACGGCTCGTGCACAAGCTCGAAGAATTCGAGCTGCGCCAATTTCTCTCCGGCGAGAACGATCGCGCGAACGCATTTCTCACCATTCACTCTGGCGCCGGCGGAACGGAATCATGCGATTGGGCGGACATGCTGCTGCGCATGTATCAGCGTTGGATTGAGCGCAGTGGTTACAAATCGCAGACGGTCGATATTCAACAGGGCGAAGAAGTCGGTGTGAAATCGGTGACGCTGCTGGTCAGCGGCGATTACGCTTATGGTCATCTGCAAACCGAGCGCGGCGTGCATCGGCTGGTGCGCATTTCGCCCTTCGACGCCAACAAACGGCGGCACACCTCCTTTGCCAGTGTTGATGTCGTCCCGGAAATTGCCGACTCAGCGCCGATCGAAATTAATCCGGCCGATTTGGAAGTGGATACTTTCCGCGCCGGCGGCAAAGGCGGACAAAACGTAAACAAGGTGGAGACGGCCGTGCGCATTTTGCATAAGCCGAGCGGAATCGTCGTGGCCTGCCAGGCGGAGCGCAGTCAGGGGCGCAACCGCGAGCTCGCGATCAAAATGTTGAAAGCAAAACTCCACGAAATCGAGCAGGACAAGAAACGCGCCGAGATTGATCGGCAATACGGAGAAAAGGGCGACATCGCCTGGGGGAGTCAGATTCGCTCTTACGTTTTTCAACCCTACCAGATGGTGAAAGACCACCGCACCGGCGCGGAGACGAGCAATGTGCAGGAAGTCATGGATGGTAACATCGACATGTTCATCCAGGCCAAGTTGCGCGGAGAAAAAAATACGAAGGGCGACGAAGAGTTGTAGAGGCGCTTGTGCCAAGCGCCTGATTTTTTCGTTTCGGCGTTTGACACAAACGCCGCTACAACGCTGTTACGCGCTCCAATCGAAACCGCGGGTCGAAATTTCCTCGATTGTGCGCGCGACAACAGGCGAGGCATGCGATCGTGCGGCGAATCCGGCGCGCGCGGGGAAAGTCGCGTCGGCAATTCGGACATTGGTAAAGAAAGCGGCGGATTCGTTCGGTGATTGCGAAAGGAAGATCGTGGCAGCGTTTTTCGTCACCGATTCCAAGATCGACACACGCGGCGCGCCATTCTTTTCCGTGCGGCGCAATTCTTTTTCGCCCTACACGAAATTGCGCGAGGAAATGCGCGAGCTCGTGAAGAAATGTGCGCTCGATCTCGTGCGGATGATCATGCAATCGAGGATTGAGCGTGATCAATTTTTCGCGGAAGTCGGCGCGACCGGCGCAGCTTTTTAACCGCGCGTTCCATCTTACTCGGACTTTGCTTGCGATGCGACCGGCGCCGTGTGCGCGCAATAACTCGCGCGCTTTCAATTCAAGATCGACATCTCGGCATCGGCGAAACGTGTTCGAGTTACCCTGACCCCAACCCTCTCCCTCAGGGAGAGGGGGAGGACGCAGTCCCCTGGTGAGGGTATTTATATCTCGAAAAACGGGTTCGAGTTGCTCAGGCAACCGCGTACTCGCTGCTTTTTCTTTTCGTAAGCCGCTCGACAATCTGGCCAATCGCTTCACCTGCCGCCTTGATTTCCGCTGAAGTTGTTTGTTTGCCAAGCGAAAAACGAACGGCCGATCGCGCGTGCTCCATTGGCAATCCCATTGCCAGCAAAACATGCGACGCGACGACCGAACCGACCATGCAGGCCGAGCCGCTCGATGCACACACGCCTTTCAAATCGAGCGCGATTAAGAGCATTTCCGAATCGAGACCGACGAAGCTGACGTTCAAAGTGTTGGCAAGCCGCGGCGCTCCTTCCGCATTTTGTTCGGCCTGCGGAACTGTTTCCGAAATCGATCTCCAGAGTTCGTTGCGCAATTGCAATTGTCGATCTTGCTCGGTCTGGCGATCGCGCAATGTGATTTCCGTAGCCGCGGCCATACCGGCAATTGCGGCGACGTTTTCTGTTCCGGGCCGTCGCTCGTTCTCGTGCGCGCCGCCGAACATGATCGGCTCGATTGACAATCCGCTGCGCAGAAAAAGAAACCCGGCGCCTTTTGGTCCGTAAAATTTGTGCGCGGCGAAACTCGCGGCGTCGACGAGCGAAATATCGGTATCGATCTTAGCGAATGATTGCACCATGTCGCTGTGCAACAGAACGCCGCGCGCGCGACAGATTTTCGAGATCTCTCGCATCGGCTGAATGACGCCCGTCTCGTTATTCGCCGTCATGATGGAGACAAGCCGTGTCTCCGGCCGAATCGCCCCGGCAAGCTGATCAAGATCGACGAGTCCATCTCGCGAAACGTCAAGCCAGGTTACTTCGAAATCTTCGTGTTTCTCCAAATGCTCAAGCGCATTGAGCACGGCGTGATGTTCCGTACGGCAACTGATGACATGGCCGCCGCGCGAAGATCGACATCGTGCCAGTCCCAAAACGGCGAGATTACACGATTCCGTGCCGCCGCCCGTGAAAATGATTTCGTGCGGCTTGGCGTGTAGCAATGCGGCGAGTTTGTCGCGTGCGTTATCGATCGCCGCGCGCGTTTCCCGTCCCGCCGCATGCACACTCGAGGGATTTCCGAAATGTCGATCTAGATACGGGAGCATCGCCTCGCGCGCTTCATCGCACATCGGCGTGGTCGCGTTGTAGTCGAGGTAGATCACGAAATGTTTGATGGTTTCAGCCGGACTGGCGTTTGATTTTTGTTGTTTGGTTTTTTGCGAACGATCTGGAGCTGCGTTTCCTCGTAAAATACGAGTGAATCTTGCGGGACGCTTTGCATGAGGAAAACGTTCCCGCCGATTGTCGATCTAGCACCGATCACAGTTTCGCCGCCGAGCACAGTCGCGTTTGGATAAATGGTGACATCGTCCTCGACCGTCGGATGACGTTTGCCGCCCTTTTTAATCTTGCCGTGCTCATCTTTTTGAAAGCTGCGCGCGCCGAGCGTGACCGCGTGATACAACTTCACCCGCGCGCCGATTTCGCAGGTCTCACCGATCACGACGCCGGTGCCGTGATCGATAAAAAAGTGCGAACCGATCTTCGCGCCCGGATGAATATCGATCCCGGTGCGACCATGCGCCCATTCCGTCATGATGCGCGGAATGAGCGGAAGATTTTTGAGATACAGGACGTGGGCCATGCGTTGGATGCCGATGGCCTCGAGCGCCGGATAGGCGAGAATGATTTCTTCGTAACTTCTTGCCGCCGGATCGCCTTCGTAGGCCGCGTCGATGTCCGTCCAAAGCATCTTCCGCAGCTCGGGCAATTCGGAGATGAAGAAGTCGAGCAATTTCTCGGCTTTGGCCTGCGTTGTTTCGCTAGGCGGAAAATCGCCGAAGCTTTTGCAGATTTCCGGTTTCAAGGTGTTGCGCAACTTGCGCACTCGACTTCTGGTCACATCCGGCAAATCGCCGGAATCGGCCAGCTGTTCGCCGCGGAATCCGGGAAACATCAGACTCATTAGCTCGGCACAAGCGATCTCGATCGCTTCGCGCGACGGCAGGACGGCAGCGGCATCGAGATAATTAATGCCGCCGGTCTCGCTGTAGGTCTGGAGCAGTTCTTCTACTGCGTCGCGCGCGGTTGTTTCCATTGCGATAAGATTAGGCGACGCTACGCATCGAAGCAATTGTAGCCACGGCGCTCCGTCGCCGTGCCGGGCGCCCCGACTGAGCGGGGCGGCTACAGACAATTGAAAAGCGCCGTCCGAACCTTAGGTTGAGTTTCGCATGAAACCGTTTGAGGTCGTGGGATTGCCGCCGGACGAATTGAATTCGTTTCTCTCCGCGACACATTCCGATCCGTTTCGGATCCTTGGGCCGCACCGATTAGGAGATGATCTTGCGATTCGCGTCTTTCGCCCGGACGCGCAGAAGATCGACATCGTGCTGGATCGGCCAACGAACGGGCAGGTGCCGGCCGAGAAAATTCACACGGACGGATTTTTCTGCGCACGCGTACCGGGCGCGACGCGCGACACCGATTATCATCTGCGCCTGACGGCGTGGGACGGATCGGAACATGTCACGCGCGATCCGTATCGTTATGGGCCGATCATGGGCGAGGTGGACCTGCATTTATTCGCCGAAGGAACGCACTGGCAGATTTACGAAAAGTTCGGCGCACATCTGCGCACGCTCGGCGGTGACGCAGGCGTTTACTTCGCGGTTTGGGCGCCAAATGCGCAGCGCGTCAGCGTAGTGGGCGATTTCAACGGTTGGGACGGCCGCGTTAATCCGATGCGCAAACTCGTTGGCAGCGGCGTGTGGGAATTATTTTTGCCCGAGGTCAAGGAAGGCACGCATTACAAATTCGAGATCCGCGCGCAATCCGGTGCGCTTCTTCTCAAGAGCGACCCGTTCGCGTTTTTCAATCAACACGGAAAATCGACATCGTCTCTCACATACAATCTGGAGCGTTATCAATGGAGCGATGCGGAATGGATGATGCGACGCCGGGAGAAGGATTGGACGAAGAGTCCGGTCAGCATTTACGAGGTGCATCTTGGCTCGTGGCGGCGAAAAGCCGACGAAGACAATCGTCACCTGAGTTACCTGGAGTTCGCTGAGACGCTGCTCCCTTACGTGGTCGAGATGGGCTACACGCACATCGAGGTGATGCCGATCGCGGAGCATCCGTTCGAGGGATCGTGGGGCTATCAGGTGACGAATTATTACGCGCCCACCAGCCGCTTCGGCACGCCGGACGAGCTGCGTCATTTCATTGACAAATGTCATCAGGCCGGTGTCGGCGTGATCATGGATTGGGTGCCGGCGCATTTTCCGAAAGACGCGCACGCGTTAGCCGAGTTCGACGGCACCGATCTTTACGAGCACATGGACCCGCGCCAGGGCGAACATCAGGATTGGGGCACGCTCATTTTTAATTTCGGTCGCAACGAAGTGCGCAATTTCCTGATCGGGAACGCGCTTTTCTGGCTCGACAAATATCACATCGACGGCCTGCGCGTGGATGCGGTCGCCTCGATGATTTATCTCGATTATTCGCGCAAAGAAGGGCAGTGGATCCCGAACGTTTACGGCGGCCGCGAAAATCTCGACGCGATCTATTTCCTGAAACGTTGCAACGAAGTTTGTTACGAGAAATTTCCCGGCATCATGACAATCGCCGAGGAATCAACCGCCTGGCCCGGAGTGTCGCGGCCGACTTATCTCGGAGGTCTCGGGTTCGGGTTCAAATGGAACATGGGTTGGATGCACGACTTCCTGCAATACATGTCGCTCGATCCGATTTACCGGCGGTTTCATCACGGCAACATCACCTTTTCGCTGCTCTACGCGTTCCAGGAGCATTTCATTCTGGTGTTGAGCCACGACGAAGTGGTGTACGGCAAGCGCTCGCTCATCATGAAAATGCCGGGCGACGAATGGCAGAAGTTCGCCAATCTCCGGATGTTCTACGCGTGGATGTACGGACATCCCGGCAAAAAACTTTTGTTTATGGGCGGCGAATTCGGCCAGATCAATGAGTGGAACCATGACCAAAGCCTCGACTGGCAATTGCTCGAACTACCGCGGCACGATGGCCTGCGTCGACTCGTGCAACATCTCAATTATACTTACAAAAACGAACCGGCCCTCTGGCAGCAGGATGATAGCTACGAAGGATTTGAATGGATCGATTTCCACGATGCCGATAACAGCGTCGTTTCGTTTCTAAGAAGATCGCGCGAAGGCGAGACAATCGTATTTGTCGTGAACGCAACGCCGATGGTCCGTCACGATTATCGGCTTGGCGTGCCCGAGTCGGGATTTTATCGTGAGATCATCAACACCGACGCCGAAACCTACGGCGGCAGCAACGTCGGCAATTACGGCGGCGCGCAGAGCGAGAACACCGCCTGGATGGCGCGCGAGCATTCCATCATGATTCATCTCCCGCCGCTGGCCACGGTCGCGTTCAAGCTAGAACGCTAATTGTCGATTAAATCTTGATTCTCGACATCTTGCCCGGGATTTTTTATTTCTTCCATTACCGCCATGAGAAAGGACCACCTCGCCGGCTTCACTTTGATTGAAATGCTCGTTGTTATCGCAATCATCGCCACGATTGCGGCATTTGCGCTGCCGGCGATCACGGGCGCCCTTACACGCGGTCAGCTCACGCAAGCTGTCAGCAACGCGCGACAGGTGCATCTCGCCACCTTTTCGATGGCAACCGACGGGACGCAGACGGGCGATGCGAAATACGGCTGGCCCGGAGATCTGGCCGCCGCAGCGGCCCCGAACACAATCACTACCGTTCCGCAGTTTGTTCAACGGCTTGTCGACAATGATTACTTGAAGCCAGGAGACCTGAAAGTCTTTGCCGCATCGGGAATTAGTCCTTGGAACGGAACCTATGCACCGCCGCCCGATGCGAATTCGGCAGGTACTTTGAGTCCGTTATTTGATGGCACCAAGAACTGCGCCTTCAAAATTTACAAAGTCAAAGAGAGCGACGCGGCCGATTCCATTTTTCTCGCGACCAAGAATTTTTCAAAAACTGGGAGCGCTTCGACCGCGGTCAATTCAACAGCGGCTCCTTTTGGTGACAAGGGTTTCGTCATTTTCCACAAAGGAGGGGACGGCACCTATTACAAGCGGCAGCAAGCGGCTTCCAACCTTCTTGGGACCGTGCCGGGTCAGTCGGATCCAGCCGCAAACGAATCAAACGATTCGTTTTTGCAGCAGCAATAGCCGCTATCGGCCTTCCGTTGTCGATCCAAACTCGCCGTCGCTGACGCGAGTGCGAATTTTCATTTTCGGACGAACGCTCGCAATGGTACGGATTAATTTTCCGCGCTCATCCGTCGTGATGCTGTAACCGCGATGTAGGGTTGCGTCGGGGCCGAGGACGCGCAGAACGCTTTCGGCTTCGCGGAAACGGTGCTTTGCATTTTCAAGAATCTGCGGCGGCAGCGCAGTGAAGCGGCGATGCAGATCGGTGAATCGGTTGCGCCGCATCATCATTTCGCGCGTCGGACTGCGCGATTGCAAGACGTCGGCCATGTGAAGCAGCGCGCGTTTGCAATTGTCGATCTTATGCGAGAGGTGGCGCCGCAGCGTTTCGCGCACGAGATCGAGTTGCTGTTGCGCGTCGCGCATTCGTTTGAGTTGCTCGCGCGCCACCGCGCGCTCGAAGACCTCGATGCGCCGGCGAAGATCGACAATGTAGGGCACGATCAATTCCGCGGCCGCGCTAGGCGTTGGCGCGCGCAGGTCGGCCACGAAATCGCAAATGGTGAAATCGATTTCGTGTCCGATGGCGGAAACAATCGGCACACCAAGATCGACAATCGCGCGCGCGAGCATCTCTTCGTTGAATTCCCACAGGTCTTCCATGCTGCCGCCTCCGCGTGCGACCACGATGAGATCGAGCGGCGGCCACGCTTCGTTAGGCGTTGCCAGCTCGCGAAGTGCAACTGCAATTTCCGCGGCTGCGCCGGTTCCCTGCACGCGCACCGGGCTGATCAAGATTTGGAGCCATGGCGCGCGGCGTGTCAAGACATTGAGCATGTCGCGAATGGCGGCACCGCTCGGTGAAGTTACGATTCCGATGCGTCGCGGAAATTTTGGGAGTGCGCGTTTGCGTTCGGCCGCAAACAAACCTTCCGCCTCCAGCTTTCGTTTAAGTGCCTCAAACTTAGCCTGAAGCAAGCCGAGCCCGCGCGGCTGCAAAATATGGACGCTGAGCTGGTACTGGCCGCGCGCTTCAAAGACGGAAACGTTCCCGTAAACCTGCACTTGCGTGCCATCGACCAGCGGTTGGCGAAGTGGCGACATGGTGTTGCGAAAAATCACACATGCGATCTGCGCGCGTTGATCTTTGAGCGTGAAATATTGGTGGCCGCTCGGGTGGAGTTTGTAATTCGAGATTTCGCCCTGTACCCAGACCGCGCCGAACTTTGTTTCGAGCGCGCCGCGGATTTGGCGAGTCAGCTCGGCGACGGTGAAGACCTTCGAGGTTTGTTGAAAGAAGTCGGCCGTGAGCTGCATGGATTCTAATCAACCACGAAGGACACGAAGAACACAAAGGTAAAGACGATTGCAGTTTCTATTCTCTTCGTGGCCTTCGTGCTCTTCGTGGTGATCACAATAGCTCGGCTTGCGAGCCGGACGGCGGTTTCAATCCGAGCTTTTTGTACGCGTTCGGGGTTGCGACGCGGCCTTGCGGCGTGCGTTTGATGTAGCCTTCCATGATGAGGTAGGGCTCGTTCACTTCCTCGAGTGTGCCGGCTTCTTCGCCGACGGCGACAGCGAGCGAGCTTAAACCCACCGGGCCGCCGTTGAATTTGTGGATGAGCGTTTCGATGATGCGCTTGTCCCATTGATCGAAGCCGTCACGATCGATCTCTAGCATGGTCAAAGCGCGATCGGCCAACTCAGCGGTGATTTTGCCTTCGGCTTTCACCTGAACGTAATCGCGTACCCAACGCAGAAGATTGTTGGCGGTTCGCGGCGTGCCGCGCGCCCGCGCCGCGATCTCGCCCGCGCCCGCTGGATCGATGTCCACGCCCAACAATTTCCCACTGCGCAGGATAATCTTCTGCATTTCCTCGGCGTTGTAATAATCCAACCGCGCCGTCATCCCGAAACGCGAACGCAATGGCGCGCTCACCATTCCGGCCCGCGTGGTCGCGCCGATCAATGTGAACTTTGGCAAATTGAGTCGGAGACTTCGCGCTTGCGGTCCCTGGTCGATGATGATGTCGAGCCGGTAATCTTCCATCGCGGGATAGAGATATTCTTCAATCGTGGGCTGCAATCGGTGGATCTCATCGATGAAAAGCACGTCGCCCTTTTCCAGAGTCGTGAGCAAACCGGCAAGCTCGCCTGCTTTTTCGATGACGGGCCCGCTGGTGTTTTTGATACTCACGCCCATCGCGTTGGCGATGATGTAAGCAAGAGTGGTTTTGCCGAGCCCTGATGGGCCACTGAGTAAAATGTGCTCGAGCACGTCATTGCGTTTCTTCGCGGCCGCCACCATCAATTCGAGGCGCTCGCGCACCTTTATCTGGCCAGTGAACTCATTGAACGCGGGTGGACGCAGCGAAATTTCAAAGGCCGGATCCGGTGCAGGAGGTTTCATCGACAATCGTTATTCCAGATTTTTTGTGAGCACGAGCTCGGTGCCGCGCCGTTTCAAAATGTAATCGACTTTATCAAAAGCGCCGCGAATGAGGTGCAAACCGAGCCCGCCGGGTTTGATCAAATCATGGGCGCGTCCCTTCATCCGGTGCCGCGGTGTTCGTTTCCCGTAATCGCGCAGGCGCATGCGGATGCAGTCGCGCAATCCTTCCATCGAGAGGCCGATCAATTCGTCATCGCGCAGCTCGTAGGCGTAACGAATGATGTTGGTGCATGCCTCATCCACTCCGAGCACCATGAGAAGCCGTTCCTTTTCCGAGAAGGGATAGGCATCGAGAAATCTGCGCACATACTTGCGCATCAACGCGAGATTGGCGGTGTGACTGCTAAACTCGAGCTTTTGTTTCTTCATCGCGTTTGGAAAAGGCTGAACACAGCTTCGCCCTCATTCAAGTCCGGATGCAAGATCGACATCGTATTCGCAAAACTGATGGACAGTCGCGGCAAGCGGTTGTTCAGTTTTGCGCATGTGGAAATCGATCGCGGCGCTGTTGCTTCTGGCCACGCCCGCGCTGGCGCAGGACAATCCCACCGCCTATGAAGCATTGCGCGCGGTCAGTGCGCAATTTGGACGCAATTCCCTTAATCACATCATTTCCGTGACCGGTGTGAACGGGACTCCGCAGCCGCAAAGTTGGAAGATTCTTCTGGAAGATCCGCAAGGGCGCGGTGGCGTGCGCGAGGTCGAGGTGGAGAATGGGCAAGTTACGTCCGACCATCAAGCGCGGATTATCGGCACGCCCGAAGGCGGCACGATCAAGACGACGCGTTTGAATCTGGATTCGAGCGGCGCTTACGCGGTGGCCAATCATACGGCCGATAAATCGAATGCGCGCTTTGCCACGGTCAGTTACATATTGCGAACGAACGAGCGCGGCGACCCGGTCTGGATCGTGACATTGCAAAACCGTTCGGCGCGGCCGGTCGGGACAATTCACATCGCGGCGAACCGCGGCGAGGTGACGCGCACGGAAGGATTGTTTGCCGGCGCGACGATGGAAGACGTCGAGACCGAGCAGGATGTCGAACAAAACAGAGACGAAGGCGGCATCATCGGTAACGCCAAAGCGCGGATCCGGGAAACGTTCCGCCGTGCGCAGGACGAAGCTCGCGACATGTTCGATCGGGTGCGCCGTTCCTTCACTGATTTCATCAACCGCGTTTGAAATCTCCGGACAAATCGCGCGACGAGTTTTGGCCGGCCCTGCCATTTGCCGAATGGAAGGACTGCTGCGCGACGCTGCACATGTGGTTTCAGATCGCGGGAAAAATTCGCCTCGTGCAAAGTCCCTGGACGAACCATTCGTGGCACGTCACGCTTTATGTGACTTCACGCGGCCTAACGACGTCGCCGATTCCACACGGTTCATTCACGTTCGAGATTCGGTTCGACTTCATCGACCACGAGTTGCGCATCCTGAAAAGTGACGGCGGGGCGCGAACCATAAAACTAAAGCCGCAGCCAGTGGCGACGTTTTACAAAGCGGTGATGGATGCGCTGGTGGAGCTGCAGTTGCCGGTGAAGATCGACATCTTGCCGAACGAAGTTCCCGATCCGATTCCGTTCGATCGCGACGAGAAACACCGCGCGTATGATCCGGAATATGCCAACCGGTTTTGGCGCGCTCTTGTCCAGGCCGACCGGGTCTTCAAGGAATTCCGCGCGCGCTTTTGCGGCAAGTGCAGTCCCGTCCATTTGTTTTGGGGCGCACCCGATCTCGCGGTCACACGTTTTTCCGGACGTGCGGCGCCGCCGCATCCCGGCGGTATTCCGCATCTGCCCGACGCGATCACGCGCGAAGCCTACTCACAGGAAGTGAGCAGCCTCGGTTTCTGGCCGGGAAATGACGCCATGCCGCAGGCGATTTTTTATTCCTACGCCTATCCCGAACCGAAAGGTTTCGCGGAAGCGAAAATCAAACCGGAGGCCGCGTCATATAATTCCCAATTCAAGGAATTTATTCTGCCTTACGACGCGGTGCGCGCGGCCGAATCGCCGGACGCGATGCTTCTGGATTTCGCCCAGAGCACTTATGATGCAGCCTCAACCCTGGGAAATTGGGACCGGGCGGCGGTGGAAGAAAAGAAACCAGCCTTGCATTCCACGCGGCAACATTCGTAATTAGCCGCAATGAGTTCCCAATGCGTGGCCGAACAGGATGTTTGGCGGGAAGTGAAAGATGGCTGGCGGCCGTTATATGGAGATGTCGATCAATTCGGAGTGGCGGTGGAATGGCATGACTTTCGCACGGCGCGTTTGTTCGATTGGGGAAGAAGCTTTCATCCGCGCAGTCTCGAATTTTGCTTGAATCTCGAAGGTCATGGCGCCGTGGGCGCGCCGGGGAAAACGCGCAGTGATTATGCGCCAGGAAATTCCGGTTATTATGCGATCGGCGACGAGCCATTACCGGCATCGCGCCGCGCGAACGAGCATCACCAGTTCGTGACGCTGGAATTCTCGCGCAATCATTTGCAGAAACAATTCGTGCAGAATGAAGCCGATCTGGAGCCGGAACTTCGCCGCGTGATTTTTGGCGACAAGGAAGATTGCGTGGTGGCGCCGGCGCGGCCGATGTCGATGCAACAGCGCGCGGTGGTGGCGAGCCTGGCCGAGCCGCCGGTGGCGAAAGCGGCGCAAGTTCTTTGGTATCAAAGCAAGGCGCTGGAATTGATGGCGCACTTTCTTTTCGCGCCGAAGGACCCGGAATTCTTTTGCATGCGCCAGAAGCGCGTGGCGCGCGAACGCGTGGAGCGGACGAAAGAATTGCTCGCGCGCAATCTGGCTTCTCCGCCGACGCTGGAAACGCTCGGGCAGGAAGTAGGTTGCAGTCCGTTTTATCTGAGCCGCATCTTTTCGCGGGAAGTCGGCCTGACTATTCCGCAGTATCTGCGCAATCTCCGGATGGAGCGCGCAGCTGAGCTTTTGCGCACCGGTCGTTACAATGTGACCGAGGCCGCGACCGAAGTTGGTTATTCGAGTCTCAGCCATTTCAGCAAAGCGTTTTGCGAAACGATCGGCTGTTGCCCGGTGCTGTATCCGGCAGCCAAGAACGTCATCCTGGATCGCTGACGCGGTCCCGTTAAAAAAGTTACAAGCGTTAAATTGTTACATCGTGGAAGCGCCGTTTTAACGTTGTAACCTTTGTAACCCTTTTAACCTTCTCGATGAAAATCACGCGCGCGTTAATTTCCGTTTCGGACAAAAAAGGCATCGCTGCTTTTGCACGGGCGCTCGAGCGCCTAGGCGTTGACATCATTTCCACGGGCGGCACCGCCGACCTGCTCAAGAAAGAAAAAATTCCGGTGCGCGAAATTTCCAGCTTCACCGCGTTTCCGGAAGTTTTGGAGGGGCGCGTCAAAACTTTGCATCCGCGCGTGCACGGCGGCCTGCTCTACAAACGCGGCAATCCCAAACATGAAGCCGAGGCGAAGGAGTGTGGCTTTGAGCCGATCGATCTCGTCGTGGTAAATCTTTATCCGTTCGAGGAAACGATCGCCAAACCGGATGTGACATTGGCCGAGGCGATCGAAAACATCGACATCGGCGGGCCCTCCATGATCCGGAGCGCGGCGAAAAATTACGAATCGGTCACGGTGATTGTCGATCCAGCGGATTACGACGTGGTCCTGGAGAGCATGCGCGACAACGAAGGGGCAACGACGCGCAAATTGCGCGAGCGGCTCGCGATCAAAGCTTTCATAAAGACTTCAAGTTACGATCGCGCCATCGGCAATTACCTGAACAAGGAACAAACGACCGACGCTTCATTCTCGATTTCGCTCCCGCTGGCAATGCGATTGCGCTACGGCGAAAATCCGCACCAGGGAGGCGCGCTCTACGGCGATTTCGACAAGCATTTCGAAAAGCTTCACGGCAAAGAACTTTCCTATAACAACATTCTCGACATCAGTGCGGCCACCAATCTCATCGCCGATTTTGTGGAACCGACTGTGGCGATTTTAAAGCATACCAACCCGTGTGGCGTCGGTTCCGATGTCGATCTTCGCGCGGCCTGGGAAAAAGCTTTTGGCACCGACAAACAGGCGCCGTTTGGGGGAATCATTGTCTGCAATCGCGCAGTAGACGAAGCGCTGGCCAAAGCGATCAGCGAGATTTTTTCCGAGGTCATTATCGCTCCGGATTTCGACCCGGAAGCGCGCGCCATCCTGCAGAAGAAAAAAAATCTGAGGCTGATTCGATTGATCACCCCCGTGACGGAGGCAAGATCGACAATCGATTTTCGATCGGTTATTGGTGGAGCCTTGGTGCAGGACGCCGATACCGCCAGCGAAATCCCGCGCAATGTTGTAACGAAAAGAAAGCCGACCAAGGATGAATTGGAGGCAATGCTTTTCGGTTGGCGCGTGGTGAAGCATGTGAAGTCGAACGCGATTGTTTACGCCGGCCCGGATCGCACGCTCGGGATCGGAGCTGGTCAGATGTCACGCGTCGATGCTTCGCGCATCGCGGTTTGGAAAGCGGAAGAGGCCGGCCTTTCGCTCAAGGGCAGCGCAGTGGCGAGCGATGCTTTCTTTCCGTTTGCCGATGGTTTAATCGCAGCGGCCGACGCGGGTGCGACCTGTGCGATTCAACCGGGCGGCTCAGTCCGCGACAAGGAAGTGATCGCGGCTGCCGACGAGCGCAAAATGGCGATGATTTTCACCGGCATACGCCATTTCCGCCACTAAGATCGACAAGCGTTTACGGCTGAAAGGTGATCGGCACCGTCGCGGTCCATTCCTGGCCGGGCGCGGCCTTCCATTTACGCAACGCATCAGCGGCCGCGGTGTCGAGCAGGTCGCTGTGGGTCGATTGGATTACTTCGACATTTTTTGCATCGCCCTTCGCATTAAACGTTATGCGATAACGGCCGCTACCTTTGAGCGGAAAATACGAATGCCGGGCGGCTGTGGGATATTGTGGGATCGGACTGTAAACCAACCGCGAGCCTGCACCCTCTCGTCCCATCAGAGTTTTGGGCGTGCGTTGTGGGCTCGGCCCTGCTGCTGGCGGCGGCGGCGCTTGCGCTTGCGCCTGCCATGCCGCGGAAGCGCCGGTGGTCACGCGGGCGAGCAGCGAATCCACTTCGCTGGACGGGCGGACGATATTGGCGACTCCGCCAGCCGCGCGTTGCGAAGTCACGACCCCGATCACTTCCCCTTTTTCGTTCACGACCGGCGAGCCAACCGCCTCACTTGAAATTGTCGCGGAAAGTTCGAGCCATTCGCCGTTTTGATCGGATTTGCGGGCCGCAATTTTTCCCTCGGACAACGACGCTTTGGCCCCGCCTAACGAACTGCCGATCACGGCAACTGGCGCACCGATGGCGGGTGGTTGCGCCTTAACTGGCGTAACAAAAGGGACCGGCTTTTTCGGCTCGGCCTTAAGCACAGCGAGGTCGAGCACATTTCCCTCGGCCAAAATACCGCTGACATTGTAGATGCGGCCATCGCTCATTTTCGCGACCGCATTGGCGCCGCCTTCCACGACATACTTGCTGGTGACGAACCGGCCGTCATCGGCAACGAAGAAACCGGTCCCTGTCCGGAGAAGTTTTCCGGAATTGTCGAACACGGAGACCAGGATCACCGCCGGGTTGACGCGCTCGGATACCTTACGAAAATCGGCGGCCGGGTTTTGATTAAGCTGCGGGCTGGGAGTGGCCGCAGGCATTTCCGGGACTGGCGCCGTCGTGCTGGAAGCAATCTGCGATGCCGGCGTGGGAAAGGTCGGACTCTCCGCCTGTGATTTCGGGTTTGAATTCCATCTCGCGATCGCCACCACAATGGCGAGTAAGGCGAAAAAAAAGACGACCCGTAATTTGTTCATGCGTCTCTATTTTTTCGACAGCATCCACATCCAAATGCTCAAGATTCCCGCAACGAGGATTCCCACAACGCTTGCCCAAGCCGGGAAGTGATGATGATGACCGATCCGTACATCGACATGTGCGATGAGCCGCCAAATATGCGCCAGGCAAACCAGACCGAAGACGATTCCGGCGACGCGCAGCCCCGTTTTTTGCGAGTTCACAGTTACATTATCGCAACGACGAGCCAGAATTGTCTAGTGATTCGTTAGCGTCGCCGCGGTTTTGAAGGAGTCTGTCGCCTAATCCGCGATGATCGCGCGGCTGCGCGAGAGCGCGGTTGCCTGCGCGAGCACTCCGATCAGAACGAGCGCTATAAACAGGATGCCTGTTCCTACCGGCGGAAATCCAACCGCATTCTGAATCAAATGCGCACCCACAATTGCGGAAAGGAAGATCAGCGCCCAATCAAAGAGCATCAGGGTGAGCAGCGCACCGATAATTCCGCCGATCAAGAATGTGATCCCGAAGTATTGCGCCTCGTGCACAAAAAAAGCGGCCGCGATGGCGGTCGCGAGTTTTCCGCCGGCGAAAAACCCGGCGATGGCGATGGCGACTTTTTGCAGAAACACGGCGAGCAATGCGCCGATGAACCCGAGCACAAGCGCAAAGGTCAACGCCAGCAGAGGCGATGGTTGTTCGACCAAGCGCGGCGCGAGTTCGACCCCGGCGGCGAACCCGACTGCGGCCACGCAGAGCCAGAACAGTTTGCGTCCAAAAAAAAGAATGAGCGCGCCGATTAACGCGCCCACGATCGGCACGGAAAACTCGAGCGAAGAAAAGGTGTTGGGAATGGTTGAAATCATCGCGCAGTCCACGCAGATAAATCGCATTTCAACAGGTGTTCGAGCTCTTTGATGTCGAAATAGAAGATGTCGATCAAGCGGGCATGTAGCTCCGGATCCAAGGTGTGGTCATAATCCTGTTCGAAGACGCTGGTTTGAGCCGGAGCCAGTGACCTATCGACATTCAGGAACTGAAATACTTTGCGGAGTGTCGCCAAATGATCGGTCCGGAGATCTTCATTCAACAAAACGAGGCAGTTATCTTTTCCAAAGATGTTGAAGAGCCGTCGCACCTGATGGGCGTAGAACCCTCGATCGATGTAGGAGTAGACCTTGTGTTGCAAGGGCAACGCCTCGCGACTGCGCACGGGCTCCTGCTCGATGGCCTCGCGAAAAGACAGCCGCTCCGCTCCGCGTTTCGCTTCCATGTTCCAAGCCGAAAACGCCCGCTCGACCGGGTTGCGCAGGACTAAAATCCATTTCATCTGCGGATTGTATTGCCAGATCCGAGAAGGCGCCGCGTTCCAATACATGTAGATCGGAGTCGCTTCGCCGACGACGCGTTGTGACCGCGGCTCGAAATGCGCGTGGTATTTTTTGTAATTGGGTTTGCCGGCAAAATTTTCTTCCTTATCGAAGAAATGCAGCTCCTTCCTCGTTTCCGGCATGCAAATCTCCGGGTGCTGCCGCAAAAACGAATCAAGCGCGGAGGTGCCGCCTTTCTGTGTTCCTCCGATGACGAAATCGACCTGCACATTCAAGCTGTAGCGGCGCGTCTCCTCGCACGCAATTCATTCTCGCAATGATGCGCGAATCGTCCTATGACGAATCGCATGAACACGATCTCGATCTCTCGCCGCCGTTTTACGCATCTGGTTGGAGTTGGTGTTGCGACTGCGCTCGTTAGGCCGAAAATTTCCCTGGCGGCCGAGCCGCAGGCAAGATCGACATCCACCGGCGTTGTCCGTCTCAGCTCGAATGAAAATCCGTACGGACCATCGCAAAAAGCGATTCAGGCGATGAATGGCTCCTACGATTTGTGTTGCCGTTACCCCGACGAGCACAACGACGAATTGATCGGGGCGTTGGCGAAATTGAATAACGTCAATCGCGATCAAGTCCTGCTCGGTGACGGTTCGGGCGAGATTCTGAAATTCTGTGCCGAGACTTTTACCGGACCGACAGCAGGGAAGCTCGTCGCGCCCGATCCGACTTTTGAGTCCATTCTCCACCACGCCAGCGTTAACGGCGCCGAGGTGGCAAAGGTTTCGCTTACCTCCAGTTTCGCTCATGATCTCGCGAAGATGGGCGCAGCGGCCAAGGACGGACTCATTTACATCTGCAACCCGAACAATCCGACCGCGAGCATCACGCCGAAAAGCGAGCTGCGTGATTTCATCGCTAAGACTCCACCCGCGACCATGATTTTAGTGGATGAAGCATACTTTCACTTCGCGGACGGTCCCGATTACGAGAGTGTCATCCCGCTGATCAAGGACCATCCGAACCTGATCGTTGCGCGGACTTTCTCGAAGATTTACGGCATGGCCGGTTTGCGGTGCGGCTATTGCATCGCGCAAAAGGAAACGATCGCGCGCCTGCATGCGCGTCAGCTCTTCGACGGCGTCAATTGTATGGCCCTCGCTGCTGCGGTCGCGAGTTTAAACGATGCCGATCAAGTGACAAATGGCCGCCGTCTCAATAGCGAAGCGAAAACATTCGTCACCACCGAGCTGGACAAACTCGGATTCAAATCAATTCCGTCGCAGGCCAACTTCATCATGTTCGACTGCAAACGCCCTGTCGTCCCGCTCATCCAGGCAATGAAACAACGTAAGGTCGAAGTCGGCCGCTTATTTCCTGCGATGCCGAATCACATGCGGCTGACCATCGGCAAAAAAACCGAGATGGAAGCTTTTCTGTCAGCGTTCCGCCAGGTAGTGGCGTGAAGTTTGGCTGGGGCGAGTGCGTTGTAGCGGCGGTTGTGTCAACCGCCGAACTAAATAGATAGGCGCTTGGGACAAGCGCCTCTACAACACGCTTCGCCTTTAGCCACTTAGTTCGCTTTCATTCGCTCGGCAGAAAATTCAACTGGATCCTGTTGAAAATAGTCCTGTAGCTCGGCGTAAAGTGTTGGGTGATGAGCGCGGAGCGCGCAGGGGCGCTCAAAGAAAGCCTCAGTCGAGACGGCGAAAAATTCGGCCGGATTGGTTGCGCCGTAGGTATCGAGCAAAGTCGGTATTCCCGTTTCATCGGCGGCCTGAAGCGAGGCAAACTCGGTCCTCATCACTTCGCGCCATGATAATTGCTGCTCGCGCGTCGCTAAAACTGGCGCGCCATCGGCCGCGTAGTTTTCGTAATCGAGTTGGTGGGCGAATTCGTGAATGACAAGATTCTGACCATCCGAAGGATCGGCCGCGCCACGTTTCGTCGCGTCCCAAGCGAGGACTAACGTTCCCATTCGGCCGCCGGTCTCGCCCAAACGAGGCACGCGTCCTTCCTCCCAGACCAGACCTTCGACCGGCCGGTTCTCGTCCACCATGTAGGTCGAAGGGTAGACAAGAATTGTGAGTAGCTGCGGGAAATAATCGGTCTTGCGATGGAGTAACAACAGGCAAGCCTGCGCCGCAATGGTGAGACGCATTTCGTCCGTCAGTTCCAAGCCGCCGCAACCTTCGAACCGTTTTTCGGCCAGAAACACCTGGATGTGTCCCAAAAGCTCGCCCTGATCTTTGGCGGAAAGCCGGCGAAAAAACGGAACGTTACGCTCGATCGTTCGTTGCCACTCCTTCGGAAAGGGCTGAGTCGATAGCCGACGCCGTCGACGCTGCTTCAGCCATCCATAAATCATGGTCGAATCACTTCTTCATCATCGCATCGCGCTTCGGTTTGAATTCGATGCCGGATTTCCACTCCGGGAATTTGTCGCCGTTCGCGACCTGGTAGCCGACTTCGAGTAAAAGATCGACATCCTGCACCGCGCCGGTCAGGTCCCAGTCCGGCTGAATTTGATCGGTGACCTGATGGTAATCCTTCAAATCGAATTCATCGGAGCGCAGTGGCGCGGTTTCCGGCCGGGAAATCAGGTGTTCGCCTTTGCCGATGTAGAGTGATGGCAGACCAGCTTTGGAAAATTCGAAATTGTCGGCGCGATAAATACTTCCTTTCTCCGGCCGGCTGTTCGGAATGGCGACGCGGCCCTGCCGTTTCGCCGCGGTCGCGAGGATGTCGTCCAAAGTGGAAAAGCCGAAGCTGGTATCTTCGACATCGCGCGCTTTGCCCCAGACGTTCATGCTATCGATGTTGATATCGGCCAGCGTTTTCTCGAGCGGGTAGAGCGGATGCTGTGCGTAAAATTTCGCGCCTAACAAACCGGCTTCCTCCGCCGTCGTGCACATGAACAGCACCGAGCGTTTCGGCGGCGGATTCAATTTCGAAAATGCGGCCGCCAGTTGGAGGACGGCGGCGTCGCCCGACGCGTTATCGACCGCACCGTTGAAAATCTGGTCGCCCTGCAACTCCGGATGTTTTCCAAGATGGTCCCAGTGCGCCGTGTAAATGATGTATTCGTCTTTCAAATTCGCGTCGCTGCCTTCGAGCTTCCCGATGACATTGTGCGATTTGAACGAGCGCAGCGTCTGCTTGATCTCGATGTTCGCCCTGGCGTTGAGCGGGACGGGGCGAAATTCTTTTGTCGCCGCGAATTTCTTCATCGCGTCGAAATCGTGACCGCAATCGTCGAACAATTTTTTCGCAACATCGAGCGTGATCCACGAGCGCACCTGCACTGCGTCCATGTTTTTGTTCGGCGCATCGATCTCGTAATTTTCTTTCGCCCAACTCGTTTTTACCACGGAGTAGGGGTAGGCCGCCGGCTCGGTTTCATGCACGATGATTGCGGCAGCTGCGCCTTTCTCGGCTGCGATTTCGTATTTGTAAGTCCAGCGACCGTAATAAGTCATGGCGCGGCCTTTGAACATCTTGTCGTCGAGTTTTGATGGGTCTTTTGGGTCGGGAATCGGCGGATCGTTGATCAACATCACGATCGTTTTGCCTTTTACATCGACGCCTTTGTAATCGTCCCAGTCGTACTCCGGCGCGACGATGCCGTAGCCGACAAAGACCATCTCGGAATTGTCGATCTTGATTTTGTCCTGCAATCGCGCCGACGACGCAACGTAATCGTCCGGATATTTCAGCTCCGTCGTGGTGCCGGTCGCGAACGACATCTTGGGTTCGGATTTGATCCCGGCCAGCGGAACCTCCTGAACGTAAGTCCCGTCAAGGTTCCCCGGCCTGAGCCCGATCTTCTTGAATTGATCGGTCATGTAATTGACCGAAAGCTCTTCGCCTTTCGTGCCGGGCGCGCGCCCCTCGAATTCATCGGACGAAAGCGCCTTGATGTGCGCGAGCATGCCGTCGGGCGTGATGACATCGAGGCCAGGCTTCAGTTTTTCTTCCGGTTTATCGGCCGCGAAGATCGACATGATAGTTGCGAGTGTAATCGCGACAAAAAAGCGCGTTGTTTTCATAGATATCCTTTACAACTATCTGCTTTCTTGCGACGGCGCAGTCTGCCCCTTCTTTTTCTTCTGACCACCAATCCCAATCTTCGTGAGGAACGGTTGCACCGATTGTTTGCGGCCGAGAAACTTCTGGATCGAAACCGTCACGTCGCGCGAATCGCCCTGCTCGTAAATTTCATGCCGCAGTTTCATTCCTGCTTGTTTGTCGAGATAACCTTCCTTCGCTTTCTCGAAGACGGTGGCCATGTCAGCCGCGATGGCGTCGGCCCAGGCGTAACCGTAGTAGCCGGCATCGTAGCCGTTGAGGTGTCCAAAGTAGGAAACAAACGTTGTGCTTGGATCGATCGGCAGAAAGACTCTTTCGAGAATTGGATTCGAGATCGCGACGCAATCGTACGGTTCGTTTTCCGGATGGCTATCGTGCAAGGCGAGATCGAGCGTGGCAAAGGCGAACTGCCGCCGATAGAACACACCGGCATTGGCGAGCTTGGCGTCATTCATTTTGTTGATGATGTCAGCCGGGATCTTCTTCGAAGGATCGCGATAATCGGCGGCAAAAGTGTCGAGCACTTTCTTGTCCCAAACCCAGTTTTGCAGCATTTGCGAAGGCGCCTCCACGAAATCGCGGGGCACGTTCGTGCCGGCGAAGCGGCCATACTTTGCGCGCGTCACGATCGAATGCAGGGCATGGCCGAATTCGTGAAAGAGGGTCTCAACTTCGGAATGATTTAAGAGCGAAGGCTTGTCCGCAGCCGGCGGCGGGAAGTTGCAAAGCAGCGCGACAGTTGGCCGCTGATATTTTCCATCGGGCAAAAGTTTGCCGCTGATGATGTCGAACTGAGCGAAGTGATTGAATTTTCCTTCGCGCGGAAACATGTCGAGGTAGAACATGCCAAGCGGCTCGCCCGTCGCGGCATCGGTCACAAGATAAAGCTGGAGATCGCCGATCCATTTGTAAGGCGCGGCGATCTTCTCGAACTTCAGTCCAAAGATGCTCTGATAAACGTTGAACATTCCTTCGAGCACTTTTTGGAAAGGAAAAAACGCGCGGAGCGCTTCCTTGTCGACCGTGAATTTTTTTTTGTTGAGCTGGTTGCTGTAATAGCGCCAATCCCAGACGTCGATCTTCGCGCCGGGATCGTTCGTGTCGGCCGCTTTCATTTTTTGCAGCTCGGCAACTTCGGCCGCGAATTTCGGCTGGATGCCGGTGGTGAGATTGTCGATGTAGGACTTGGCGCCGGCGCCGGTTTTAGCCATGCGAATTTCGGTTTGGTAATCGTCCCAGTTTTTGTAACCGAGCCGGAGCGCAATTTTATTTCGCAGCACGAGCATCTGGTTAAGCGCGGAAACATTTGTCTCCTTGGCCAGGCTATCGTGAATTACGTAAAGCTTTTTGCGCGTGGCTTCGCTCTTCGCGTTTTCCTCAACCGTCACGAATTGCCAGGTCACGTTCGCCATGACGGTGTAGGCGTCGTCGCCGACCTTTACGCCGGGCTTCGAAAAGAAATCTTCCGGGACACCGTCGAGCTCGGCCTTGGTGAAGACGACTGGAGCTGTCGCGTCTACGATGTTCCTGTCGAAATCCGTCCCCAGCTTCGACAAGTCTTTTCGCATTTGCTCGACTTCACTGCGCTTGTCCGGAGCCAGCTCCAATCCCGCGCGCCGATAATCGCGCAACGTCTCGTCGAACAACTTCTTGTCCTCGCCGGAAAGTTTCGGATGCGTGTTGGCAAAGGCCTTGATCGCTTTGTAGACATCCTCGCGGTAATCGATTCCTACCGCCCAATCCTGATACGCCTTGACCGCGTCTTCCCCTGCCTTTCGCATTGCCGCATTGGTGCTCGATTCCTTAATGATGTTGGCTCGGTTCGCGGTGAGGCCAGCCTGATAAGAAAGATCGTCGAGCGCGATCACGGTGCTCTTGAATGTCACCTTCCCCGGGTCCTGCGCGCCGATCTGGTCCAGCGCCTTGTTCGCCTTTGCGATCGTGTCCTTCATCGAAGCGTCGATCGCCTCCGGGGACTGTTCCCAGTCGGGAATAGTTAAAACCGAATTGGCTTTGGCGGCGGCGGCGCGAAAATCATCGACAGATTTTTCGGCGGCGCGAAGATCGACAACGAGAGTCATAACAAGAGCAACGGACAAACAGTGCAAGTTTTTCATGTGGAAAGGCTTTGATCGTGAAAGCGAAGATTGTGTAGAAGATTTGTTCGGTAAAGGGAAAACCGCGACATAACGTTTCCATGATTCAAAAATTCCTTCTCGCTTTCATCCCGGTTTTCGTCGCGATCGATCCAATCGGCTTGGTCGCGATTTTCATGGGGCTCGGCACGACCGCGTCGCGCGAACAGCGGAAACATCAGGCGTTACTTGGAATCTTGACCGGTCTTCTCGTCGCCGGGGGTTTCATTTTTCTCGGAAAGATCATTTTCGCCGCGCTCGGCATTACCGTGGCCGATTTCCAAGTCGCGGGGGGGCTGATTTTGCTCATCTTGGCGGTGCGCGAACTAGTTGGCTTTGGACCGAGCGATCGCGGCGGCGGAGAAGAGTTCGGCGTTGTGCCGCTCGGTATGCCCCTTATCGCCGGTCCGGCCCTGTTGACCTCGCTGCTGATTTTGATCGACAGTGTGGGTGTCGTTTACACGGTCGTGTCGCTTCTCGTGAATCTCGCGATTGTGGCGATCGCATTGTGCAGCGCCGATCGTATTGCGCGTTGGATGGGGAGACAAGGTTTGCGCGGCGTATCGAAACTAATCGCGCTCTTGCTCGCCGCGATCGCGATCAGTTTGATCCGCCGCGGCTGGCAAGCGCATTGAGATCTGTAGCGACGGTCTGCGACCGCCGAATCTATTTGCTTCGGCGCTCATAGAGCGCCGCTACAGTTACAACGTTCCGCGTTTCTGCTGTCTCTTAGTGTTTCTCGCCCGGTATCGGCCGTTTTAGCTCGGCAGATTTATCGCCTGCTTGATAGCGCCGATTTAATTCGGACTCGATCTGCAGGATCTCTTGCTGCTGCGGAGTCTTGTCGCCGTGCGTGATGTAGATGGGCACGCCGTGCTGGTTCTGCTTCTGCGGGACCGTGCGGTAGAGTTCGATCCGGCGTTGCTGCAATGCCGCCGTCGTCCATTTCCGAAGCGGAGAATCTTTCGGCGAGTTCGCGGGCACGCCGGTGGAATATTTCGCGTCCGGATAGCTGCGAGCCGTCGAAGTCTCCGCTGATTGAGCTTGGACACCGACCGGGAGGGCGACCAGAAATGCGAGTGCTAGTAATCGTTTCATATCATGTTCCTTTTGTTGAATTCGTCCTTCTGGACGAAACCCATTTCTAAGTATTAAACTGTCGGGCCGAGGCCGATGTTGCGCAAATTTGCCTGTTGCCGCGAAACGATCTATGGGTCTGTGAAGCCCGCTGGCTTCGGACGGTCGGTTGACCAGACTTAAACCCCTTGTTACTATCCCGCCTTTATGAGATTTCCGCTCGCGCTGACGACTAAAATCGCAGCGTATATTATTGGTCAAAAGATTCGCCGGACGGAGAAATTTGCCACTGTCCTGCAGCTCGAGCCGTTGCACACGTGCAACCTCACCTGCACCGGTTGCGGGCGGATCCGGGAATACTCCACCTCGATCAAGGACATGATGAGCCTGGAGGATTGCCTGGGCGCGGCGGAGGAGTGCAAAGCGCCAATGGTTTCGATCTGCGGCGGCGAGCCGCTCATCTACCCGCACATCGAAGCGCTCGTGAAAGGTTTACTCGAGCAAAAACGGATCGTTTACATCTGCACCAACGCCATGTTCATGCGCAAAAAAATGCGCGAATGGCTCGCATCGCGATTGTCGATCCAGCCGGAATTCGTGGAACAAAAGATCTCCGAGCTTCTCGCCGCCGGTCTTATATCCGAAAAAGATGCGACCGAAATTCGCAAAGGTCCGAAGGATTCCGCCAAGGCAACCATCGGCCCGAGCAAATGGATGTATTGGAACGTCCACCTCGACGGTCTCGAGCGTATCCACGATCTCATTGTCGAGCGCGAAGGCGTTTTCAAAGAATGCATTCTCGCGATCAAGATGGCGAAAATTCTCGGCTATCAGGTGGCAACGAACACCACGATCTACAAGGAAACCGACATGCAGGAAGTCGAGCAGATGTTCGATTATCTCTCCGATCTCGGCGTCGACGGACACACCATCTCGCCCGGGTATGAATACGACGCGGCCAAGAAAGACATGATCAAACGGCTGAATTTGCAGCCCGAAAATTTCTTTCTTACCCGCAAGATGACGATCGAAAAGTTCTCGAAGATCGAGAAGTGGATGAACGACTACACATTTTTCGGTACGCCGGTTTATTTCGAGTTTCTGGCGGGGCATCGCGACTTGACCTGCTCGGCCTGGGCAATTCCGACGCGGAACATCCGCGGCTGGAAAGGACCCTGTTATCTCATGACCGACGCGCATTATTCGAGCTACGCGGAGTTGCTCGAGAAAGTGCAGTGGGACAAATACGGCGTGGTCGATGGCGTGGCGCGCGATCCGCGCTGCGAAAATTGCATGGTCCATTGCGGCTATGAGCCGACGGCAAGTCTTGGCTTGCAGTCGCAACGCGGCGATACCTGGAAGACGATCAAATTTAATTTCGGCGCGAAACCCAAGCCGACAGGCAAAGGCAGCGAGATTCTTGCATTCAACGGCGTAACGTCCGGTAACGGTCACCTCACGGGCAAGAACGCCGAAAAATCGGCGCAAGCGTCGTAAGAATCGGTCCGCTTGACGCGGACAAGATCGACAATCATGAATCGCAAAACTGACATGATTTCATTGCCAAGTGCGCGACCCGATCTTGCCGAGTCGTATTCGGCGAGCGATCCCCATATTGTCGAAGCCATCTCGCGTGCCCAGGGCAATCTTTTGCGGCAACAAAAGCCCGATGGTCACTGGTGCGGCGAGCTTTTGGTCGATAGCACCCTTTGCTCCGATTTCGTTTTGTTCATGCATTGGTGCGGCGAAGTCGATGGGCATATGCAGCAGCGTTGCGTCCGCCACATCTTGAAACGGCAATTGCCCGACGGCGGCTGGAATATTTATTTCGATGGACCGAGCGAGATCAACGCCTCGGTCAAAGCTTACTTCGCGCTGAAACTCGCAGGCTGTTCGACGGACGCGCCCTTCATGAAGGAAGCGCGTGCCAACATTCTACGCCTCGGCGGCATTCCGCAGATGAACACGTTCAGCAAGCTTTATCTTGCGCTGCTCGGCCAATTCCCGTGGAAATATTTGCCGACGATTCCAGTCGAGATGGCGTTATTGCCGAGCTGGTCGCCGTTTCACGTCTACAAGATGTCGTCCTGGAGCCGCGCCATGCTGATGCCCCTCGCCATCATCAATCATTTCAAGCCGACACGAAATCTGCCCGGGGAGAAACAGTTGCACGAGCTCTATCCGTTAGGCACGGAACAGAGCGATTTGCGTTTGGCACGCAGCGAACGCTTCTGGACCTGGCGCAATTTCTTTTTGCGCGTCGACGATGTTCTGAAATTCCTGCATCCGCTGCACTTTCACCCGATGCGCCAGCACGCGCTCGCGGAAGCGGAGCGCTGGATGCTCGAACGGATCGGCGAGGGAAGCGATGGACTCGCCACCGTCTACCCCGCGATGTTGAATTCTTTGATCGCGTTACGCGCGCTCGGGTATTCGAAGAAAAATCCCGTTTACGTAAAGGCGGAAAAGGATTTCGCCGGGCTTTTTGTCGATGACGCGGACGATTTCCGAATTCAACCGTGCCTTTCGCCAGTGTGGGACACGGCCATCAACATGATCGCGCTGGCTGAGTCCGGGCTTTCGCCGGACGATCCCGCCCTGCAGAAAGCCGCCGATTGGTTGTTGCAAAAGGAAGTGCGGATTCGCGGTGACTGGGCGGTGAACAATTCGCATCCGGAGGCGAGCGGATGGGCCTTCGAGTACAACAACGTTTATTATCCCGACACCGACGACACCGCCATGGTGCTGATGGCGCTGCGGTTAATTCGACCGCAAGATCGACAACCGCTCGATGCGGTCTTCCGGCGCGCGCTCGACTGGCAGCTCAGCTTTCAATGCGACGATGGCGGTTGGGCAGCGTTCGATAAAGAGGTGACGACCGAATGGCTCGAAGACATGCCGTTCGCCGATCACAACGCGATTCTCGACCCGACCTGCAGCGACCTGACCGCGCGCACACTTGAGCTCCTGGGTTACATCGGATTCGATCCCGACAAACGTTGTGTGCGCGAGGCGCTGCGTTACTTGATCGACACTCAAGACGACGACGGTTCGTGGTACGGACGCTGGGGCGTCAATTACATCTACGGCACGTGGCAGGTGCTGCGCGGGTTGCGCGCCATTGGCCAGAACATGACACAGGATTGGATTTTGCGCGGCCGCGATTGGCTCGAAAGCTGTCAGAACGACGACGGTGGTTGGGGCGAAACCTGCGCAACCTATGAGAATCCCGCGTGCAAAGGCATTGGCGAAAGCACGGCGTCGCAAACCGCATGGGCGGTGATGGGCATTTGCGCCTGCGGCGACCTCGACCGGCCGAGCATTCAGCGCGGCTTGCGTTTCTTGCTCAGCTCGCAAAAGCCGGACGGCTCATGGGACGAACCGCAAATCACCGGCACCGGTTTCCCGCGTGTCTTCTATCTCAAGTACGATTTCTACCGCCAGAATTTCCCACTCCTCGCGCTTGCGACCTACGTGAATTATCGCAGCGGCCTCGGACATCGTCCGAGCTTCTATCGCTGCGACAATTAGGTTCGGACAAGATCGACATCTTCTTCGTCGATTGACCGCGATAGCTCGCGGCCTAACGTGATTATTATGGCTTACGAATTACCGAAATTACCTTACCCATACGACGCGCTCGAGCCGCACATCGACGCACGCACGATGGAAATTCATTACACCAAGCATCACCAAGCCTACATCACCAACGTGAACAACGCGATCAAAGGCAAACCCGATCTCGAAAAGAAATCGGTCGAAGATTTGATTAGCAATCTCAACGCGGTGCCCGAAGACATCCGGACCATCGTTCGCAACCACGGCGGCGGTCACGCCAACCATTCTTTCTTTTGGAAAATCATGGGTCCGAAAACGGGCGGCGAACCGAGTGGGAAACTCGCCGACGATATCAAGTCAACATTCGCCGGGTTCGATCAATTCAAAGAAAAATTCTCCGCCGCCGGTGTCGGCCGTTTCGGCAGCGGCTGGGCGTGGTTGATCAAAAACAAGAGCGGAAAACTTGAAGTGATTTCGACGCCGAACCAGGACAGCCCGCTGATGGACGGCAACACGCCGATCCTGGGCTGCGATGTTTGGGAGCACGCCTACTACCTGAACTACCAGAACCGCCGCCCCGACTACATCAAAGCCTGGTGGAACGTAGTGAACTGGCCGGAAGTAGCGAAGAATTACGGATCGTAGTGGAGAATCGCCGCGCGCTCGTTTCGCGATTGCCATTTCTGGTTGTCGCGATTCTTCTCGGTGCGGCGATTGTTTGCACGACGATCGTTAGGCTGACCGAGCAGCTGCCAATTAATCCGTGGGAGCCCGCCACCGCCATGGAGGCGATGCGGTTGGGTGCTGGCTTGCCCGTTTATGAAAGCGGCCACGCTACGCACATGTATGGACCGCTCCTGACAGTGGCGCTTGCGGGGATTTTTCGCGTGACGGGATTAAATCTCCTGGCCGCGCGAATCGTGATGTCGATCTTCGCGTTAGGACTGGCTGCTTTTCTGGCAACGATTTTGTGTCGTGGAAAATCCAGTTGGCTGCTGGCTTTTCTTCTTTTTCTCGGAATCAATTTTCGGACGAACCTGGTTTTTCTTTCTGCCCAGCCCGATTGTATCGCAATTCTTTGCGCGGTTGCCGGCCTTTATCTTTGGGTTACGCGCGAGAAATCGGCGTGGCGGTTCACGTTCTCACTCGCGCTTTTCACTGCCGCGATGCTGTTCAAACAAACGAGCGCAGCGTTTGCGCTCATTCCGTTTGTCCACGCCTTGCTCTGGCGGCGCAAATTTTCCGATCTCGCCACGTCCGTAATTCCGACCATGTCGATCCTGGCTGCTTTGGTGGCGATTTATTTCCTGGCGCCGCAAATGTTCTTCGCAGTTGTCACGGTCCCCGCAGCGATCAAGGTCTATCCGGAGCGCGCCCTGGCGACGACCGTTTACTTGCTCGGCACCTTTCCGATTTTCCTTATCGCGCTCTTGTCGATCTTGCGCGCGAAGATCGACAATCGCGAACGCTGGATCTTGTCCGCGCTCGTCGTGCTCGTTCCGGTGTCGATCTGGACAATTGCCAAGAGCGGGGGCTCCTACAATTCTTTACTCCCGGCTTACCTGGCGATGACCGCGCTGTTCGTCGTTAGGCTGGAAGCGATCTCGAGTTGGCTGCGCTCGTTGTCGAATTGGCGAATGTTCTCAGCCGCGAGCGCCATAGCTGTCGTAATGTTGCTTTCGTTTTTCATCCAACTCGATCGGGACGTGGCGCTTCTTTATGCACACCATGGCGACGACAAATACGACGAGGTCGTGGCAGAGGCGCGGCGGCTGGGCAACGGCGTGATCAGCCCGCAGGACCCGACGATTGCCTGGCGCGCGAATAAACATTTCGGCCGCTCACTTTTCTTTGAGCTCGACGCTCACGCGGTGAACGGAAATTGGGCGAGCGAACTTCCGAAGTCGATGGAACAAGAGCTGGCGCGAGCGGACTATGTGGTTCAAGTAAACAGCTATGTGCCAACCCCGGTGTTTGGGCGCGGGCTTCTCAACAATCATTTCCATCCGATGACAGTCGATACATTGCGAGATTCGGCTTACACGCTCTGGACCAGGAGAGCGGACTGACAAGAAGCATGGCGTATCTCAACGAAAACTATCTCAAGCTTCAGGCCGGTTATCTCTTTCCCGAGATTGCGCGGCGAGTGCGCGAGTTTTGTGAAAAGAATCCGGACGCAGCTAAGCGGCTGATTCGCTGCGGCATCGGCGATGTGACCGAGCCGTTGCCGCAAGCGGTGATCGAGGCGATGAAGCGCGCGGTTGAAGAGCTTGGACATCGCGAAACATTTCGCGGTTACGGCCCGGAGCAGGGCTACGAATTTCTAAGATCGACAATCGCGGAGCACGATTTTCGCGACCGCAAGATCGACATCGCCGATGACGAAATCTTTGTCTCGGACGGATCGAAATGCGATTGCGGTTTCATTCTCGATATTCTCGGCGATCGAAACAAAGTCGCGATCACAGACCCGGTTTATCCGGTTTATGTCGACACGAATGTCATGGCCGGTCATACCGGCCCGGTCAAAGCCGACGGCAGCTACGAAGGCATCGTCTATTTGTCCTGCACGGCCGAAAACAATTTCGTCCCGGCGCCGCCCAAAGAACATGTCGATCTTGTTTACCTTTGTTTTCCGAATAACCCGACCGGCGCAGTCGCGACGCGCGAGCAACTGAAGCGTTGGGTCGATTACGCGCGCGAACACGGCGCGATCCTCCTCTTCGACGCGGCGTATGAAGCGTACATCTCGCAGCCGGAGATTCCGCATTCGATTTTCGAAATCGAAGGTGCACGCGAATGCGCGATCGAGTTCCGCAGTTTTTCCAAGACCGGCGGGTTCACCGGTGTGCGTTGCGGATTTACGGTGATGCCGAAGAGTTTGCTTGCGCAAACGGAGTCAGGAAAAAAATTACCACTGCATCCGCTTTGGCATCGGCGCTGGAGCACAAAAGCAAACAGCGTGAGTTATCCAGTGCAGCGCGGCGCGGAGGCGTTGTATTCAACGGAAGGGCGCAAACAGGTGCGCGCGCTCATCGGCCATTACATGGGCAATGCAAAGATTCTGCGCGATGCAGCCAATCGTGTGGGCCTGCAGGCTTTCGGTGGAGTGAACGCGCCTTACATCTGGGTCCAAACGCCCAAGGGCCTCACGAGCTGGGATACTTTCGATCGGATGTTGAACGAGTTAAACGTCGTCGTGACGCCGGGGAGTGGTTTCGGCGCGCAGGGCGAAGGTTTCATCCGCGTCTCTGCTTTCAATAGCCGTGAGAATGCCGAGGAAGTCGCCCGCCGCCTGCAAAAGCTTTCGTAAGATAGATATTCTTGTAGCCGTCGCCCTCTGGGCGACGAACGCTTCGCAGAGCGAAGCGGCTACAGAAGCGCTTGTCGATCTAAGCGACCCGCGTAACATTCCGCAGTTTTGGAAAAATCGAGTCTTCCTAATCAAAACCTGCCGCAGCTCTATCGCTTTTGCTTTCTGATGCTGGGCGATGAGGCCAAAGCGCTGGAAATTTTCCAAGCCATCATGCACGAGGCGGCCTTGCGTGCGGCGGCAGGCGAGATGCCGAAAGATCGGCTGTGGCTTCTTCGTGACGCGCGGTTCCGCTGTCTGGAGGCGAGCGAGGCTGGGCTGCAAGCGGAAGAGATCGAAATGGAAGAGCACGAGATCGATCCGAACGGTCCGGCACAAATCGCCAAACTCGAACCAATCCAACTCGCCATTTGGATATCCGCCGCTCCCGACCCACAACGCACTGCCCTTGCTCTTTTTTACCTCGACGAACTCGACCACGGAGAATTGCTCGCCTTGACCGAGCTCAAGACGGTCGAGCTGGGCAAGCTGATTGGCGACGGACGCCAAGAGTTCCAAGCGTGGCTCAACGCCACTTTTCCGCATTCGGAAACATGAAAACGCCGCCGTTAACAAATCGC
>Ga0209526_10000028_pt1 | contig 80455 bp, 66 predicted proteins | sample JacPinW_OM2H0_M1_FD_188566 | JGI IMG/M metagenome (GOLD analysis project Ga0209526, IMG submission 188566) | Forest soil microbial communities from Algoma, Ontario, Canada - Jack Pine, Ontario site 1_JW_OM2H0_M1 (SPAdes) (version 2) | ecosystem: Environmental > Terrestrial > Soil > Boreal... | reverse complement strand
AATCATGAGGTTCCCTTGCTCCAGGTTGCGATGCGCCGGAAATGGATCAGTAAGAGTGATAATGTGCAGACGAGGGACGACTTGCAAGGGTTTGAGCCGCAAAAACGGAATTATTGAACAACGCTCAATAGTGATAAGACCGGAGGGAGCGGCCAAAGTGGCGCTATGTGCGCTCGCTTGCGTTCGCGGCTCAGACGTGATCGCGGCTCGGCGTCCTCGCTAGCCGCCGTTGCTCGCTTGTCGGGATTCGATCTTCTCCTCGGGATGGTAGTATTGCATCCATCCGATCATCATTTCGTCCCAGGTCTGCGGACCCCAGCCGACCGTGACACTCGGGTCGGGATTGTTGCGGTTGTTCTTGGAATTGTCGAAGTGGGCCGTGCAGACTACCTTTGACCCCGCCGGTAACCGGAGCGGCTCGGCGAGAACGTATCTCATCTGCCAGGCAAAGTCATAACGCGGCACTGAAAGCACGACCTCCGAACGGCCGTCCGGGTATTCCACTCGGTATTCGAAATCCTTACCACGCAAGTGCATGTGAGGCATGAAGCTGAGGATCATGGTCTCTTTGTCGTAAGTGGCGGACGATCCAACCTTGTGGTTGGCATCGCCGGGTGGAATGGCAAGCTGAGACGTGGCGATGCTCGCCGCGGCTGTCGTCGTGGTCCGCGATCGCGGGCACCGCGACCTTGTCCTCGAGGACCAGCGGCACCGGACATGAACGGCGACGAAGATCAGGGCCCGCACCTGGCCGCGCGCACGGTTTCCTGATGGCACGAAACGCAGCTCTTGGTCGGGCTGGCGAAGGCCCAGTCCCTCGCCCAAGGCGTGTTCCCGGAAGTGGCCCTTGCATTGTGACAACCGAAGCAGACGTTGACGATCGGGTTGACCTTGCTGGAGGTGGTATTGTGGTTCACGTTGTGCTCCCGGTCGCCACTGGCGATCTTCTTGTCTCCCATCAGGCAATGCTCGTCGTGCCGCGCGACCCGGAACACCAGGGGTGTGCTCCAGAGCGCCACGTCGCCTCCGATGTTGCCTGCGTGGCATTCAAGGCAGAGCAGGTTGTTGCTGTAGTCGTACCCACCCGGAATGTTCCAGATGTCCCGACCGACCGTCGGTGCCGTGTGCACTTGCGTGATCGTGATGCCGCGCTGGTACGCGATGTTTGCTGCGTCGTCGTTGTGGCAGCGCGTGCAGGTGATCATCGCGAGGTTGTCCTTCGGAGCGCCTCGGTAGGAGAGCTGGCTCGAGTGGCAATCCGCGCATCTCGTCATGGTCGAGTTGTGCACGTCGGCCGCGGCGATCGGGAACCACGCGTGAGCGAAGGTCCCGCTGGTCCTGCCGCTCGGGTGGCAACCCAGGCACAGTCTGGCGTTGTTCGGGTCGTTCCCGCTGTAGCCGTCGATCTGGACGCCAAACGCCTGGTGCGCGGTGACGATGCTCTCGTCCCCGCTGGGGAGATGACAGATCGCACAACTCGTCTGCGTGAAGTCGAATTCTGCGTTCCTGCGTGGGGGGCTGGGCAGCTGCGCCGTGTGGCACTGGTCGCATGAAGCGAAGTGGCCGCCACTGGCCGGATCGATCGGGAACAGCGTCAGCGGGGTTCCATGGGTGCTGACGAAACCCGCCGGCCGGGCATCGTTGGCGTGGCAGAGGAGGCATCGCGCCGATGCACCTTGTCCGGAATCGACCGGACCTGTGCCGAGCCAGAGAATGGAAGGAGTGGTCGCGACCTTGTCACTGTGAGCCGTCACCTGGTCGGCGGGCACACCGCGAGAAGGCGGCGTATTGAGTGTCTCGATGTGGCACCCGGTGCAATCCACGTTGGAGCGGTGGTTCGCATCGACATGGCAGCTGGCGCACGCGGTCACGAACGACTGGATGCCGACGGTGACCGTGCTTCCGAACGCGTGCGAGTCCGCCGGACCGATGGGGAAGAAGCCGGCGTGGCCCTGCGCGGCGATCGCCGGATCGATCTGCCCGTTTGCGTGGCAAGGCAGACAGGTCTTGCTGTACGCGGGCGTGACCGGGTCCGGCACCGGCTGGTAGCCAGGTGGCGGGGTCGTCACTCCGGTATGGATCGCGTCGAGGTCTTGCGCGAGCGTGCCCGGCGGGAGCGAGTGGCAATTCGTGCACGACTGCTGAGTGAAGTCGGCCACCTTCATGGCCGGCACGGTCGCGAACGGCGTGCTCGTGCTCGCATGACAGGTGAGGCAAGGCATCCGGACCGACAACCCCGCGGTGTCGTGGCTCGCGCCGGCGGTGACGTTGAACACGATGGCCGCGTTGCTCGGATCGTGCGTCCCTTTGCTGGAGTGGGTCGAGTACGAGACCGACGCAGGCACCTTCGAGTCCGCGTGGCACTTCAGGCAGAGGAGCGACGTTTCTTGTGGTTGCGCCGGATCCGGCCAGGTCAGATCCGGCACCGCCGCGTGGAAGGCCACGTCGGCCGTCATCTGGGCGCGACTATGGCAGCTCGTGCAGTCGATCCCTGCCGGATCGCTGGCCAATGCCGTGTGGCAGCTCGAGCACCCGATCTGCCCCGGCAGATGGACGGCATCCGCGCCCATGGCGTGGACGCTTCCGCCAGCGACTGGGAAGTACGGATGACTGTATGCGACGGTGCTCGGCGCCGCGCCGCCGTCCGGATGGCAGGCGAGACATTGCTTCGCATGCCCCGGCACGGGGTTGCCGCCGGCGTCTACACTATCCGCCACGGCCGGCGACACTTCGAGCAGAGCATGGATCGAGACCAACCGATCCCTGCCCTCGCTGTGACAGCCGTTGCAGGTCCGGACGCTGAAGTCGGTCCGCGGATTCCGGAGAGCAGGATCGTTCACCACCGGCGCGGTGTGGCACTCTTCGCAGCCCACGAAGTGGGTACTGCTGGCCGACGAGATGACGAAGGGGATCCCGGGCGCATCGGAAGGGTACCAGGTGGTCGAGCCACTGCCGTGCACGCCGACCCGTTCGAGAAAGTCCTTGGCGTGGCAAAGCATGCACTGCGGTGTCGGCGTACCGGCAGCACCCCAGTTCGACCCGCCGAGCTGCGACGCATGAGCGGGAATCAGGTCGATCGGATTGTCCGGGTTCGCGTTCAACCCATCTGGCGTGTGGCAGGTGGTGCAGGTCACGTCCGGCCGCCTCGCGCTGTCTTGGTGGCAGGTCACGCACGCGAGCGTGACCGGGGTGTTCGATCCCGACAAGGTGAAAGAGCGCCCGAGCGCATGCGTAGCCGCACTCGCAATCGGGAACCACCTGCTGTGATCGAAGCTGCCGATGGACCCATCGCGGTGGCAGTTCAGGCAGGTCTTGCTGTCCGCCGGTACGGGCGGGCTCGACAGGGTCTGGTAGGTGTAGTCGTGCCCGTCGGCGGTAATGGTCCCGAGGCCGGCATGGATCTGGTCGACGTTCTGCACCAGAACGCCCGATGGTGCGTGGCAGGCGGTGCAGGTCTGCTGCTTGAAATCCCTGGTCGTGATGAGTCCACCTGTCGCCGTCGTGGCGCCGGGAATCGGCTTGGCGACCGAGTGACAGGTGGAGCACGGGTTCGCGTTCGTGGTCGCGTGGTGGCTGCCGGCAGAAACCTGGAACGTAAAAAGGGCGTCGTGGGTGCCGATTCTGGCCGTGGAGTAGGTCAGCGAGACGGGGACCTTGCCGTCCGCATGGCATTGCAGGCACAGCCCCACCGAGGTCTCCGTGCCCGGCGTGAAGGGCGCCGGCACGTCGGGTACGGAGTCGTGCGCGCCCACGATGCCGCCGGGCGAGGTCATGTTGGCCTGCGAATGACAGGTCGTGCAGTCGACCTGGGCGAAGTCCGTTGGCGTGACGTGGCAGCTCGAACAGGCGAACGTGACCAATCGGCCGTCCGCGCTGCCGACGGTCCGACCCAGCGAGTGCGACGCCGCCGAGTCCACCGGGAAGAACGGGTGGCTGTACGGCACGCTCGAGGGAGCTGCGCCGCCGTCCGCATGGCATTGCAGACAGGCGCCCGCGTTGTTGGACCCGGTGGGATCCTGGATGAGGATGCCGATGCCGGCGTGACTGGTGACCAGCCTGTCCTTTGCCTCGCCGTGGCAGGCGTCGCAGCTCCGCTGGGCGAAGTCGGTGCGGAGATTCCTGAAGCCCGGGTCGGTGACCAGCGGGACGTGGCACTTCTCGCAGGGCGCGAAGTGCGGGCTGTTGGCGATTGCAAACGTCGTCCCCGGGAAGTCCGAGGGATACAACGGTGGCGAGCCACTCCCATGGAACTTGACGCGCTCGAGAAAATCGTCGGCGTGGCAAAGCAGGCATTGCGGGGTCGGACCGGGTATCGCCTGCCAGTTCGTTCCAGCCAGCCGGGCGTGAGCCGGCGCGAGATCGATCGCGTTCGGACCGGCGGCGTTGGCCCCGGTCGGCGTATGGCATGTCGTGCAGGTCACGTCCTGTCGGTACGCAACGTCCTGGTGGCAGGTGGCGCAGGCCAGCGTGACTGGCGCGCTGGACCCCGAGACCGCGAATGCTTTTCCAAGGGCATGCGTATCGGCGTTCGCAATGGGGAACCACCTGCCATGATCGAAGGAGCCTCCGCTCCCGTCGCGGTGACAGTTCAGGCAGGTCTTGCTGTCGGTGGGCACCGGCGGGCTCGACAGATTTCTGTAGGTGTAGCCGACAGCGCCCACCGTCACCGTGCCGAAGCCGGCGTGGATCTGGTCGACGTTCTGCACCAGAACGCCCGATGGCGCGTGGCAGGCGGTGCAGGTCTGCTGCTTGAAATCGATCGTGGTGATCGGCCGACTGGTGCCCAGGGGCCTGGTCACCGAGTGGCAGGTCGAGCACGTCTCAGGCGGGTTCGTGTTGGTGGTCGCGTGTGAGCTGCCCGCAGAAACCTTGAAGGTGTACAGCGCGTCGTGAGTCCCGACCTTGCTGATGGAATAGATCAAGGACACCGGGACCCTGCCGTCGGCGTGGCAGCGCAGGCAGAGACCCACCGAGGTCTGCGTTCCCGGCGTGAAGGGCGCCGGAAGGTCGGGTACCAGCGCGTGCGCGCTCGTGCCACCAGGCGACGTCATGTTGGCTTGCGAATGGCATGTGGTGCAATCGACCTGCGCGATCTCGCTCGGAGCGATGTGGCAGCTCCAGCAGGAGAACGTCACCGTGCCGCCTCCGGCTCGAGCCACCGTTCGACCCATCGGGTGCGGCGCCGCGGAATCCACCGGGAAGTACGGATGGCTGTACGGCACGGTCTCCGGTGCCTTCGCGCCATCCGGATGACACTGCAGGCAAGCGTGAGCGTTGTTCGGCCCGAGCGGGTCGTGAATGGTGATCCCGATACCTGCGTGGTTGGTGACCAGCCTGTCCTTCGCTTCGGAGTGGCAAGCGTCGCAGTTTCGATCGGCGAAATCGATGCGAGGATTCTTGAAGCTCACATCGATCGCCTGAGAGGTGTGACACGTCTCGCAGGCGGCAAAGTGGGGTCCGCTGGAGATTGCAAAGGCGATCCCCGGGAAGTCAGACGGATAGATGGGCGGCGAGCCGCTACCGTGAGCGTTCACGCGTTCGAGGAAGTCGTTGGCATGGCAGAGCACACATTGTGGGGTCGGACCGGCTGCCGCCTGCCAGTTCGTTCCGGTCAGCTGGGTGGCGTGCGCCGGCGCGAGATCGATCGGAGTCGGCCCTGCAGCATTGGTGCCGGTCGGCGTATGGCAGGTGATGCAGGTCACGTCCTGGCGATTCGCCGGATCCTGGTGACAGGTGGCGCAGGCGAGCGTGACCGGGTCGCTGGCTCCCGATCTGGCGAAAAGCTTCCCGAGCGCGTGGGTATCGGCGCTGGTGATGGGGAACCACCTGGCGTGATCGAAGGTGCCGGCGTTCCCGTCGCGGTGACAGTTCAGGCAGGTCTTGCTGTCGGCGGGCACCGGCGGGCTCGACAGATTTCTGTAGGTGTAGCCGACACCGCCCACCGTCACCGTGCCGAAGCCGGCGTGGATCTGGTCGACGTTCTGGCCCAAGGCACCCGCAGGCGCATGGCAGGCGGTACAGGTCTGTTTCGTGAAATCCGTCGTCGTGATGATTCCGCCCGTCGCGGTGGTCACGCCGGCGATCGGCTTGGTCACGGAGTGGCAGGTCGAGCACTTCTCGCTGGGGTTCGTATTCGTCGTCGCGTGGCGGCTGCCAGCGGAGATCAGGAATGCGTACCGGCTGTCATGCGTGGCGGCCTTGGCCAGAGAGTAGGTCAGGGACACCGGGACCTTGCCGTCGGCGTGGCACTGCAGGCAGAGACCCACCGATGTCGCAGTGCCGGGCGCGAACGACGGCGGAACGTCGGGTACGGACGCATGGGCGCTCGCTCCGCCCGGCGACGTCATGCTGGCCTGCGGATGGCAGGTGGTGCAGTCGACCTGCGCGATGTCGGTCGGAGTGACGTGGCAACTCCAACAGGAGAACGTCACGGCGCCGCCGCCGGCGCGAGCGATCGTCCGACCCATCGGGTGCGGCGCCGCGGCATCCACCGGGAAGTACGGATGGCTGTATGTCACGGTGGACGGCGCCCTCGATCCGTCCGGGTGACACTGCAGGCATGCGTGGGCGTTGTTCGGTCCGATCGGGTCCTGGATGATGATCCCGATGCCGGCGTGATTCGTGACGATCGTGTCCTTCCCTTCGGCATGGCAGGAGTCGCAGGTCCGATCGGCGAAATCGATCCGCGAGTTCTTGAAGGTCGTGCCCGTCGCCCGCGAGGTGTGGCAACTCTCGCAGGGAGCGAAGTGAGGTCCGCTTGCGATCGCGAAGATCGTCCCGGGAGCGTCGGACGGATAGAGAGGTGGCTGGCCGCTCCCGTGGGCGCTCACTCGCTCGAGGAAGTCGTTGGTGTGGCAGAGCAGGCATTGCGAGGTCGGGCCGGGTGACGCCTGCCAGCTGGTCCCGGCCAGCAGATTCGCGTGGGCTGGCGAGAGATCGATCGCGGCAGGACCGGCGGCGTTGCTGCCGGTTGAAGTGTGACAGGTGGTGCAGGTCACGTCCTGTCGCCTCGCTGTGTCCTGATGGCACGTTGCGCAGGCGAGCGTGGCCAGGTTGGCCGACCCTGAAACCGCGAAAGACTTTCCCAGCGCGTGCGAGTCCGCCGAACCGAGCGGGAACCAGCTGGCGTGGTTTTGCGCCGCGATCGCCAGGTCGACCTGCCCGTTGGCATGGCAGGGCAGGCAAGTCTTGCTGTACGCCGCCGTCGCCGGCGTGGGCAGCGGCTGGTACCCGGGTGGCGGCGTCGTCACGCCGATGTGGATGGCGTCGAGATTCTCCGTCAGGGTGCCGGCAGGCGAGTGGCATGTGGTGCACGACTGTTCTCTGAAGTCCGTCACTGCCATCGCCGGTACGGCTGGGAAGGGTGTCGTTATGCTGGAATGGCAAGTGAGACATGGCATGGACGCCTTGGATGTGCTGTGCGTCGATCCCGCCGCAACGTTGAACACGATGGCGGCGTTGGATGGGTCGTGCCTTCCCTTGTTCGAGGTCGTCGAATACGAGACCGACGCCGGCACCTTGGAGTCGGCGTGGCACTTCAGGCAGAGGAGCGAAGTCTCCTGCGGGTTTGCCGGACTCGGCCAGGTCAGGTCCGGCACGGCCGCGTGGAACGAGACGCCGCTAGCGGTGGTCATCTGTGCTTGCGTGTGGCATCCGGTGCAGTCGATCTTTGCCGGATCGCTGATCAATGCGGTGTGGCAGCTCGCGCACTGGAATTGACCTGCGGTGTGTACCGCGGGGGTACCGATGGCGTGGACGCTCCCTACGGTGACAGGGAAGTAAGGATGGTTCACCCCGCTGATCGGGGCGGCGCGTCCGTCGGGATGACACGATAGACACTCCTTCGCATGGCCTGGCACTGCGTTTCCGTTGCCGTCGACGGTATCCCCGACCGGAGGCGTCACGCTCAGCAAGCTGTGAATGGAGACCAGCCTGTCCTTGGCTTCGCTGTGGCAGCTATTGCAGGTGCGTACATTGAAATCGGTGTGTGGGTTCTGGAGGTGGGGATCGTTGGCAACCTGCGTCGTATGGCACTGCTCGCATGCGAGGAAGTGATTCGCGCTGCTGCCGCCGATGACGAACGGGATCCCCGGCGCGTCGGACGAGTACGCCGTCGAGCCGCGCCCGTGGACCTGGATGCGCTCGAGAAAATCGTTGGCATGGCAAAGCAGGCATTGAGGAGTCGGGCCGACTGGCGCCTGCCAATTGGTTCCACCGAGTCTTGCGTGAGCTGGCGCAAGATCGATCGGGCTTGGACCGGCGGCGTTCGTGCCAGTAGGCGTATGGCAAGTGGTACAGGTGATGTCCTGACGGCGCGCCATGTCTTGATGGCAGGTCGCGCAAGCCAACGTGATCGGCGAGCCCGAGACGGCAAAGGACTTTCCGAGCGCGTGCGTATCGGCGCTGGCGATGGGAAACAGGCCGGCATGGTACGGGAGGTTGCCCTGCGCTGCGCGTCCATCGGGGTGACAGCTCAGACACGCGATCGAATTGCTCGGGTCACCCGCGGCGTAAGGCGTCGTGATCGGCGCGCCCAAGGCCTGGTGCGCCGCGAGGATGCTCCCCGCGCCGTCTGGCAGATGACAAACATCGCAACTCGCCCGAGCGAAATCGAGCTCGGCGTTCGTCCGATTCGGGTCGCCCAGCCTCGCGCTGTGGCATTGGTCGCACGCCGTGAAGTGGCTGCCGCTTGCCGGGTCGATCCCGAATACAACATGTTCCGGCCCCGCTTGGCCGTGCTTGGCTACGAACCCAGCCGGCCGGGCATCGTTTCCGTGACACAGGAGGCATCGCGCGGAAGCGCCGGTTGCGACGGGACCGGAGCCGAGCCAGAGGTTGCTGGGGGTCGTCGCAACCTTTCCGCTGTGGGCAATCACCTGGTCAGCGGGCACGCCTGGGCCAGGCGGGACACCGCTGCTCTGGGTGTGGCAACCGGTGCAGTCCACGTTCTGGCGGGTGCTGGTGTCCACATGGCATGTGGCGCAGCCCGTCACGACGGATCGGCCGGTGAGCGTGACCGTGCTCAGATACGCGTGCGAGTCCGACGCCCCGATGGGGAAGAAGCCGACGTGGTTTTGCGCCGCGATCGCAGGGTCGACCTGCCCGTCCGCATGGCAGGGCAGACAGGTCTTGCTGTACGCGGGTTTGAGTTCGACCGGATTTGGCACCGGCTGGTAGCCGGGTGGCGGCGTGGTCACTGCGGCATGGATCGCGTCCAGGTCCTGCGCGAGCGTCCCTGGCAGCGAGTGACACCTTGTGCAGGACTGCTCCGTGAAGTCCGCGACTTGCATGGCGGGAATGGCCGAGAACGGCTGCCTTGGCGTCTCGTGGCACGTGAGACACGGCATCGAGGCTTTCGATGTGTCATGCCTGGAACCCGGGGTGACGTTGAACACGATCGCCGGGTTCGTCGGATCGTGCTTTCCCTTGTTCGAGGTCGTCGAATACGAGACCGACGCAGGCACCTTGGAGCCGGAATGGCACTTCAGGCAGAGAAGCGAAGTCTCCTCTCGTTTGGCGGGATCGGGCCAGACGAGATCCGGGACGGCGGCGTGGAATGAGACTCCGCTGCTGGTCGTCATCTGCGACTGCGTGTGGCAACCAGTGCAGTCGATCTTCGCTGGATTGCTGGTCAGCGCCGTGTGGCAGCTCGCGCACTGGAACTGGCCTGGAGCATGCACCGCACGCGCTCCCATCGCGTGGCTTCCCGCCGTGACAGGGAAGTAGAGATGCTTCAGCTGGCTGACAGGCGCCGCTCTTCCGTCGGGATGACAGGAACGACACTGCTTCGCATGGCCAGGCGTCGGGTTCCCGAGGGCGTCGACGGTATCGCCGACTGGCGGCGTCACGTCGAGCAGGTTGTGGATCAGCACCAGCCTGTCTCTGGCTTCGCTGTGACAGCCGTCGCAATTGCGCACGTTGAAATCGGTCTGTGGAGACGAGAGGTTTGGATCGGCGGTGACCTGCGCCGTATGGCACTTCTCGCAGGGGACGAAGTGAGTCGTGCTGGTCGCATCGATGACGAACGGGATCGCCGCGTCGGACGATTGGCTGCCGTGAACCTTGACGCGCTTGAGGAGGTTCCTGGAGTGGCAGAGGAGGCATTGCGGAGTCGGACCGGCAGTCGCCTGCCAATTGGTTCCGGCGAGGCGGCTGGCGTGAGCCGGCGCAAGGTCGATTGGCTCTGGACCCGCGGAATTCGTGCCGGTCGCCGTGTGACAGGACGTGCAAGTCACGTTCCGCCTGTTGGCAGGATCCTGGTGGCACGCGGCGCAGGTCATCGTCACCGAGCCGGAGGGTGCAGTCGAGAACGAATTGCCCAGGGCATGCGTATCGCCGCGGCCAATCGGGAACCAGACACTGTGGTCGAAATTCTCGATTCGGCCGTGTGCATGGCAGTTCAGGCAGCTCCGGCTGTCCGCCGGAACGGGCGGGTTCGACACGTTGGCGTACGTGAAGCCGTTGAAGTCGCCCAGCCCGAGGTGGGCGCGATCGATGTCCTGGCCGAGCGAGCCAAAGGGAGTCGGCGAATGGCAGGCGGTGCATGTCTCCTGCGTGAAGTCTGCCGCAGAGAAACTCGTGCTCGCGATCGGCCTCGTCTGCGAATGACAGCTCAGGCATGGCAAGCCTGCGTGCACGCTCCCCGGGGTGACCTCAAAACCGAACTTCTGGTCGTGTGACGGCGCCTTCGCCGACCAGGTCACTGACACGGGCACGCCGCCGTCGGAGTGGCACAGCAGACATTGCGACGAGCTCCCGGCAGAAGAGCCCGCTGCAAGGTCGGGCACGGAGGCATGGAACGCCCGGCCCGCCGGAGAAGTCATGCTGGCCTGCGTGTGGCAGGTGGTGCAATCGAACTGCGCGCGGTCCACCGTGGTATGGCAGCTGCCGCAGCCGATGCTGCCGGGAACGAGGACGGCGCTGGCTCCGAGAGCGTGCGTCAGTCCCGTCCCGATCGGGAAATAGCTCGCGTGCTCGGCTGCGCTGTAGGTCGAGATGCCCCGCGGGTGGCAGGCGTAGCAACTGGTGCTTTCCCAGCGGAACGCCGCCATGCCTGCGTGGAGCGAAGTGGTCGGCGGCTGCGTGTGACAGGTGGTGCAGTCGAATTGCTTGAAGGACTCGGCGGTCCCGTGACAGGCGTTGCATGAGAGCGCGTGCGGACCGGTCTGGATGGGAAAGAGCCGATCGTGCTCCGCCGGCGATAGCGCCGTCAGCCATGGGTTGACCGGGCTTTGTTCGCCGCGCGAACAAGCGAGAATACCCAATGCAATGCAGCAGAGCCTGAGGCGGTGCATCCCTCAGCCCCCCTCTGACGGCAGCCTCGTGAACTACGGTCGCGTCGCCAGAAGGCGCCACATCATCTGTTGCGAAAAAAACCGACACTCATCCATGTGCTCCCCCCCAGAGCAGCGGAAGACTAGGCCCGCCTCGCAAAACGAGTCAATCCGCCCCGCGTCGGTGCCGGCATGCCTCATCTGCAAGTGACCGCGGGAGCGCGGTTGTTCCGGTGCTCGTGGCAAGAGAGGCAGCTCGAGGTCGGGCTTGCGACGCTCCACTCCCTCGCCCACGGCGTGGCCCCGGAATTCGCCTTCGCGTTGTGGCAACCGAAGCAGATGTTCACGCCCGGTGCCACATCGGTATTGCGGTTCACGTTGTGGGTCGCGTCGCCTCCGGTGAGCCCGTTGCCCCCCATCCGGCAGTGCGCGTCATGCTGGGCCAGACGGAACACGAGCGGCGTGCTCCAGGAAGTCACGTCGCCGCCGATATTGCCGGCATGGCAATCCAGACATTGGGCATTCGTGCTGGGTCCGTAATCGAAGCCGCCGGGCACGTTCCAGATGTTCCGAGGCAGCTTCGTCGTGTGGACCGCGGAGATCGTGAAGCCATTCTGGTATCGGGTATTCGCGGTGTCGTCGTTGTGGCAGCTGGTGCAGGCGATCAGCGCGACGTTGCCCGCCGGAGGGCCTTGGTACGATGCCGCCGTGGAGTGGCAGTCGGCGCACTTCGTCACCGCGGAGTTGTGGACGTCCGCTTGCGCAATGGGGAACCAGGCATGGCTGAAGTTCGCCGCCGCTCCGCCGTTCGGGTGGCATCCCAGGCATGCGCTCGAGTTGTTCGGGTCGCCGACTGCATACGGGCCGGCAATCGGGGCCCCGAATCCCTCGTGCGTCGTCAACACGCTCCCGGGCCCGTTCGCGGCATGACACAGGTCGCAGCTTGCATCGTTGAAGTTGAACTCGGGATTCTTCCGGCCCGGCGGGATGGATGTCGACGTGTGGCATTGGTCGCAGGACACGAAGTGATTGGCATTGGAGGGATCGATGCTGAAGACCGCGTGGGCCGGCCCCGCCTGCCCGTGAGCGGCGACAGAGCCGGCGCCGTGGGTGTCGCCGCCGTGACACTTCATGCACTGCGCGGACGCGCCGGAACCCGTCCCGACGGCCCCGGTCCCCAGCCATAGATTGTGAACGGCTCCGCCCGCAGCCGTAGTCCCCACCCGGCCGCTGTGTGCAGTGCCCTGGTCCGCGGGAAGGGTCGGTCCGGGCACGCCGTTGCTTCCGTTCTGGATGTGGCAGACGGTGCAATCCACGTTGGCGCGGTTGCCGGGGTCGACGTGGCAGGCCGCGCAGCCGTTCACGACCGCGTTTCCGTTGACCGTCACGGTCTTCCCATACGCGTGCGAGTCCGCCGCGGAGATCGGGAACGAACCCGAATGGTCCCGCGCCGCGATGGTCGGGTCGACCAGGCCATTCGCATGGCAGACCAGACAGGTCCGGTTGTACGCGGGTGTGACGGGCGTGGGGACGGGCTGGAAGCCCGGAGCGGGAGTCGTCACGCCGCCGTGCATCGCGTCCAGATCCTGGTGAAGCGTCCCTGCATGGCAGGAAGCGCAGTCGAAATCCTGGAACGAATCCGAGCTCCCGTGGCACGCATTGCAATCCAGCGCGTGCGATCCGGTCGCGATGGGAAAGAACTTCGCGTGGTCCGCCTGCGTCGGCGCCGTCACCCACCGGACGTTCGCTGGGTTGTCACCGGCGCACGCCGCTGCCGCGAGCGCCAGGACCCAACCGATCCGGTTCATGGCGGCACTCCGCCAAGAAGGTAAGCGCGTTGCATGGCAGGGGCAGGCCTCCGCGGCTCAGAAAGTACCCGCGATCTCGAGGTCGGCGAAAGCGACCTGTCCCGTCGCCGGTCCGAACGGCGACGTCTGCCCGTTCAGCGTCGTGCGCCCGAACACCGAAAGCCGCAGCGCCACGTACCGCGCGAGCTGGGCCTGGATCGCGGCCGACGCGCCCAGCTCGTCCAGGTCGACGGGCGCGATTCCGGCCGTTCGGAACCAGGAAAGACGCGCGATGAGCTGAAAAACGCCGTGAGATCGCGCCAGTAGCTGGAGCCACGCGCTGGATCCCGGCGCCCAACCGTCTTCGCGGAAGTAGCCCGCCGACAGCCCCGCGCTGTCTCCGAGCAGACGCGGCAACGCGATCTCCGGCCCGATCCAGCGGCGCGAGGTATGCGACAACAGATCCGAGCTGAGTCCCGACACGACCGAGAACCGCAGCGTGTCCATGGGCTCCCACGCGGCGGAGAAGTCTGCGTGACGCACCGCGCCGCTGTTGAGCACCCGGCCGGGACCATCGAGCTCGGGAATGGAGAGTCCGTCATATCGAAACGAGCCGAGCAGGTTGACGGAGTCCAGTGGGCGAGCCGACACGTCGACGCGCAGCGCCTCGAGGCCCACGCTGTTCATCGAGCCCACGCCTCCTGAGACGGTACCGCCTCCGCGCACGTCGAAGGCGAAGTCGACCTGGCGTGTGATGCGGGCTTCGAGCAGCGCTTCGCCCTCGACCCGCTTTCCGAGATCCGCGGTGTCGATGAAGGCGATCCGCGCCTCGTGCCGGAGGAAGCGCAGCGAAGAGTCGCCGGGGTAGGAGTGCTGGCCAATCCAATAGGCGCCGAACGTGCCGTGGTCGACCGAAGGCGCCAGCGTCACGGCGTCCGGAACCACGCCTCCGAAGATGCCGGCCTCGGTCCCTCCTACGGTGCGCCAGCCCGCCTGTGCGCCGTCGAGGATCACCTGGCCAGGCACGCGGTACGGCCGGACGCGTCCCACCGAAAACGCGGGGCCTCCCGCGGTCCTGCGCGAGATCGACGCCTCCCAGACGTACAGCTGGGTGGCATCATCCGGGCGGAAGCTGATCGGGCCGCTCCGTCGCGACCATCGCCGGGCGCTCAGATCGACGTCGAGGGTGAAGCCCGCGCCCAGGGGAAGGTCACGGATCAGGGCGTCCACGCGCTCCTGGCTCGACGAGCCGACGCGCGACGTCCACCAGGTCGTGTGCCCGATCCCGAGGTCGGCGCTGCCTTGCCGCGCCTCCAGCCCGGACGATCCCTGATGGAAATCGACCTTCGGATGCGGCGCGGAACCGAGAGTGCTGCGCCTTTGCTCGACGACCGAGGGCGCCGGAAGAGGAGCGAGCCGCGAAGCGGGTGGTTGAGGCGGCGGCGGAGGCAGGCCGAACGTGTCGCCGGCGCGGCCCGTGCCCAGGCAGGTCGCGCGCGTCGCGGAGACCTGCTCGACGCGGCAGGTTCCCTTCTGGAGCTGCACGATCTGGCCGGGCGCGAGCCCCTCGCGCGACCCCGCATCGAGGTAGAGCCGCGAGGTGGTGGCATAGAGTACCGAGCCGGTCCGCCGGACCGGCGCAGTCTCCGACTGCGAGGCGCTAGCGCCCATGGCTGTCGCCAACAGCGCGCCGGCGATCCGCACTCGGGTCGTCATCGACGCACTCCCGCGCGTGAAGGGGCGACCCCCGCCCCCGGCGTGAAGGTGTGGCACTCGTAGCATTTGCGGTTCTTGCACTGGAACCCGCCCACGTTGGCGTGGGAGGTGGTCTCGCGGCTGCAGGCGTGGCAGCGCATGCAGTCGGCGGTGTTGGTCGTACAGGTGCCGGTCGGCGTGAACGAGGCGAGGCTGGAGTGGCAGTCGAGGCAGCTGATTCCGGCGTGGGGGCCCCCGGTGATCTGGAAGCAAGCGTTGTGCGCCGGGAACGTGGCGCCTTTGAATCGGGTGGGGAAGTGACAACTCCTGCAGTCGGTGCCGAACCCGGCGCGCAGGTGATCGATCGCGGTGCCCACCGTGCGCGCGTAGTCGGCCTGGTGGCAGGTGTAGCAGTCGACCGTCGAGCGGGTGAACCGCCGGTCGCGCTGGTTCAGGTGGCATTCCTCGCAGGGGATGGCCGCGTGACGTCCGGTGAGCGGGAAATTGGTCAGCCGGTGCGCATCAGGGCCGAAGCGGCTCGCCCAGCTGGACGGATCGTGGCACGAGGAACAGCGGTTTCCGAACTCGCCGAGGTGCACGTCGCGATGGCAGGCGGCGCAGCTGGTGGCGACGGGCTCGGTGAAATCCTGCGAGGAGCCGTGGCAGGCGCGGCAGGAAGTGGACACATGCCGGCCTTCCAGCGGGAAGCCGGTCTTGGAGTGGTCGAACGTCACCTTTGTCCAGCCCCCGACGGAGTGGCAAGTCTCGCACCGCGTATCCATGGACGCGCGCATTGCCGGCGATCGCGGCGCGGGACCCGGCGCCGCCGCCGCGGCGATCAGGAGCAGGAGGACGCTCATCGGGTGAACTCCCGGAATGCGCCGCGATGGACGTCCACGTGGCAACCAGCGCAGGTGGTGGGGAGGCCGCGATACCGGCGCGCACGCACCCCGCCTCCGAGCTCCACCTCGAGGTGGCAGCCGGTGCACTCGACGTTCTCATGCTTCCCGTCGAGGAGGAAATTGGTGAAGGGCGGCCGGTGCACGAACGCGGTCTGCTTCCAGTCGGCGGTCGCATGGCAGCGCTCGCAGTCAGTCGTCCTGCGCGCGGGCGCGAACTGCCCGGCGTGGGGATCGGCATGGCAGGAAGCGCACTCGCTCTGCAGCGGCTTGTAGCGGACCACCCCGGAGAGATCGGTGACATGGCACCCCGCGCACTCCGCCTTCTCGTGCGCGCCAGTGAGGGGGTACGAGGATTCGCGCTGATGGTCGAAGCGCACCTGCGCGAAGGAGGCCACCTGGTGGCAGTCGGTGCAGCCCGCCTGCTTGACGCGCACGCCAAACTGGCCGCGGTGCGCGTCGGTATGGCAGGTGTCGCACCGGCGCGTGTCGCCCCCGAAGATGTAGCGCGTCTCGACCACCTGATCCTTCCTTCCGCGCCTCTCGAGGAAGGCGCGGATGGGCGCTATCTTCGAAGCAAGGGCCGGATCGGTCCGGTGGCAGCCGGAGCAGGCCGCCGCAAGGTGCCCGCCCTCGAGGGGATACTGCTTGTGCATTGCCGGCTCGTAGATCGCCGGCCTGAACGCACTCAGGTTGTGGCACGAATCGCACGCGCGCGGGGGGGAGCCGAGCTGGCCGAGATGGGCATCCACGTGGCAGTCGGTGCAGCTGCCGAACTTCAGGCCCTTGAATGACGCGGGGATGCCGCGGAAGGGCCCGTGACAGCTCTTGCACTCGACCGTCGTGTGCGCACCCCGGAGCGGGTACCGGGTCTTCTCGTGGAAGGCGCGTTCCCCCGATACGCCCTTCACTTCCTTCCAGTCGTCGTTCGTGTGGCAGCTGGTGCACTTCGGCCCCAGCCGACCTTCGTGGGGGTCCTTGTGGCAGTCGACGCAGTTGGCGTGCGCGATGGGGCTCATCCGCATGAACTTTTCCGAGTACGGCGGCATCGGCGCGTCCTTGTGCGCGTTCGCGTCGGTCATGCTCGCGTGGCACTTCGCGCACTGGACCGCTTTGTGCTTCCCCAGCAGGGGAAACTTGGTCTTGGCGTGGCTGAATCGCGGCGCCGCCTTCCAGGACGACTCAGTGTGGCAGTCCGCGCACTTGCTGCCGAGTTGACCGCGGTGCTCGTCGAAGTGGCATTGGGCGCACTGGGTGGGCAGGCCGAGGAAGGTGACGCGCTTCAGACCTTTCGCGCCGGCCGCGCGGACGGCTGCGGTCTTGATCAGCCGGTCCTTGTGGCACTCGGCGCACTCGACTTCCGCATGCTTGCCCCGCAAGGGATATCCAGTCTTGGCGTGATCGAAGCTTTTCTGGCCCTTTGATCCCCAGAGCAGATCGAAGTCCCGGCCCTGGTGCTCCTTGTGGCACTTCTGGCAGGTCAGCTCAGCGGGGGAGAGCCGCCCATGCAGTCCCCGGTGGTCGGTCACGCTCTTCTTGATGGCGGTATGGCAGGCGAGGCAGGTGTCGTTCGACAACTTCGAGCCGGCGACGTGGCACTTCGTGCAGTTCTTGAGGCCTTCCAGATCCGCGTGGCCTGCCGCCAGCGGGCCCGGGGAGAAGACGTCCGCGCGCGCCCCGGCGGCCGCGAGCATGAGCGCGGCCGCCAGGACCAGCCTACCGGAACCAGACATAGCCCAGGTACACGGAGACGCCGATGTGCGCTGCGATCGCGATCACCAGGAACCCGGCCAGGGAGGCATGAAACAGGCGCCACCCGCTGAGCAGTTTCTTCAGCGACTGGTAGAAGGTGACCTGCATGCGGAGCCTGGAGAGCTGCAGGTAGCCGGCCTTGAACTCGCCGTATTCGTCGGCGTCGTGGAAGTGGAAACTGGCGCGGAACAGCCGCAGGCGCATCCAGGTCGCGCGGAACGGCCAGGTCAAGAACATCCAGAGGACCGAGCCAGGGCGCACGGGCCGGGACCCGGAATCGAACATCCTGTGCAGCAGGGCCGGATCGTCGGAATCGTCGAGCATCGGCTGGAGCCTGGCCCTGAGCCGCTCCCATCTGCCCAGCACGTCGGAGATCTCCAGGGCCTTGCCCCCGGCGGAAGGAACGAGCCCGTAGATGAAGCGGCCGATGATCCCGGTCAGCACCACGATCAGCAGCGCGCCAGCGGTACCCGTCGCCAACTGGTTGTTGGATTGGAACGCCGCATGGAATGCGATCACCAGCGGGCTCATGAACCCGACGAACATATGGAAGTCGAGCCAGCCGCGGATCGATCCCTTCCCGGAGAGCAGGCGTGAGCGTTTGCGCACCGGATAAACAAAGTTCAGCATCATGAAGGCGGTGGCGATGATGCCCACGCCGTGGCCCCAGTGGCCGGCAGGACGCAGCGTTTCGTGCAGCGGAGACGCCAGTCGATCCGCGTGCGAGAGCAGGTAGTAGGACCACCCCTTCAGCGTCAGCCACCCCAGGATCAGCGCGCCCGTCAGCAGGTAAAAGACGTGCGCGCGGCGGTGCGAAATGCGCTCATCCCGCTCACGCGCCAGGCCCCGGCGGTCGCCCACCGGGCCGCGCTTCGGCTTCTTCCGCTCTTCGCCGAAATGCTTCTCGAGCGAGATCTGCAGCTTGGAGAGGAATTCCAGCGGCAGCTCGCCGCCGATGTTCACGATGACGAAGTCGTTCGGCAGCACCTGGGGCGAGCCCTCGACCGTGAGAACCACCTCATCTTCGGTGATCGCGTCCACCTGGGAGTTCATCAGGGCCCGGACGCGCCGTGCCTTGACCATCTCGGCCATCTTGGTGCGGTTCTTCTCGCGGCACTTGGCGAAGTTCTCGCCGCGGTAGGAGATGGAGACGCGGGCATCGCTCTCTTCGGCGAGTTGCATTGCGGCTTCCAGCGCAGCATCGCCGCCGCCCACCACCAGGACGTCGCAGCCCTCGTACTGCTCCGGATCCATCATGCGGTACGTCACCTTCTGCAGGTCTTCGCCTCGGCAGCCCAGCTTGCGTGGGGTTCCGCGGAGGCCAGTGGCGAGGATCACCTTGCGCGTGTCCATCGAACCGCGGCTCGTCTGCACGCGGAAGGCGCCGTCATTCCCCTCGATGCCGGTGACCTTCACCCCCTCGTCGATTCCGACGTTTCCCTTGTTGAGGGCGCGCTGCCAGGTCGAGAGCAGCTCCTCCTTGCTGATCAGCTTCTTCGTCACCTTTCCGTAGAAAGGGACCTGGAACGGCTCCGTCATCACCACTTTCTGTCGCGGATAGTTTGCGACGGTTCCGCCCAGCGACCCTTGTTCGAGCACGCGGAACGTGCGTCCGGCCTCGCGCAGGCGTAGCGCGGCCGCCAGACCCGCGGGACCGCCGCCGACGATCACCACATCGGGCGAGGATCCACTCCCTTTCGGCATCGTCTGGGCCAGGCGCTCCGCCACCTGGAGTCCCTGCGTCACGGCGTTCCTGATCAGTCCCATGCCGCCCAGCTCGCCGACGATGTGGACGCCGGGGCGGCTCGACTCGAAAAACTCGTCGACCATCGGGAGATCGACGCCGCGCTCGGAGGTGCCGAAGACCAGCTTGATGGCGTCAACTGGACACTCGGCCGCGCACTTCCCGTGGCCGATGCAGTGATCGGCATGAATGAGACGTGCGGCCCCGTTCACGATCCCGAGGATGTCGCCCTCGGGGCACGACTTGAGGCAGGTCAGGCTGCCGATGCAAATGTCCGGGTCGATCACCGGATGCAGCGTCAAAGGGACTTGGACGCCTCGTCCGTGCGCCTCTTGCAGCGCGGCCGCGCTTTTGCGGTGCTGGCGCCGGCGGCGTGCGAGGTGAAGAACGGCGAGCGCCAGGCACCCGAGCACGGCAGCCAACAGGATTGCTCTTCCGAGGTCCATCTTCCCGAGCAGCTTCCCAAGGTCCGCTCTCGCGAGAAGTTTCCCGAGGCCCAGCCTCGCGAGCATTCTCCCGGCGTCGTCCACTCTCGCGAGCAGGAGGTCCACATCACTTCCTTACCCCTGTCACCGGCTCCCGGGTACACGCGTAAGTGCGCGGAAAGCGCCGCCAGTCGGTCCCGGGGTGCGCGCGTCGGTGGCAAGCGCGTTCATGCTCGTGGGAAACCTGAACTTCCGACTCACGTCGGATACGCTCCGGATTCGTTGCTGAGATCGGATGGTTACATGGATTGCGGCCTACTGACGCGCAAGCGTCCGGAGCATCGCGTCGAACTGCTTGATGGCCGCGCGCACCGTCTTGCGGGGCCCGGTCAGCTTGAAGAACACGTTGCCTCCCGGGCCTTCGGCAATGGCGCCGAGCAGCGCGTAGTTCCCCTTCGGGGTGGTCGGCTGGCCCGGCATGCCGGAGGCGAAAGTGCCCTCCGCAGAGACCCTGGTCACCCGGATGCCGTTGATCGTTTCTACCCGCGAGGTGGGCTCGGCCGATGCGGGTTCCGGCTTGAACTGCGCGAACCAGCGCTCGACGTTCGTATTGACCGCTCCTCCCTCTTTTCCGAAGAAGAAGATCGCGAGCTCGGCGGGGTCGGAGTCGCCGGGTGCAGTGGGAACGCGATGGGTGGCCAGGCGCATCGCCGAGCTGCTGGCCTCGACGGGCCAGGACGCAGGTGACTTCCAGGTCAGACCGCCGGCTTGAACGGCCGCCAGGAGAAGGGTCGCGAGCATCGTCATGCGCGAAAGCCTAGCGCCGCCGCGCGTTCGCCCGCAACGGAGCCGTCAGACGTACCTGCGGACGAAACCCGCGATACCGTGCAGGGTCGCCTCCGGCTGATCTTTGTGCGGCGAGTGGCCGCACCGCGGCAGCAGCAGCACCTCCGTGTTGCCTGCGCCGCGCTGGATGGCGTCGACCTGCTTCTGCGTCCCGTACTCGTCCTGCTCGCCCTGGACCACGAGGATCGGCGCCGCGATCCGCGGCAGCAGCTCTTCCAGGTTCCACTTGCGGAACTCGGGGTCCAGCCAGGGGCGGTTCCAGCCCCAGAACGCCGCTTCGACGTCGCGGTGGTGCTTCGCCAGGCGCTGGCGCAGGTCGCCGCGCTCGTAGGCCTCGCGCGCTTTCGCGATGTTTCGCAGGCCCATCTCCTCGGTGAACACGTGCGGCGCCTCGAGCACCAGCGCGCGAGCTTTCCCGCCGCTGCCGGCGTGGATGATGGCGATCGACGCGCCGTCGCTGTGGCCGACCAGCACCGGGTCGTCGATCCCCGCCGCTGTCAGGATTTCGGGCAGCAGCTCCGCCTCCTCGTGCATGTAGCGGACTGTCCGAGGCATGAGGGCAGCGTCCGATTTGCCGTACCCCGCGCGGCTGTAGACGAACGCCGGCAGCCCGGTCGCGTCGGCGAGCTTCTCCGGGAAGTCGCGCCACAGCCCTACCGAGCCGAGCCCTTCGTGCAGCAACACCAGGGTCGGACCGCCGCGAGGTCCGACCCGCTGCGCCTCGATCTTCTTGCCTCGGACGGTCAGCATCCGGTTACCTGGCGACCGCCTGGGGCCAGGTGCGCGAGAGGATCGCGCAGGCGTCCACCCCCGCAGGCAGGGTACCGAACGCGTAGCCGCCATCTCCCACAAGCCGCGTCGCGCAAAAGGCGTCGGCGACCGCGCCGGGCGAATGGCGGACCAGCAGCGATCCCTGCAGAGCCAGGCCGAGCGATTCGACCAGCCGCCGCGCCCCCGCTTCATCGGGGGTGGCAAGCCGCCTTTCCGCCTCCTCCAGGGCAGCGTCGAGGCGGCGGTCGGCGCCGCGGCCGAGGCGGAGCTCTTCGAGGAGCGCGTCGCGCGCCTCCGGTTCCTTGTCCAGGGCGCGCAACACGTCGAGGCAGATCACGTTGCCCGACCCTTCCCAGATCGAGTTCAGCGGGGCCTCCCGATAGATGCGCGGCAGCATCGACTCCTCGACGTACCCGTTCCCTCCCAGGCACTCGAGCGCCTCGGCGACCATGGGCGCCGCGCGCTTGCAGACATGGTACTTGGCGACCGCGGTCCCGATGCGCCGGAAGGACGTCTCCTCCTCGAGGCGATCGTATGCGCGCGCCAGGCGCATCATCAGGACCGTCGCGGCCTCCGACTCCACGGCCAGATCGGCCAGGACCGCGCGCATCAGCGGCTGCTCGGTCAGGCGCCGCCCGAATGTGCTCCGGTGCATGCAGTGATGAACCGCTTGCGCGAGCGCCTGGCGCATCATGGCCGCCGCGCCGATCACGCAATCGAGCCGGGTGTGGTTCACCATCTCCAGGATGATGCCGATGCCGCGGCCTTCGTCCCCCAGGAGGCGCGCCCAGGCGCGGTCGAACTCCACTTCGCTGGAGGCGTTGCTCCGGTTTCCGAGCTTGTCCTTGAGCCGCTGGAGATGGAAGCCGTTGCGCTCGCCGTCAGGCTTCCAGCGGGGAAGGAGGAAGCAGGACAGACCCCGCGGCGCTTGGGCCAGCACCAGGAACGCGTCGCTCATCGGCGCCGAGCAGAACCACTTGTGCCCCGTGAGCGCGTACGCACCTCCTCCGAGCGGCTCGGCCCGCGTGGTGTTCGCCCGCACGTCCGAGCCGCCCTGCTTCTCGGTCATGCCCATGCCGATCAAAGCGCCGCGCTTTTCGGCCGCGGGCAGCGCGCGGGAGTCGTATTCGAGCGAGACGATCCGCGGCGCCCATTCCTCGAGCAGGTCGGCCTGGTGCCGCAGGGCCGGGAAGGCCGAGTACGTCATCGACACCGGGCACCCGTGACCGGCTTCCGTCTGCGAGACGAGGAACATCTTCGCCGCGCGCGCGACGTGCGCTCCCTCGCCCGGGTCGCGCCACGGTCCGCAGTGGACGCCGTTCGCGACCGAAAGCCGCATCAGCTCGTGCCACGCGGGATGAAAATCGACTTCGTCGATTCGATGGCCGAATCGGTCGTGCGTGCGCAGGCGCGGCGGATTCTGGTTCGCTTCGAATCCAAGGCCGATGGCCTGGCGGGTGGCCGTCGCCCGGGCGAACGAGCCCACCTCGCCCCTTGCCCACGCGGCCCCTTCCCGCTGCAGGGCCTCGTCCAGGGCGGCGTCGCAAGCGAGCGGATCGTAGTCCTGGAGGGGGGGCGGCTGGTTCAGCACCTCGTGCGTAGGCATGCGCGCACTCTAGCGCCTCGCCGAGGCGGGTGCCCCGCGCCGCTTCGATCAGCCTTGTGAATTCCGCCCGCTCGGCGGAAGCTTGGACCCGCATGCTTTTTGGGAGGAAGAGCCCCCGGCCGGTTGTTCCGGGGAGGATGGTCTGGCCCCGGACACCGCCGAAAGGTGTGCGCATAGCTGCGTGGTGCGCCGCGGCCTTGTTCGCGCTCCTGGCCATCGGAGTGCTGGCGGTCGCCTGGGGGTGCCCTCCCGTGGATGCGCTCCACGACCACCGGCCCCCGCAGGCTAGCCTGGTCTTCGACCGTGAAGGCAAGCTGCTGGCGCGCCTCGCTCCGGAAGAGCGCATCGTTGTGCCGCTATCCTCCGTGTCGCCGACGCTGACAGGCGCGTTCCTCGCCATCGAGGACCAGCGCTTCTACGAGCACAGCGGCATCGACTGGCGCCGTGTGGCAGGAGCGATCTGGCGCGATCTGCGGGCGTTCTCGCTGAAGGAGGGGTCCAGCACGATCACGATGCAGCTTGCGCGCAACGTCTTCCCCGACAGCCTCACCCGGGCCCGCACGCTCCGCCGCAAGCTCGCGGAGATGATCGTTGCGCGCCGGATCGAGCGCGTCTTCAGCAAGCAGCAGATCCTGGAGCTGTACCTGAACCAGATCTATCTCGCGAACGGCTACTACGGCGTAGAGGCCGCCTCCCGCGGATACTTCGGGCGCTCCGCCAGCGACCTGTCGCTGGCCCAGGCGGCGCTCCTGGCCGCCCTGCCCAAGGCGCCCTCCAATTACGACCCGCGCCGCTTCCCCGAGCTGGCGGTGAAGCGCCGCAACCTGGTCCTGGCCCAGATGGTGCGGACGAAGCTGATCACGCCCAAGGACGAGGCGGCGGCGCGGAAGACGAAGCTGCGGCTGACTCCGCCGGAGCAGGAGGGCGGAGCGCCCTGGTTCGTGGCCGCGATCCGGCGCGAGCTGCACGACCGGTTCGGCGCCGATGCGGAGACGAAGGGGTTGCGCGTGCGCACCACGCTCGACGCCGGGCTGCAGCGCATCGCGGAGAAGGAGCTGGTCCGCCAGATCGAGGCGGTCGAATCCGGCAAGCTGGGGCAGATCGCCGCCGAGAAATGCAACGGAGCGCCTGATGATTGCCTGGAGGGCCTCTTCGTCGCGCTCGACGTGCACACCGGTGACGTGCGTGCGCTGGTGGGCGGGCGCGACTATGGCCTCTCGGAGTTCGACCGGGTGACGCAGGCGCGCCGCCAGGCGGGCTCCACCTTCAAGGCGTTCGTCTGGGCCGCGGCCGTGCAGGCGGGGGTGCCGGTCTCCACGCTGCTCGATCCGGCCCAGCTTCCACCGGACTACGCGCCGGCGGACGGGCAGCTCGCGCCCGACCGGCCGCTCAGCCTGCGCGAAGCCCTTCGCGTCTCGTCGAACCGGGCCTCAGTGGCCCTGGGACAGAAGATCGGCATGCCCGCAGTGGTGGAGATGGCGCATTCCTGTGGCATTGGAGATGCGCTCATTCCACCGTACCCGTCGAGCTTCCTGGGCGCCGCGGACGTGGTCCCCCTCGAGCTGGTGGCCGCGTTCGCCCCGTTCGCCAACGGCGGGGATCGCGTGCTGCCGCGATTCATCGACGAGGTGCGCAACCCGAGCGGGGATGTGCTCCTCAAGAACGGCATCGTGACCGCGCCGGCCCTGAAGCCCGGGGCGGCGTTCATCATGGCCTCGCTCCTCGCCGACGTGGTGGAGCGCGGGACGGGAACTGGCGCCCGGGCGGGAGTGCCTGCCGACCTGCCGGTCCTGGGAAAGACGGGCACCACCAACGGCGCCCAGGACGTCTGGTTCATCGGCGCCACGCCCGACCTGGTGGCCGGCGTCTGGATGGGCTTCGACCACCCTCGCCCCCTGGGCGCAGCCGCGGCGGGCGGGAAGCTGGCCGCGCCGGTCTGGGCGCGCGTGATGGCCGCGTGGCAACGGGGCAAGCCGAGCCCTCCGCCCTGGCAACGTCCCGAGGGCGTCGAGCAGCACGACGTGGACACGCATACCGGCGGCCTCGCCACCGGCGGCTGCCCCTCCCAGCAGGTCGCCCGCGAATGGTTCCTCTCCGGCAGCGCTCCCAGCGATTGCCCCGAGCACGCGGGCGGCCTCGCCGGGTTCCTCGAGCGCACCTTCGGGAAGTGGTTCCGTTGAAGCGCTCGCTGGTTCTGGTGATGATGCTGGCCTGCGCGCACGGCCCGCGAACTGGAGGCGGTCAGCCTATGGCGGAAGGCCTTGCCTCGTACTACGGCGAGGCCCTGCGCGGTCACCGGACCGCCAGCGGCGAGCCGTTCAATCCCGACGCGCTTACGGCGGCGCACCGGTCCCTGGCGTTCGGGACCTGCATGCGCGTGGAGAATGCCCGGAACGGGCGCTCGGTGCGAGTGCGGGTGAACGATCGAGGACCGTTCGTGAAAGGCCGCATCGTGGACGTTTCCCTGGCGGCGGCCCGGGCGTTGGACTTCCTGCGGGATGGCGTTGCGCGCGTGCGACTGTTTCTCTGCGCGTGAGCCCGCTCAATGCGTTTGGGTCTCCTCCAACTGCGAGGATTCCGGCGAGGTCGGGTCTTGCGCCAGGACCGGCCCTTCCGGCCGATAATCTCGCTGGTAGATGCGCAAGAGGGAGAGGAGCACGGCGGCGGCGATGGGGCCCAGGATGACTCCCAGGATCCCGAACGCCTCGATGCCGCCGAAGATGGCCATGAACACCAGCAGGTCGCTCATCCGGATCTTCGTGCCGACCAGCTTTGGCCGGAGGATGTAGTCGGCGACGAACACCACCACCACCCCGCTCCAGAGAAGGATGCCGATGCCCTGGGCCGGGTGTCCGAGCGCGATGACCACGATTCCGACCGGCACCCAGACCAGCGCGGTGCCCACCGCCGGCAAGATGGAGGCGATGCCGGTCAGCGAGGCCCAGACCAGCGGGCTGTCCACTCCGAAGATCCAGTAGCCGATGCCCGCGGTGATCGCCTGGTACAGCGACATGACCCCGGTGCTGAAGAGCATGGCGCGGATCACGTCTCGCACGTCGCGGACGATCTCGGCCACCTGGCCGTTGGGCAGCGGGACCATCTCCACCAGCCACCACGCGCCCTCCTTCCCTTCGCGCAGCAGGTAGTAGGAGGTGATGGCGGTAAAGATGAAGATGAACATGGCGCTGAACAGGCCGGCCACCAGGCTTGTGGCGCCCTTTCCGAGGAAGGCGGCGAGGTCGCGCGCGGTCTCGACGATGCGCTGGTTGACGTCGTCGGACTCCAGTCCGAAGCGGGACAGGAGCGCGTTCACGTCTTTCCCGAGGAGGCCGGCGGCGCCCTGGTTCGGGTAGCGGCCCGCGAACCCTTGCACGAGCTGGACAACGCGGTGACCGACCACGAACACCAGGAACGTCAGCGTGGCAAGCGCCAGGAGCATCACCGTCGCGGTCAGGAGCGCGGCCGGCAGTCCAGGATGTTTTCCGCCCAGCTTGTGCAGCAGCTTCTCGTGGATCGGATATACGGCGATCGCGATCACGAGCCCCAGGAAGACCGGCACCCAGATCGGCTCGATCGTGCGCCAGAACGCGTAAACGGCGAGCGCGAACAAGACCAGGAAGGTGGCGCGCTGGAGGCGCGTGCGCTCGATCCGCTCTGACATTCACACGCAGGTAGTCACCGGGCGTGAAATCCGGCACCCCCTGGGCCGTACAGCGTCATTTGCGAGACGGTTCCGCAAGCATTAGCCGCTGCCGCCGAAGGCGGCTTTGCGGCTACGCCTGAGCGAAATTGTTCGCGAGACGGTCATGAGATGCGTATTAGAGGAGAGCGCCCATGCTCGCAGCCATCCTGATCGCCGCCGCCTCCCTGCCGCAGATTCCCTTCGAGAAGTACCGGCTGCCGAACGGACTGACCGTGATTCTCTCCGAGGACCACCGGGCGCCGGTGGTGGCGGTGGATCTCTGGTACCACGTCGGCGCGGTGAACGAGCGCAAGGGCCGGAGCGGGTTCGCGCATCTCTTCGAGCACCTGATGTTCCAGGGGAGCAAGCACCTGAACGGGGACGAGCGCACCGTGTTCGCGATGCTCGACCGCAACGGCGCCACCAACTTGAACGGCACCACCGACTGGGACCGGACCAACTACTTCGAGACCATGCCCGCGGACCGGTTGGAGCTCGCGCTCTGGCTGGAGAGCGACCGGATGGGCTTCCTCCTCGACACGCTCGACCAGAAGAAGCTCGACACGCAACGTGAGGTCGTGCGCAACGAGCGCCGCCAGACCACCGAGAACGTACCGTACGGCCGGGCGGAGGAGCGGCTGGTGCAGCTCCTCTTTCCCGACCCTCACCCGTACTTCGGCTATGTGATCGGCTCTCACGAAGATCTCATGGCCGCGTCGGTCAGCGACGTGCAGGACTTCTTCCGCACCTATTACGCGCCCAACAACGCGTCGATCGCCATCGTGGGAGATTTCCGCCCCGACGAGGTGAAGCCGCTGGTGGAGAAGTACTTCGGGCCCATTCCCCGCGGCCCGCAGCCGCCGCCGGTGACCGCGAAGACGCTGCCGCACACGCAGGAAGTGCGCGAGACGCTGCGCGATCAGGTCCAGCTCGCCAAGGTGCTGATCGGATACGTCGGCCCCAAGCCGCTCGAGAATCCCGCCATCGGCCCGCTGGTGCGCGTCCTGGCCGGGGGAAAGTCCAGCCGCCTCTATCACGACCTGGTCTACGAGAAGAAGATCGCGCAGGACGTGAGCGCGAACTGGGACCCCTCCATGCAGCTGGGCGGGATCTTCGAGATCACCGCTACGGTGCAGGCGGGGCACACGCCCGAAGAGGTGGAAGCGGCTTTGAGCGAGGAGGTGAGGCGGTTGCGGGAAGCGCCTCCTTCGCCCGAAGAGCTGGAGCGGGCCAAGCGCAACCTCGAGTCGGGCTTGTTCGCGCAGCTGGAGAACGTGGGCGGGTTCGGCGGCAAGGCGGATCAGCTCAATTTTTTCGAGATGTGGGCGCGCGACCCGGCGGCATTCACGAGGAACCTGGACGCGACGCTCGCCGTCACACCCGCGCAAGTGCAGGCGGTGGCCCGACAGTACCTCAACGATGAGCAGCGCGTGGTGATCACCGTGCTGCCCGAGCAGAAGCAGGCGGCGGCGGGAGGCGGGCGATGAAGCGGCTCTGGACAGTCATGGTCCTGGTGTCCTGCGCGTCTTCTTCGCCGAAGCCGGAGACGCAGCAAGAGGCGCAAGCGCGCACCGGGGACGCCGGGAACGCGAGGCCCCAAGCGACGCCGGACCCGGCGTTCCGCGCCCAGCCGCCTTCGCCGGGGCCCGCGGTCGAGTTCTACGCTCCCGTTCCGGCGCAGCTCGCGCTGAAGAATGGCCTGCCCGTGTTCCTGATCGAGCGTCATGACGTGCCGCTGGTGGCGGTCTCGCTCGCCGTGCGCTCGGGCGCGGATACGGAGCCGGCGGGAAAGGCCGGACTCTCCTCTCTCGCCCTGGATCTGCTCGACGAAGGCACGCAGTCGCGGGACGCAGCCTCGATCGCCCGCGCTTTCGAGGACCTGGGAGCGCGCTACGGCACCAGCGCGGACGCGGACGCTTCCCGGGTGACCGTGACCGCGCTCTCCGACACGCTGGACCCGACGCTGGAGATCTTCGGTGACGTCGCGCTCAACGCCGCGTTCCGGGATGCCGACGTGGAGCGCGTGCGCATGGAGCGCCTGGGCCAGATCGCGCAGGCACTCGATGACCCCTCCTCGGTCGGCCAGCACGTGCTCTCGCGGGTGATCTTCGGCGAGCAGCACCCCTGGGGGTATCCGGGCGAGGGGACCGTCAGGTCGGTCAAGTCCATCTCCCGCAAGGACGTGGTGGCCTGGCACAAGGCATGGTTCCGCCCCTCGAACGCCGCCCTGTTCGTGGTCGGCGACACCGACGCCGCCACCCTGCTGCCGCTCTTGGAGAAGCGGTTCGGCGGCTGGAAGGACGGGCCGGCCCCCAAGGTCGCGCGGCCCACCCGCCCGAGGAAGGCGGTGCGCGTGATCACGCTGGTGGACAAGCCCGACGCTCCGCAGTCGCAGATCTGGATCGGCGAGGTGGGCGTCGCGTCGACGGCAAAGGACATCTTCCCCGTCCGGGTGATGAACAACATCCTCGGCGGCAGCTTCAACTCGCGCCTGAACGGAAACCTCAGGACGGAGCACGCCTACTCGTATGGTGTGTTCAGCTTCTACGACACGCACCGGCAGGCGGGGCCGTTCGCCGCAGCCGGCGGCGTGGTCAGCGAGAAGACGGCCGAGGCGCTGGGCGAGTTCATGAAGGAGCTGGCGCGGATGAAATCCGGCGAGGTGAGCGAGGAGGAGCTTCTGGACGCGAAGGAGGGCCTGATCCGTACCATCCCGGCGCTGTTCGCCAGCAACGAGCAGACGGCCGGGGCCTACGCGCGCGTCTGGTCACACGCGCTGCCCCTGGATTACTACGCCACCTACCAGCAGCGCGTGCGCGCCGTCACCAAGGACGAGGTGGCAAAGGCCGCGCGCGAGCGCCTGCATCCGGACGAGATGGCCATCGTGGTGGTGGGCCCGTCGCGACAGATCGCCCCGCGCCTGGAAGCCCTCAAGCTCGGGCGTATCGAGCTGCGCGATGCGGAGGGGGAGGCCCGCAAGGCGGTCTCCGCCGCCGCCGGGCACTGAGGCACTACTTCTTGTCGCGCTGGCTCCCGCGCGCGAGCTCCGCCGCGGTGCGATCGGCGAGGTCGAGAAAGGCGAACAGCAGGGCCTGCAGCTTGGTGGGATCGCCGATCCCTTCGAACCGGTCCTCCTTGATCCGGTAGGCGAGCCAGTCGCGGTCGGTCGCGCCTTCGCGGTACGGGGCAAGCTTGAGCCCGGAGAGCGGCGTGCCCGAGAGATCGATCTGCACGCTCCAGCCCGGCCGTTCCCGGAGCGTCTCGATGCGGACGCCCAGCGCCGGGTCGCGTCCGCGCTCGAGCTGCGCCTTGTGCCAGGCCTGGATGCGCTCGAGGACTTCCATGCGCTGATGCTACGGCCGGCGCGCGCGCGGCGGCAACTTCAGCTCCGGCCGCCGAATGCGGCTCAGGAGCTGCGTCTGTGGCGTCTGCCGTTGGGTTGCAGCTCGCGCGCCGCGCGAATCCCGGTTTCGATCGCGCCATGTACCGTGGCGCAAGCCCCCTCGAAGTGCGTCGCCTCGCCGGCGAAGTGCAGGGGCCCCGCCGCCTCGGCAAGCGCGCGCTGCGCTTTCAGCGCGCCCACCGGGACCCAGCTGTAGGCGCCCAGCGACAGGTCGTCCTTTTGCCAGTCGAAGGTCAGCGTCCGCAAGGGCCGCACCCGCCTTCCCACCGCCCTGGAGAGGGACTTGACTGCCGCCGCGGCCGCGTTCTTCCCCCGCAGCGCCTCCGCGTTGCGGCTCGCCGCCCACCCGATGATGGCCGGCGCGCGCGAGGGCAGCGGCCGCCAGAACGTGGGCACGGGCTGGTCGTGCGCGTGGAGGAAGGCCAGATCCCGGGGCCACCAGGGCCGTTCGAAGAGGAGCGCCACCTTGACCACGGCACCCATCGAGAGCGCATCGATGGCCGCTTCCTTCCGCCGCGGCAACGGAGGGACGAACCGCACCGCGCGGGCCTGCAGGACGCCCAGCGGCAGCGTAACGATCGCCCGCGCCCCCTCCCAGGCGCCATCTTCGGTCAGCGCCTGCACGGAGGAACGCGTCCAGCGGATTTCCCGTACGCGGGCGCCCAGCTCGACCCGGAGGCCCCGCGCGAGCCGGCGGGGAACGGCGTCGTAGCCGCGCGGGAGCCGCGCGATGCGATCGCCGTCGATCTGCTCGGCCGCCCGCATCTGCTGGACGATCGCCTTGACGCTTGCGCGATGGATCGGCGCGGCGTTGAACCCTTCGAGATAGTCCGCCGCCAGCCGCCGCTCGTCGGCGCTCGCGCGCCGCCACCAGCTCGCCGAATCGAGCGCGTCTCGCACCGGCCGCTCGCGGCGGGCGGGAAGACGCGAGAGCTTTTCCATCACCGACTCCCAGAGATCGTCTCCCCGCACCAAGCCGCTCAGGTAATGCTCGCCGCGGACCTCGCGTGCGTGCCGGAGGTGCGGAAGGAGCGCCTTCGGCCTCCCGTGCACGAACTCCGCGCCTGCCTCCACCGGCATGGGCCAGCCGCGCGGCCGCAGGGTGTGCACGCGACCGCCGATCCGGTCGCGCGCTTCCAGCACCACGGCCCGATGACCCCGCAGCTCCAGCTCGCGCGCCGCGGCCAGCCCGGCCACTCCAGCTCCGATCACGAGGACGTCCACCGGATCCGGTTACCGTTTCGTGCGCCGCGATCCCGATTTGCGCCTGGGCGCCGCGCTACGTCGCGCCGGTTTGCTCGCCGCCTTTCGGGCTGCGGCCTTCTGCACCGTGCGCGTGCCCTTCTGCGGCCGGCGCGCCGGCTCCTGCTTCCTGCCCCAGGAAGTCTCCGGCGCAATCGGGGCCGGTGTCTTTTGCTTTCCGCCCTTTGCAAAATAGCGCACGAGCGGCTTCAGGTAATGCTCGTTCCAGCCCTTTTCGTATCGCTTGAGCTGGCTCGGCGGCAAGTCGCTGTGGCGGACCACCACCCGCGTCCCGCCGCGCGTCGCCTCGAACTCGACCACCAGCCGGGAGTCGCGAAACTCGGGCGGAAACTCGGACGTGCGCCAGGTCTGCACGATGCGCCGGCCCTCGTCGACCCCGAGGAGGATGCCGTGGATGTATCCGTCCCAGGCGATGAACCGGCCGCCGGTCCAGGGCTCGACCACCGCTTCGCCGCCGCCGGTGAACGCGGCGTGCTCCCGGCCGTCCATCCAGGCCGAGAACACGCGTTGTGGCTCCGCGGCCACGATGGTCTCGAGCTGGAAGGAGTCGGGCATCTTCCTACCCCCAATTTTGCAGTTTAACGAATCGGGATCACACAGTTCCACTTTTCCATTGACGGGCGCACCTCGTCGCGGTCGCATGGGCCATGCGCGACGCGTTGGAGAGGGTGCGTCCCGGGTCGCTCGAGGCCTTCTCGCATGCGAGCTATGTGCTCGTCAGGCCTCTGTTTTCCTGGAACCGCGTGTACCGGGTCCACGCATCCGACGGGCGGTTGGTGGCCTTCGTCGAACAGCCCTGGTTCCGGCTCCGGACCGAGCTCGTGATGTACGGGGACGAGGCGCAGCTCCAGCCCATCCTGGTGTTGAAGAACCGCCGCATCGCCGCCTTGAACATGGAGCACGACCTCTTCGACGCGGGCAGCGGACAGCGCCTGGGCGTGATCCGGACGCGCGGCTGGCGCTCGATGTGGCGGAACACCTGGGACATCCTCGACGGCGATGAACGTCCGGCGGGCCAGATGCTGGAGGACGGTCACTGGTTCTGGCGGCGCATGGTCCGCTTCCTCCCCGGCCGCCACCACATCGAGCTGGGGAGCCGGGAGGTGGCGCGGATCGCGCAGCGGTTCCACTTTTTCCGGCGGGAATTCCAACTCGAGATCCTGCCGGTGGACGATCCGATCGAGCCGCGGTTCGCCATCGCCTGCGCATTGATCGCCATGATGGCGGACCTGCGCCGCGAGAACCGGGTGTAGGAGGTGGGCGTGGAGGTCAAGGGATTCGAGGTGACGGGCGACCAGCGCGTCGGCGAGGGCGGGCACCTTCGCCTGCGCCGCATGCGGATGCGGCTCCTGCTCTCCGACGGTTCGCGCACCAGCGAAGGAAGCTGGGACTACGTGGAGCGGCCCATGGGCCTGGACGCGGTCGTCGTGGCCCTCTTCCGCCGCCGCCCGGGCGCGCTGGAAGTGCTGCTGCGTCACGGCGTGCGCGTTCCAGTCCAGTTCGGCAGGCCGGAGAAGCCATCGGCCCTGCTCTTTCCGGAGTTGGTGGCGGGCATCCTCGAGCCCGGCGACGACGTGTTCCAGAGGGCCGCGGACGAGGCGATGGAGGAGGCGGGCCTCCGCGTTCCGCCGGCCTCCGTCGAGATGCTCGGCCCCGCGGCCTTTCCCACTCCAGGAATGTGCGCCGAGGTGTTTCAGTTCGTCTGCTGCGAAGTGGCTCCGGACGCGTTGGCGCATCCGCCCGGCGGCGACGGCTCGCCGTTCGAGGAAGGCGCCCGGCTGGAGTGGGTCTCCCTGGACGAAGCGCTGGCGCGCTGCGCGCGTGGCGAGATCCGGGACATGAAGACCGAAATCGGCCTGCGTCGGCTGCGCGAGCTCAAGGCGCCTTCAGGCGCGTGACCACCCTCACTTCGCTGTCGAACGTCCGGTGGACCGGACAGCGATCGGCGATCTCCAGCAGCCGGTTCTTCTGCGCTTCGTCGAGCGGCCCTTCGAGGACGATCTCGCGCTCCATCCGGTCGATCCGGCCTTCCTTCGTCTCGCAGTCGGCGCAGTCCTGCGCGTGGATCTTCTCGTGACGGATGGTCGTGATGACGCGCTGCAGCGGCCAGCCCTTCGCTTTCGCGTACATGCGCAGTGTCATCGAGGTGCAAGCGCCGAGGGCCGCGGCGAGCAGCTCGTACGGCGTGGGTCCTTGATCGGTCCCCCCGCCGGCGACCGGCTCGTCCGACCAGAGCTGGTGGCGGCCGACCCGGATGTCCTGCGAGAGACCCGATCCGCTAGTGACGGTGACGTCCATCCCGCTGACATAGCAATCCTTCCGGGCCGTTGAAACTGCCGTGCGCGCCGCGTCACTACCGGGCGAGGTGCTTGGCGCCCGCGACAGGGATTCCGATGAGGAGCTGCTGTCGCGGGCTCGTGCGGGCGATCCGGAGGCATTTCGAGTGATCTTCGATCGGGAAGCTCCAGGCGTGCGCAGGTTCCTGGGCGATCTGCTCCGCGACGACGCAGGGGCGGACGAAGGGACCCAGGAGACGTTCGTGCGCGCGCACCGGAGGCTCGGGACGCTCGAGCAGGCGGACAAGCTGCAGGGTTGGCTCTTCGGGATCGCCCGGATGGTCTTCCTCGAGCAGATCCGCAGGAAACGCCGCGAAGGCCCAATGCCGGAACCGGCCGAGGACTTCTCGCGGACCGATTGTGGGCCCAGCCCTGAGGCGGTGCTGCTGTCCTCGGAGTCGGACCGCATGCTGGACGGAGCGCTCGCGGACCTCGACGACGAGCGAAGGTCCGCGTTGCTCATGCGCATCGATCACGGCCTGGGGTATGGCGAGATCGCCGCGGCGATGGGCTGGAGCCTGCAAAAGGTGAAGAACGAGATCCATCGCGCGCGCCTGCAGCTTCGCGCGCGTCTCGCCGGGTACCTCGAGGAGGGCGCCTGATGACGCACCCGACCCAGGAAGAGCTGGAAGCGGTCGCGCTCGGCGAGCCCGGGGATCCGCGGGCCACCGAGATCGAGGCGCACGTCGCCGGATGCACGGATTGTTGCCGCGAGCTGGCCTGGTTGCGCACGGAGAGGACGCTCCTGGGGCGCCGACCGCTGCTCGAGACGACGCACCTCTGGCCCGGGGTCGCTGCGCGGCTCGAGCACCCGCGCCGGCGCACCCACTGGGCATGGCGCATCGCCGTTGCATCCGGGGTCGGCGCGGCGGCCGCTGCGGTCCTGTTCGCGGTGCTACCCCCCGGGCCCCTGCCGGTTGCGCAGCCGCAGCAGAGCGCGCGGCGCCCGCGTTCGGCGATCGACCCGAAGACCCTCGCCGCCCTGGATCGCGCGGAAGCCGACTATCGCAACGCGGCCAAGGTGCTGGAAGGCGAGTATGACCGGCTGCGGCCGCAGCTCGATCCCGAGCTGGCGCGGCGCTGGGACGAGACTCTGACCCGCGCTCGCGCGCAGCTCGGCGAGTCGCGCGCGGTGGCGGCCGACGACGTGAACGTGCGCATGCGCGTGCTGGACGGGTACGCCGGCTACCTGCGCTCCCTGCGCGACCTGTTGCAGGAGTCCGAGGAGGCAAATCCGTGATTCGCGCAGCGGTGGTCGTGGCGACCCTGTGGCTGGTGTCCGGGGCCGGCGAGGCGAAGCCCGGGTCCGCTGCCCCGGAGGGAACGTCCTCGCGGCAAACAGGGTGGCGGCACGACTTCGAGTTCGAGCTGCCCGACATCGTCATTCCTGAGCTGGAGCTGCCCGACTTCGAGATCGACCTTCCGGCACTGCTGGCGCGGGCCTCCTCGCGCAACCAGGACGCCGAGGACGATGAAGAGGATCAGGACGCCCGGGGCGACGACGACATGGAGTTGCGCGACGATCAGGGAAGCCGGGTGAAGATCTACAAGCTGAATCCGCAGCGGCCGGTCCGGCCGCCGCGCATGCATCTCGGCGAAGACGACCACGAGTCCGACGAGCGGGAGGCCACCGCGCAGGCGAGGGGTCGCGGCAGCGCGATCCTTCCCGTCAAAGGACCCGTCACCTTCCAGGTGCGCGCCCAGGCCGGAGACATCGAGGTGGTTGCGACCGACAAGCGGCAGGTCTCCGTCACGCTGAGCGAGGCGACCGCGGAGGACATCGCGCTGTTCGCGTTCGGGGACCGCGTCGAACCGTCGTTCAGGGGGCGGCGCACGCTGCGCCGGGGAAAGCTGCGCGTGGAGCTTCCGCGGGGCAGCCGCCTGGACCTCGCCTCGATGTCCGGCGACGTGACCGCGGAGCGCATCGGCGACGTCCGGATCCGCACGATGTCCGGCGACGTGAAGCTCTCGGGCGTGGCCAAGACGGACGTCCAGACCATCTCCGGCGACACGCGGATCGAGGATGCGTCCGGTCCGGTGCGCCTCCACACCGTCTCCGGACACGGCACGGTCACGACATCGGGAGCGGCGCCGCAGGTCGAGTTCCACTCCGCTTCCGGCGGTCTGGACTGGTCCGGAGCCTGCGGGAAGGATTGCCATCTGTGCGCGGAGACCGTGTCGGGCGACGTCCGGCTGACCTTGGACCCGAAGAGCTCGTTCGAGCTGAGCTACACCTCGCACAGCGGGGAGCTGCGCGACGAGCTCAATCTGATGGTCAAGCGCGCCCCCAAGCGCAAACACGGAATGACCAGCGGGTGGCTGGAGGCGACCTTCGGCAAGGGAGAAGGCGTGATCGAGGCGGACGCCTTCTCCGGCACGCTGGTGGTGAAGCGGAAGTAGCGCATATCGGATGGCCTGCGGGCGGCCCGGCGGGCGCCGTCCCGGCGGGCCGTTCCCTTGCCTGCGGATGCATCGGGTCCCCACCTTGCCGGAGGCAACTGGCGCATCCACCGGGGGTTGTCGTGCTCAACAAGCTCTTAGTCGCTCCGTTCGCGGCCCTGCTCCTGGCAGGCGCGGCCAATGCCGGTCCGCTGCAGACGCTCACTCTTCCCGAGCGGCCGCGGACCAAGGACCAGCTCGCGGCCGAAGTGGTCGAAGTCCAGACGCGCCGGAGTCCGATGGCCATCATCGCCCAGGACGCCCTGTACGGCGGCATCGCAGGACTCGCGATCGGCGCCGGCGTGGCGCTCTTGAGCAGCGATCACGACTGGGGTCGCGACCTGGCCATCGGCGCCGGTGCCGGCCTGCTCATCGGCGGCATCTACGGCGCCATCGACGCGGCCGCCAACGCGGACCGCGCGCCCGTCGGCTTCGGTCGCTCGTACTCGCTGGCGTCGGCGAAGTTCTAGCCGCTGCCGCCGAAGGCGGCTTTGCGGCTACGCTTGAGCGCGATCACTCGCCAGGCTGGTCAGGAGACGCGTTCTACCTCTGCCGGGCTCGCGATTGACGCGACCCGACACCTCCTGTAGAGCCGCATCGTGCGCATCAGCCACGCCGCGCGGACCGACGTCGGGATGAAGCGGGACAACAACGAGGACAACTATCTCGTCTACCCGGAGCAGAACCTCTTCGCGGTGTTCGACGGCATGGGCGGGCACGCCGCCGGCGAGGTGGCGAGCGGCATCGCGGTCCGCGAGATGAAGGAGTTCTTCGAGCTGACCGGAAAGGACCCAGAGGCGACCTGGCCCTTCAAGGACGATCGGTCCCGCAGCTACGACGAGAACCGGCTGGTCACGGCGATCAAGCTCTGCAACGCGCGGATCATGGAAACCAGCGAGCAGGACACGTCCAAGAAGAACATGGGGACCACCTGCGTATCGCTGCACTTCGTCGACCGCGGCGGCGAGCCCAGGGCATACGTGGCGCACACGGGCGACAGCCGCGTCTATCTCTTCCGCGAGGGCAAGCTCAAGCGCATCACCATCGATCACTCCCTGGTCGAGGAGTATCTGCGGTTGGGGAAGATCACCGATGAGGAAGCGAAGAACTTTCCGCAGAAGAACATCATTCTGCGCGCGCTCGGGCAGCAGCGGCAGGTGGACGTCGAGATCAATCCCCACCAGCCGCGCCAGGGCGACCTCTTCATGCTCTGCTCCGACGGACTTTCGGGGATGGTCGAGGATCGGATCCTGGAATCGATCCTGCAGAAGCAGGCGGCGAACCTGGAAGCGTGCGCGAAGAAGCTGCTCGATACCGCCAACGCGAACGGCGGCGTGGACAACTCCACCGTCATCCTCGCGCGCTACGACGGACCGTAGTGGCCCATTCCCACAACGCCTTCGTCATCTTCTCCTGACGTGCAGACAGGCGTGCGCTCCATCGTGCATGGGCCGGGCGGACGGCTGCCTGTCCAGTGCGGGTGGCACGTGGCACCACGGATCCTCAACTTGAATAGAGGATGTGGCGTGCGCACGTACTGGACGATCCGGGGGTCGAGGCGGCCATCGCCGAAGCGCGGCGTAGATGGGGTCCCACTGGCGCCGTCTCCCTGGCCGACCAGTTTCCCCAGTCGCGGCTGCTGGTGGGGGAGCTGCGCGGCGGGCGTTTCTGGATTCATGGCCGCGGGTCTACCTGGAAAGCCGCCTTTGCCGACGCGGACGCGCGCGCGATCCGCGCGTCCCGACGCAAGGCCGCGCGTTGACCGGCCGGCGGCACTGAACGGTTTCGATCTCGGCACCGGACCGTCACCGAAGCCGTTTACGGTGGCGGGCCATGCCGAGGATCCTCATCGTCGAGGATGAACAGGACATCGTGGATCTGCTCCGCTTCAACCTGCGCCAGGCAGGCCACGATCCGGAGGTGGCGACCACCGGCGAGGAAGCTCTCTCGCAAATCGCGCGCGCGCGTCCCGATCTGGTGCTGCTCGACCTGATGCTGCCCGACTTGCCGGGGACCGAAATCTGTCGTCGGATCAAGGGAGATGCCCGGACACGGCATGTCCCGGTGATCATGGTGACGGCCCGGGGCGAGGAGGTGGACCGCCTGGTCGGGTTCGAGCTCGGAGCGGATGACTTCGTCACCAAGCCCTTCAGCGTGCGCGAGCTGCTGCTGCGCGTGCGCGCCGTGCTGCGCCGGGGCGCGCCGGGCGAACCGGAGGCGATCCGGGAGCGTCTGGGGCCCGTCCGGATCGACGAGGTGGCGCACCGGGCCTACGTAGCCGGGCGCGAGATCGAGCTCACGGCCCTGGAGTTCAAGCTCCTGGCGACGCTGATGGCGCGGGCAGGACGGCTGCAGACCCGGGAGACGCTCCTGCGCGACGTCTGGCAGCTGAACGGCGAGCCGCAGACGCGCACGGTAGATACGCACGTCAAGCGCCTGCGGGAGAAGCTGGGCGAAGGACGCGATCTGATCGAGACGGTGCGCGGCGCAGGCTACCGCATGACGGACCCCGAGGACTGAGTGCCACTGTTCTGGCGAAAGCCGGCGCAAGCCGGCACGCCGGCGTTGCCCCCGCCGGACCAGGCCTTCCTGCTGCGGGAGATCGTCGACGGGATCCCCGACCCGGCGGCGATCCTCGACGGGAGGGGACAGATCGCCGCTGCCAACGCCGCACTCGGCACCCTCTTCAGCCGCAAGCAGTGCGAAGGCCGCACGCTGCTCGAGCTCTCCCGCAGCGCCGAGCTGGCGGACGCGGCCGCGCGCGCGCTTGGCGGCCCGGTGCGCGCGCAGATCCGCCTGCCTTCATCGGACACGGTCGTGCAGGCATCCATCTCGCCCGTCTCGGGCGGCAACTCGATCCTGGTGCTGCGCGACCTGACCGAGGAGAAGCGCATGGAGAGCGTCCGCCGCGACTTCATCTCCAACGCGAGCCATGAGCTGCGCACGCCCGTGGCCGCGATCTCCGGCGCTGTAGAAACCCTCCTGGGCGGCGGCGTGAAGCTGGACGGCGACGCGCGAGGCTTCGTGGAGATGATCGCCCGGCATGCCGACCGCCTGGCGCGCTTGACGCGCGACCTCCTCGACCTCTCCAGGCTGGAAGCGGGGCAATACCGTCCCGAGACGGGTCCCATCGACGTGGGGCCGTTCTGCGAGGCCGCGCTGGACCTGGTGCGGGCCCGCGCGGCGGAGAAGCAGATCGTCCTCGGGTATGACGGGCCTGCCTCCCTGCGCATGGTCGCGGACCGGCGCGCGCTGGAGCAGGTCCTCGTCAACCTCCTCGACAACGCGGTCAAGTTCACTCCGCAGGGCGGGCACGTCACCGTCCTCGCTGACGGCGCCGGCGAGTTCGCGGTCCTCTCCGTGATCGATTCCGGGCCCGGAATCGAGCCCCGGCACCGCGAGCGGATCTTCGAGAGGTTCTACCGCGCGGACGGCGGGCGTTCCCGCGAGGCGGGCGGCACGGGCCTGGGCCTGGCCATCGTCAAGCACCTGGTGCAGGCCCAGGGCGGGCAGGTTGGCGTCGAGAGCGGGCGTGGGGGCAGCCGCTTCTGGGTCCGCCTTCCGGTCGCGACATGAAGAGGTCGCCGTCCTGTCACTTGCCCGCCATCTGCGGTTGATACATGCGCCACCGGTCGAATGAGCATTCACAAGGAGCGACGATGAAGAAGATCCTGTTTGCGCTGCTCGCGATCGCGGGCGCCGCGACCGCTGCGGACACCACCTTGATCAACGGCGCGGGCGCCACGTTCCCGTTCCCGATCTATTCGAAATGGTTCAGCGAGTACAACAAGGCGCACCCGAACGTGCAGATCAACTACCAGTCGATCGGCTCGGGCGGCGGCATCAAGCAGATCACCGAGAAGACGGTGGACTTCGGCGCTTCCGATGCTCCCATGAACAGCGAGGAGCTGCTGAAAGCGCCCGGCATCCAGCACATCCCGACGGTGATGGGCGCGGTGGTCGTCATCCACAACGCGCCGGGCGTGCAGGACCTGAAGCTGACGCCGGAGACCGTGGCCGGTATCTTCCTGGGCAAGATCACCCAATGGAATGATCCGGCGATCGCGGCCCAGAACAAGGGGGCGAAGCTTCCGGACACGCAGATCGTCGTGGCCCACCGCAGCGACGGCTCGGGCACCACCGCCGTCTTCACCGACTACCTGGCCAAGGTATCGCCCGAGTGGAAGTCGGGCCCGGGCGCGGGAAAGAGCGTGAATTGGCCCACCGGGCTGGGCGGCAAGGGGAACGAGGGCGTCACCGGCATCGTCAAGCAGACGGAAGGCGGCATTGGCTACGTCGAGCTGGCGTACGCGAACCAGAACAAGCTCCCGGTCGCGGAGCTGAAGAACAAGGCGGGCGCCTTCGTGAAGCCCTCGTTGGAATCCGTCTCCGCAGCCGCCGCCCAGGTGCAGATGCCGGACGACTATCGGGTCTCGATCACCGACGCCGACGGCAAGGACGCGTGGCCCATCTCTGCCTTCACCTACCTGCTCGTCTACAAGGACCAGCAGGACCCCGTGAAAGGCAACGCGCTGCTCAAGTTCCTCTGGTGGGCGGTGCACGACGGGCAGAAGACCGCTCCGGCCCTGGATTACGCTCCGCTGCCCCAGGGCGTGGTGCAGAAGGTGGAGAAGACGCTGCGGTCGATGACGGTGCAAGGAAAGCCGACCCTTGCTTCGAGCAGGTAGCCACGAGCGCAATGCTTCCGTTCGGCAGTCGCGGGTCACTGCTCCTTCCCGCGACGCCGAACTGAAGCTCTTGCGCCAGCAGTTGCTGACGTTGGGCGCGAAGGTGGAGGCGGGCGTGGCCGCCGCCATCCGCGCGCTGCTCGAGCGCGATCCGGCGCTCGCCCGCGAGCTCATCTACGCGGACGCGGAGGTCGACCAGCTCGAGCTCCAGGTTGACGAGACCTGCCGGCGGCTCCTCGTCCTGCGACATTCCCGGATCGACATGCGGTTCATCACCACGGCCGTGAAGGTCGTGGTCGATCTGGAGCGGATCGGCGACCTGGCGGTGAACATCGCCAGGCAGGCGATCGACCTGGACCCGATCCCGCCGCTCAGACCCCGGCACGATCTCCCGAAGCTGGCGGATCTTTGCCAGCGACAGGTGCGGATGGCGCTGGCCGCGTTCGCCGGCGCGGACGTTGTCCGCGCCCAGAAGGTGATCCTGAACGACGAATTGGTGGACGCGCGCTACCACGCCCTCTTCAACGAGCTGATCGGCCTGATGATGGAGGATCCGGCGAACATCCGGAGCGGCAACGGCATGCTCTTCGTGGCCAAGCACCTGGAACGCATCGCGGACCATGCCGTGAACGTGGCCGAGATGGTCGTGTTCCTGGTCAAGGGCAAGGACATCCGCCATCCTGGATCGCGAGGCTTCGAGTCTCACGCCGCCGCGGGCGGCTGATCGGGTCCTAAACCAGTCCTAAACCGCGTCTCACAACCGGACTGACGAGTGATCGCGCTCAGGCATAGGCGCTAAGCCATCTTCGATGGCCGCGCCTAAGCCTCCGAGGTCGACACTGCCGCGCGGGTCCCGGCGAACGAGGGAGGCCGCACGTCGAGCCACCGCGGCCCGTGCACGAGCTCTCCGCCGGCGGCGGCGAAGATCCGGCAGGCCTGCAGCCCGGTGCTGCATCCACCATTGAAGACCCGCAGCGTCCCGGCCTCGATCTCCGCAGGCCGGTGGCGGTGACCGTGCAACACCAGGTCGCAGCGGCCCTGCAGCCGCGCAACCATCTCGTGCCCGGTCGCCAGCTCGGCCGCGTTGGGCCAGCCCAGCTGCGTGATCACGCGCTCCATCAAGTGGTCGTCCGGCAGCGGAAGCAGGTGGTGGTGCAGCAGGAGCAGGCGCAGCGATCCCGGCGGCGCGCCGTCCAGCGCGGCGCAGATCGCGTCCATGTCGGCTTCGTCCATCTGCCCGTGCGAGTCGAACCAGCGCCGGTTGTGGGGGCCGGTGGAGTCGAAGCGGACCATGAAGACGCCCCCATGATCTTCCGCCTGCACCCGGGGGGCGCTCATCAGCGCGCTCGCCACGCCATCGCCGAGGCGGTCGTGGTTGCCGGGAACCACCACCATCCGGCCCTCCTCGAACAGCGGGGCGAACACGGATTGGAACGTCTCCAACTCGGACCGGAGGCCGCGATGGGTGATGTCGCCGGTCACGATCACGCGCCCCACGCGGACCGCGAGCAGCGCGGAGCAGAGGCGCCGGCAGGCGTGGGCCGCGGCAGGCCCGGCGCCGAGATGCAGATCGGAGAGGTGGGCGAAAGTCCGCAGCATGCAACATCCTCTCGCGCGCGGATGGCAACCGCGCGACGATCCGGAGTGCAGTTTGCAAATTCTCCGTCCGGCGGGTTTGCCAAGAAGTTTCACAGATGTGCGCAGCGCGCCACTCCCCGCCAGGGACAATCCAGGGCGCAGGAAAGGAGGACGGCGCATGACCTTGCCCACTGTCGTGTACCTGCTCGTCGTGCTCGCCCCCGTGTCGCTCTTGATCACGCTGCTGGCGCATGCGGCGGTGTTCGTCGCGCTCTCGCCGCGGCTGCCCGGCGACGGTCCTGCGCCGCCGATCACGGTGCTCAAGCCGGTCAAGGGCGACGAGCCCGGTCTGTACGAGAACCTCGCGTCGCTGGCGCGGCAGGACTACCCCGCCTACGAAATCCTGATCGGCGCGGAAGACGCGCGCGATCCAGCGCTCGAGACCGCCCGCCAGGTGCAGGACGACTTCCCCCAGGTCCCCATCGGGATTTACGTCGGCGCCCGGCCGCTCGGCCTGAACCCGAAGGTCAACCTGCTCTCCGCGCTCTTCGATCGCGCGCGGCACGATGCGGTGCTCATTTCGGACAGCAACGTGCGGGTCGGCCCGGAGTACCTGCGGGAGATGGCGGCCGAAATGGCGGATCCGGCCGTGGGCCTCGTCACCAACATGGTGGTGGGGGACGGAGCGGGCATCGGCGCGCTCCTCGAGACCCTCCACCTCAACTCGTTCGTCGCTGCCGCCACCAGCCTGGCCCGGGTCGCCGTGGGTCGCGCGTGCGTAATCGGGAAGTCGATGCTGCTGCGGCGCAGCGATCTCGAGCGGCTCGGCGGGCTCCACGAGGTGCGGAACGTGCTTGCAGAGGACTTCGTCATCGGCCGCATGTACGAGCTGGCTGGTTTCCGCGTGGCGCTCTCGCCGTACCTGGTCCGCTGCATGAACGACGGTTGGACGGTGGAGCGATTCCTCAACCGGCACGTGCGCTGGGCGCAGATGCGCCGCCGGATTGCGCCGGCGGCCTACCTGGGCGAGCTCCTGCTCAACCCGGTGCTCTGGATCGCGCTTGCGACCTTGTCCCTCCTGGCGACGGGGCCCGGGCGCGATCTGCGCCTGCTCGCCGTCGCTGCCGCCGGCGTAGCGGTCAAGTGCGCGTCCGATTCGTTGCTCTGCCGCCGTCTGCGGGGGACGCTGCCGCGCGCGGCGGAAGTCGTCATCATGCCGCTCAAGGATCTGGCGATGGCGGCCATCTGGCTGGTCGCGTGGTTCCGGCGGCGGGTGAGCTGGCGCGGAAACGAGCTGCGCATCGAGCGGGGCAGCCTGCTCAAGGCAGCGGAGCCCGAGGTGATGGAAGCGGCGCAAGAGGTGGCCTGACGGCGCGGCGCCCCGGTCAGGGCGCCCGGATCCGCCTCAGGTCGGATTCGAGTCGCTGTTCGGCTGTCCTGGCGGCACTTTGGCGCACGCTGCCGGAGGACGTCTGGAGCCGCAACTCCCCGCGCCGCCGTGCGTTATCGGTTTTCGTCGCTGAAACGTCACGCGGTTGTCGCATTCTGTCGGTGCCCGTCCGGCATCCTCCGTCGGGTGCAGACTGCAGTGCGCGAGCCGGAAGGGAAAACGCCTTCCTTTCTCGAGCTGCACGATCCGCGGCTCTACCTCAACCGCGAGCTATCGTCGCTCGCCTTCAACGAGCGCGTCCTCGAGGAGGCCTGTGATCCCTCCGTCCCGCCGCTGGAGCGCTTGAAGTTCCTCGGGATTTTCAGCAGCAACCTGGACGAGTTCTTCATGATCCGCGTCGCGGGCCTCAAGCAGCAGCTCGCGGGCGGCGTGGAAGAGCGCGCCGCGGACGCGCTCACCCCTGGCGAGGTGCTTCGCGAGATCTCCCAGCGCGCGCACGCGCTCGTTGCACGCCAGTACGCTGCGCTCTCGGGCGACCTGCTCCGGGCGCTGGAGCGCGGCGGTCTCCGTCTGCTGCGCCCGCACGTGCTCACTCCGGGGCTGCGCGAGCGGGCCGCAGCCTACTTCGAGCGCGAGGTGATGCCCGTCCTGACGCCGATGGCCATCGATCCAGGCCATCCCTTTCCACATCTCGCGAACAAGTCCCTCAATGTGGTGGTGCGCTTCGCCGCGCAGCCCCGGCTGCGGTTCGGCGTTGTCCCCGTTCCCCAGGTGCTCCCGCGGCTGGTGGACCTGGCGGAGGGGGGCTTCCTGCTCCTCGAGGAGCTGATCGCGCTCAACGTGACACAGCTGTTCCCCGGGATGACCGTTGCCGCATGTCATGCCTGCCGCGTGACCCGGAACTGGGACCTCGACATCGACGAGGAGGAAGCCGAAGACCTCCTCGTGACCATCGAGCGGGAAGTGCGCAGGCGGGATCGCGGCAACGCTGTCCGGCTGGAGATCGCCGCCTCCGCCGATGATGCCGTGATCGACGAGCTCTGCCGGGAGTTGGGCCTGGAGTCGGGGGACGTCTACCGCATCGACGGTCCCCTCGACGTCCCCGCGCTCCTGCCCGCGGCCAACCGTCTGGAAGCGAAGGAGCTGCATGAGGAAGCCTTCACGCCGGTCCAGCAGGGCGTCCTCGAGGGCGCGGACTTGTTCGCGGCGCTGCGGGAGAAGGACCTCCTCCTGCACCACCCGTACGATTCATTCGACGCGGTGGTGGCCTTCATCGATGCAGCAGCGGACGATCCGGACGTCCTCGCCATCAAGCAGACGCTCTATCGAACGGGGCGCGACAGCCCCATCGTGCGGGCGCTCCAGCGGGCAGCGGAGAACGGCAAGCAGGTCACCGCTTTGGTGGAGCTGAAGGCCCGCATGGACGAGGAGGCCAACATCGTCTGGGCGCGCGCTCTCGAGCAGTCCGGCGTCCATGTGGTGTACGGGCTGATCGGTATCAAGACGCATTGCAAGATCGCCATGGTGGTCCGCCGCGAGAACGGCCGGCTCTGCCGGTACGTGCATCTCGGGACCGGGAACTACAACACGCAGACCGCGCGCGCTTACGCCGATCTGTCGTTCCTCACCTCGCGCGAGGAGTTCGCGGCGGACGCGGCACGTCTGTTCAATCTGCTCACCAGCTCCTCCCGCCCCCGCGGCTGGAGCCGGTTCATGGTCAGCCCGCTACACATGCGCAGCGCGCTGCTGGATCTGATCGAGCGGGAAGCGCGCCACGCGGCGCAGGGCCAGCCGGCGCGCATCGTGGTGAAGGTGAACGCGCTGGTGGATCCGGAGGTGATCCGGGCCCTGTACCGCGCTTCGCAGGCGGGCGTGCAGGTCGATCTGCTGGTGCGCGGCATCTGCTGCCTGCGACCGGGCTTGCCGGGAGTCAGCGAGCGAATCCGTGTCATCAGCATCGTCGACCGTTTCCTGGAGCACGCGCGCTGCTTCTACTTCGAGGCGGGCGGGCGGCAGGAGGTCTGGCTTTCGTCGGCCGACTGGATGCCGCGCAACTTCCAGCGCCGGGTGGAGGTGGCATTTCCGGTCGAGGACCCTCGCCTCAAGGCGCGGATCATCGAAGAGGTGTTGCAGCTCAGCCTCGCGGACGACGTCAAGGCCCGCCGCCTGCGGCCGGACGGAGTCTGGGAGCGGGTGCCGGCGCAGTCCGCCCTGCGCAGCCAGGAGTGGCTGCTCGCGGCGGCGCGGAAGACGGCGGCCGCCGAGGAAGGCGAGATGCGCCTGCTCGAACCGCAGGCGCTGGGGGCGCCACGGGCGGCCCGCAGGCGCCGGCGTCCCTGACACGGGCAAGTTTCCGGAATGTTGCGGCGGTGGCGCGGCCGGCGTGCAAACCTTGCCGTCATCATGCGCGTGTACTTGATCCACCACGCCCATGCAGTCGATGCTCCTCCTGGGGCGAGCTTCCTCGACGACCTGCGCGCGCTCACCCCGGCCGGACGCAGGCGCTTCGCCCGCACCGCCCGGGCGTTCGCGGAGCGGGGAGAAGGTATCGAGTTGTTGCGCTCCAGTCCCGCCCTGCGAGCCGTGGAGACGGCGGAGCTGCTCGCGATGGAATTGAAGAACGCCCATGTCGCCGTGCTGGAGGAGCTGAGGCCGGGCGCCGCGGCGGTCCCGGTGCGCGACTGGCTGCTGCAGCAACGGACCGGGGCGATCGCGCTGGTTGGCCACGGGCGCCAGCTCCGCGACCTGGCCCGCTTGCTGGTCGGGCCGGAGCCACCGTTCGAGTTGAAGAAGGGATCGATCGTCCGGATCGATCTGAAAGGAAAGAAGGCAAGTCCTCGCTGGTCGTTGCGCGATCCGGAGGACGCTATCGGCGCGTGAGGCCGTGCCGTGCCGGACTGGTGGACACTGCCGGCGCTTGCACGGCGGCCCGATGCTGCGCAACATGCGCACCGCATGAAAGCGCCGATACTCGAGATCGCCAGCGCGGCGGCGCTGGAGCGGCGCCTCTCGCGCACTCTGCGCGACCTGGCGGCCATCGGCGACAAGCGCGCGGGCAGCGCCGCTGGAGCCGCCAGCGCCACCTACATCCAGGAGCGGATGAACGCGGCCGGGGTCCGGAGCGTGCACTTGGAGACGTTCCGCTTCGCCTCGTTCGTCCAGGGGGGCTCCGCGTTCCGCGCGGGAGGGCGCGACCTGGCGCACGAGGTGCTGGCCTACTCGGGATGCGGCCCCGCCGCAGGGCCGCTGGTCCACGTCGGCACTGGCGAGCCTGCGGACTACGACGGCCGCGACCTTTCCGGCCGCATCGCGCTGGTCGAACGCAACGTCACCTTCCATCGCAGCGCCCAGTATCGGGAGGCCGTCGCGCGCGGCGCGGTGGGCCTGGTGTACATCAGCCACGCACCGGACAACCTGATCCAGATCGGCACCGTGGCGGATCCGGAAGACGGGCTCGGACCGATTCCCGCGCTCAGCGTGGGGGAGCGCGACGGCAAGGACTTGATCGCTGCCGCGCGAGCCGGCGGCGTCACCGTGGAGATCCGGATCGACGCGGCGCTCGAGCCCGCGACCGGTCGAAACGTCGTCGGACGGCTCGCAGGTGAGGGCCCGCCGCTCTTGATCGGGGCGCATCACGACACCTGGCACGTGGGCTCGACGGACAACGGCAGCGGCATCGCCGTGCTCCTGGAGCTCGCCGAGAGGCTCGCGCACGAGCCTCGCCGGCGCGGCGTCGCGCTCGTCGCCTACGACGCCGAGGAGCTGGGTCTATTCGGCGGATACGACTTCCTCCGCAAGCACGTGGTCGAGGCCGGGGAGCGTTTCGCCGCGTTCGTCAATCTGGAAATTCCCGGAGCGGGCCCCGACGACGTGCGCGCCGTGGCGTACACGCCGGGGCTCGAGGCGCCGCTGCGGTCGACGGCCATCGACGAGCTGTACCCAGTCTGCGTGGGGATGGAAATGGTGCCGGCGCTCTTCGGCGGAGTGGTGCCGACCGACATCCAGGGCGCGTACCGCTGGGGGATGCCCGGGGCTTCGACGGCGTGCGACAGCCCTTGGTACCACACCCGGGCGGACACGCCGGACAAGGTCGACCTGGCGTTTCTCGCTCGCGCCGCGCTTCGCTGGCGCCGCATGATCGCCACCCTGGATTCGGCCGCCGACGAGGCGCTCCTCGCGCCCGATCCGCACCTGTGGACCCTGGAGATCGGGACGAATCACCTGAGCGCGGGCCTGCTTCTCGAGATACGGGCAAGGCGTGCGGGGGGCGCGCCGGCAGCGGGCGCGCAAATCCTGGTCTGGCTGGACGTGGACGACTTCACGCGTGCGTTCCGCGCCGAGGTGCGGGCCGACGCTTCCGGAGTGGCCCGCGTGACCATCCCGCGCGATACCTTGCGGCGCGGAAGTGGTGGCAGGTACGTCCATGTCACCGCGGGCGAGAGCTGGCCTCTGGTCGAGCGCATTTTGCCACTGCATTGATCCGAATCTTTTGCGCGCGCTCCACGGGATTGCCATTTGGCTCCGGTACTGCTGTTCGCATCTCTCACGGAGGTGCGCATGGGACGCTGGGAAATCCGTACGCTCCGCTCGGAAGACTTCGCGCCGCTCATGCGGCTCGAGGAGGAGGTGTTTGGCGCCAGCGGCGAGAAGACGCTGGGCCCGTACTACGTGCGCCTGTGCTGTGAGTTCTTCGTCGATACCTGCTTCATCGCCTTCGCGGACGGCGAGCCCGCCGGCTACGTCCTCTGCTTCGTCCGGGGACGTGAAGCCTACTGCTCGACCCTGGCGGTGGTTCCTCGGTTCCAGGGCACGCGCCTCGCCTTGAGGCTCGTGCGCACGCTGATCGGCGCCATCGCCAACCGCGTCGACTCCTGCTGGTTCACGGTCAAGGAGGAGAACAGCGCGGCGCGGGCCATCCACGCCGTCCTCGGCGCGCGGGAGGTCGAGGTGCGCAAGGACTTCTACGAGGCCGGCGACGATCGCATCGTCTCGCGCATCGACCGGCACGCGTTCGAGGCGCTGCGCGCACGGATGGAGCGGCTGGGCCTGCTCCCAGACGAGAAGGTCGCGGACGTCGCGTGAAGCTTCTGCTCCGGCTGACGCGGATCCTGGCGACCGCCTCGGCCGCGTTGGAGATGACGGGGCGGCTCGCGTTCCTTCGCGCCCTGGAGGACGCCCCGGACGCGCGGTCCAGGGCCACGGTCCTGCACCAGACCTCCAACGCGCTGCTGCGGATCCACGGGATCGAGGTCGAGGAGAGGGGAACGAGGCCTGCCGGACCGGCCCTGATCGTCTCGAACCATGTGAGCTATCTGGACCCGCTGGTGCTGATGGCGGCGCACCCCTCGCTTCCGGTGGCGAAGGAGGAGGTGCGTTCCTGGCCCTTGATCGGGCCCCTCTGCGCGAAGGCCGGCGTGCAGTTCGTGGCGCGCTCACGGACGTCCAGCGGCGCCGCGATCCTCCGCGCGATGGCGAGAATCCTTCAAGAAGGCGCCTCGATCCTCAATTTTCCCGAGGGCACGACGACTACGGGCCGCAATGTGCTTCCGCTCAAGCCCGGCTGCTTCGGCGTCGCCCGGATCGCCGGGACGCCCGTGGTGCCGGTGGCGATCGCCTGGGAGGGGGAATCGCTGAGCTGGACCGGCGACGCCTCGTTCGTGCCGCATTACCTCCAGATGGCCGCGCGCGACCGGACTCGCGTGCGGATCCAATGGGGAGATCCGCTCGAGGGATCGCGCACGTCGACGGATCGCGAGCTCGCGTCGCTCGCGCACGAGTTCCTCGCGCGCGCCGTTCTGGAGGCCAGGGATGCCGCAGCAAAGCGCGCTTGAGTACATCCGCAGCGGGCAGACGCCGTTCTTTCGCCTCCCCTGCGCCGATCCGCACGCCTTGAAGGACGTCGATGCGGCGCTCATCGGCGTGACCTTCGACGTGGGCACCACGTACCAGCCCGGCGCACGCCTCGCGCCCTATCACCTGCGCCGGGTGAGCGCGCTGGTACAGCCGGTGCACCCCACGCACGGCGTGGACGTCTTCGAGCGGGTGCGGGCAGTGGATGCCGGAAACGTCGCCTTTCCGCCGTTCGAGCCGGGCGCCATGCGCGAGGCCGTGCAGCGCGACGTCGCCGCCCTCGCAACCGCGGGCGCCGTGCCGTTCGTGGTGGGTGGCGATCACTCGATTGCGCTGCCCGTGCTCCGCGCGCTGGCGGCGCAGCACGGTCCTCTCGCGGTCCTGCACGTCGATGCACACCTGGACACCAGCGGGCCCGAGGCCTGGAGCACCGCCCACCATCACGGAACGCCGTTCCGCCATGCGCTCGCCGAGGGGCTGATCGCACCGGGGCGGCTCGTGCAGGTCGGCCTCCGCGCGACCTGGGGAAAGCTGAGCGATCCCGAAGTCGCCCGCGCTCACGACGCGCGGCAGGTCGCGATGGACGAGATCGAGCAGCGCGGCATCGCGGCGGTCGCGCGCGAGGTGCGCGAGCGGCTCGGAGGGGGACCCGTCTACGTTTCATTCGACGTGGACGCGATCGATCCCGCGTTCGCACCGGGGACGGGCACGCCGGTGCCGGGCGGGATGACTTCGCGCGAGGCGTTCCATCTCCTGCGGTCGCTGAAAGGCGTGAAGCTCGCCGGCATGGACCTCGTCGAAGTGTGTCCCGCGCTCGACCACGCCGATATCACTTCCCATCTCGGCGCCCATCTGCTGTTCGAGGGCCTGGCGCTGCTGTCGTAACGGCGAGGTCAGGGCTTCGACAATAGATCTAGCGCCGAGAGCGTGAGGACGGTCGCGGCGGCCTTGATGGTCCGCTCCCGGTCGGGCGCGAACCCGGAGGAGTGCAGCGAAGGGAGCGGCGTGCCCGCCTTCATCGCCGCCTCGTACCTCGACGGCTCCACGGCGCCCACCCGCAGCTGCACCGACGGCACACCCGCCGCCTTCCCGAATTCGCCGAAGTCCTCCGCCACCATCTCCGGACGGATCTCCTGGACGTTCTCGGCCCCCAGTTGCTTGGCGAGGGCGGCGGCGAGTCGTTTGGTGAGCGCCGGATCGTTGTACGTCAAGTCCTGCGACTCGCTGACCTTCACCACTGGCTCCTTCGGGGCGCGCGCGGCGGCGGCCTCGGTCTTCGCCATCCGCTCGATGCCGGAGAGCAGCAGCTTGCGGACCTCCGGGTTGAAGGTGCGCAAGGTGATCTGCAGCTTCACCTCGTCGGGAATGATGTTGTACTTCGTGCCGCCGTGGATGGAGCCGACGGTCAGGACCGCGGGCTCGAGCGGATCCTTCTCCCGGGAGATCAGCGTCTGGAAGGCGAGGACGGTGCGGGCGGCGATCACGACCGGGTCGACGGTCGTGTTCGGCTTGGCGCCGTGGCCACCGCGTCCAAAGATGGTGACGTCGATGGAATCGACGCTCGCCATCGCAGGGCCGGGGACGAAGTACACCTTCCCCGCCGGCAGATCCGAGCTGTCGTGCACCGCCACCGCGAAATCGGGCTTGGGGAAGCGCACGAAGAGCCCGTCCGCGATCATCGCCCGCGCGCCTTGCACGGTCTCCTCGCCCGGCTGGGCGATCATCAGCACCGTCCCGCGCCAGCGGTCCTTCGTGCGCGCCAGCAGCGCCGCGGCGCCCGTCCAGCCGGCCATGTGCACGTCGTGCCCGCAGGCGTGCATGACGGGGACCGTCTGTCCTTGGGGATTCACCCCGGTCGCGGTGCTCGCATACGGGAGGCCCGTCTTTTCCTCCACTGGGAGCGCGTCCAACTCGGTGCGGAGCAGGACCGTGGGACCCTTGCCGTTGCGCAGGACACCCACCACTCCGGTCCCTCCGACGCCGGCCGTCACCTCATACCCGAGCTTGCGCAGCTCTTCCGCCATTCGAGCAGAGGTGCGCTGCTCCTTCATCGACAGCTCGGGGTTCTTGTGGAGATCGAGATAGAGCGCGTCGAGCTGGGGATAGATCTGATCGAGGCCGTCCAGCGGCGACGCGGCGAGAACGAGCGCGAGGAGCGTGATCATGCGCCAACATACTCCGCTACCTCATTTGACACGACCTCCGCGGGAGGAGAAACCAGTCGGCATGCTGGTCCTCGCCGCGCTCCTCCTCGCCGTTCCGCATCGGGTCTATACGAGCAACGAGGCGTCCGACGACGTCGCGGTGATCGAGGACGACGCGCTGGTCGCGCGCATTCCCGTCGGCAAGCGGCCCCGTGGCCTGAAGCTAGGCCCGGGAGGGAAGCTGTACGTCGCCGTCAGCGGCTCGCCCCGCGGCGGCCCCGGACAGCGCGACGAGGACCTGCCGCCAGCCGACCGGGCGCAGGACGGAATCGCGGTGGTCGATCTCGCCCTCGGGAAGGTGGTCGGGCGGCTTCCGGGGGGTCCCGATCCCGAGTCGTTCGACCTGAGCCCGGACGGCAAGCTGCTCTACGTCTCCAACGAGGACGCCGCGGCGCTGAGCGTGGTCGACATCGCAGCCGGCACCGTGGTGCGCACGGTGAAGGTCGGCGCCGAGCCCGAGGGCGTCACGGTCGCGCCGGACGGGAAGGCGATCTACGTCACCAGCGAGGGGAACGACGAAGTGGACGTGATCGACGCCAGCAGCTTCACCCTGCTGGCCCGGCCGGCGGTCGCCGCTCGACCGCGGGCGGTCGCATTCACCCCGGACGGAGCGAGGGCGTTCGTCAGCGCCGAGCAGGGTGCGGCCGTCGACGTGATCGACGCGCGCACGCACCACCGGACCGGCCGCATTCCCATCGCCGGCAAGGGCGCCAAGCCCATGGGGTTGGCGATGTCGCGCGACGGGTCGCGCCTGTTCGTCTCTACCGGCCGCGGCGGCAGCGTGGTGTGCATCGATGTGAAGGCCTTGCGCGTGTTGCAGACCTTCGACGGGGTGGGTCCGCGACCCTGGGGGGTCGCGCTGAGCCCGGCTGGCGACCGGCTGTACACGGCCAATGGACCCTCCGACGACGTCTCCGTCATCGACCTCCAGAGCGGCCGCGTCCTGCGGCGCGTCGCGGCGGGCAAATCGCCTTGGGGCGTGGTCGTCGCGCCGTGAAGCGAGTGTCGGTCCCACCCGGAAGCGGTGGTCCGGCAAGGCGTGGCGGTGTACATCTGCGCGATGCCCCACTCCGCCCTGGCAGGCATTCGCGTGGTCGAGGTCGGCAACTTCATGGCGGCGCCGTTCTGCACCCTGCAGCTGGCGGACCTGGGCGCCGACGTGGTGAAGGTCGAGAATCCGGACGGCGGCGATCAGGTGCGGGCCACCGCGCCGTTCCTGCAGGGGGAATCCTCCAGCTTCATCCGGCTGAATCGCAACAAGCGCTCGCTGGCGCTGGACCTCAAGTCGGCGGGCGGGAAGGAAGCGTTCCGCCGGCTCATCCGGCGTGCCGACGTGCTGGTCGAGAACCTGCGCCCGGGGACGATGGCCGACCTCGAGCTGGACTATCCCCGCCTGTCGGAGCTCAATCCGCGGTTGGTCTATGTCGCTGCCTCCGGCTGGGGCCAGGACGGCCCGTACGCGCAGCGCCCCGGGCTGGACATCATGGCGCAAGGGATGAGCGGGCTGATGTCGATCACGGGAGAGGAGGGAGGCGAAGCTCCGGTAAAGGTCGGAGTGCCGCTCACCGATCTCACCTGTGCGCTGTACGGCGCCCTCGCCGCGCTCGCTGCCCTCCGCGTCCGGGAGCAGACTGGCCGGGGCCAGTTCATCGACGTCTGCCTGTTCGAGTCGGGAGTGTCGCTGGCGGTCTGGGAAGCGGGCCGCTTTTTCGCCACCGGGGAGGTGCCTGCACCGCTCGGTTCGGCGCACCAGACGTCCGCGCCCTACCAGGCGCTGCGTGCGTCCGACGGGTTCTTCACGCTGGGCGCGACGACGGCGCGGAACTGGGAGGCGTGCTGCGAGGTGTTCGGGCTTCCGGAGCTGAAGCAGGATCCGCGCTTCGCCAAGAACCACCTGCGCCACCAGAACCGCCGCGAGCTGATCCCCCTGATGGAACGGGTCACCTCGGGCCGCCCGGCTCGGCACTGGGTAGAGGCGCTCGAGCGCGCAGGGGTGCCCTGCGGGCTGCTGCAGACGTACGATCAGGTGTTCAACGATCCGCACCTCAACGCGCGCAAGTTCTTCCCCGAGGCGCCGCACGCGAAGCTGGGCCCGGTGAAGCAGATCGGATCGCCGATGCGCCTCTCGGAGACGCCGCCCCGCATGGCGCGGGCGGGGCCGCTCCTCGGCGAGCATTCGGTGGAGGTGCTGGGCGAGCTCGGGTACTCGCAGGACGAGATCGGCAAGCTCGCTGCAGCGGGCGCCATCCGGGGGCCTTGATGAGCGCGGACGAGATCCTGTTCCAGATCGGGGACGACGGCATCGCCTGGTTGACCTTCAACCGGCCGGAGGCGCGCAATGCGATGACCTTCGGGATGTACAGGCGCCTCGGCGACATCTGCCGCTCGCCCGATCCGCGGATGAAGGTCCTGATCCTCCGCGGCGCCGGCGAGAAGGCGTTCGTCTCCGGCACGGACATCGCGCAATTCCGCAGCTTCAAGACGGGAAAGGACGCGCTCGACTACGAGGCCACCATGGACGGGGTCTTCGACGCGCTGGAAGACCTGCCGGTGCCCACCATCGCCGCCATCCAGGGCGCCTGCACCGGAGGGGGAGCGGGCATCGCCGCGGCATGCGATCTGCGGCTCGGCGCCCCGTCGGCGAAGTTCGGATTCCCCATCGCGCGCACGCTGGGCAACACGCTTTCGATGCGCAACCATGCGCGGCTGGCGGCGCTGATCGGAGTCGCCAGGACCAAGGACATCCTCTTCCTCGCGCGCCTGATGGATGCGGAGGAGATGCGGGCGATCGGCCTCCTCAACGAGGTCACCAGCGAAGACGGCCTGTATCCGCGCGCCACCGAGCTGGCACGCGCGCTCCTCGAGTACGCGCCGCTCACGCTTCGCGCCGCGAAGGAGGCGCTCAACCGCGTCGTGCGGCACTGGGCGCCGCCGGGAGGCGGGGACGAGTTCGTGGTGCGCAACTACACGAGTGCGGATTTTCGCGAGGGCGTGGAGTCGTTCCTCGCCAAGCGCAAGCCACGCTGGACGGGAAAGTAGGAGCGACCGATGGCATTTCCAGGCGGCCGTCACTTCCTGCAGATTCCAGGGCCCACCAACGTGCCCGACCGGGTGCTGCGCGCGATCGATCGCCCGACCATCGATCATCGGGGGCCTGCGTTCGCGAAGCTGACACGAGAAGTCCTGGCTGGCTTGCAGCGCGTCTTCCGCACCAGGCAACCGGTGGTCGTCTTTCCCGCTTCGGGCACGGGCGCGTGGGAAGCCGCGCTGGCGAACACCCTTTCCCCGGGCGACCGGGTTTTGATGTTCGAGACGGGCCACTTCGCCACGCTCTGGCAGGAAATGGCGGAACGGCTCGGGCTGTCGGTCGAGCTCGTTCCCGGGGACTGGCGGCGCGGCGTCGATCCCGCGGCCCTCGAGCAGAAGCTCCGAGCCGACGCGCAGGGCAAGCTGCGCGCCGTCTGCGTGGTGCACAACGAGACTTCCACCGGCGTGACCACGCGCCTGCCGGAGGTGAGGGCGGCGATGGACCGCGCCGGCCATCCCGCACTCCTGCTGGTGGATACCATCTCCTCGCTGGCGTCGATGGATTACCGTCACGACGAGTGGAAGGTGGACGTGACGGTGGCGGGTTCGCAGAAGGGCCTCATGCTGCCGCCGGGGCTCTCCTTCAACGCCGTCTCGGAGAAAGCGCTGGCGGCGTCGCGCAATGCCGGGCTGCGGCGGTCCTACTGGGACTGGGCGCCGATGCTCCGCGCCAACGAGAGCGGCTTCTTCCCCTATACTCCGGCGACGAATCTCCTCTACGGGCTGCGGGAGTCCCTGGCCATGCTGGAGGAGGAGGGTCTCGAGAACGTCTTCCAAAGGCATGCCCGCCATGGCGAGGCCACCCGGCGCGCGGTCCGCGCCTGGGGCCTGGAGCTGAACTGCGCGGACGAACGCGAGTACTCGGCCTCGCTGACCGCAATCCTTCTGCCTGCAGGTCACGATTCGGACCGCCTGCGCGCCCTCATCCTCGACCGGTTCGACATGTCCTTGGGCCAGGGCCTGGGCAAGCTGAAAGGCAAGCTCTTCCGGATCGGCCATCTGGGCGCGTTCAATGACCTCACGCTCTGCGGCGCGCTCGCGGGGGTGGAGATGGGTCTGGCGCTCGCCGGCGTCCCGCACCGGGCTGGAGGCGTGGCTACTGCGATGGAGCACCTGGCCGCGACGGTGAAGTAGGGCAACAGAGGATTGCGCCGCCGGAGCTGCGACGGCGCCCCCCAAGCGCGGCAGACACACGCCTTGCCGCCGCACCCCCGCACCGTCGTATTCGAGAGAGCGGGAGTCAGGCCATGAGCAACACCAATCTGCCCCGCGTTCCGGTGCCGAAGCCGCGCTCGCCACTCTTCGTAACCGGGCGGGCGCTTCTGATCGCAGCCGTCCTGATTGCCGGCGCCGTGCTCGGCCTCCGCGCGACATCGCGGCCGGCGTCGCCGGTGGACCTGGCCGACGAGATTGCCGCCAAGCGGGCCGCGAGACGGTAGCTTCACACGGCGATCGCGCGCAGCCCCGCCTCGGCGCAGTCGAGGTCCTGCTCCGACTTCGCGCCGCTCACGCCGACGGCGCCCAGGACGGCGTCCTTTCGCCGGATCAGGGCCGAGCCGAGCCCGGGCATGATGGGCACGCGGACCATCCGGGCGACGGCCTCGAAGAAGGCGGGGCGATCCTGGGCAACTTGCGCGAGCGAAGCGCCGTCGCGGTGCCAGAGCGCCGCGCCGCACGCCTTCCCCTCGGCGATCTGTGCGGACAGCGGCGCCGCGCCGTCCATGCGCGCCAGCGCGAGGAGGAGGCCGCCTTCGTCCACGACGGCGACAGTCACCCGGACCCCGATCTGCGCAGCGCGGGCCTGCGCCGCCTCGATCAGGCGGCGGCACTCTTCGGCGGACAGCGGCATCTCTCGCCTCCCGGTAGTTTGGCTGAGGGAATCTTACCGGATCCCGCGGGACTGCGTTCGAGCCACTGGGACCGTGGGACGAGGTGCGAGCCCGAGGCCTAGCGATCCCACCCCGCCAGGTGATTCATTTTTCGAGCTGCGCGGCAAATTCGCCGTGCGTGGATGACGGGGGCGCCGTGCTGAGTGTGCTGGAAGTCGCCGGATGCGCGTTCGTCGGGTTCCTGTACTTCGCCATTCTCGCGACCGCCGTGACGCGGAAGACCCGGCGGAACCCGGGGCAGCCGGCGCATCCCGAGAGCGAACCACGGTCGGGCCTCGATCGCGTCGCGTAGCGAGAGCGTGCGCTCGCCCCCTCGGAGCCGTGCCCGAATGCCGCAGGGCGTCAGGCGGTGACCAACCCGTGACGCCGCAGGGGCTTAATGAGCTCCGAGTCAAGGAGGCTCAGCCAAATGCTGTACGTGTTCTTTGTGGGGCACTGGCTCGCGAGCGTGTTCTTTCAGAGCTTTTTCCACCACCGGTATGCCGCGCACAAGATGTTCACCATGAAGCCGGGCGCGGAGCGCCGTCTGCACCTGCTCGCCTACCTCGTGCAGGGCGCCTCCTATCTGTCGCCGCGCGGATACGCCATCCTCCACCGGCAACACCACGCGTTCTCCGATACAGAGCGCGATCCGCACTCCCCCCGCTACTTCCGCGACGCGCTGCGGATGATGCTGCACACCAAGCATCGCTACGACGCCTATGCCTACCGGCGAGAAGAGCCGGAACCGCGCTTCGCCGGCGGATACCCGGAGTGGAAGCTCATCGACGAGACCCTCGGCCAGTCCTGGGCGATGCGCGTGGGCTGGGGCGCGCTCTACTCCGTGCCCTACTTCTTCCTCGCGACGCACTGGTGGCAGTGGGCGCTCTTGCCTCTGCAGTGGGTGATGGGTCCAATCCACGGCGCCATCGTCAACTGGTGCGGCCACAAGTATGGCTACCGCAGCTTCGACAACGGCGACCAGTCTCGCAACACGTTGCCTTTCGACGTGGTGACGATGGGCGAGCTCTTCCAGAACAACCATCACAAGTACCCGATGAGCCCCAACTTCGCGGCCCGCCGGTTCGAGATCGATCCCACCTGGCAGGTGATGCGCCTGCTCGCCAGGTTTCGAGTGATCGAGATCGCGACGCCCCAGCGCGCCGTCTACCCGCAGTTGCGGGAAGCCGCCGCCTGACCGGGTAGAGCGAGCGCCGAGTCGTCGGTTGCGTTTCCGACGGTCCGTCCCCACCTTTGTCCGCCATCCAACAGACAATGGAGACGATCATGCGGCGGATTCTTCTTTCGATTTCCGGGCTCATGCTCGCTTGTGCCACGAGCTCACCGAACCAGAACCAGATGAGCGAGACCCAGAGGGCCCAGAAGGACGCTCAACAGCATTATCAGGACGCGGTCAATTCCCAGAAGCACGCCTCGGATGAGCAACAGAAGGCCGAGCAGGCGCAGCAAGACGTATACACCGCTCAGAAGTCGTTGGCGGATGCGCAGTCGAGGCTCAAGAGCCAGCGAGCCAAGGCGGCCCAGGCGCAGCGTGATGCCGGGGAGGCGGGTCGCGACTCGCAGGAGAGTTCCGCGAAGAGCCAGGTCGACGCCATGCAACTCCAGGCGGGTGAGCCCTCGGGCAGCGCCACCCCTGCGCGATAACGTTACCTGAAAGAGATCACCGCAAGGGGCTGGTCCGCTTCAGATCAGTGGCATTCTTCGCGCCTTCCGTGATCGGCCCATGTCGAACGGGCACGACCGATGGGTTTCCACCGACGCCAGCCTCGTCTGTGACCGGCTGGGCGACGTCCTTGACCAGCGCCTGGAAGTCGCGTCCAGCAAGCCCCGGCTGTGCGTGCGCGAACCACGCTGCGGCGTCGGCCGCGGTTGCGGCGAGGCAATGGAAATACAGGGTGTCTCCATACCTTCGTACTCCGAATTCACGCATGGGTCCTCTTTGCCCGCCTGCTGCGGGCGTGTGACAACCTGTGCATCTTCCAAGCTTGCCGCCGCACGAACGCGCAGAAAGAACGAGCGAGCCCTCGATCGTTCCGACCTCCGTTCAAGCATGCGCTTGCCATTCGCCCGCCCGCGTTTCATGCGGGTCAGCGATCGGGCACCGGATGCTGCTGGGGGAGGCCGCTGTTGCGGATGAAGTCGGCCACCCGCTGCGACAGCGCCAGGGTTCCGGCTAGCGCATCGACGTCGGTACCGACCGCCTCGTCCACGAACCAGCCATCGCTCCGCAGCGTCGCGACCAAGGCGCGATCCTCGTGGGTCAGCACGGCCTCGAGCTGACCCTTGTACGGCTCATGGTCGACCACGTTGAACCCGCGCGCCGCCAGCGCCCGGGCGAACGCTGCTCGCTCCGAGGGGTCCGCGGCCTTGACCGTCAGCTCGTAGAACGCGAGCTCCGCCCGGGTCGGGGGGTGCTCGGCGGGCCGCGGAGGCCAGTGGCCCTGCGGCGCGCAGGCAAGCCATGCGACCAGCGCCCACACGCGGAACATGCCCGCTGCTTGCTCCTGGCGGGTGCCTTCGTCAATCCGGTCTCGAGCGGACCGGGTGGTTCCCGCTGCTCCGCCGCGCCTATCCACGGCAAATTGGGGTAGATTCGATGCCAATCGGCACTACCCGGCACTTGCTGCAAGGGAGAGCGGATGGAAGAGGCCACGCACGCCATCATCCTCGTCGTCGATGACGAGGCGGGCGTGCGCAACGCGCTCCGCCGGCTTCTCGAGGCCGACGATCATTCCGTCCTGCTGGCCGAGAACGGCGAAGAGGCGCTGAAGGTCCTTCAAGACATGCCGGTCCACATCGTCATCAGCGACCAGAACATGCCGGGTCTCTCCGGGATCGATCTGCTGAAGCTCGTCCGCGTGCGCCATCCGCGCATCGTCCGGATCCTCTTGACCGCGGACGAGCACCCCGAGGTCCCGGTCCGGTCGATCAACGAGAGCGAGGTCTACCGGTTCATCCGCAAGCCCTGGAACAACGCCGACGTCCGCACCATCGTGTCGCTCGCATTCGAGATCGCGCGGCTGGAGCAGGAGAAGCGCCACCTGGTGATGATGATGCGAAGCAAGAGCGCTCCCTCGGGTGACCCCGCCGACATCGAATCCGAGCTGCTGCGTCTCGCCGAGGACGAGATGGGCAAGGACTGAGCCGCGTCCGACCGCGCGATCAGGCTTCGGCTTCGGCGAGCTTGAGCCCGCTCGCGTCCAGCGTCTTGCGCAGCTCGGCCTTCGCCACCGACTTCGCCAGCGCCTCCTCGGGCAGCACGAGCTTCTTGCGGACCAGATCGAGGAGCGCATCGTTGAGCGTCACCATGCCCTGGCCACGGCCCGTCTGCATGGTCGATGCGAGCTGGAAGGTCTTCCCTTCCCGGATCAGGTTGGACACCGCGCTGTTGGCGAGCAGCACCTCGCGCGCCGCCACCCGGCCGCCGCCCACTTTCTTGCAAAGGGTCTGCGTTACCACCGCCTTCAAGGATTCCGACAGCATGATGCGGATCTGCGACTGCCGGTCGGCGGGAAACTGGTCGATGATCCGGTCGACGGTGGAAGGGGCGGTGTTGGTGTGGAGGGTGCCGAAGACCAGGTGCCCGGTCTCGGCGGTCTCCAGGGCGATGGAGACCGTTTCCAGGTCGCGCATCTCGCCGATGAGCACGACGTCGGGATCCTCGCGCAGCGCTGCCCGCAGCGCGGCCTTGAAGCCCTGGGTGTGGACGCCTATCTCGCGCTGGTGGATCTGACACCGCTTGGGCGCGTGCACGAACTCGATCGGGTCCTCGATGGTGATGATGTTGTCGTCGCGGCTGCGGTTCACGTGGTCGATCATCGCCGCCAGCGTGGTGGACTTTCCCGAGCCCGTGGGCCCGGTGACCAGGATCAGCCCCTTGGGCAAGAAGCAGAGATCCAGCAGCTCCTTGGGAATCCCCATCTCCTCGGCGCTGAAGACCTTTCCCGGGATGCGGCGCATCACCGCCGCGATCCCCGAGCGGTCGCAGAAGAGGTTGACGCGGAATCGGGCGTCCCCGGTCTCGTAAGCGAAGTCGGCGTCCTTGGTGGTCGTCCATTGCTCGCGGTTGCGCTCGGGGGTGATGGTCCAGAGGATCTCTTCGAGCTCTTCCGCGGACGGCTCGCCCCAGCCCTGCAAGGGGCGGACGTCGCCATCGATGCGCAAAGCGGGCGTCCGGCCGCTGGTGAGGTGCAGGTCGGATGCTCCCTTGGAGCTGCACAGCTCCAGCAGCTGGAGCATGGCGGCGGCCGGATCGCCAGGGGCCTTGCCGACGGCTACCGCCGGCGGGCCGGAACCCTCGCGCGTCGCGGGGGCCCGCGCTGGAGGGCGAGAAGCGGCCGACACGGTGTGCAACGCGGGCTCCGGACGTGGGGCGGGAGCGGGCGACCTCCCGCGCAGCTTGGCGTCCGGGCGCTGGAACGTGTCGACGATCTCGAGCACCTCGCCGGGGTCCTGCGGCTCGGGAGGAGGGATCTCGATCGCGCCGGCGGGCCAGGCAGCGGGGACCCCGTCCGCGGCCCGGCGCACCTCCGCGAGCACGCCGTCTCCCACCGGCGCGAACTGGACGTGCACCCGGCCAGCGGGCGCTTCGTACTCGAACTCCTCGGACTCCGCACCCGAGAATGCGGCGGAGAGGTATTCGGGCATCAGCTCGGCGACCGCGGAGACGATGTGCGCGCTCGAGAGCGCCCGCTGCATCACTGGCTGCCTCGCGCTGCCGGGTCCCACCACATAGGCGGCGGAGCCGCTGGTCAGGACGAGCTTGTCCGCCTTGCGCAGGAACAGCACTTCCACGAACTTGTCGAGGCGCTTCATCTCAGGTCTCGAGAAGATCTGCTTCCGCCAGCAGCAGCAGCTCGGCTTCGAGGATGGGTGGCGGATCGCCCCGCTCGCGCGCGGCGCGGTATCGGCGGACGATCCCGAGAAGCTGGCGCCTCTCGTCCTCGAGCATGATCACGTCGAACGCCAGCTGAACGATGGTGCGCAGGTCGGCGTTGTTCCAGGGCTTGCGAATGAACCGGTAGATCTCGGCCTCGTTGATCGAGCGAACGGCGAGCTCCGGATCGGTGTCTCCCGTGAGCATGACGCGCAAGATCTGAGGGTGGCGCCGCCGGACGTCCTTGAGCAGATCGAGGCCCGAGATTCCGGGCATGTTGTTGTCGCTGATCAAGAGCTTCACGGGCTGCTCGCGCAGGACCTCGAGCGCCTCCTCCCCGCTTTCGGCGGTGAGGACCGTGTATCCGGCGTCGCCGAGGACCCGGCTCAGCGCCGTGCGCACGTGCTCCTCGTCGTCGACGACGAGGATCGTCCTTGCCGGGAGCATGTCGTTCAATTGCCACTCCGCGTCTGAAGTCCTCGGTTGGTCGCGGTCCCGGCGGGTTCCTCGCCGTTGATCGCTTCCTTCAGCCGCACGCGGAAGACCGCGCCGCCTCCATCGCGGTCCAGGACCTCGGCCATCCCCTGGTGCCCGTCCGCCACCAGCTTCACCATGTAGAGCCCGAGCCCGAATCCCTTTCGGGGCCCGCCTTTCTTCGCCTCGACCGAACCGTACTTCTGGAACATCCCTTCCTTGAGGTCGCCCGGAATGCCAGGGCCTCGATCGGAGACCTCGATCTCCACGGTGCCCTCGTGGTTCCGCATCGTCACCGAGACGTCCTTGCCGCTGGGCGTGTATTTCAGGGCATTGCCGAGCAGGTTCTCGATCGCGCGCCGGACCAGCTTTCCGTCGATGGACGCGACCGGGTTTCCGTCCACGACGGTGGAGAGATCGATGCGCTTGCGCCTTGCGGTCGGCTCCAGCGTCGCCGCTGCATCGGCGATGAGCGCTCGCAGATTGACCGGGGAGCGCGCGATGGGAAGGTGCCCCGCTTCCAGGAGGCGGATCTGCAGGGCCTCCTCGAGCGATCCGAGCATCGAGTCCGCCCCACGCAAGGCGGCTTGCACGTCTTCCCGCAGGCGGCCTTCGGGCACGTCCTCGAGGACCAGGTTGAGGTGCGCGATGATGCCCGCGAGCGGGCTGCGCATGTCGTGCACCATGAGCGAGAGCATCTCGTCCTTGGTGTTCTGCAACTCGGCGAGCTGCTTGAGCTGGAGCCGGATGAGCGCGTCCTGCGAACGGAGCCTGAGGAAGGAGCGCACCCGGAGGAGCAGCTCCCGCCGGTCGACCGGCTTGGTCAGGAAGTCGTCCGCGCCGGCCTGCAACCCGAGGTTCTTCTGCTCCTGCTCCGACAGCGCCGTCACGAGCAGCACGGGCATGAACGGCTCGCCCGCACGCTCCTTCATTCGTTTGCAGACCTCGTATCCGGTCATGCCCGGCATCATCACGTCGAGCAGCACGAGGTCGATGCGCTCGGTCCCGAGCAGCTTGAGGGCCTCGGGCCCGTCGGCGGCCTCGACGACGCGGTGGTTGGCGCCGAGCATGGCGCGAAGCAACGCGCGGTTCTGCTCCTCATCGTCCACGATCAGGATCGACGGGCCGGCTTTCATGCCTCTTCTCCGGCTTTGTCGGCCTGGACGAGCAGCAGCTCCGCTTCCTCCTGCCGGGCGAGCGCGGCCAGGTAGGGAAAGTCGCGCTCCAGGGTGCGCACGAACTGCAACTGCCTGCGGAGCGCCCTGAGCAGCCGCCGGTTCTCCTCCTCGAGCTGGATGGCCTCGAAGGCGAAATACACGGTCACCCGCAGCATGGTGTTGTCCCAGGGCTTGGGAATGAACCGGTAGACTTCTCCTTCATTGACGGCCTGGATGATCGTTTCCCGTTTCGAGTCCGCGGTCAGCATGATCCGACACACGTGCGGGTGGCGTTCGCGGATCAGCCGGAAGAACTCGATGCCCGTCATGTCGGGCATGTTGTTGTCACTGATGACGAGCTTGATCGGCTGGTTGCGGAGGATCTCCAGCGCCTCCGTGGGCCCGTCCACCGCGGTGACCCCGTACCCCTCTCGCTCCAGGAGCCGCGTCAGCGCCGTCCGCACGTGCTCTTCGTCGTCGACCACCAGGACCGTACGCCCGGGGAGCTTCGAACCGTTGGCGGCGCTTTCCATCTCCTGATTCGTGGCTGATGTACAGGGGTGAAGGCAAGTTCCTGGATGTAGACCAACGTATGCCAAAGATTGGGTAATCACGGGTCGGCCAGATTCGAGGGAGGATCTCTTGCACCCACCCCGTCCGGTTTGCTGTCTTGCCGGAAGAGGGTTCATGGGAGTCTTCCGCCGATTTCGCGATTGGCCGCTGCGGTCCAAGCTCCTCGCGCTCCTCGTGGCCGGGTCCGCGCTACCCTTGGCGGTCACCACCCTCCTCGAATCGCGCAGTGCCGGCGCGCTCATCCACCGGTCGACGATCGCGCTGCTGGCGGCGCGTGCCGATCAGCTCGCCGAGAACCTCGATGCGTTTCACGCATCGTTCCACCGCGCTGACGAACGGCTGGCCGCCTTGCCGCAGGTCATCCGGTTTTGCAAACTTGCTCCGGCCGAGCGCGAACGGCTCCAGCCGGACCTGGAGGCGACCCTCGCCACTTTTACCCAGGCCGACGCGAGGACGCACCTGCTTGCGATCTTCGACCGCAGCGGCACCGTGATCGCCACCACCGCCTCCGGCGTCCGCGGCCGCAATTATGGCTTTCGCCGGTATTTCCAGAGCGCGCTTGCGGGCAGGGTCACCACCTCGGATCTGTTCCTTTCGGTGACCGAGGCGGGCGGCGTTCCCACCATCGCTTACGCAGCACCCGTCCGGGACGGCGCTCAGGAAGGGGTGGCGTGCGTCGCGGTGATCGTGGCGCGCGGCGAGGCATTCTGGGAGGCGGTGACCGAGCAGAACGGGAGCGCAGGCGCAGGAAGCTATTCCGTCGTCTATGACGCATACGGCATCCGGATCGCCCACAGCTTCAAGGGGGCGGAGCTGTTCCATCCGGCAGGGCCTCTCGACGCCGCAACCATCTCCATGCTCGTGGCCGACCGCCGCTTCGGCGACGACACCCGCAAGCTGCTCGAATCGCCGGTGCCGATGCCCGAGGAGTTTTCGCGGGTGCGGAACGGCAATGTCGGCGACGAATTCGCCGCCGCCGGCACCGGGAGCGAACCCGTCCACCTCGGGCTCGGACGCCGCCTCAAGACCGTGCCCTGGACACTCTTCTATCTCGTCCCCGAGAGCACCGCCGACGCGCCCGTGCGCCAGCTCGTCCGGGAGACCGCCTCGGCCAACGCAGCCATCCTGGCCCTGGCGCTGGTCGCGGGCCTCCTCCTCGCCCGTTCGATCATCTCTCCCGTTCAAGGCTTGACCCGGGCTGCGCGCACCATCCGTGAAGGCGATCTGTCCGCGGACGTGGCCGTGCAATCGCAGGACGAGCTGGGCGAGCTTGCGTCCGCCTTCAACAGCATGGTGGCATCGTTGCGTTCGGCCCGCGTGGAGCTGGAGGAAGAGGTTCGCGTCAGGACCGAGGCCCTCAAGACCGTCAACGACTCCCTCGAAGTTCGCAACGAGACGCTCGCCCAGCGCACCGCCGAGCTGACGGTCCGACAGCAGCGCGACGTCGCCTATGGGCGCGCGCTCACCGCCCTCGCCGGAGAGGGGTCGCTCGAACCCGTCCTCGAGCTGGCGCTGCGAGAAGCCGCGGCCTTCTCCGGCGCGGCATTGATCGTCTGCTACCGGGTTTCCGGGCAGCGGATGAGCCAGATCGCCCAGATCGGCCTGGTGGGAGCCGCACCGGGCGGGACCTTGATGCCTCTGAACGGGGCCGCGCAGGAAGCGTTCCGTTCCCGCCGGACCGTGGTGCTGGATGCGCTTCCGGAAGACGTCGAGCTTCGCTACGACGCGGTCCTGGCAACGGGCCGTCCCCGAGCTGTCGCGCTGGTGCCACTGCTGGTCGGCCACCGCCACGTGGGCCTGCTTGCGATCGGCGCCCTCAAGCCCTTCGAACCGTCCGCGGTGACCTTCCTCTCCGACCTCGCCGTACCCCTGGCGCTGACGATCGTGCGTCACGACCTCCATCGGCAGACCAACGAGTTCGCCGAGCAGCTGGCGAAAGGCAACGAGGAGCTCCAGCTCCAGACGGAGGAGCTGGAGGCGCAGCGTCAGGACCTGGAGGCGAAGAACCTCCAGATCCAGAAGGCGGACCAGCTCAAATCCGAGTTCCTCGCCAACATGTCGCACGAGCTGCGCACGCCGCTGAATGCGATCATCGGGTTTTCCGAGCTCCTCCTCGAGGAGGGCCAGGGAACGCTTTCTCCTGAGCACATCAAGTTCGTCCAGGACGTGCTGGCCAGCGGCAGGCACTTGCTCGCCTTGATCAACGACATCCTGGACCTGGCGAAGATCGAGGCGGGCCGCATCGAGCTGCGGATGGAGCCGCTTGCACCGGCCAGCGCGATCGGCGAGGCCGTTTCGCTGATCGCCCCGCAATCCCAGCGGAAGCAGATTGAGGTCCGCACTCGCGCAGTCTCGTCCTCCGGCGTCCTGGCCGACCGGGGCAAGCTGCGCCAGGTGCTGCTGAACTTGCTCTCCAACGCCGTGAAGTTCAGCGCAGAGCAAACGGTGGTCGAGATCGGCGCGGAGGATGCCGGCTCCGCCGTGCGTTTCTGGGTCCGCGACCAGGGGCCTGGCATGGACGACGCGCTCATCGCGCGGCTGTTCAGGCCGTTCGTCCAGGGCGACAGCACCATGGTCAAGAAGCACCAGGGCACCGGCCTCGGGCTCGCCATCTCCAAACGGCTCGTCGAGGAGCACGGCGGTACCATCGAGGTGGTCAGCGCGCCCGGCAAGGGCTCCACATTCTCGGTCACCTTGCCGGCCGCCGCCTCCGGCGCGTCCCGGGCGGGCAGCGCTGGACTGGCGGAATCGCCAGTGCAGCCCGCTCCGGTGCCGTCGCCATCGGTCGGGCAGAAGCGGCCCCTCATCCTGCTCGTCGAGGACGACTTGGCCGCCGTGCGCCTGGTGCGCGCCTACCTGCGCGATGCCGGGTACGAGTTGGTCGAGGCCTCGGACTGCGCCAATGCGCTGGAGCTGGCGCAGCGGCTTCAGCCCGCCGTCATCCTGCTCGATCTCGACCTGGACGGCGAAGACGGGCTGGATCTGCTGGGCGTGCTGAAATCGGATCCGGCGACGCGCCAGATCCCGGTGGTCATCGCGTCCGTTCATGCAGAGCAGGACCGCGCCCGCCAACTCGGGGCCAGCGACTATCTGGTCAAGCCGATCGACCGTGCCCGGCTGCTGGAGAGCATCGCGCGGCCGCGGCAGGTCGGATCGAACGGGGCAGGGGCACCGGTGCCCGAGGACCGGCCACCGCCCCCGAGCGCGCCGACGATGCTCGTGGTCGACGATCACGATGTCAACCGCGAGCTGATCCGGACCCTGCTCGAGCGCAAGGGATATCGCGTCCTGCTTGCAGGCACGGGCGAAGCCGGCATCGAGATCGCGCGGCGCGAGAGGCCGTCGCTCATCCTGCTGGACCTGGCGATGCCCGGCACCGACGGCTTTGCCACCGCCCGCGAGCTGAGAGCGGATGGCGCTTTTGCCGGGACCCCGCTGGTCGCAGTGACGGCGATGGCCATGCGCGGCGACGAGGAGCGCGCGAAGGAAGCGGGCTTCGACGCCTACGTGACCAAACCGGTCGACCGGCGCGAGCTCGAGGACACCGTCGCGCGGCTCTTGAAGAGCTCGGCCTGAGGTCCGGGGCCTGCCTCGCTAAAGCCCCTGAGTTGGCTGCGGCGCTGGGGCTAGTTCGAGGTTCGCCGTCCGAGCAGCTGCTCGGCGGTGAAGAGCTGTCGCCGCAGATCGTCGACCTCGATGTCGCGCAGTCGCAACCGGTCGCGCAGATCGTCCATCTCCAGCAGGAGCCCCTTGATCTGCAGCATCAGCTTCGATCGGTCGTCGCCGGTGTCCGCTTGCACGGGATCGGTGGTGGCCGCCGGGAGCACCGCGGCGGGGGCGGCCGGGACGGCGGCGGCGGGCGGGCCCTGCGCAGCCGCCTTGGTCGCTCGCGTCTTCATCTCTTCCAGCCACGCGACGAGTCGCTGGAACTCGTCTGGAGGCACCAGCCTGAACTCCACGTCGAGCCCTGGCTGATGTCCGTCGTGGCCCGGGACGGTCCGCAAGACGACCGCGCGAAGGTGGAGCGGCTTCCGGCCTCCTGGCTTCACCAGGTCGACTTCCAGGGTGGTGCCCACCTCGATGGCTCGATCCGTGCGCAGGAATGCACCGTCGGCCGCGAGCTCCTCGAGCTGACAGGGGAACGCGGCCGCTCCCTCCCTGACGTGCGCCGCGATCCCGCTGACGCGGAACCGGTGACTGCGAGACTGTGCGTCCGCCATGAGGCCTTCCTTGCTGCGGAAGGCGCCATGCCGCCGGGGAACGAGCTGCAGGCGACGGACGGGTGCTCGGCGGCATCGAGCCTCTCGCAATCAACCGATCTTTGGTGCCATTCCAATACGATAACGCGCCGTACTGCGGTGGCCCACCACAGCGGGGTGCGCCGCCGTGAGTGCGGGGGCGGCCGGATGGTGTCCTGTGGGTGGGCGACGAGACTTTGACGAGCCGGCCGTCCTACTCTGCGGCGCGATGCCTCGAGTGACCACGCGCGGCGGCACGGTCCGGTTCGGCCCGGCGGGTTGGGACTACCCGGACTGGAAGGGCAAGGTCTATCCCGTCCCCAAGCCCAAGGGCTTCGATCCGCTGCGCTACCTCGCGGACTACTTCGACACCATCGAGATCAACTCGACGTTCTACCGGCCCGCGACTGCCCAGGTGGCGCGGGGCTGGGTCCAGCGGGTCGCCGACCACGAAAACTTCCGCTTCACCGCCAAGCTCTACAAGCGCTTCACGCACGAGCGCGGGACCGCTTGGACGCGAGAGGAGGTGGACGCGGTGCGTGAGGGACTCGATCCCCTGGCCGACGCAGGCAAGCTCGGCGCGCTGCTGCTCCAGTTCCCCTGGTCCTTTCGCAACCTGGAGCCCAACCGGGAATGGCTGCGCGATGTGGGGAGAGCATTCCAGGATTATCCGCTGGTGGTGGAGGTCAGGCACATCTCCTGGAACCAGCCGGAGTTCTACGCCGAGCTGGCCGCGGAACGCATCGGGATCGTCAACCTCGACCAGCCCATGTTCCGCAACTCGCTGCCGCCGTCGGCACGCGCCACCTCCCCGGTCGGCTATGTGCGCGTGCACGGGCGCAACTACAAGGACTGGTTCCGCAAGGCCGCGGGAAGGGACGAGCGCTACGACTACCTCTATTCGGCCGCCGAGCTGAACCCATGGGCGGAGCGCACCAGGGCCCTCGCAGAGGAGGCGAACGTCACCGATGTCTACGTGGTCAACAACAACCACTTCGCCGGCCAGGCGGTCACCAATGCGCTCATGCTCGAGTCGCAGGTGACGGGGCGCCAGGTCAAGGTGCCCGAGACATTGCTCAACGCGTATCCGAAAGAGCTGGCCGCGATTGCGACGAACGAGCGCCCTGAGCAGGGTTCCTTTTCGCTGCCCAGGCCTGACCGATGAGGATGAGCCCCAGGCTCGAGCGCCGGGCAGAAGTCGAGCCGGTCAGAGGCCCTTCCCGTTCAACCAGGCGAGACTGTACTGGGCGAGCTCGCGCCATCCGCTGTCGATGGTCAGCGAGTGCCCGCGGCCGGGGAACTCTTTGAGCTCGGTGACGGCCGGCGATTGCCGATACGCCTTGAGCGTGCTCTTCACCATGACGGGTGGAACGGTGTTGTCCTTCTCGCCCGAGACGAGCAGCAGGGGGCCGCGGTTGGCGTTCGCGACGTTGACCTTGGTCGCCGAGTACGGGTTGAGGGTTGCGGTCGCGGCCTGGAACAGCGGGCGCCCCGGCGCGGGCATCGCGTACTTTGCGTAGAGGTCCTTGGCTTCCTGCTCGGGGACGGCATTGGTGAACCCGAAGCGGAACTGGTGCTCGGTCAGGGCCACCGCGCGCTTGAAGTTGAGCGGATTGCTCAGCACCGGGAAGGAGGACCTCAGCGCGGAAAGCGGAAGCTCTGGCACGCCCTTGATCGGGGCAGGGTCGATCGCGATCGCCGCGGCCGCAAGATCGCGGCCGAGCAGGTTCTGCACGATCAACCCGCCGAAGGAATGACCGATCAGGATCGGCCTCTTTCCGAACGCGCTCAGCTGCTTGGCGATGTGGTCGGCGATCTCGGTCACCCCATAGCCGGCCACGGCGCCGGCGTTCTTGCGGGTCTCCTCGGTGGTCTGCGAGTCGCCTGGCCAGCTCGCAGCCGTGGCCTCGTAACCGTTGTCGCGGAAAAACTGCACCCAGCTGCCCCAGGACTCGCCGTGGAGCCAGAGGCCATGAACGAAGACGATTGGAGCCTTCGAATTGGTTACGGGCGACATGATCCTTCCCTTTCTCGGTGGACCCGGTTGCGTATCTGCAGGCAGGAGCTGCGCGGGACCCGAAGGAATAAGGCCCAGGCGTCACTCGCGCTCCCGCATGTATCGGCAAAGTCGGATCGATCGCGCAACTCGGACGGCCAAGCCCAAGCTCGAGTGGTCCGCGGACGGCCGCGTAACCACTTCGGGCCCGGCGCTGTCGTGGCACCGGAATGGATGGGGAAGGCGGCGACCGGCACTGCCAAGAAGTAACGGCGCTACGGACTCTGCGCGAAGGGGCGAACTGCCGCGCTGGCGCGTCGGTTCGCTTCTGCGTGCTGAGCGCTCAAGTCAGGGGTTGAACCGCAAGCCAGTCCACCCTTCGCTCAGCGTCCACAGACGTTCGGCCGCCGCCGGATCGATCGCCCACGGCCGAACGCCCGTCAGGGTGGTGGCCTCGGCGTCGACCGGTACGGCGATGTCGACGTCCTCGCAGTACACGCCGCCCATCCCCTCGAGCTGGGTGCTGGCCGCGCACCACACGCTGGTCGCCGCTCCCTGCGCCGGCGTCTTGAAGGTCGTCCCGGCGAGGCGAGTGAGGAGCCCGTCGATCTCGCCCTGCGGCAGGAACCGCATCAGCTCGGTCACCACCGCTCCGGGGTGGACCGCGAATGAGCGGACGCGATGGACCTCGCCGCGCGCATCGAGCGCGAGGGCGAAGAGCGCGTTGGCGGTCTTCGATTGTCCGTAGGCCTTCCACTTGTCGTAGGCGCGGCGCTCGAAGTGCGGATCCTCGAAGTCGATCCCCGCGCGGCTGTGCCCGCGCGACGACAGCGACACCACCCGCGCGCCGTTCGCGCGGCGCAGCGCCGGCCAGAGCCGCGCCGCGAGCTGGAAATGGCCGAGATGATTCGTCGCCAGCTGCGATTCGAACCCGCGCCTGTCGCGCACGAGCGGCGGCCCCATGATGCCCGCGTTGTTCACCAGCATGTGCAGAGGCCGGCCCGATGCGACGAAGCGTCCGGCGAATGCATCGATTGACCCGGGATCGAGCAGATCGAGCCTGTCGACCTCGACGCGAGCGATGCCTGCGAGGGCCTCGCGAGCCGCGTCGGGCGTCCGCGCACCGACGATCACCGTCGCTCCAGCGTCGGACAGCGACCGGGTCGTCTCGAGTCCAATCCCCGCGTGCCCGCCGCTGACGATGGCCATGGCGCCGCTGAGATCGAGATTTCCCAGGGCCTCGCGAGCCGTCGTCTGCTCCCCGTACCCCGAATGAATGGGTGCTTGTTTGCTTCTCATGCGGCGGAGTCTAACGACGGGCGCGCAAACGGAAAGAGGGGAACTCATCCTAGGTCCCGCGGTAACACCCTCAACGGCGCCTCGAAGGGTCGCTGCGAGCTCAGTAGATCGCCAGCAGCCGCACGCGCGAGTGCTGGAGCTTCTGCAGCGGACGCCAGCAGTTCTTGGGAATGAAGTCGTCGAGCGCGCAGCCCGCGAGGGGAAGCGGGGGAATCTGCGTGAAGTCGGTCTCGAACGCCCAGAGCGTCTCTCGCGCCAGCGGGGCAGTGCCCGATGGCAGCGTGCCGAGCGAGCGCGCTTTCCCGAGGACGAGGCGGTCGTACGCGGCATTGCCGCTGGTGCCGGACAGTTCGACCGCGAGGAGCGAGCCGTCCCCGCGCAGGGAAATCCGCACCAACGCGATGAGGCTGTGATGCCAGACATTTCCGGAGACCGCGCCAGCTGCGAGCACCAAGCTGAAGGGCTGGAGCGTCTTTCCCAGGCTCACGCTGTCGAGCCCGCGATCCGCGTTGGCGAGCTCGATGAACTCGTCGTGCAACGGCCTGGTCGCGCCCGGCGCGCCGGGCAACCCCGAGAAGGGATTGCCCGACCGGCCGTATGCCGCCGCCTGCTTCTTCCATGAATCGATGAACGCACCCAGGCTCGAACGCGGCGCGTCTTTCGGGCCTTGCTCGAGCACGTCCCAGCCGGGGTCGAAGCCGCGGGCGAGCCGGTCCTGTACCGCCTGCCAGTAGCCGTCTCTCCCCGCTTCCGCTCGCTGCTTCCCCCTCGCATCCGACACCCAACTCTCGATCCTGCGGCTGACGATCTCCTTCTCCTCGGCGAGCTTTTCTGCGCGCGTCTTTTCCTGCACCAGGCCCGAAGAACCGTCTCCCGGCGGGCTGCGGCCCGGGAGCGCGTCTTCGGGATGAGCGAGTTGGAGGGAGAGCCCGCCGCCCGGGCGGTAGATGCCATCGGCACGCCAGTCACGCGGGCGACTCTCGTGCTCGTCTTCCGCGCGGACATCCGGAACGGGCGCCAGCGCGGGGTTTTCCGGCGGAGCGGCCGCTGCCCTGCGCCTCGCCGTCGACTTCGCGGGAGCGGGGCCCTTCTCCTCCTTCTGCGAGGTCCCGCTGGTCGGCGGGAGGTTGCGCAGCACAATTGGGATGACCTTCGGTGACCCTGCTGGCGTGACGACGGCCTTGGCGCTCAGCAGACGTGCCAGCGCAAGCAGCACCAGGGCGTGGAGCGCAAGTGCTCCCGCCAACGCCACCCACAGCCGACGTCCCCGGCGCTCCATGCGATCATACTCGCCAAACCGTGGCCGCAGCACAATCTGCAACGCAGCGGAGTGTGCTGCGAGCTGAGTCATGGGACCGATCAGGGGCGTTCTGCGAACTCGACGCTACCCTCCTGCACTGGATGCAGCGGGCGCGCCATGAGCTTCGCGCAGGATGACTGGCCGCCCCAGTCGAAGCGAGGGCCGTCGAGCGCCGCGGCCGCTAGGAGTCCGCAGACGGTGTCGTCGAGCGTAACGGCTACGCGCGCACCTCCGATGTTCCGTTGCGCGGCAGGCGGAATGTGATGGTAGTCCCCTCGCCGAGCTGCGAAACGACGGAGATGCTCCCTCCGTGCGCCTCGATGAGCTGCCTGCAGACGTACAGGCCGATGCCCATTCCTCGCACGCTTTTGGCGGTGCTCGGCGCCCGGTAGAAACCGTCGAACAGCCTGGGCACGACCTCGGGCGCGATGCCGACGCCGTGATCGGCGATGGTAACGTCTGCTGTGTGTTCGCTCGCGTGGAGCCTGACGAGTACTTCCCCGCCATCGGGCGAGTACTTGATCGCGTTGGAGAGCAGGTTGCGCACCACTTGCGTGACGCGGTCCGCGTCCCAGAACCCGTCCAGCGGGCCTTCGGGAGCCTGGACGCGGATCGCGTGCGAGGAACAAAGTACGGCGGCTTCATCGGCACAAGCGCGCAGCACGGTGGTCAGGTCCGACCGGTCGCGCCGAAGCCGCAGGCGGCCGCCCTCAATCTGATTGGAGTCGAGCAGGTCGGTGATCAGGCGCCCCAGCTGCTGCGTTTGCCGGAGGATGCAATCCGCCCAGCGCGCGTTGAACTGCCCGCTCCGGCGCATGATCTCCACCGAGCCCTGGATCGAGCTGAGGGGGTTGCCTAGCTCGTGCGCCACCACGGCGATGAAGTCCCGCCGCAACGCATCGAGGCGCTCGCGCTCGGCGTCGGCGCGCTTGCGTTCGATCACTATCGCCGCGGTCCGCTTGACGACGTCAATGGCCCAGAGCTGCTCGGGCAAAGGAGCTCGCGGTGTCCGGTAATAGAGCGCGAACGTCCCGAGCAGGCGTCCGTCGGCGCCGGCGATCGGCGTGGACCAGCAGGCGCGCAGGCCATGCGCGAGCGCGAGATGTCGATACTCGGACCAGAGGGGGTCGGAGGCGACGTCAATCACGATGACCTGCTCGCGGCGATACATCGCCGTCCCGCACGATCCCGCTCGTGGGCCGATGGGCAACTCGTGGATCGCCCTTGTATATTCGCGGGGGAGGCTCGGAGCGGCGGCGGGGCGCAACTTCCCGCCATCCTCGTCCAGCAGCAGGATCGACGCCAGCACCCCTCCCCCGAGCACTCTCTCGATGTCGCGGACCAGGTCTTCGAGCTCGGAGTCGACCGCCTTGCTGCGGACACTCATCTCCAGCTCCCGGCGCTCAAGCGAAGAACAATGGGTCCGATGCTCATAGGTCGCCTCCCCGCCGTCGCATATTCACCGATCGTGCCGGTGCGGCTCGGCCTGCGAGGACGCTCGATTCGCCGTCGGCTCGCCTGCTCGGGGGAAAGGCACCAGTGCGCACATATCCGACACCCCTATCGCCGAATCGATCAGTAAGACGGCACTCCTTTTGAATTTGGGAGGACTGCTGCTCGGCGTCCGTTGGACTGCGCCTCGAGCGCGCGGATGCCGAGTCGTCCCGAAGATGCGGGACGGCCCGGAGCCACGATCTACTCCTTGCTCTTGTCCGCGTCCGGCGACATGCTCGTGCTCGACGAATCGGTGGTGCTCGGGCTGTTGGTCTGAGGCGCCGCCGTCGTTCCATAGCTGCTTGAGTCGGGCGTCTTCGCGGAGTCACCCGAGGGCTGGTCCGGGCTGCTCGCGCTGGGCGCTGCCGGCATCGTGTCATCGGCACTACCGGTCGAGTCGCCAGCGGGCTCGCTCGACGTCCCTGGCGCCTGGCCGGTGGCGGAGGAGCTCGTGTCCGGGGTGGTCGCCGTCTGGGCATGTGCTGCGACGGACAACATCAGCGCGCCTGCAGTGAAGAACGGTACCAGTTTGCTCTTGATGGTCATGGATGCATCTCCTTTGTGTGGGCGGTACCGTAGGAACCGGGGCGCCGAGGCGCCATCATCCATTGGTATACCTTCATAGAAGTCAGCTGCTGATCACTGACCGACAGCTGTCGCGAACGTGAACAGGTGGCTGAGGGCGAGGGCCGTGCATTTGTATTTACGCCGCGCTGATTCGAGACTCGAACGGCCAGGCCGCGCGGCACGCTGCCGGCCGGAACGGGATGGCAAGTGCCGTTCACGCAGCGCGCTCCGGCGAGAGCCGCGCAGTTCGGAGCGATCCCGCAGGTCGAGGGAAGCGTCGGGCAGGTTCTGCTCGCGAAGCCGACCACCTCCTGCTGAACGCTCGGTCGGCGAGCTTTCTTGGCGGCCTATCGCCTTGACGAGAGTGACCGGGAGCAGTCTCATTCGAATATTACGGGAGGACACCATGCCGCGTCTCGCGTCGCCAGCCGTCGGTCATGCTGCACGGGTAGACCGGGCCGAGCAGCTTGCGCGGGTCCCGCTCCTCTGCGGCCTGGCACAGGCCGACCGGGCCTCGCTCGGCGAACGGCTGGTCGAACGCCAGTTCCAGTCGGACCAACGCATCTTCGACAAGGGCGATGCAGGCGCCTCGATGTTCATTATCGCGTCTGGTGCGGTGCGCATCTTCCTTCCGCCGGAGGGCCCACACGGGCAGCCGCTGGAGTTGCGCGAGCTGGGTCCCGGCGAACACTTCGGCGAGCTGGCGCTCCTCGACGAGAAGCCGCGGTCGGCGAGCGCCGAGGCGGTCACTGCCACGGCCTTGCTGGAGTTGTCGCGCGAAGCCTTCCGGTCCGACCTGCTCCGTTCGCGCGAGTGCGTGCTCGCTGTTCTCGCCAACATGGCGCAGCGAATGCGGGACAACACGACGCTGCTCAGCGAGCGCGTCGCCAGGAACGTCGTGGAGGAAATCCAGGAGAACCTGAGCTGGTCCGAGCGGCTGGCCGATCGCGTCGCCCGGCTCAACGGCTCCTGGGCTTTCATTCTCGGACTGCTCGGCATCACGGCGGTCTGGTCGATCGCCAACGCGCTCCTGCAGCGCCCGTTCGACGCCTTTCCCTACGTGTTCTTCAATCTGATCCTCGGATTGATGGTCGCGCTGCAGGGGCCGCTGATTGTGATGAGCCAGAACCGGCAGGCCCAGCAGGATCGTGCCCAGGCGGCGAGCGACTTCCGCGTCAATCTCAAGAACGAGATCGGCATCGAAGCGTTGCGCCGCGACGCGGTCGGCATCGAGACGTTGCGCGACGAGCTGGCCGAGTTGCGACGCGAGATCCAGCTCCGGTGGCCTGAGGTCGTGCCGCCTGTCTAGGGCGAGCAACCGCTCGACACCCTTCGCGAGCGGCGGGGCCACTGAGGCGGTGAGCCCGTCGAGTCTCTGCGACGCACGTCACACCGACGGTCAGCTGCTCGAAACCCCTTTCAACCGGACCACCTGGTACGCGAGCACGGGCCGATGGAACCCCTTGAGCGTGAGTTCGCCCACGGCCGCCGCCTCGACGAGTTCCTCGACCCTCCCGAGCAGCCGCTGGGAAACCAAAATCTGGCCCGGCCTCGCCTCCGCGCACAGGCGGGACGCGAGGTTCGTGACGATGCCGATCGCCCCGTAATCCCACCGTCCTTCGAAGCCGATCGCTCCGATGGTGGCGTATCCTTGGTCGATGCCGATCCCGAGGTGCAGATCGTAGCCACGTCTGCGCCACTTCAGGATGAGCTCCCCGGCGTGATCTCGCATCTCCAGCGCCATCCGCACCGCGCGCTCCGCGGGGTTCGGGATCGGTACGGGGTCGTTGAAGAAGATCATCATGCCGTCACCGGTGAAGCGCTCGAGGGTGCCCTCGTGCCTGAGGATCAGCTTGCCCATCTCCGCATGGTACTCGCGAAGCACTCCCATCACATCTTCGGGATCCGAAGTCTCGGCAAAGGCAGTGAAGCCCCGGAGATCGAGAAAGACGACGGCCACCTCGCGACGGTGGGATTTGAGCGGGTCCTCGGCGCCCCCCGAGACGATCAAGTCGGCGAGTTGCGGTGAGAAGAAGCGCCTCAGACGTCCCAGGCTCTCCAGGCGCGCTACCTGTTCTCTCACTCTCTCCTCGAGCGACGTGTTCCACTCGGTGAGCTTCCGGTTGAGCGAACGGATCTCGCGTTCCTGCGCCCGCGCAGTCAACAGGTTCCTCACGCGCGCACGCAGTTCGCTTTCGTGGAAAGGCTTCGCAAGGTAGTCGTCGGCGCCCGCCTCGAGGCTCTCGATCCGTGCCTCGGTCCCGGCGCGTGCGGTCAGGAAGATGACCGGAGTAGCTTGCAGCTGCGCGTCGCTGCGCAACGCCCGCAACAGGTCTCGACCGCTCATTTGCGGCATCATCTGGTCGGAGATGATCAGATCGGGGTTGTACTGACGGGCCTTCACCAGCCCATCGCGTCCATCCACGGCGAGCAACACCCGGTAGTCGGGCTCGAGGAGGCCTCTCACGTGGCTGCGCAGATCGGGGTTGTCCTCGGCATATAGGATCGTCGGCCTTTCGCCGCCAGATTGCAGTTCAGCCTCTCGATTGAGCTCGTCGACCCCTTGCAGGCGGTCCACCGATTCGGGGGCGACGGCGACCTTGCGAGAGTCGGTGAACGTCGCGAAGTGGTCGCCCGTCCGCTCCATGATCGAGGAGGAATCCAGGTGCGCCTTGCCCAAGGGCACGATCACGAGGAACGCGCTGCCCTTTCCGTACTCGCTCTCCGCCTTGACCTCACCTCCGTGGAGCATCGCGATCTCCTTCACCAAGGCGAGGCCGATTCCGGTGCCCGCGTACTCGCGCGACTCGCTGCCGTCGGCCTGGTGAAAGCGATCGAAAACCCTGGGGAGTTCGTGCGGCCTGATGCCAACACCCGTGTCGAGAATGCACAAGTGGAATGCCGCGTCTTCGCGGCGGGTCGTGACGTCAACATGGCCCTGCTTCGTGAACTTGAACGCGTTCGACAGGAGGTTGACGAGCAACCTGTCGAACTTCTCCAGATCGAGAAACAGGGGGGCACCCGCCAGCTGGGGGTCCAGCGCGAAGCGGAGTTCCACGCCACGCTCATCCGCGATGGACTGGAATTGGCTGGCCCGGTTCTTGACGAACAGGTTGACGTCGGGAATGAGGGTGGCTTTCAGCTTCATGCCACCAGCCTCCAGCCTGGCGAGTTCCAGGATCTGGTTGATCAGCGCCAGCAGCCGCTCCTGGTTGGCAAGCACCACCCGAAGCTGCCGGGCGACAGGATCGGCGACCGGCCCGTGACGGCCCGCCAGAACCTGCTGGAGCGGGCCGAGCGAGAGCGTGATGGGAGTACGGAACTCGTGTGAGATGTTGGCGAAGAACTCCGTCTTGAGGCGGTCCATCTCTTCCAGGACGGTGATGCGCATGCTTCGCTCTGCGAGCTTGGAATTCTCCATGGCGGCGGCGGCCTCGTGGGCCATCGTCTCCAGGAGTTCGATGTCCTCGCGCGTGAAGAACTGTCCGGATTCCTTGTATCCGACCGCGAGCACCCCAATCACTCCGCCGCGATACACCAGCGGCAGGACCATGCTCGCTCTCATCCGTTCCAGGGTCCGCTTGCACGCCTCGCTGACCCGGGCGAGACGCGGATCTTCTTCGACGTCGACTCTGGTGACGAGCTTCTTCCTCTCGACAACCAGGGAAATGAGCGCATCGTCACGAGCGATGTCGGCGGGAGGCGCCGGGTGTCCGGCGAACAGGGTCTGGCGGGCCTGACCTTCGGGTTCCAGCGTGATGACGCCCACCGTGTCGATGAACAATTCCCTCTGGAGCGTCTCGGCGACGCGCCTGGAGATCTCGCCAAGAGTGAGGACGCTCGTGAGCGCCTGGCTGAGCGCGTGCGTGGTTTCCTTGTAGTCGGACTTCTTGCGGAAGAAGAGGCGTTCGATGGCGCGATGGACGCTGCGTTCGACAGGATTGAAGAAAAGGACGACCAGGACCGCGAACAGGACCAGATAGACCCGCTCTCCCTGGCGGCCGAAGACGGGTGCGAGAATGAACGCCGTCGTCACCGCCTGGAGCGACACGTAGCCTGTCGCCACGATGACGGTCATGACGCCATAGCCGAGCGCTCGTTTGACGTAGACGTCGACGTCGAAGAGGTTGCGCCAGGCGATCGCATAACCGATTGCCGCCGGGAAGGCGACCAGCGGGAATACGAGCAGATTGAAAGGGATGAGCACTTTGGTGAGCGATGCCAGCGTCATCGCGACCGTGGCCGGGAGGAAAGCCAGCGCAGAGCCAATGAACACGAGCTGCGCCCGCTGTTTGGCGATCACCGACGCGGATCGCCGGTACGCGTAAGCGCTCGCGCCGACGATGGCGAGGCCTCCCAGTACTCCGTAAAGGCGGGTCAGCTGGATCCCGGTGAGCATGTGGGACGAGACGGTGACGATCTTCCGGAGGTCGCCGTGCACCCCTGCGAGGGAGCTGACGTCCATTGCGAGGTAAGTCGCCAAAGCCAGCGACAGGACGTACGGCGCCAACTGGAGCGTGGGCCACCGCTGCGCAACCGGGAGTCGATCGGGGAACAGCAGGCTGAGGTGGAGATTGGCGGCGGGGAAGAACGACATCGCAATGAGCGTGACGTAGTACCAGAAATGGTTCGTCGTCGATTGGACCTGGAATCCCGTCACCATGTAGAGGCCGACGAAGAAACAGAAAAGGAGAAATGCCCAACTGATCGAGGTATTCCGCTTGAGCGAGTAGACGACGGCGCCGATCGTCCAGAAGATGATGCCTCCGACGAACGTGGTGAGGAAGACCAGGATGAAGTCCTTGATGGTGAATGTGGAGACGGGAACCTCGAACTCGAGCCTCGTTCCCTGCCGATCGACCAGATATCGATGGATCGTGCCCGGCGGATTACGACCGATGATTTCCTCGATATCCGCGCCAGACGACACCGCGCGGCCGTCGACCGTGAGGATGACGTCGCGATACCGGATACCCGCTCGGGCACCTGGCCAATCATAGCTTCCCACCGAGCCGGCGACGGGAAAGTGATAGAACGTAAACCCGGCAAACGGCCTGTTGATCCAGGAGACCGCGTTTCCAAGACAGACGGCCGCAGTGCCCAGCATCAGAACGAGAACCAGAACAAACGGAGCGCCGGAGAGCACGCGCTTCGCCGTGCCAGGAGAGGAGCTGCCTCCGGGCGGTCCGCGGCAGTCGCTCAGCTCAGATGAGCGTCGACCGATGCCGCCGCTCTCCAACTCGGCGTCGGCCGCAAACCTGCCGCCAGATACCGTCCTGCTGCCGCGCGGCGTCGGCTTGTCGACCGCGGTCGCCCTCGTGCGCTGCGTCCCGTCTGCGCCGTTGGACATGCGTGGGCCCGGACCTCCTTCCTGACGCTACAAGCTGCCAAGGGCGCGCCGCGGAGCAACCGGGGAGGCCGCATCCTGTGCGGACCGCGCCTGCGCGCTTGCGGGCTGATGCGGCACGCAAATGAACCCGGGATAGTCCTGACCCTCGACCTCCAGGCATCGTTGGTCCATGGAACCCTCCCCGCTACATGGGGGACGCAAGCGAGGAGCTTCTCTGGATGGGATACGCGCCGGAGCCCCCAGCCCGCTCTCGGTGCGATCTATCCGACCCACACTCTCGCGGCGTCAATACTTGGCTCGATGACAGATTGCCACAATGCGCCCGAGCCCGCCAGCGTATCCACCGGACGTTGCATGAGCGGTGATCGGCCCGCTGGGGCTGCGACGCTCATGCTTCGCGCCGGAGTCGATGCGCACCGGGTGCAACGCATCCTTCGGCATGCGTCGGTGACGACGACGACCGGCACCTACGGGCACCTCGCGCTCGAGGATCTGCGCGATGCCGTGAGCCGGATCGGGCCTGA